>WNGJ01009998.1_pt1 | contig 16218 bp, 9 predicted proteins | sample 5400611 | NCBI WGS metagenome assembly WNGJ01 (sample SAMN13153375, study PRJNA577476) | soil metagenome | isolation source: 40 cm soil or saprolite under Garry oak tree replicate 1 | place: USA:California | collected 2016-06-15 | reverse complement strand
GAAGTTCCAATTCAGAGGACAGTCAGATCCACCATTCTCCAGGCAACCGCCCAGGTCATGTACTCTCCATTTTCCATACACCGAGAAGCATCATCGGGCAAACCAGAAGCACTGCTCCAGTCGCCAGCCCAGTAAACACCGGAAGAAACCTCCTCCTTTTTTTTGGCGCCAATTTTCTCGGATTTTTCACTCCCGATTACACCTCGGACAACGGAACTCCGATAGGAGGTGGGACATACGGGTTCACAGGCAAACCTGTCAGGGAAACGACAGGTTGTGGCGAACCTATTGCCAGAGGGTTCCTCATCCGGGTCATCCTGTCCTCTCAGCTCCTTAACACGGACCGAGGAGTCAAAGAGGCCGGTAAACCTAGTTGAAGAGGAATTTGAACTTGCATTTGATCCCACGCCCGAGGCTCCAAATTGCGAGTTCGGACTACTCAGAAGGGTGTAAACTCAACGGGTCACCTCGGCCGCCAGTATGGCAAAGAACCCTCAGTCGCTCCTTGAGGATAGAGTGGATCTTAACCCAACTTCCACTGCGATAAGTTCGGCAAGGTCAAAATGCGCCGTCAAAATCGGCACGCCTCGTCGATAAGTTGGGCACCCATAGACAAGTCAAGTCGCCCACATGAAAGAGGTCTCGGATGACTGTCGACATTTTAGGTCTAAAGCAAGTCTGATGTTAAACAGACTGGGCCGATAGATCAGTCACTTTCACACTTTCGCCTAGATTAATGATAAATATTCTACACCAGCGAACCCACACCAGTTGGCGTCCATTCTTGCAGTCATTAGCGAACGACGAAATGAGAATCAGCAGGAATGTTCCTGTTCGAATGGGTCATCCGGGTCGTCGATCCAGAATCGCGGCTCAAATCACAAAGGGTCTGATCTTCGTCCTGCTAACAAGTCTAAGTTTCTCTGCGGCGTTGCCTATCCATGCTGGGCAGGCACCAGCCTCTGCTTCCACATCAGAGTCATTGAGCGACAGCGGCAGCCCAGCCAACTGGTCTCCGCAGAATGTCGGCGCCTATCCTTTGAATGACCTCTCACTTCCGAAAACTGTAGTATCTAGTCTCGACAGTCTCCTGGGCACCGGCGGGGTCATACAAGCATCATCACAGAATCTGACACTTTACAATTCAGCAGTAAAGCTCAGGCTGCTCGGGGGACCATTGCCCCACGATGAGCTGCTAACCGATGACAATCAACTCCTAGGTTCTCAGTCTTTCTGGACTGTTGAGACCCTTGTAAGTAATTCTTGGGTTCCGCTTGCGCCGAGATCCAGTAACTTCACAATACTGGGCACGAATTCCACAGGCAGTTACGTCACGAGGACGATGCGGGTCGGGTTTGGCGCAATTTCAGGGACGTTCGAGATCGACTACAAAGCCGTCCCCAACGGACCGTTGAAGTGGACGCTAGGATTCACTCCCCTCTCAATGTCTCATTACAGGCTGGTCTACGACTGGACGAACATCAGTCCGAACTTGGAGCACTCACTTGTGTCAAGAAGCTTCAGAGCCGTCTTCGGTTCAGCGAACTACACGTTCTCTTGGAGCGATATTCCAAGCTCAGTGGCGACAAACACCACAGTGCTGCAGAGAGAATTCATGCTTTTCGTAGACTTGGGCATCGTTAATGCTGGGTCAATTATGCTAGTCGACCCTAGCATTGTCTCAACAAACGTTAGCCCTTACGCGACCGCACTTGGGTTCCAACGCCACGTCTTCTACGAATCGACTGGAGGCAACTACTTCGTGTTTTACTATAACGGTACAAACGTAGACTATCGGTCATCTCACGACGGGACCGTCTGGTCGTCTCCGAATTCCATGCCAAACGGTTGGCAATGGACCGACTCGGAAGCATCCTCACCGGCAGTCCTCAATATTGGAACGAAAGTGTACGTTGCCGCGGGCACATCCAAACAAAACCTGATCTTTCCTAAGACTACCACATACAGCACATCGGCATACTGGGTCATGGGAACTATCGATGGTCCAAAAATAGTTTGGGGTCCGATCAACACATTGGCCAGTATTTCTCTGACATACAACTGCAATAGTTTCAACGCTTGCGGGAACGTTGCAGAACGAGACATCAATATCGGCGAGAACCCCAATGGAGACATCGCGTTCAGCTACAATCAATATTATGACCTCAATGGCTACTGCAATAGTAGCCTAATCGTCACGTTTTCCCACCAGCAGACGAGTTACACAAAACTGGTTGATCAAGAGTCAAATTGCCCTTCCATCTTTCAGACAGACTTTTTGAGGTCCGTGGTGCTGCCCGCCGATTCCCAGGGAAGGTTCAGAATCGTTTACCAGTATCTGTTAGCCTCCGGGACAGTTGCACTTCGTAGCAAGACTATTGACTCCAGCGGCAACCTTGGGAGCTTAGAAACCATAGATACAGCTGCGCCTTCCGACGACGAATTCTCTGCTCTGGCCGATTCCGACTACGGGAATCATCTAGTGTGGGTGGGCCACACAAGCAATGTTACATATGCCTATCACTCCCCATCCGCCTCTTCCTCCTGGGGTCCGCCCTCCAAAGATATTCTTTCAAGCGTGGGCGCGGCGCATGCTCCCCGCTATCCTACAATTACGTTGGATGCCGCAACCGGGAGAATCTATCTTTTCGCGATCGAGCCGGCCTCCGGCGGGCAGTCCTCAATCGCTATGCGAGTCAAACAGCCATCAGAATCATGGTTCGACGGTAGCATCTCGTTTCCAATATCTGACGGATCATATCCAAATGGGTTAGGATCGAGTTCTGTATCAGATAGTACCGCTTCCGGTTCAGTTCAGATACCACTGATATGGACCGACGTAACAGGGTCATGTCCTTTCTGCAGTCATAATGCAATTTTCGCATCCATTCCGATCTCCTCCAACTGGTCTCCATACGGGACTCCCGAAGACCCTTGGGATGGAAACGGACTAGCTCCCTACGGCCAATACTTTTCCAACCTAGGAGAGTACGTCTCGCCTTCTGACGGAATGCTGACCATTACTCAGACTGACCTGAGCGTCCCTGGCCGAGGACTCAATTTGGACCTTACTAGGATATACACAGAACCCCAGAGCTTTCTCAACGGAGTTCTAGGCTACGATATTTATCCATGGGCTCCGATGGGTGACGGCTGGGCACTGAACTTTCCATGGATGGAGAACGTGGCTGCTCCGGCTTACATGCATCTCTGGAATGGACAGGGGTACAGGATACCGTCGAGCTTCTGGAACACTCCCTCTGGAGTCTTCGAGAACCACCAGGGCGAGAACTTCCAAATGGTGAGAAACGCAACTGGGATCTTTCTCTTCGGCGCTGGTGGAAACGGCTACTTGTTCGACCCTACACACTCAAACCGTCTCGAAACCATCTTCGACCCGGTCGGAAACATGGTCCAGTTCGCATATACTACAGGCAACTTGATCCTCAGCATAACCGATACGGTGCAACGAATCTTCCAGTTTAACTACAATGGAGGTGTTCTGGCGAGCATTAATCAGACGTCCAACGGCAGCTCTCTGCGAGGAATCGTCTTCAAGTATAATGGGACAGATCTCTCAAGAGTATACGATACTGCAGGAAGGGTCACCAGCTACACTTACAACAGCTTTGGGAGCGGGTCCACTGTGAGTCCCTGGCTAGTGTCAAGGGTAACATATCCGACTGGTTGGTACATGAACTATACTTTTGTGCCGGCTCTAATCGGGACCGATGCAGAGTCTTACCGTGTGAGCACACAATATGTTGGCGGCTCAAATGTACGAGTCCGCGAGTTCGACTACAAATATTCAAACGGTCCCGGCAACGAAGTGAACAACTCAACAGTAACCACCTTTGATGGGGTCACCACCCAACCGGTAAGCTTCACACTTTACGCTTTCTCATCCGTCGGGGTTACTTGGAACTTGACTGACGGAAACCATAATTTTGTCAAGGGAGAACAGCAACGGTTCGGCCCATTGGGCAGAGTCGTTCAGGACACTACGTTTGTCAGTCCGACTCAGGGATACTCGAACTACTACTCGTACGACCGTTGGGGAAACATGATCTACAAAGACCTAATGATCAATCCTTCTGCCAACTGGTCTCACGAAGCGTTCAACGCCTACTACAACGACGGGCTCACACCCGGATTCCGGGCTTTCCAAGAAACCTTCAGCCTAAACCAGGGAAGCGAGACCGAGAATCCCTGGTCCATCCACAGCCAACTCCTTGGTCAATCATGGACAGTCAAGAATGGAAACTATAACGGGACAGACCCAACTCCCGGCGGAGGGAGCGAGAACAGCAACTTTGCTTGGGTCAATATGACCAAAACCGACCTATCTCTCCAAGCAAGGGTCTACATTGGAACACAATACCAGACCGGAGCCTCCGCGGGAATCTTCGTCCGCTATGGAGGAACCGGCACCAAAAAGCTATCGCTCGACTTAGCACAGGCCGGGGCAACGACGCTCTTGTCCCTTCAAGAAGATTTCAATGGAAATACTCTCTATAATACAAGCTGCTCATGGACGAACGCGACCATCAGCGGCTCATGGTACACGTTCAACCTAACAATTCATGGATCTACATCTACTGGTTGGGTAGCTAGAGATGGCCAGGTTAACCTATGCGGGCCGGCCTCGGGATCAACAACCCTCTCTGGCGGCGGGTTCGGTCTCGTCGTAAGTTCTCTCTCGGCTAGATACACAAACATCACCGCAACCACAGTTACGCCCACCGTAACAGGCGTCGGATTCTCCAACTCCTTCATTAATAACGGGGGCCCGAATCAGCAACTTCGTCACCTCACCGCAGGGATGGCTCAGCTCCAAAACGTAACGGCCTCGCAGCTGGTGCCTATCGAAACCTACTATGGCTATACTGCTTGGGGCGGACTTAGCCAGACGAAGAGGATGTACAATCCTGGAAGCAGTACTCAATGGCTTACAACTAGCACAGCCTACGACCAGTATGGCAATCCTATCATCGCCACCTCTCCTCAAGGTCGACAAGACTTCTACTCTTACGACTCGACCAACAACATCGACCAGCACGCGTACATAACGAATCACACACGGATCCTCACAGGAAGCTCAACAAAGATCATTACTCTCTACATGTACAATCTGACAACTGGAAACATTCTCCAAGTGACAGATCCGAACAGAAACGTAACCAGCTACACGAATGACAACTTGGGCAGAACAACCAGCATCACATACCCTGCCGGCCTCGGCTATGTAAAATACGTGTACAATGATCAGCGGAACTATATCGATATTACCAACGAGAACGGCTGGCTCACAAGACAGGTCTATGATGGTCTAGGCCGACTCTCTACGGTTGAAAGATTCTCAGGCGGAAAATTCTACTCGAATTCAACCACCACCTATAACTGGATGGACGAGGCCGTTAACCAGACGGACCCTCTCAGCAGGACCACAACCAGCCAGTACGATGCTGCCGGACGCTTGACAACCGTCATCGAAGCTGATGGAAACCGTACCAGCAACTCCTACAACACAGTCAATTCGTGGGTGATCCATTCTGGCCAGTACGGGAACCTGAAATGCGAGGTCTATGACCGTCTCGGAAGATTGATTTCTGTTGTGGAAGAGGCCTCCAGTTCATGCACTGGAATCGTCACCAACTACTACTATGATGAAGTAGGAAACCTACTCAGGATTGCAAACTCGAAAAACCAGACAACCAACTATGCGTACGACGACCTCAACCGCCTACTAACAACCACCTATCCAGGTGGCTCCAAGGAATCATACCAGTACGACAACGACGGACTTCTCATAGGAAAGGTGGACAGAATGGGCGTGGGTACCTCCTATCTCTACGATTCTCTCGGGCGTCTAACCAGCTTTCTATATCCCTGGATGGGCTTCCAGGAATCGGACAACTACACGTATGACAAGAACAGCAACCTCCTGTCTCTAGCGAGCCTCAACGCTACAGTCAGCTACACCTATGATGCTAGGAACAGGGCCGTAAGCGAATTCTACAACGTGAACAGCGTTACACAATCTGGGGGCGGAGGCGGCGGCGGGGGCAGCGTCGCAGAAGGAACCCTGATCACGCTCGCGAACGGCACTGCGATACCCGTCCAGAACCTGCAGGAAGGAATGCAGCTGTTATCTTACAACGTGACATCACACATGTATGCTGTTTCCTCGATAACCCGAATGGCGGTTGTCTATACGAGCAATATGCTCGTCATAAAGACAACAGACCCGCTCCCGTTGCGCGTGGACAATGCCACGGCGCAGAAGCTCTACATGATGAAGAATGACGGAAGCATAGGTTGGTTCTCCGTCACAGAGCTACGCGTCGGCGACTCTCTCTTCAACGCTGTCGATCTGAAGTGGACCAAAGTGGTAGACATCGAATATGCCGTGGGGGGCATTCACAAGATGTATGACATCTACACCAGCGCGCCATTCGACTATCTCGCCAACAACTATCTTGACCCGCCGAAGAGCCCCAGCGGACCATCGACGCCATCAGGAGTAGTCAGGGTCAGCTATGCCGTCAAGTATGCCTACAAGGGAGAGAACACTATGAGCATAACCTACTGCGGGCACAGCCCCGGCTGCATCATAACAGACATGATCCTCAACTACACTTACGATGATCTTGGGAGAGTCACAAACGTACGTCCCGGAGCATCCTCGTACGCCAGATTCTACTATTTCCAGAACGACGAGGTGAAGAGCATCGAGTATGGAAACACTCTTCTCGGGAACTATACCTATGACAAGTTATCCAGAGTCTCAACTATCAGCCTCAAGACTTCCGGCTACCTCCCTACGACCCTTCTTTCCCTCTCGTACGGCTACAATAGGACAGGAACGGTTGCGAGTATTGTCGGGCAATCAACGACCAACACTGGATCGACCATTACGGTGAACGAGCAGTACGCCTATGACCCGCTCCAACGGCTCACAAGCGCCTCTCTTACGAACGGCAGCAACGTTACAAAGATAACGTATCAGTACGATAGTCTCGGCAATAGGATCACCCAGAGCATAGGCGGAACAACTTCCAATTTCACCTACAACAGCCTCAACGAACTCACATACTCAACACTCCAAAAGACAGTCTACGGCTACGACAAGAACGGTGAACTCACACTTCACAACCAGACAGCATCACCAACACAGACAGGCTCATACATTTGGAACCACAAGGGCGAAATGCTTCAGTATTGGCTGAATGGTGCTATCAAAGCAAACTATGCCTATGATGGTATGCACCGTCGGGTTGAGTCGAAGGAGGGCACCTCGACAATCTTCTACGCGTATCTTGGAACCGACTCGCTTTACGACCTCAACTACACCTCCAACGGCATAAACATGTACTTCTTTGCAGGAGGAATGAGGATTGCAGAGCTTTCGCTAGTCGGGAGCACATCAACGACGACCTACTTCCACGAAGACGCTGTAGGCAGCATACGACTAGTCACGGACTCCAATGGAAACGTGGTTTTCTCGGATAACTATCAACCGTTCGGCCAAGACAACTCCTCAACTGGCTCGTCAATCTACAAGTTTACCGGCAAACCTGTTAGCCAAACGACAGGTTTGTACTATGAGTATGCGCGTTGGTATGACCCAACAGTTGGACGGTTCATTAGCCCTGACCCGAAGAAAGGGCACTTGTGGGACCCTCAGACTCTGAACCAGTACGTCTATGCGGTTGATCAGCCCACAGGTATCACGGACCCCTCTGGAATGGATGGGTGCGGGATCTTCTCGTCGGTTTGTGGATTCGCCAACACTGTATGGAATGGAGGCACGAGCGTCGCGTCGACGGCTTGGAACGATGTCTCGGGCGGAGCCTCTTACGTCTACAACACGGCGGCCAATGGTTACAACAGTCTCAGTCCGGAGGAAAAACAGGCTCTCTGGATAGGGGTCGGAGTTGTAGCCATTGTAGCAACTGGCGGCGCTGCAGCTCCCTTAGTTCTTGGAATTGGGCTAGCGGCTGGTGCAGGCGCAGTGGGGTTGTACGCCGGCTACAGTTACGCAACTGGACAACAAATGACGCTGTCAGGGGCACTTACTGCGTTTAGTATCGGGTTCGCCGTCGGTAGTATTGCGGGTGGCATCGCATCAAGTGCTGGGCTCTTAGGAGACGTAGGTACGGCAGCGAAATCAGTTGAATTCGCCCCCGCCAACTCAGCGACGGGCTTTCCAGGCGGCGTGGCGAAGGTACTTGGGCACATGCCAGGTGGAGGCGATCAAGAGGAGTGGTTATCTGGCGTTTGGGACATTGCTAATAATCCAGCTCCAGAGACTACGACGGTCAACCCAGGTGGAGGGGTCCGCGTGTACGGACTCATTGATGACTACATGGTCAGGGTAGTTATCGGTAGATGGGGTACCATTATCAATGCCTTTCCCATTGAGGCCTTGACCCCCTAGCCAGAGCAATATGATCTTCAATCGAGGAGGAATGATATGAGCGTCGAATTCGTACTTTCGGATATCGATGACAAAGAACTCCTAGACGACAACGTTTACGACGTGTTCGAACCAACTTTGAAGCTTCAGATTCACGGACGAGACGTGCTCGACGCTCTAGGGATTGACGGTATTATGAAAGTGGTTGTTATGCACTTCATGGAATCCGCCCTTAAGGTAACTCAACGCATGATCGCCGACCTTGCAACACATCCGACTGGTGAATACAAATACTGGTTCTTGGGCACTGGGTATGGTCTGTTAGTCAAGAAACGTGGCGAAATTCTGGAAGTCAGCATTGAGACGAATCCTGGAATGGGCCCCGTCGTACAGGGCAATTTGACTCACGAAACTCATGTACTTGGTGAAGTAAGTGTCCAGGATTGGGTCCGGAGCATAATCGTGCTGTGCAAACAATTAATCGATCGGATAACTGTGGCTAATCCTAAATTCAAACAATTTCTTACCGGCCTAGAAAGGGAACGTACTCCGCTCGAAAACTGGATCAGCGTGTTAGATTCAAGCAAACACTAAGCTCCGACAAGCTCGCGCCATCCATTGTTCACTAGTGCGTAGCAATCTAACTGGCGAACTATGAACCTGCAGACCAGACGTATCATAGCAGGTGTCCTTCTCACGTTTTGATCGCAGGAGTGATCTACGGAGAGCTGTATCTCATCCTCCAGCACTGATCTTCGAATTCGGGTTTCCGGGACTCTTCGTTGCAATAAGTTTACGGGCAGCTTATGTATTTCTCATCCAAAACAAGTAGCTTCAAGTTGCCTGTACGAAGCCGAGAGAAGTGGCTTCTGATCGGTAAGCTTAACATCGGGAGTAAATGAAATAAAACATGGCAAAGTATACGGATATCGCTGTCAAGGGTTCGGTTGAGAACATTCGAAACTTAACCCAACAGGCGTTCTCGTCAAACGGGTTCGATGTTAAGTGGGACAGTCAGTTGAAGGGTAGGGCAGAGAAGGGAAGCAAGGGCGCTAATATTGCGCTCGGAGTCCTAGCACAGCATTACGCAGTTGACTTCGAGATACTGATGGCAAGTGATCGCGGAACATTGAAGCTCGTCAAGACTGGATCTGGTATGGCTGGAGGTCTCTTAGGTATGAGAAAGGTCAACAAGCAGTTCGATCTGTTATCGGACACTCTGGCTTCCTGGTTTACCCAACAGGGATTGCTAATCGGAATCAAGAAGCAATAGGTTCAGCGTACCTCAGCCTGCAGTTTGTTGCTCTAATCGCTTGCGAAACTGTTTCATCTGATCAAGTTCATCTTCGAGGATTGTTAGCTTGGCTTCGAGGACTCGCTGTCTATCGAGTCTAGCTTCAAGCTCAGCAAAATTCCTGTTGTAAGCCTCGTTTTCCGTTCAAAGTGGCCCTCGATGATCATCTTCTTCTCATGATCAATACTCGCAACGTCCAAAGCATTCTCGAAGTATTTCCGAAATCCGTGACAGGTCTGAATCCTAGGGTCCAACTCCGCCTTTCTGCTGGCGCGATGGATTGCAGCCCAGACGCAATAGTAACTTCTTGGGATCAATCTGGCGTCGGGTCTTTTCTCAATCAATCCTCGATTGAGACAGTCTCTCAGCAAAGCGATCGAGCCTTCCCCGAGGAAGGTGTATCCTGCCGCCTTCTTTCCTGTGTGAAAACGTGGCTCAAGCTTGATCGCGACTGGGCGTGTTCCGTTCTCTAAGTCTTCCATGACGTGACGGTATGCCAGCTCCATTATGACGTGCGAGCGAAGACCCGACTCTGCTGCCATCAATACGAAGAGTCTGTGATGCCTCTTTCTTATTTGAAAGAGGAGTCTCTGAATTTCCTCACGCTTGTACCCTCGGTGCCATGCTTGAGAAACATACTGGAGGTCCGTCTTCGGGAGACTGTTGTAGCCATTATGACGCAAGAAGCTTCGAAGAGCTACTCGATAACAAAACTGAATAGCAGGCTTGAATTCGAGAGAGGTCTTGTCGATAAGGTCTTGGACCTCTACAGGCTCGACAGTCTTACTCCATTGGAGGAACTGTTCTGGTGATTGGCCTGTTAGAAGTTGGAATCGAGCCATGTAACCCAGATAATGCTTCCGAGTTGATGGGACCCTATTTCGGAGCCAGCGCTCTACGCATGGAGGTCTCTGAAAGTAACTTCTGTCTCCAGCTACAATTCGATTATCAAGCGTCCGGTCCCCTAGTCCAGAATGTTTCTCCGGCAAAATCTGTTCTTAATGTCACCACGACGTTCGATCTCGTATTTAGCTCGGACAGGTCAAGTGACAGGTTTACAGGCAAACCTGTTAGCCAAACGACAGGTTTGTACTACGAATATGCGCGCTGGTACGATCCGTCAATTGGACGGTTCATCAACGAGGATCCCTTGGCTGGGTACTTGTCTGATCCTCAGAGTCTGAATCCTTACGTCTACTCTGGGAATACACCGACTACTCTAACGGACCCCTCAGGAATGTCAGACTCAGGCGGGTTCCTTGGGGCGTTTGACACGTATGTTTCCAGACCATACTTGAGCTGGTTTAACCAGAATGTCTTGGTGCCTACTCTGACTTTTGAGACCGGGGGGAACCAGGCTGCGGTGGAGGCGGCGGTGAACCAGAATGCGGGGCTTGAAAATACCCTGTTCGACTCTGGGGTCGTAGCTGGGGCCGTTGTTGCGACTGCGGCAATTGTTGCTCCATTTGTGGTGGGTACGACAGCCGCTGAAGGATTAGTTACGACGGGCGTATCCGGGTGTACGATAGAGGAAGGGGCGTGTCAGGCTGGAGCAGACGCCTTAGCCAAGGACCTTGTTGATCTCGGCTCAACCAGCGCAACGACAGAGGACCTAGTAAGCACGTCAAGATTCTGGAGTACTACAGAAAGAGGGGGATTCGATTTCGGGGATTCTCAAATCCACCACTTGCTGCCGAGACAGTTTGGGGCGTTCTTTGAGAGGGCTGGTATCGAAAACATTGACGACTATACAGTCCAGCTAGACCGAGGCGTCCACATGGTTCTGCATGGAAGAGGAGGATTATATGCCGAAAGCTGGAACCCCGCGTGGCGACTGTTCCTCTTGAATAATCCGAATGCTGATAGCGCACAAATCCTCTACTATCTCAAAACTTTACTCGGAGGTTTCGGTTTCTAGGGAACGAATTGCAATTCTATTGTTTATGCCCTCCTCTGGTGTTGCACGCACAACCCGAGACAACGCAGGTTTACGGTAGGCAAGAGTGGGAAACCAAGTATGGCGCCACGGACGTAAAAGACATCGACTATGAGTCCATCACTTGCACTCTCGTTCCAGGCCACAGGCGTGCGGGTGCGAGGATAGGAGACCTTCATTTGCTAATCTCAAAGGACATTGGCGACTTCATCTGGACTTACATGAGCGAATGCGTCGTCACAGATACCGTTGCCCGCTTGATGACGCAGGAAAAACTCACCGGGTTTAGGCTCCGCGATGCATCCTTAGTCACTTCTGGCAGATCAATAATGAAGAATGCAAACTCTCTTCCAAAGGTTTGGGAACTTGAGGTTCAAGGAAAAGGTGGCGACGCTGACCCTGAGTCGGGCATTCGACTTCTCTATGTCTGTCCGGAATGTGGTTACACTGCCTACTCGTCTTTTCAAAGAGGAATAATCGTTGACGAGAGTCAGTGGGATCGAACGGACCTTTTTACGGTCAACGGTTACCGCAGACACATCATAATCACAGAGAGAGTGAAGGATCTCATAATTCGAAACAGGCTTACAAACTGTGCCATATTTCGCTCGCAAGATCTTAGGTGGGGGAACATTCCCAGACCTGAGGAGCGCCCTGAACTATTCATCGCTAAGCAGTCAACATGAAGTACCAACTATGATTGGTTTGTAAGTGCTTCTTGAGCGAATCCAGCCGAAAGGAACTCGAACGTCTTTATCGAGAGTTTCGTCTCAGGAAGTTTCCCGGGTCAGATGGTCACCGGGAGACAGACCTTCTCCATACACTAATGATTCAACACGAGCCCGAGATAGGGCTCGGAGTGAAGGGGATGTTGGAGGATCCTAAGTCTGTGGACGCGTCCGCTATTCGGGAAGACGAAGAAATCCAGCGGGAAGTCGACAGATTGGTGTCTAGGTATCCAGCAGAGGACGAAATCGGGCGCATTGCCCGAAATTACGCGGATTATTATGATAATATCAAGAAGTTGATTCACGCAGCTCGTTCTTATCTGGAATCCCTAAACCGGTAAATCATATCGATCCTTGCCCCAGTCGTTACCAAGTCTTGAATTGCAATAATCATAGCTTTGCGGGCAAAAACAGGGACACATCTTTACTCCCCTGCTTGTAGGTTACGAAGCCGTTTCATTCGACCCATTTCGTCTTCGAGAATTGTCAGCTTCGCTTCTAGGACCCGCTGTCTGTCAAGCCGTGCTTCGAGAGCTGCAAATCTCCTGCTGTAGTTCTCGTTATTTGTCATGGGTTGAATTGGTTCGTCAAGGCTGAGTTTCATGAACGGGTAGGCTCTTCGATAGACGTCTCTGAGTTCTTCCACGTCCCTGTCTGTGTAGTGCTTGGCGCGGGTCCCGGCGAAATGTCCTTCGATGACCATCTTCTTCTCGTGGTCAATGTTCGCATCATCCAAAGCGTTCTTGAAGTATTTTCGAAACCCGTGACAAGTCTGAATCTTAGGGTCTAACCCTGCCCTTCTTCCGGCTCGATGTATAGCCGCCCAGACTCCGTAATAGCTTCGAGGAATCAATCGGGCATCGGGTCTCTCTTGAACGAGACCGTCCACGACGCCTTCTCTGAGCAGTCTGAGAGACTCAGCTCCTAGAAACGTGTAGCCTGCGGCTTTCTTTCCAACGTAGAATCCTGGCTCCAAGCGGATAGCGATTGACGTCGTCCCGCTCTCAAGGTCCTCCATAACGTGGCGGTATCGGAGCTCCATCAAGATATGCGAGCGAAGACCCGACTCTGCAGCCATTACAACGAACAGCTTGTGATGCTTCTGCCTTAGAGCGCCAAGTAGGGCTTGAATCTCAGCGCGCTTGTAGCCTCTATGCCAGTCCTGTGGGACGTATTGGAGGTTGGTCTTTGGGAGATTGTATCCGTTATGGCTGAGGAAGCTTCTCAGGGCTACTCGATAACAAAACTGAATAGCAGGCTTAAACTCGAGAGAGGTCTTGTCGATAAGATCTTGAACCTCCACGGGCTCAACCGTCTTACACCAAGCCAAGAATCGCTCTGGTGTTAGACCTGTTAGGATTTGGAGTCGATTCAGATAGCTCGGATATCTGTTCCGAGTCAGCAGCGCCTTGTTTCGGAGCCAGCGCTCTACGCATGGAGGTCTCTGAAAGTAACTTCTGTCTCCAGATACAATTCGAATACCAAGCGTCCGGTCCCCTAGTCCATCAGGATTCTCAGACAAGTACGTTTCTTGACATCGTACAGTCCTTCAATCTTGTATTTAGCTCGGACAGGTCAGGTGACAGGTTTAAGAGCAAAACTTACAGTTCGCGAAAATCTTTGAGATTTCATTGTTGTGATATGCCCATGTGGAAATTGTCGCTCTCTATCTTCCAGTCTTCCTCAAGTCCAGCTCTGGGCCTTGGTTGGTCTGGTCGTAGTAAGACGAACGTCTTGGCTCGAACTTCTTCCATCAAGTAGTCCTTCTCGTCCTCCAACCAACCGAGCTTCTCTGGGTCAGAGACTGATACATATGCGTCCACGAACGCGTCAACAGGAAGGTCTAGGCGTTTTCTCATCTCCTGCAACCGACGGATTACTTCTCTGACAAAGCCCTCTCTAACTAGCTCGCTTGGAATAGTTAGGTCCACGTAGACGCGTCCCTCCTCGAAGCTTCCGATAGCATGGTTCTCAGGTATCTCTTCCTTGAAAGCGACCATTTCACTCGTAATCTTCTGTTCTTTCTCGTCTAGCTTGAGCAGGAAATATCCTTCTTCCTTGAAGGCTTGCATGAGCTTGCGACCGTCTAGTGAGCGGATTTTCTCGGCGATCTTGTTCGCATCTCCGCGAAATGCTGGACCAAGAGCTTTGAAATTCGGTTCAACTGTCAGCTTCTTCAACCGTTCTTCTTCAGTTAGACCGACCAGTCTCACGTCCTTGGCGTTGGCTTGTTGAAGGAGGAGTTCTCGAAGGGTCTTCACTGTGCGTTTCACTATCGGCTTGTCGGCAACGATGAGAATGGTGGAAACCGGTTGACGGAGCTTGATCTTCTTTGATTGGCGTGCTGAGGCTGTCGCGTCAGAAATGTGCTGGACGATGCGCATTTCCTCTTCCAGTCTCTTGCTGATCCACCTCGTGTCTGCGCTGGGCCAGTTCGTCATGTGAATGCTTTCGGGATTCAGCCGTTCAACGCTTCTGAACGCTTCTCGGTAGATCGTCTCCGTGAGAAATGGTATTGCGGGTGCGGCGAGTCCCAGCCAGCTTCTGAGGGCTTGGTAGAGAACGGTGTAGGCTGCGAGTTTGTTTGGGCTCGTCTTTTCAAGCCAGAATCTTCGACGGACGAGTCTGATGTACCAGTGGCTGAGATCTTCTATGACAAACTCTCGGAGTGCCCGAACTGCCAAGTGAATTTCGAGCTTGTCCATGTGCTGCGTTACGTCTCTCACCAGGGTCTCAGTTCTTGAGAGTAGCCACTTGTCTTCGGGGTGAAACGATTTCGCTAGTTTTCGTGTCGTCCATTTCTTAATGTTGAACTTGTCGAGGTTCATGTAGAGGGTTGCGAAGGAGAAGACGTTCCAGACAATCTGTAGGTCCCGGGCGGCCGTCTCTACGGCGTTCCACGAGAAGCGGAAGTCGTCCCAGACTGTAGTTTGAAGAGTGTAGAACCGTAGCGCGTCTCTGCCGTGTTTTTCAATTACATCTTCTGGGCTGACGAAATTGCCTTTGGACTTGCTCATCTTCTCTCCGTCTGGGTCCAGAGTGTGTCCGTGCATCAGCACCGCCTTGTATGGTGCTTTGTTGAAGACTAGAATGCTGGAGCCTAGCTGGTTGTAGAACCATCCTCTGGTCTGGTCGTGGGCTTCAACGATCGCGTCAGCCGGCCACCAGGCTCTCAGTTCCTTTGTGTTAGGCGGGTAGTCAAGTCCTGCCCACGAGGCTACCCCTGAGTCAAGCCAGCCATCGAGGACATCCGGTTCTCTTCTGGCCTTGCCACCGCACTTGCATCTTGTCTCTATCTGGTCTACGCCGTTTCTGTGGAGTTCGAACTTTCGTGGATGTCCAATGGCTATCTCCTCTAATTCAGCTCTGGAACCTACAACCGAATGTTCTCCGCATTCTTGGCATGTCCAGACGGGGAGTGGGGTTCCCCAGTAACGTTGGCGGCTGATGACCCAGTCTCGGGCGCCAACTAGCCATGTGTTGAATCGTTTGGATCCTGCCCATTCTGGTGTCCATCGGACTCTCTTGTTCTCCTGGATCATTTTCTGTTTGAATTTGGTGACTTTGATGAACCACTGATCGGTGGCTCGGAGTATTAGTGGGGTCTTGCAGCGCCAGCAATGCGGATACGAGTGTTCGATCGTCTCCTCCCTGAAGAGTAGTCTCTTGGCTTCAAGATCCTTGACGATCACCGGGTTTGCCTCTCTGACTTGGAGGCCCGCATACTTTCCGGCCTCGGGCGTGAAGTGTCCCGATGCGTCTACAGGCGACAGTACCGGTAGGCCGTTTCGCTCGCCCACCTCAAAATCCTCCTCACCATGTCCGGGAGCCATATGGACTA
>WNGJ01005944.1_pt1 | contig 16218 bp, 15 predicted proteins | sample 5400611 | NCBI WGS metagenome assembly WNGJ01 (sample SAMN13153375, study PRJNA577476) | soil metagenome | isolation source: 40 cm soil or saprolite under Garry oak tree replicate 1 | place: USA:California | collected 2016-06-15 | reverse complement strand
TTCTCCCATGGCGTTCTCGGCTTCGGTGACGCCGTCGGTTACCATTATGAAACTGTCGCCGGCATTCAGTTGGCAGCGCGAACTTTCATAGGTAACGTCGGCCAGAAGCCCTACGGGCACATTACCGTGTGGTGGACGAATGGCTTCTCCGTTACAAATGAGGAGGGGAGGCACGTGTCCGCAGTTTACGTATTCGAGGTCGCCATCCCGCCGCAGCCGCGCCAGGAGCATGGTTGCATATTTTTCTCCAACCAGCTTTTCGGTAAAGAAGCGATTCACGGCCTCGACCACTTGCAGCAGCGGCATGCCTGCGCTCAGATGCGAATAGATCATCCCCTGCAGCTGGCAGGCCAGCAAGGCCGCCGAGACTCCTTTGCCGCTGACATCGGCCAACACGACCGCCAGACCCTCTTTGGTGTTGAGCGCATCAAAGAAGTCTCCTCCGATCTCTTTGCAGGAGAGATTCCGTCCCCGAAGCCGCGCGAACGGTACCTCGGGAATCTTCACTTGCATCAGCCGTTGCTGAATGCTCGCAGCGATGGCCAGTTCCTGCTGGTAACGGCGTGCTTCCTCCTCCGCCTGCACCAGCCGCGCGTTCTCGATCAGTGACGCAGCTTCAGTCGCGATTACGTGCAGAATGTCATGTCCCACCCCTGAGATATCCCGCGAAGCAAAGCGTGAATCCAGGTACAAGACTCCCAAAACTTCTGCGGCCCTGGGGGGAGGCAAGGGCGTTTGGACATCGCGGAACGACTGCACACGCATCTTGCGCAGCGGAATGCAGACCACGGTGCGCAGATCGTAAGCAACAATGCTCTGACGCCCCGCCATATCGAGTGATTGGCTGGTGTCGCTCAAGAGAAATTCCGAGTTGGAACGCAGCGACTCTTCCAAGATCGAGTGCGAAATGGTCTTGTCATCCAGCAGAGGCTCGCCTTGGGCATTTCGTCCCGCGGCTAACCGCAGCTTCCCGTCCTCCTCCTTGAGAAAAACGTAGGCGCGCTCGGCTCGGATCAGCCGCAAGGTCACGTCGAGCATGGTCACTAGAATCTCGTCGAGTACCCCTATGGTATTCAGCTTGCGCGCCGCTTCCAGGAAGAGCGTTAACTTCTCCAAGTCGGTGGCTTCTTGCGAGATCTGGATGCCTGAGATCTGGCTTAAAAACTCGCGCGCTGTGTTCGAAGTGTCCTGCGCCGGGTTGAAGATAACGTAGGCCGAGTCGCGCGCGCCGAACTCCAAGCGGTCGTTGCGCTCCAGTTTCTGCCTCTGGATGCGCTCTCCATTTACGAACGTGCCGTGCTTGCTGCCTTGATCGAGCAGGAAGAAATCGCCGTCTTCTAGGACGATGAGAGCGTGGTCGCGCGAGACCCGCGGGTCGGCGATTACTAAATCCTTGTCCACCTTCCGCCCCACGCTGAACGGAGTCCGGTTCAGCACAACCTTGGTTTGCTCGTTACCCTGGACGAAAACCAAGCCCGGAAACACGCCCGAGCCAGAGCTATGAGGATGGGATGTCGTTTTCATGACCTTGAGATGTAACGCCAGTGTATGTTAGTCCGGACTCAAGTGCTGTTGACAGAAATATCACCGGAAATCCATCCTCTGGCGGCAAGGGCTTTCGCGAAACCAAGGCTAGCGATTCTGCCACGCCTTCGATAGACTCGGCGGCGTGCTCCCCGTGGCTGTTACTCGACCCCACTCTCTCATCCGATGGATGAAGACCCTGATGCTTCTGGTCCTATTGAGCGCCCTCACCGTATTTTTCTGCGCGCACTTCTCCGCGTCCTCCGACGGAACCGACTTTCCTGACTTCTACTCCGCTTCGCGTTTGTTGATCGCAGGCCACGGACACGAACTCTACGATGCCCAAGTTCAGCGTCAGTTCCAGTCGCGTTACGTGGGACGAGTCGGCACGCTTTACATTCATCCGCCCTTCGAAGCTTTGTTCTATCTCGCAGTAGCCTGGCTTCCGCTGAACAGCGCCTACGCGCTTTGGACTGTGCTCAATCTAGCATTTCTTACTTTAATTGCACGGAAACTAGCTAGTGAGGTATTGCCGGCTTGGGACTGGCGCCTGCTTCTCATGGCCTCGCTTACCTTTGTTCCCGCGTTGCTGAATTTCTTGCAAGGTCAGGACTCAGTGCTTCTGCTGTTGTTCGTCACTCTTGCCTTCACCGCCCTCAAATGCAACCGCGCTTTCGCCGCAGGGTGCTGGCTTGGCTTGGGCCTTTTCAAGTTTCATCTCGTGCTACCGTTGGCGCTGGTCCTCGCACTGCATAAATGCCGAAAGGGTTTTCTGCGCGGATTTGCTCTTATGGCCGTAGCCCTGGCCGCACTGTCGGCGGCGATCTCAGGATGGGCGGTGTTCGCCGCCTACCCAAAATTCCTCCTTCACCTACGAGAGCAGCCATTTGCCGGAGTTTTTCCGCAAGCCATGGCCAACTTCCGCGGATTGTCCTATCTACTCGTCCACAACGACGGATCGCCTTTCGCGATCTTTACGACCGCGTTCTTGTCGGTGTCCGCACTGCTTATAGCGTTGATCGGGTGGCAAGGTGCGACCGTCGCATCATATCCCATCTGCGCTCCCAAGAACCAAGTGGCCTTTGATGTCGACTTCGGGAATACGATATTGTTTGCGCTCCTGATCAGCTATCATCTCAATCCTCACGATCTCAGCCTCCTTTTGTTGCCGATTTCTCTGCTGCTTTACCGCGTGCGTGTCGAAGGCAGGTTTGCTCTTACTAAACCTGCGCGATGGCTGGTCGAAGGGTTGATCGCACTGTTGTTTCTGCCTCCACTGCACTTGCTGGCATTGGAGGCGCACAGGTACGTAATGGTCGCCGTTCCACTGCTTACCTTGTTGATTGTCTGCACATTCCTGCTACGGCGGAACCGAGCTCAGCAACTTAGTTGACGGGCTGCTGAAGTTATGCGGGCACTCATCGCTGCCAGCCCCATCTTAGGTACGATCGACAAAATCGGCGCTCGGCTGACTAGGACACCCCTGTAGATCGCTCAATCACTTACCCCGCCGGATGATCTGGCAACACGCGGTCCCGCAAGGCGCGTTCTTCCCCGCTCCCAAAAAAGCAGGGCAAGAACTAGCACTGGTAGCGCCAACGTCGAATAAAACGGCAGCCTCCAGGTGCTCTGTGCCCTCGTGGGCGACAGAAGGAAATAAGCGGCGCTTAAAGTCAGGCTGCCGATCCACGACCACGCCAAAACAACCACGGCGACCGCATACAGCAAGAGTTCGATTGCTGGCGCGCGACTCCTGACCGCCCATTGCCGTGCCAGCCACAAAATTGCGGGCAAAAGTAGCACTTGGTTATAAGCAGTAACGGGCACGTCTGCCTTTTGACCCCGCGTCCTCCACGCCACGATTCCGCACGCTAAACCGGCAACAACACCCAGCGCCAGTCCGACCCGTGGACCGAGTGTCCCATCGGCCAGCAGATCAAGGGCCGATTGGTTTTGCGCATATTGATGATATTGGCGGAGTGCCTCTGCGAACATCCGCCACCAGCCGGGTAATAGAAATTGGGCTCCCGCAAGCAGCAGCGCCATAAGCGAGACAAATCCAAATACCAGCCGCCGCCGCGCCCGCCACTCACTGGATGCCCACAACAGCAGCCAGACCACAATGGGTCCGGCCAGCTGCGGTTTGATGGTGGTCAGTGCTAATAGCGCTCCGGAACAAAATAGATACCCGTTCACAGCACAGGCCGCAGATACGGCCAAAACCCCCCCCACCAGCAGACTCAACTGCTGGAGTTTAACGCCCTGCGCTACTGGAAAACTGCCTAGAGTGAGTGCGAGACAAATCGCCATCGTCATGGGCGGTAGCTTCCAACGCAATGCCATTAGCCACAGGGGAACGCTTGCCGCGCTCAGCGCTACGAGAATCCAACCAAAAACAATCTGCACCGCGGGAAAGGGAAACCCGACAAACGGCGCCAGCAAGAACACAACATAAGCGGGGTAAGTGAAGGCTTCCTGATCCCTGGGATCGTCCGGACGCGAAGCATCAAGGGGGCGCCCATAAAATCCCTGTTGAATTTCCACTGTAACGTCGTGGCTGTAGGGATTGCGCCGGTGAAGCAGCAACTCACGGGCTCCCAGCCACCTTGGGTAAAGGTCGGAAAGATTACCGCGCGGCCGGTTGTGAGCCGTTGCATCTCGAACTTGCTGCGGTATTAAGATCCGCTCCACGTAAAACCACATGCTCGCCGCCGCCAGCAGCGTAAGGACGAAAGGAAAGGCGGATCGCGGGCGTTTTCGCAATCGGGGTGATCCCAATTTGGACGAGTCTTTAATTAAACCGCTTCATGTTACAACTTAGTGGGCGAAACATTGTTCAATGCGATGGCGCATCGCGGTCTCGATGGCAATTGGGGTTGGCAGCGGGGTCTACTGCTGGTTCCTGCTTATGCATTTTCACCTTGGCGCCGGGGACTTCAACTGGGCCGTCTGGGCTGCCGAGGACCTGCTGGCGCACCGCAATCCTTACGCCCGACCAATGCAGTTGTATCCTCTCACCTGCGCGGTCTTTGGCCTGCCCTTTGCGTGGATGCGCCCCGAAGCTGCCGGAGGCGCGTTCTACGGAATCAGTTCGGCCCTCATGGCCCTTGGCCTATCGCGCTATGGTTATCGCCGGTTGCTGGTCTTCCTTGCCTACCCTTATTGGGCCGGCATCATCGAGGCGCAATGGACACCCCTTATTATGGCCAGCGCGTTCTTTCCCCTCCTGTTGCCAGCCACCTTAGCAAAGCCGCAGTTGGGACTTCCGGTCGCACTCACCACACCAACTTGGCGAGGTGTACTGGCCTGCACCATGCTAATAGCGCTCTCACTTCTCGTTATGCCAGGATGGCCGTGGTTGTGGGCTGGCCATTTTTACCTCTACAACCGCTTCGTGCCACTGCTGATCGTCCCAGGCCCCTTGCTCGCTCTAGCTCTTCTCAGGTATCGCGACCGCGATGCGCTGCTCTTGCTGCTGGCTGCGCTGATGCCGCAGCGCTGGTTCTACGACACCTTCATTCTTTGGCTGATTCCCAAGACGCGCCGGGAAATTATCTGGACGATTTTCTTCAGTTGGGGCGCGGGTCTCTACCGCTGGTATCATGCACCACATAGCTACATTGAGGTGGGACGGTGGATGGTGCTGTTCATGTACCTGCCTATGTTAGCCGTGGTGCTGCTTCGAAAAGCAGCGGAAAAACCATCCATTGCCACCGCTTGATCCGTGCGCTCAGGCGATTGTTCTGCCGCGATGGTGTTGGTCAGGCTCCAGCACCCAACGGAACGCTTGGGGGACAAGGCGCCATCAACTAATTTGCGAGCCACAATCTTCATTCCAGCCTGCACTCCGCTAATGCACGTGAGAGTCAGAATTCGCCAGGACAACCCTCCCAAGATTTCAATAAGGCGGAGATCGACCCGGCAAGAGCCAGCAGAACAAGTCCCATCAAGCGGAACTGGCCTACACGTAAAGCCAGTATCCAGGACAATGGAGTGCATAGCAGCACAGCAACGGCTGCAATAAAGAGTGTTCGCGGCCATCCGGTGATTTCAGAGCCTTCGAAGATGTTTTTGCTGAGAAGGAATAAGGGCAACAGAAGCAATGTCATGTCATAGCTATACGAGTAATAGCTCGTCGCTAGTATCACCACGATCGAAAAACAGAAAGATGCGGCGACAAAACGCCGCTCATCGCCCCGCCAAGATCGGGTTGCAACGATTACCCCAATGATAACCATTCCCCCAAGAAACCACTGCGCGACCGCAGGAAGAGGCCCGTTTCCGAGGAACGTGGTCACAAGACCACGAACGTTTGGCATACTCTGCGGTGTGACCATTCCGAGTTCAGACGACTGGTTAAGGCCCCACAAATATCTCGGATAGGCCAAGATTCCAGCCCAATCTACCAACATCAGCGAGACGACGAACAGAAGCGAAGCCGTTGCCAGGAACCCCATCACTAAGCTGCTCTTCTTCCGCAGTAAAAATATCGCGACAAGGGGAATGATCAAGTGGAACTTGAACAATCCCAATCCCAGCACCACTCCGCATTGAACGTCCGCCCCGCGCAAAAGCAGTCTCAACGCGAATACCAGGATCAACAACAACAGGATAGAATCTTGTCCTTGTAGAAGATCGAAAGCAGCCGGGAAGAAGGCCAGGCACAACAGGCCCTCCCAGGCATGAGCAGAGATCGCCTCGCCCTTGTGACCTTCGCGAGGCAACAGGAACGGGATCGTCAACAAAAGAATCGTCTTCAGTGCCATCCAGACCACGCACGCGGTCGGATAGGTCAGATAAGCAAGAGGAAGAAACACAAGGGCTTCGAACGGCGGCCGAACGTAAGGCAGAGGTCCGCGACGGATCTTGACCGTCGAAGCAAATTCCTGCTGCACTTTCCACTGGAGGGCAGGGTCGTAGAGTCTTGGGCTCTGACCGCTCTGGACGATCCTGCCGGCGGTATAGAAAGACGCGAAGTCGACGTATCCCTGAAGAATCGGATCGCGCACCTGCCAAATCATCCAAGCATTAAGCCCTGCGAACCCCAGCAAACAAAGCACTCCCGATCGGAACGCGAAAGAGCTGATCAGGCGGGAATTTCCTTGAGCCGAAAGCGAGACGTTGCGCATTTTGGTACAAGAGGAGCAATTCTATACTGGTTTGTGACCGCCACGGTATGATCCATCCGCGTGCTTCACCTGCTCGAAACCCGACGCATTTTCATCCTGATCCTGGTCTCGGGCCTGTTCCTTGTAGGGGCGCGCAACGTCTCTGATCCCGATCTGTGGTGGCATCTCAAGACGGGGCAGTACATCATCGCGCACAAGACAGTTCCACACAGCGATGCTTTCTCCTACACGCGAGGCGGACAGCCTTGGGTAGCCCACGAGTGGTTGTCGCAACTTTTTCTCTATGGGCTCTATCGAACGGGGGGATGGGCGGGACTCATTCTGGTTTCTGCCGCCATCACCGCCGCAACTTTCTTCCTGCTGTATCTGCGTTGCGCCGAGACTCCATACGTTGCCGGATTCGTTACGGTTTGGGGAGCCATCGCCGGGGCGCCTTCCTGGGGAGTTCGGCCACAGACACTGACGTGGCTGCTGGTCAGCCTGTGGTTGCTAATTCTTGATCGCTCCAAAGCGAAGTGCCTCCTTCTCTGGTGGACGCTCCCCCTAATGTTGCTGTGGGTGAATCTGCACGCCAGTTACGCACTCGGCCTCGTCATTCTGGCATTGTTCATCGCTGCTGAACTTGTGGAAGTCTGGTTCGGACTTGTCGCCGTACAGCAGGCGCGCCCACATTTACAAGCACTGGCGCTGACCTTCCTGTTCAATTTGACCCTGGTGCCGCTGAACCCGAATGGCGTCCGGTTGTATTCGTATCCACTCGAGACCTTGCGCTCTCGGGCGATGCAGGATTACATCGTCGAGTGGTTCTCTCCTAACTTGCACAGTCGGGAATTCTGGCCGTTCCTCCTCCTGCTTCTCGGAACGATCGCGGCTCTAGCCTGGATCCCCCGCGCAGTCCGCGTCCACAATATTCTGCTGCTGCTCGGAAGCGCCTATGCCGCACTCTTCTCCATGCGAATGATTCCATTTTTTATCTTGATCGCGGTCCCTATCCTTTCGCGGCAGCACCACGACTGGATTGTCCTTAGAAAGTCCGGCAACCCTGAATTCGAGCCCGTAGGTCCGGCAACCAGGGCTCACAGGACCCGCTTCTCGCCCAAATTATTGCTCAACACAGTGATTGCCACGGCTATGATTGTTTTCGTCTGCCTGCGAGTCGTGCGAGTCCTCGAACAGCAACCCCTGGTCGAACAAGCACACTTCCCTGCTGGCGCCGTTGAATTCCTCAAGATGCACCCGACCGACGGTCCCGTCTTCAATCACTATGATTGGGGCGGCTACCTGATTTGGAAACTGTATCCGGATGCGCCAGTCTTCATCGACGGACGTGCCGATCTTTACGGGGAGCATCTGCTGAAGCAATTCGCGGATACGTTTCAACTGAAGGGCGACTGGAAACAGACATTGAATCAATGGCATGTGAAAACCGTGGTCGTACCAGCAAACTCTGCTCTCGCCGAGGCCCTCCGTCGCCAGGCCGGATGGACAATCAGCTATGCGGACCGGCAAGCGACCATCTTCACGGACACAGGTCGCTTTTTCACAAGTCATACAGCCATATCCGGTCAGGAACTAGCCCCGGAAGGCGACTGATCGAACTCCAACGCGGCCCGCTCGAGCCGCCTGGAGGTATGCAAGAAATTACGCCTATCGGGCAATTTGCAGGGTATTATGGTTTGTCGTTTTGGTTAATTCCACGAAGCTGACCGTAGTCGAGGAGATGCCGTTGCCCCGGCAACGATGTCTGAAGTGCGCGTTGAGGTGGATACCGGTCAAGAAAGGCATCTTGGGAAGGAGGCTGGCAGAGTATGGAACTTTTGCGGAGGCTTGGTTGTGACGAAAAAGGGCAGGATATCGCTGAATATGCCGTGATGCTCGCCGTGATTCTGGTGATTGTGGTAGGTACAGTGCGGCTCATTGGCTCCAACGCGAACAATGTATTTTCCCAGGTCGCCAGTTCGATTCAGTAAGTTCTGCTGACGCAGGCGAGGCGCTCTTGAGTTGCTTCGAGACCCTGTGTGTTGTCCTGGTCCGGTCTCGTGTTTGCCATTGTTGAGAAATGTTATGAATCGTACTCGTCTGTTGATGATCGGAGTCGTGGCTCTCGCACTGGGAGCACTGGTAAGCGTCGTGGTGTACCGGAACTTGCTGTCGAAAGGTGGCGGACAACCTGGCGTCGACGTGATGGTCGCCGCCGACGATTTGCAAGTTGGCGCCAGGGTCGAAGAGCACGACATTAAGATTATTAAGATCCCTGTTTCTGACATTCCGCCAACCGCTCCCCGCCGGAAGGCTGACGTTCTCGATCACGGCGTGATCCTTCCGATTGCCAAGGGAGAGTTCCTCTTGTCCGGCAAGCTGGCTGGAGAAAATGCTGGATCTGGTTTGCCTTCTCTAATCCCACCTGGGATGCGCGCAGTATCGGTGCGCGTAAACGAGGTCGTCTCCGTCGCCGGATTCGTCGGCCCCGGAACTCGTGTGGATGTTCTCCTCACCGGCACGCCGGCCGGTAGCGCAGAGCAGCAGACCACCACCGTCCTGCAGAACGTCGCGGTGATCGCTGCCGGCCACACCCTTGAGCGCACACCATCGGGCGAGGCCCAAAACACTCCGGTAATTACACTCTTGGTTTCTCCCGACGATGCCCAACGCCTCACTCTTGCGAGTTCGGAAGGCCACATTCAGTTGGTTTTGCGTAATCCGCTCGACACACGACAGGATGAAGTCGCGGCGGCCCGTACCGCAGGCCTTTACAAAGGCGTGCTTGCCCCTGCCAAGCCGACGACACATCCCCATCCGGCGAAGAAGATGGAATCGCCTGCCCCCGCTCCCACGGTTTACGGTGTGGAGGTGTATCAGGGCGACAAGAAGCCGGACGTTATCAAGTTCCCCGAGCAGGGTGACGGACCCAAATGAGTGCAACGGCGCTCGTCCCACGCAGAACTACAAAGCAGCCCGCGTTTCGTCATGTGGAGAAAAATCTGACGACGAACTTTTCGGCCGCACTACTGGGGGCAGTGTTGTACCTGTTCCTTCTCCCAGTAGCCGCGATATCCGAGGCCAGGGGACAACAGCCTGCGCCCGCATCTCCCGCAGGTGATGCGGCTCAGAACCCGTCTTCGGTCCCCACCGGCACCCAGACCACCACCCTTCCTCCACAATCAGCACAGCCTCAAGGCTCCGCACCCCTGCGTGTCATGGTGGATAAATCGCTGCTGATTAACACCACGGAACGGCTGAAACGTATTTCTGTCACCGACCCGAATGTCGCGTATGCCACGGTCATCACGCCCACTCAGATCCTGGTTCATGGACGCGCGCCCGGAGAGGTTTCCTTACTCATCTGGGACGAACTGGAGCGTTCGCGTAGCTTCGATCTCCGCGTAGACGTAGACATCAGCGCCTGCGCGGAGGAAGAACGTCGCGTCTTTCCCGACGAGCAGATCACGGTCACGCCTTCACGCGCTGCTGTCGTGCTCTCGGGACACGTTTCCACCGAAGATGTGTCCAAACGTGCGGCCGAACTCGCCGGAGCCTACTCCAAGAACGTGGTAAATGTACTTACGTTTGGCCCCGTGGGCGCTCAGGAGGTTCTACTTCAGGTGAAATTCGCCGAGGTAGACCGCAGCGCATTTACACAGCTGGGCGCTAATTTCATCTCCACTGGCGCTGGGAATACGATTGGGACAGCCACCACAGGTCAGTTCGGAGGATTCGGAAATCAACTGATAGGTCAGTCCGCAAGCACCGAAACGATCAATAACGTTTTGAACCTTTTTCTTTTCCGGCCTGATATTCACTTCGGAGCCGTTATTGAGGCATTGCAGACAAAGAACTTGCTTCAAATCCTGGCCGAGCCGAATCTGATCGCGGTCAACGGTAAAGAAGCCAGTTTCTTGGCTGGCGGTCAGTTTCCATTTCCGCTGGTCCAACCCGGTCAGGGATTCACGGCCGTTACAATCTCCTTCAAGGATTTCGGCGTCAAACTGCAATTCACTCCCATCATTATGCCGAACGGTAACATTCATCTGAAGGTTGCGCCCGAAGTGAGCACTCTAGACTTCAGCAATGCTTTGACCATCTCCGGCTTCACGGTTCCAGCCTTGAGCACCCGCAAGGCGGAAACGGAATTTGAACTACAAGATGGACAGAGTTTCGTTATCGCAGGGCTGATGGACAATCGCGTTACTGACATCTACAACAAGATTCCCGGCCTTGGCGATATCCCGATTCTAGGCAACTTCTTTCGCAGCAAGAGTCTGCAGAAAAACAATTCGGAACTAATGGTTTTGTGCACCGTTCGTAGGATTTCACCCAGTGGACAAGCGCCAACTCCCCCCACGAATCCGCAGCCTTTTTTGAATCCTGAAAAATTCGATAAAACCAATCCTGCTAGCATTAAATAAGGGGCATGCACAAGTGTTAAGATCGCGGCCTAAGCTTGGAAGCCCAGTCCCCTCTCACAGAATTGGGCGTTGCACTTTCTAGGAGTGACTTTGGAGTAAAGACCGCAAGCAGGAACTTTCCGACCCGTTGTCGGCCTGCCATAATACAGAAAATAGCGTTTCGCAGTTATGCCCGAACTTTCTGTAGTCATCGTCGCCACCGACAACGAACAGCGTACCGTGCTTCAGGTGCTGGTGGACGGAACCAGCGTCGCCCGGACGGTGCATACCTGCGCCAGTTTTCCCGTGGCTGCCGCCGACCCCATCGTGCGTCGCGTGCAGGCAGCAAGCCCCGATGTCATGTTGGTGGACATCCCAGCAGATAATCCCACTCCTGCGCAACGCGCGATTGAGCTTCTTCACCAGGAATTGCCCGATTCTGCCGTCTTCGCCATTGGAAGCCTCACGCATCCCCAAGTGATCGTAAATGCCATGCGGGCCGGGGCTCGTGAGTTCATTGAACGTCCCACGACCACTACGGATCTGCTGGAAGCGTTTGTGCGCCTTACCGCCGCTCAGCGTAGGGTCCGTCAGGAGGGCCCCCGAGGAAAGGTCTTTTCCCTGGTAAACGCCAAGGGTGGAAGCGGCGCCACGACGGTTGCGGTGAACCTAGCCTTGGCCTTGCACTCGGCCTACGGAAATACTGCTTTGGTGGATCTGGCTCCCCTCGGCCACGCGGCGTTGCATCTGAACTTGAAGCCGCTGTTTACCGTCGCCGACGCCACCCGCAACCTCCACCGGATGGACGCCTCCCTGCTGGAAAGCTTCATGACCCGTCATGGTGGTGGTCTGCAACTGCTGGCCGGCACTAACGTCCCCGCGGCTCAGGAACCCACATCCGCAGAGTTCGTGCGCCTGTTCGACATGCTGGCGACGCACTACCGTTACGTCGTAGTGGACACTTCCACGCGGCTTGACGCCGCGACCCGGTTGGTAGCCAACCTGTCCGAGTGTGTGCTGCTGGTAGCGCACACCGACGTGGCCTCGCTCTGGAGTGCCGCCCGTGTGCAACAATACCTGGGAGAGACGGGTAATCGCGAGCGGGTGCGACTGGTTCTCAATCGCTTTCGCAAAGTCACTGGTTTCAGCGAATCCGACGCTGAGGCCGCGGCCGGAGCCAAACTTTTGTGGCGTGTTCCGAATCAGTACTTCGCAGCGTCCGCAGCCATCGATCGCGGCATCCCGCTGATGGAGCACAGCCACACCGAGATTGCCCGCTGCTTTGCCGGGCTGGCGCAGGAATTGACACGAGACGACGCCGACGTTAAACGCGCCGCCTGGTCCCTGTTTAAGACGGTGTAAGAATTTATGGCGAATTTGCAGGGTTTCGAGCGTGCCGAATATCAGCAGGTTAAGGCTGATCTGCATCGCAAGATCCTCGACCGGCTCGATCTCGAGAAACTTGGCCGCAGTCAGGGAGATTCCGCACGCGACGAAGTACTCGTCGTCATTCGCAACGCGGTCAACGCTGAGGTCGTCCCTCTTAGCTTCGCCGAGCGGGAAAAGCTGTCGCGGGAAATTCTCGATGAGATCTTCGGATTGGGTCCGCTCGAACCCTTGCTCAAAGACCACAGCGTGTCGGACATTCTGGTGAACCGTTACGATCGCGTCTACATCGAACGTGCCGGCAAATTAGAGCTAACCGGGCTATCCTTTAAAGATAGCGCGCACCTGATGCAGATCATCGAGCGCATCGTATCGCGGGTGGGCCGCCGCGTGGATGAATCGTCTCCTATGGTCGACGCACGCCTGCCTGATGGCTCTCGCGTCAACGCCATCATCCCGCCTCTGGCGATCGACGGTCCTTGTCTCTCGATCCGCCGTTTTGGACGCGAGCCCGTCACCGCCCGCAACATGATCGAGAACCACTCCCTCACGGAGGCCATGCTCGAGGTGCTCTCGGCCATGGTAAAGGGACGCTTGAACATCCTGATCTCTGGCGGAACCGGTGCCGGCAAAACCACTCTTCTCAACGTGCTCTCTGGCTACATTCCCAACTCCGATCGTATTGTCACCATTGAAGACGCCGCAGAACTTCAGCTCAAACAGGAACACGTCGTCCGCCTGGAAACTCGTCCGCCCAACATCGAAGGCAAAGGATCCGTACGCCAACGGCAGTTGGTCATCAACAGCTTGCGTATGCGTCCTGACCGCATTGTCGTCGGTGAGGTTCGAGGTGAAGAGGCTTTCGATATGTTGCAGGCCATGAACACCGGTCACGAAGGCTCGCTTACCACGGTCCATGCTAACTCGCCTCGGGACGCTTTAGCCCGAATCGAAAACATGGTTTCCATGGCGAACCTGAACATTCCAGAGCGCGCCGTCCGTCATCAGATCGCATCCGCCGTGCATGCCGTGGTGCAAATCGCGCGCCTCTCGGACGGGACCCGTAAGGTGATTACGGTTTCCGAAATCACTGGGATGGACCGAGATCTGATTGCCATGCAGGATATCTTCGAGTTCGAGCGCCAGTCTGTCGACGAAAATGGCAAGGTGCGAGGCATTTTTCGCGCCACCGGCACACGGCCCCAATTCGCAGACCGCTTAGCTACTGCGGGCGCGCGTTTGCGTCCCGCGCTCTTTGAAGCCAAAGTCGAGGTTTGAAGGAGGCTTCAGTTAGGTCGATAATAGAAAATAGCCATGTCCGCCTTGATCGCTATCGTGGTTTTCATCGTGGTCGCCGTCGGCGCCTTCGTCGCAGGCTCGCTCCTCGATCAGCGCAGCGCCCGCGCGCGACTCATGAAGGAGCGCCTGGCCACCGTTCAAAAACCTGCCGAACGGGAGCCCGACGAAGAGCGCGCGGTCCTACGCGACGAAATGCTCAGCCAGATTCCCGCGTTGGACACTTTTCTGCGTCGCTCCGAGCGCGTTTCGGCCTTTCAGAAAACGTTGTCCCAGGCTGGCATGCAACTCCGCGCCGGCAACTTCTTAATGCTGTGCGCCGGGGCCGGAGTACTCGTCGCGGCTCTCGTATTTATCTATAGCCGGAATCCTGCGATTGCTTGGGCGGGGATGTTCATCGGCTTTGTACTTCCATACTCTTTCGTCTCTTATCGGCGCAACAAACGTTTTGAGAAATTCGAGGAGCTTTTTCCCGAGGCCATCGACACTCTGGCACGCGCCGTGCGCGCTGGGCACGCCTTTACGACTGCTCTGGAGATGATTTCCGACGAAGTTGCGGAACCCGTCGCCGGCGAATTTCGCAAACTTATGAAGAACAAAAGTTCGGCATGCCGGTTCGCGACGCGCTGGTCAACCTCACCGAGCGCATACCCTTGGTCGACGTCAAGTTCTTCGTCACCGCGGTCATGCTGCAACGCGAAACCGGCGGCAACCTGGCCGAAATCCTGGACAATCTGTCGTACGTGATCCGAGAGCGCTTCAAGATTCAGCGCCAGGTGCGGGTCTATACTGCCCAGGGACGGCTCACCATGGCGCTGCTCATGGGTATGCCCCCCATCATCATTACTACTATGTTGATACTGAACCCAGGCTTCATTCGTCCGCTTTTTACGGATCCGATTGGACACGCCCTGCTGGTCGCGGGAATCGCGCTGCAAACGGTTGGATATTTTGTGATTCGGAAGATTATTCGGATCCAGGTGTAGGCATGCCATTGATTCTCGCCATCGTCGTATTCGTGACCGTCGGGCTCGTGGTCTTTTCTTTTGCCGCCGCGGCGGTTGCGCCCTCCTCGGTGCTGGGAGCCCGCCTGCGCGCGCTGGGAGGCCAGCACACCCCGCAAGCAAAAGACAAACCGGCACTCAGAGAACGCCTGGAGCAGGCACTCGCTCCTCTGAGCAAGGCAATTCCCCTTTCCCCTGCCGACGTTTCGCGCACTCGAAGTTGGCTCATTCAGGCTGGCTTCCGCGATGCGCGCCACGTTACTTATTATTTTGGTTCCCGGGTTGCGCTGGCCTTTCTCGGCCTCGCGGGCGTGGTCTTGGTTTCGGGATTCAACAGTCTCTTCATGCTCGCCGGAGTAACCGGCATGGGCTTTTTCATCCCTCGCTTTGCCTTGAAACGCATGATTAAAAATCGCCAGCAGCGCATCCGCCTGGGTCTGGCTGACGCCCTCGATCTCACAGTGATATGCGTCGAAGCCGGACTCGCCCTCGATCAGGCCATGATGCGCGTCGGCCGCGATCTGCATTATGCCCACGCCGATCTTAGCGACGAGTTTCATCTGGTCAATCTTGAGATGCGTGCCGGAAAGCCTCGCGCCGAGGCCCTCCGCAATTTGGTGATCCGCACCGGCGTTGACGATATTCGTGCCTTGGTCACCACTCTGGTCCAGACCGACCGCTTCGGTACCAGCATTGCCCAGGCGCTCCGCGTGCACTCCGACTCTCTCCGCACCGAGCGCCGCCAACGCGCCGAAGAGCAGGCTGCGAAAACTACGATCAAAATGGTCCCTCCCCTGGTGGTATTCATTTTGCCTTCCATCATCTTCGTGACTATCGGTCCCGCGATCATTGAGCTGATCCGGGAGCTTGGGCCGAAGTAACGGGGTCGAAGCAACAATCAGGGACAGAAAAGGAACCCAGGAGTATCGATGCCGGAATTTACCCCAAGGGGCTGCGCGTTCAACCGTACTCGCCAGGTATTCCTGGCTACCACGCTGGCTCTGGCCAATACACACTGGTCTCGCCTGCGGGGCCTGGTGGGAGCTTCGCCGGGTGACTTCGGTAATGGCTGGGGGCTCTGGATTGTGCCCTGTCGGGGCGTTCATACTCTAGCCATGCGCTTTCCCATCGACGTGGTTTACCTTGATCGCGACGGAACCGTAGTCCACATCGATGAGAATCTCAAGCCCTGGCGCTTTGCTCGGGTATGCATCGAGGCGGCGTCGGTATTGGAACTTCCTCGTCAGGCGCTGGCCGCAACTGGAACCGTTGTAGGGGATAAAATTGAAATAACACTCGAAAAGTGTGGTAAAACATCAGCCCGGTGACTGACACGTTACAACTCGACGACACGATCAAACTGAAGGTAATCGGCCTTCATAACGAACCTAAGCTTCTGGTGGAGTGGTCCTCGCCCTGGGAGGAGTTCGTGACTTCCATCCGACCCGCCCTCGCCCGATCTCCGGCGCGCCTGGCCGGTGAAGCTCCTCACGG
>WNGJ01003481.1_pt1 | contig 16218 bp, 20 predicted proteins | sample 5400611 | NCBI WGS metagenome assembly WNGJ01 (sample SAMN13153375, study PRJNA577476) | soil metagenome | isolation source: 40 cm soil or saprolite under Garry oak tree replicate 1 | place: USA:California | collected 2016-06-15 | reverse complement strand
CGTTCAGAATGCACAGCGCGCGAAAGACCGCGCAGGAATGTTTCTGGTAATGGGTGTCGCAGCAGCGCTAGGTTTCCATGTTTTAGTGAATGTGGCTATGGTCATTGGCGCAATGCCGGTGACCGGCATACCGTTGCCCCTAATGAGCTACGGTGGCTCGGCCACTTTGTTTGTGTTCATGGCGATCGGCTTGGTGATGAATGTCCGGCTGCGCCGGTTCGTCAATTAGGCCGTGAACCAGTTAATCGGCGATCCCGGTTTCCGGGACGCGCAAAGTAGGAAAGTTCAGAAAGTTAGGTTTCAGGGTTTCAGGGCTTGTTTTACAAGCCCTGAGTTGTAAAAGTCTCAAGGCTTCTTTTAGAAGCTCGGAGCAAAAGAAGTTGGTTCAAAAACCCTGAACTGAATAGGTAATTTTAAGTGAGGACAGCATCGTCCGCCGTTCGCCCGGGGTTCCGGGTTTGTTTTACAAACCCGGATAAGAAGAAGTCGTACAACCGGCGACGGACCAGCCTCGTAAGCTACGCAGAGTTCAAACAACTCTCCTTCGGCTACGACCCCCAGGCCGCTTCAATACACGTGTGGCATGAGAGCGCTCCGGTGTTTCCGGAACTGGTTCCGTTTTTCGCGGGTTGCAGGGTTTCAGGGCTTGTTTTAGAAGCCCTGAGCAAAATAGGTTGTGTTACAAACCCTGGGATAAAAAAGACCGTTGGGCATCAAGCCGCGTCGATGCGTCCTGTCCATTCCGGCCATGCCGGAATGAAAGGGGTTTCAGGGTTTGTACTTACAAACTCTGAGCCGATAAAAGAGGAGTTTTCATGTCAAAAGAATTGGTCATCAGCGCGACGTCCCATGAGCGGAGAGTCGCGATTCTGGAAGAAGGCCAGCTAGTAGAAATTTATATCGAGCGCGAAAAAGAATTCGCCCTCGTCGGCAGTATCTACAAAGGCAGAGTTACTCGCGTTCTACCAGGCATGCAGTCTGCTTTCGTGGATATCGGTCTGGATGGCGATGCCTTCCTGTACGTCAGCGACGTCTTCGAAAATCTCGAAGACTACGATCATGGCCACGCACACGAGCATGCGCCTGCCGCTGTTGCGGAAGCAGCGAGCGGCGTGTCCACCGTCGAGGTTCTTCCCGGAGAAACGATCAGCCGGCTAAACGAGCTGCCGGCAGTTGAACCCGGCGCCGAACAAAGTCACGCCGAATTCGAGCACCACGATGTCCGCACGCATCTTGAAGAAGCAGAAGCCGGAGCGCCGGGCGTCGATGAAACGCAGACCGAAGACGAGCGCCAGCCGGATTCGAACGAGTCCGCTCCCCAGAATTTCGCGCCTCGCTACAACCCCACGCAGTACCGTCCGGCACCAAGTTACGCTCCCCGTGGTGATAGGGGTGCTGACAGAGGCGGCGATCGCGGTGGAGACCGCGGCCCAGACCGTGGCGGTGACCGTGGCGGCGACCGGCAACACTTTGGAGGCCGCGGCGGCAGAGGACGTTTTAGCCGCAGCGGCAGAGGACGTAGCCGTGGCGGTAGCAATTTCCGCCAAGGCGGCAGGGACCTCCCCCCGTCTAAGTACGCGTCGCCAAGTGGTGAGAACCGTGGTGGCGACCGCGGCTATTCAAACCGTGGCCCGGAGAATCGGGGGCCGCGGCGTGATTTTGACAATCGTCGTTCGGACGCCCCCCGCCCCTCGTCTCCTACGGAGTCGACTGAAGAACCCTTTGTGCTGCCGGGTGAATCGCTCGCGAAGTATCGCGGGCGCCCCGTGCCAGAAGCTGCCGCTCCCATTGCAGAACCCGAGCGCATCGAACAGCACAATGAACCGGAAGAGCCGCAGCCTCGTGTTTCGGGCCAACCGGCTCCGGCAAACGCTCCTCGCCGTTCTCGCGGTGGATTGCCAAGCTGGCTTCTCGCTGGTGCTTCCACGGAAGGCATTGAGACGGCCGAGCCAAACCAGGCAATCGCGGAAGACTTAGCCAATGAAGCTCGCAGCGCGGCAAGCGCCGAAAACGAGGCGGAGCAACACTCCTTCCATCGGGAATCCGCCGAGACCGAGGGAGCCCGCGAAGAAGTCGACATCAGTGAAGAGGAAGCGACCGAACTTTCTACCAGTGTGATCGAAGCCAAGCAGGACCTGGTTCGCCAGGAAGTCCAAGCGGCCTCGGTTTCTGGCGGCGCCATCTTCGAAGAAGATGAAGCGATCGAAGAGGACGACGAAGAGAACGAATCAAACGACGAACGGTCGACGGCGGAAATCGAACAAGACGAAGACGATGAGAACCAGCTCCAGGAGGCAAACGAACGCGCTGAAGGGTCCAGCGAGGAGCACGACGACGAGGAGCCGGAGGTACAGGGAATCGCCGGTTCTCCGCAAGCTGTTGCCGAAGCCGAAGCTGACGCGGCGCACGAAAATGCGTTGCACATCGCGGCTCTCGGGGAACACGTTGATACCAGTGCTTCGCACGAAATTCACGAAGCGGGCGAAGAACATGCGCACGAAGGCAGCGGTGCTCCGGCCCCGGTGGAAGACAATGTCATTCTGCTTCCGGGCGAAACGCGTTCGCGGATTCCCGGACAAGCACCGGAACCGCTAGGCGATTTTCCACGCCAGTCTGCACGCGTTGGCGGCAATCCGCGTTCACGTTTTCAGCGGCCTTTCCGCAGCGGCGGCAGAGATCGTGGGCGTGGCGGGCGTCCTGATCGTGGCGGAGATCGTGGTGGCGACCGGGGGCGCGGGCGCGGACGGTTCGAGCGTCGGCCCGGTGGCGGTGGCGGCTATCAACAAAACCGCGGCCACCATGGGAGTGCCGGACACGGACATTCTCGCCGTCCTCAGCTTATCTCCGAAATGCTGAAGGCCGGCCAGGAAGTCGTGGTGCAAATCGCCAAAGAACCTCTCGGCAAAAAGGGTGCGCGCATCACAAGCCATGTCGCTCTGCCGGGCCGTTTTCTGGTCTACATGCCGACCATCGATCACATTGGCGTGTCGCGCAAAATCGCCAGTGCCGAAAACCGCTCGCGGTTGCGGCGACTGGTTGGTGAAGCACGCGGAGCGTATCCCGGCGGATTCATCGTGCGCACGGCAGCGGGCGAAGCGACCGACGAAGAAATCCGTACCGACATCGATTTTCTCGGCAAGACCTGGAATGAGATCAAACACAAGCACGACGAGCGCAAGGCGCCGGCAATTCTGCATCGCGATTTGAATCTCGTTGAACGCATCCTGCGCGATTACGTCAGCGACGATTTCACAGCGATCTGGATTGACAACGAGGAAGAATTCGCCAAGGTCACGGAATTTGTCAGCCGCTTCCAGCCGAAGCTGGTCAGTCGCGTGAAGCTCTACGCGAAGGAGCAGCCGATTTTTGAAGAGTTCGGCATCCAGCACGAACTCGACAAAGCGCTGCGAGCCAAGGTTTGGCTCAAATCCGGCGGGTACATCGTCATCAACCATACCGAAGCGCTCGTTGCCATCGACGTCAACACTGGCAAGTTTGTTGGCAAAGGATCAACGCGGCTCGAGGATACGATCGTCAAAACCAACCTCGAAGCGGTAAAGGAAATCGTGCGGCAGATTCGCCTGCGCGACCTCGGCGGCATCATCGTCGTGGACTTCATCGACATGGAGGAGCGCCGCAATCGCGAACGCGTTCTGTCCGCGCTGCAGCAAGCGCTCGATCAGGACAAAGCTCCATCGAAGGCACTTTCCTTCAACGAATTCGGCCTCGTTTGCATCACGCGCAAACGCACAAAGCAAGCGCTCGAACGTGTGCTGTGCCAGCCTTGCCCTTCTTGCACCGGCTCCGGCATGGTGAAATCCATTCCGACGCTGTGCTACGAAATCCAGAACGAAGCGCGCAAGATGGCGACTGCTAACACGGATTCCCCGAATCTTACTTTGCGCGTGCATCCGGAAATCGCCAAAGCGCTCAAGACCCGCGAGTCCATGCTCATCGACGAACTCGAGCAAACCGCACATAAGCACATCATCATTCAGTCCGACGCCACTCTTCACTGGGAGCAGTACGACATTTACTGAATTAATTGCTCGATAACAGAGGAACTAAGCACCGCTAAAACTTTGCTGAGCGCGGCTCAATGGTTGCTAGGGCGCGAAACCAGACTGGCAAAGACCAACTCCAAGGCAACCTGACACGACCGGGACGCTACAGTGCCCGGCCAACCTCCTGCCAGACATCGGGCAGCGTTTCTGAAACACAGGAAACATGTGCCCAGTCAATGGCAGCCCTCGAAAAGCATTACACCGTAGCCGAAGTCGCTTCTCTTTGGCAACTCTCTGAGGATTCCATCCGTAGGATATTCCGAGACCACCCCGGAGTTCTCAAACTCTCTTCCCCCGAACGGCGATTCAAACGCGGCCACTGCGTCCTTAGAATCCCCGAATCGATACTCCAAAGGTGCACGGTGACATGCGCGGGAGGGCAGCATGAGGAACGCTCGCGGCGTTGCAACCCGCCCTAAAAGCGAACTGGAACAAACGGAACACGCTGTCGGCGTGGGTTCAAGTTGCAAGAGTCAAAAGGTCTCCTGACGCACCCCAGAAGAGTCGGGGTGCAAATCCCCTCGTCGCGTGTTGGTCCTCACTAGGAGACCGTTACGGCGTGGACTTCTTTTGCCAGATATCTATGAAGTCCTGCAAACAGACTTCATTCTGTTCATTTAATCCTACAGAAGTACCGCTGCGGGCGTACAATCCTCACACACTGCGTACGGTCAAACGGAGGACCCGTGAGAAAGTGCAAATGCGGCAATGACGTCGCGAACAACGCGAAATCTTGTCCGAAGTGCGGACACCGATTCACGAGTGGATGCACGCTGACGCTTGCCTGGGTATTCGGAATTTTCGGTGCACTCATCACTGGAAGCCAAAACAATCAGCCACCAACGCCATCGCCGGAGCAAAGCAATTACAGCAATCAATGCGAAACCCGGACTCGTTCAAACTGACGCAGGTGCTCATCATGGAGGACGGAGCAGTCTGCTACGACTATCGCTCGCAGAACGGCTTCGGCGGAATGAACCTTGGCCACGCTGTCCTGTCACCCAAGGGGCAGTTCAAGGCAAACGAGTCCAGCGGCCTCACTTCGCTGTGGAATAAGGAATGCGCCAACAAGACCGGCACAGTTCAGACCTGGGAGGTTGGGTACGCCGCGGGACTGCACGGCATGTTTGACAAATGAGAGTCGCGGCAGGCCGCCTGCGCCTTTCAGTCTGTGTTATAAGTTTGAAATGCCAAAAATAATCGAACAGTGGCTGCTCTTCAAATATGTCGGTCAGCAACTCACGCCACTATCGAAGCTCTTCAAGACGAAACAGCTTGCAGAGAACGCGCGCTCAAAATATCCAGAACGCCTGCGCAAACGGATTGGGGTCGGTGTGATTCGATTCAAGAAGTAGCTGAGGTCAAGATGACCGAGCGTCATCGTGACGCGTATCGGAATTCTTCACAAGGCTCCAAATTCGGAGAGCATTCGGTGAAGCTTACCGAGAGCTTCAAAGAGTGCTATGTCTTCGCCGCTGTCTGCCGCTGAGAATGTGTCTATTCGCTCGAAGATGGCGACTTCAGCCAAGTGAATCTTTCGTTCGAGTTCATTCGGGTCGCTCTCGGCGATTGCCTCCTGCACCGCTTGTTGCCACGTGTAAGTTAGACTTCTCATTCATAGCCGTCATCCGCCAAAAGCTCGCGGAGTTGTGAACTTAAAATTATCTCGGATGTGCTCCACGTGAAAAAGCGGCAGCCTAACACCTGATTGTAGTGAGGATGCCTTGAACGAGGCTCGCCATTCAATTGGCGGAATCATTTAGCACTCGGAGCAGGCCAATCAGGACAATCGGCTAGAACTGATGTTGGTCGAAGAACAGTTCCAGAACTGTACTAATGGGACTTCGAGGTTATTGTTTTTCAAGCTGGCGGGAGGAGGGCGGAATTTAACCGGAAGAAGAAAGCATGAGAGCGCTGAAATTTAGCTACCGTTTCGCTGTCCAGTGCAACAATCGGTTACGACAACCTACCTTGCGGCGGGACTCGCAGACGAGTCTAAATTGGATGGAAATGGAGGAACACTTGACCTGCCGCTAACCAACAGTCTGCAAGTGGAGTCGGGCTTACTTCCGATTCAGCCCACGGAACTAAGCGAGGGGCCAGCCACGCGGGGCTGCTAGGCTGGGAACGCGCGCAGCTCCGATTTACGCTGCTGCATGCCACGGCGTAAAGTCAAAATGCGCAATTCGGGCGGCAAAGTTGAGACAGAGGAACGAACTGCGGGACTCAAGCAAATGAATTGGATGGCTATTCCGCTGCCTCTCTAATCCAACCATGCGCAGCCCGGCGGTCGATATTATGCGTTTGCACTAACACATCGACCGCGCTCTTGACTAAACTTCTCGCTGTTTCCAGCATCAGGTCATCCTGTTCGAACGCTTCGACTTCGCGTAATGCCTCTTGCTGTGTGCCGTATACGCCGACTGTCATGCCAGCGTTGTGATTGATTATGAAGTTCGGGCCGTGGGAAGTGATTCGGTACGTGTCGGCCATTTTGCTACCCTCGAAATGTAAATATAAACCGTTTCGTGCGGAAATCGTATGCGAAAAAAACAGTGCGTTGGCGTACATTGTCGTTGACGAGGGCGTCGCATAGGCACAGCATTTCATTAGAAGGTAGCCATTCAAAAACTCCAACCGAGGATGAAATGATATACACAAACGTGCGATTCCGCGCTGGTCCGCTTCCAGAAGAATTCGTCACTGCTCTTGCGAAACACAGCCATACGACGGTTAGAAAAATACACGACATGTTTTCAGCGTGCATTCTGTGCGAGCGCAAGGCAACGATTGCGGCTGTCAGCTTGGATACAAAATCATGGCTACGTAAATCGAAAACAGGAAAAATACGAATGATGCTCTACGGGTTGTGCAGACCGTGCTCCGACGTACCGGACGCAATCGAAAGAGCTGAAGCCGCGGCAATTATGGAGTCTGACAAAACTGTTCATTAAATATTGCAAGCGATACACCTACCGCAATTTCTCGACTACTTGCCATACGTAAATCCTGGCTGTCTCTTCTCCAAACGAAACTTGCAAACGCTTCCCTTGAATGGTCTCGACGATAGCTTTTATCTCCGCGTCAACAAGTCTCCCAGCTGTCAGCTGTACCATGATGCGGTCGCCTACCTTAAATTCGTTTATGCCGGGCGACGCGTTCCGTCGTGCCTTCATCTCACTCTGCCCAGGTTGTTTCTGCGAGTATCTTCAATGCTGTCAGCGCGTCTGTTAGTGCTATCAGTTCATGATGATGGTCTGCGCTGTTTTGTAGTTGCTTGAGTCGCAATATGGCTGCCTGCTCTGCGCCTGCAATTTTCAGTTTCAGCAGTTTGGGATTTGTTTCTATTACAGCCGCTCGATAAGGCTCCTGCCAAGTCGGATATTTCAGAACTACATCCTTCATGGTGTGTCCTTCTCGCGTGCGACTCTCCGCAGCCCGTTAAGCGAATTCAATGCGTCCTGCAACGCAACGTGTTCATCACGGCTGTCAGCGTTCCCGTTAAGTTCAGCACGACGAGCCTCTATCGCGTTAAGAGCAGCGCCTATCATTTCTTCCAGCTTCTCTGGATTTAATTCCATCAAGGCAGCCAGAACAGGCTGCTGCCAAAGGGTAACGTACGTCGCTCATGCATTTAACCTTTCAGAAGACAGGAATCTGCCCGCTCATTAGGGAACAATCTCGCGTTTTGCTGCCTATCGCAAGCGAACTCCGCTGCCGAAAGGTGTGCGTTAGCGTCCGCTAGCGTACCGTATGAAAATCCGCGTTGACTCGTACTCGTTCAGGGCGTATCTAAACTCCAAGCTAAGTCCTAAGCTGCTAATTCGAACGGATGCACTATGTGTGTCAGGGTGTTTCTGGCGGAAGACGCGGAAGTAATGCGTAAAGCGATTCGCCATTTGTTGAGCGGATGCAAAGACATTACGGTCGTCGGTGAAGCCGCGACCTTATCTGAAGCAATCCAGAAGACGAAAGAATTGCGTCCTGATGAAATTATCTTTGACTTGCACATGGCTGACGGCGCAAACCAGCATCTATTCGATGGCACAAAGCTGCTAGCAATGTCTTTTGCAAATGATGATGAAGCGGCAGCATTGGCTTACAAAATTGGAGCAGCGAAATTGCTGGATAAGCTGGAATTGTCGAACGAACTGATTCCGGCGATTCTGGAACTGGCACCAGCGAAGACAGCGCAGTCGGCTTAGTGACCGCAATTCGTGACAGATTTTCTCTTACACGATTCCATTTACAGGCTCGCCCCTAGCCCTCTAGAGGCCTTACTCTATCGACCGACCTGGTGCCCAGAGAGATGATTCACACTCCAAGATGATTTCGCTAAGGAGGTTTTATGTTGGCAATCATCGCGGCAGTGCTGGTGGTGCTCTGGCTTCTGCGGATTTCTCGCATTTCATGTTTCGTCATGGCTCATCCACCTTCTGCTCATTTGCGCAGTGATTTCTCTCATTGCGCATTTCTTCCGTGGCAGACTTAGCACGGCCTAGCGTTAGCTGTTTAAGTAACGGGATGACGGTCTCGTCCCTCCGGGGAGTGACTGCACACGGTAACCCGAGTCGGGCCTTTGCAGTTTGACTGGCTTGGAAGTTGCCCTTGGCCGTCAGCACAAATCAGCCTGGTAAACTGGCCGCCTCCTCTTTTTCTGCACTTCAAATCTGGAGCCGTTTTGCAGAGTTCAATTCAAATAAACCCGAATCGCATCTTGGGAATCGGCTTCCAAAAAGAATTTGACGCTGAGGCTCTAGGCGAGCGGTTGCGTAAAATGACCGACGCCGAACTTTTGCGTTCTGGAAAAGCGGCCAAATTCATGTGCAACCTGGAGCAAACTTCACGAAGCCGCCGCGAGAGTGTTTTGTGATTCAGTTGAGGGAGGCAAGAGCGGAGTGGAAGCGGAGGAATAAATGAACGGAAGTTTACGTTTCCAACTCGCAGGATTCAGGCGGGCGAGAGGAGAGCATCAACACGTTCTAGCAACTTCGAGGTACCGTCCGTTTTTGAAATACAAACAACGCCGATGGCTTTGCATAAAGTTTCAGAGAGCATGTCGGCATACATAGTAAATAGGATGACTGGTGTTTCCGGCATAGCATGTTTCAGGACCGTAGCCGCTTCTACTCCGTTCAACCGAGGCATGGCAAGGTCCAGAAGTATCAAATCAGGTCGCGATTTTTTAGCCTTCTCGATAGCATCTAGGCCGTCAACAGCTTCGCGCACGACAAGTTCCGTGTGCCGACCTTGAAGCAAGAGCCGAACCGACAGACGCATTTTGGCGCTGTCATCGGCAATCAATACAGTTTTAGCCACGAAGTAATTGTTGAAAATTCTGGGTCTAACGCAATACAGGAGCGTCTGTATTACCTCAGTCGCACGGGGAATGGTGGAGACGGTTCCAGAGACTGCCACTGAACGACTCAGTTTGAACGCTTTCGCATGATAAGATTCTCGATAGAGTTAAATTTATGCCCAGCCCAAGAAAGAGTTGGAAGTTCTGGTCGGTGATTGGAGTGCCCGTCCTGGTCTGCCTGCTGCCTCTTCTTTGGCCCGACGTTCGTAGATTGCTCCATCTCTCAAAAGACGACACGGCTCCTGCGCCCCAATCCGTCGTGACTCAAACTGGCAATTCAAACAGTCAAGCAAACGGAACTGGCAGTGCTACTGGAAATGTTACGGGTATCGGCAACGTCGTCGGGAACAACAACACTGTGAATGTTATACCTCCGAAGGAAAGGTCACATACGACGCAAAACGCACCTACTCTGACTCCTGCGCGGCAGCCGTTACCAGACATATCCACGAAAACGTTAGTTAAGATGGCGGTAAGCGTGGCGCACCAAATGAACGTCGCCGCAAGTGGAAATTGGTTTGCTGAGGATGAAAGGCTATTCACCGACCGGTCAGTCGTTGTTCAGACAATCCGTGATCCCGATGGGCAGAAGAGACGGTTGGCGGAAATCGACCAAAAGCGCCAGGCATTAAACAAACAGCATACATACGACATAAGATTGCTAATGGATAACGCCGATCAGCTTCGGCAAGAATTACTCGGGAAGCTGCTGACTCCGGAACCGGAACCAACTGACCGAGAAGAGGCAGTGGTATTCGCCAAGGTTCTTGCCTCTGAGCCCATTACGCATGACGATCTGTGGCGGGCTTCGCGATATCTCGAAGACCTTGCGCATCGCGTATCATCATCCGCTAAGTAAATTCCCGTTCTCCAGGCTTGCGTGTTGACAAGCTCGGCGACGAATTCTAGAGTTTTCCACATGCATGGAACGTTCAAAACATCGTTCCTGAAAGCTGTCGGGAAGCGGCGGCTACCGATCCACAAACTCTCAAGCTGGGTACAATTTGCAAACTGGTGCGCAGCCCAAGGAGGCAACGTCGGCACAAGTCAGTATGCTGATCGCTACGCCATGTACGAACGCATCCTGTCGCACCAGCGCCTTCTGCTGGACAATTCCCCGGTCAGCTATCTTGAGTTCGGCGTCTACAAAGGAGACTCCATTCGCTGGTGGAGCGAAAACCTGAAGCACCCTCAATCCACCTTCGTCGGATTCGACACATTCACAGGTCTGCCGGAGGCCTGGCATACTTACGCCGGGGTCGGACACTTCGCGGTAAACGGCCAAGTCCCGCAGATCGCGGATTCGCGGATACGGTACGAGGTCGGGTTGTTCCAGAAAACCCTTCCGCCATTTCTGAAAACCTTTCAACGTTCTCAGAGAGTCATGCTGCATATGGATGCGGATCTCTACAGTTCCACCATCTTCGCTCTCTTGCAGTGTGGACCGCTCCTTGAGGCCGGAGATCTGATCTTATTCGATGAGTTTGCCTGTCCCGCCCATGAGTTTCGCGCCTTCTCTGACTTTCATGGCGTCTTCAATTTCCCCTACACAGTGTTGGACCGCACCGCGGGGTTCAATCAGGTGTGCATCGAGCTTGGCATGCACTCCATATCTTAAGGACGGCGACGTCTTCTCGATTCTGGAAACAGTTGTCAAGCCTGAGTGCAGGGCGGCTTGGGCAGCCTGCCGCTCAGCCAGTCTTGACTCGAATCACTCCGAGCCCAATCGTTTTGCGCTTACGCTCCGAATATTTCAAGCGCGCCTTCTCGGCCGATTCTTTGCTCTTGAACGGTTGCGACAAGATGACAAGTTCGGAACCTTGTATTCGAACAGCAGCCATCGCACAGAAGTTTTCATCTATCTCAACTTCTCGACAACCTGCCAAACGTAAATCCGGGCGGTCTCTTCTCCAAACGATACCTGCAAACGCTTCCCTTGAGCGGTCTCGGTGAAACCATGCTGTGATTGAGCCCTGTCTTCGAGCGTCACTCTTGTTGGCATCGTCAGCAAGAAGCGAGGTTCGAATCGAGTCGATGCCGCTTCTTAGCTATAACGTGGGTACAGGAGTCGGACTCGGCCCCCAAAATTGTTAGGCCCGAATCTTGTTAAAAGTCAGCATTTAGCTTATTCATGACGTAGACGGAATTCGTCGCATCTTTGACAAGATCTTTTCACGGTATCTTCTTGAGTACGTGGCAGGGCCTTTACAGGGCCTGAGGGGAAAGGTACTATTAGGGGGTTGACCTGGCTCGTGTTTATGGATACGCTGCACCCACCGTGCTTGACGCTGTATCCAAGTACCGAATTAGAGAAATAACCTTGAGGACACATTTGTTCCCCACGCGTCACAATATATAGAGGTCACCACGATGAGCCCCCAAGCTAGAATCGAAGCCTTACAAAAGGCCCCATTGAATGGATGGGCTGCGTTTTCTGAAGACGAGGAAAAAGTTGTCGCTTATGGGACGACGTACGACGAGGTTGTAGAGCTAGCCGATAGAGAAGGTGTGTCAAATCCTGTCGTGGTGAAGATTCCAGAAACTTGGAACGACATGGTTCTTGGGAATTGAAATACCCCTGCAAAGTTTGGCCCGGTTCACAACATTTAGCATTTCCTAAAGAAATCTTCCATTGGGCTCCTATCCTGAATGTTAAGTTGATTTACCACCATTCCCCGCCGACAAAATGGATTGAGGCTTGGGTGGATTCCGGTGCGCACAGCTGCATGTTCCACGCAGGATTTTGCCGATCTCTTGGAATTAAGTTGGAGGATGGAGTAAGGAGTGATTTGGTCGGTGTAATCGGGGGTCAAGTCCGACCAATGTACTTTCACAAGGTCAAAATCTTGGTTGGAGGTGAGCAATTCCAAACGATGGTGGGTTTTTCAGAGCATCTTTCCGTCGCTGGATTGCTAGGCAGGCGTGGGTTCTTTGAGAATTCAATCGTGAAGATCGACTCTTCGACCAATCCGCCCCAAGTGGAATTAGACAAGGTGCACAGAACCTAAACGACCCTTTTACTCTTTGATCTTGCCATCCATGATACTCTGGGCAAAGATATGCTCTCAGCGCTGGCAGGCTTGTCGTGTTTATTACAGACGCGACGTGATGCCGTTGCGTAGGAACCTGCCTCCGAATCGTGCCCGTCTTTTTCTGAACAAACTTCTTTAGTCTTCATCTCCATCTGTTTTCGATTTCCCTTATTTCCTGCCTATGCCGCCACTCTGGTTTTGCCTCGTTCCGTTGAAACAACAAACAAAACCTCGCGGGGCGGCTAACCCATGTTTGCGTACGGATTGCACATGTACTTCGCGGCCTTCCCAAACGACAAAAGTTTTTTGTCGTTCGTTTTCCGCACTCGTTCTCGTAAAGCGCCACGTCAAGCTCTTCGACGAATCCGATGCTCTGCGTCTAGGGATTTTACACTGAGGTGGACTGTTGCTGCCCAGGGAGTTAGCGATGGACATTTTCGATCAAGTTCTTACGCCGGATTCGATTGATCCCTGGCTTGAGCCATGGAAAAGGACTTAGTTGCTAGAATAACGATTCCGAGGCTATCCATGGCAAACAGATCATTTGCTGAACTCTTTATCGAACGTCTGGAGACATTCGGCTCTAACGGATGGAAGCTGATCGACGAACTCGTCAGCGAACAACAAGCGGAGGATTTGTATTTGGATTTTGTGGAGAAGACGGACCCAACCACGGCTGCACTATCGATTGATGACAAACGCAATCTCTCGAAAGCAATTTCAGGATTCGCGCACTCAGATGGGGGCGTTCTCATTTGGGGTATCCGCGCAAGACGCGACGTGCAAAATGCAGAGTTTCCGGATGTCGCGCGGGAATCGAAACCGATCCAAAACCTTGATGCATTCTGCACAAACCTGAACGCGGCGGTGCGGTCAGCAACCACGTCGCCAGTGGACGGTGTCCTGAACTACAAAATCCCAAGGCCCGATGGCTCAGGATACGTCGTGACGTACATTCCTGTCGGGCTATACCCGCCCTACCGGGCCGACAACTGCAACAACAATTTCTATAAACGCGCCGGAAGTTCCTTCTATCCAATGGAACCGTACGACGTGAGAGACGTGATTCTTCGCGGCCAGTATCCGAAAATTACTCTGGAGTTCGGGTGGACGCTGTGTCGAGTACATCGCTCCGGTCAAAGCCACCTCAACGAACTAAAACTAACGCTTCATAACGCAGGGCCGAAGGTATTGGATAGATGGAAGCTGGTAATCGAATATCCCGAGACCCTGTCTGGCAGGAAATCGGAGGGCGCTCGTCCTTGGTCACCCTACACTGTTTTCTCGCTGCTCGCCCACGCTGATGGTAGTAGTTGGGAGAAGCTCGAAATGCATAGCCATCATCAGGTGAATCCTGGACTCACTTTCCATCCTATCCTGCCGGAAGATAGTCTCACGTTGTTGGGACCAGAGGTAGCGAGCAGTCTGTACTACGAGGTCGTAGATAATTTTACGCGACAGATGCACTGGCGGTTCTATGCCGAAAACGCACCCGCGCAACGCGGGAAGATAACAATCGGGCCTGGGTCTTTTCAGAAATACTAGTCTTAGCGTTCTCTAGCGTTTGTGTCCGGCCTGTTCGGCTTGCAAGAAGAGAATCAACGGCCAATTCTTGGATCATTTGACGGACGACGCCATGCCAGCATTGATTGGATAGGCCTGTCGGCTCGAAACGGACGGCAAGCGGGGGGGCGTGAAACGTTGAAGAGGACGACGCTATAATTCCCCGATGGCAAGCAAGACATATGAGACCAAACAAGTCGCGATGTGCGACTGCGGCCACGACTACGCAACCCATGAAAAATCTTTGCGAGGAAAATTAATCTGCGTACACCGAGACCCGCGTACCGATGACCCTTGCTATTGCGACCAGTTCACCATCACGATGAAGAAAGTGCGGAAGGTTAAGAAAACTTCGACCTAACTCGAATCGCTGCGAGGCAATTCCAGCAGTGCAAGTGGTATCCTGGCAGAAATGAATGAAGCACCATTACGTTCCAGTTTTTTATCAGAAGCTCTTCGCCGCCTCTGACGGTTTGCTATGGGTATACGACCGCAAGCTCGGAACATATAAGCAGCTTCATCCCCTCGCGGTTTGCTTCCAAAACGATCTGTATGCTTTCGAAGGCACCAGCAAACCCAACCAGATCGTCGAAACTCAATTCCTCAGCCTCATAGACGGTTCGTCATCGGCAGCTTTTAAGAAACTACCCACCGTCTTGGTTTCTCCTCCACGAATACTACTCGCTGAAATTCTTTATTTCTCCGCGCTTCAGTATCTGCGGGTGCCAGCGAATAAACGTTTTATTTCGGCAGTATACGAAGTAGGCGGAAATGACATGATGGAGGCAGCGTTCGGGACTCTGGAACGCGCTAAAGCGTCACTGCGGCGATATGCGGCAGATAGGGCCGAGGAGCTCGGCGTCACCCCCGAATCCATGGTTAAAGCTGTAACAAGTGGAGCAGTCAGGGCCACCGCGACCGAGCGACCTTTTCTTGAAAGCATCATGGAACAATCGGAAAAACTTACGGACGTGTTCCGAAGTCTGGATATAAAGATTCTGATAAGCCCGCCACAAGTGGGATTCGTCTTGTCGGATAATCCCGTGACGGTAGTTCCGCCTCCAGGCGTGAGCGCTGCGGGATTCCAATCGCCTAGAACCTTTACGTTTGTACCGCTAACAAGAAGTCTATGCCTGCGTCTGGGTCAGCGTGGGAGTGGGAAGGGTCCTAAAAACATAGACCGCGAAAAGGTGCGTTACATCAACGAGAACACAGCGAGCAATTCCGACCGTTTCGTCATGGGGCCGTCGAAGATTCAACTCGAAAGTGTAATTCGCCGCAGCCAAAGCGAAAACATGAACAACACAGAACGGTTTACAATCAAAAAGACCCTGGAGGAAGACGGGATATTGCGCGAGTTGATCGGCCAGCCTCGAAGGGTCCATTATGTCGAGGTGTGATTTGTCCACCACAAGGTTCTTAAAAATGGAGGTAGCGGCGGGACTCGAACCCGCTAAGACCGGTTTTGCAGACCAGCGCCTCGACCGCTTCGGCATCGCCACCAAACCCTCTAAAACCTGCACTAAACCTTGTGCAATCTGTACCCAGGTTTATACCCAAAACTGTACCCAAAATGCCCTCGCAGCGCCTATTTACCCCTACTCACGTCCTTGTAAACTATTGAAACCGCGAGAAGGCTCTGGTTTCAACAGGTTTTGCAGACCTTTGCCTTACCACTTGGCGACCGCGCCTTTGTTTTGCAAAACAAAACGAAATTACAAAAATTCCTGAAACGGCCGGACTGTTTTTATTGCGCGCCTGCGGCGGAAGCAGTCTCTACCGTCGGATTCGCGATCGGCGCACCGATCAGATTGCCCCACTCGGTCCACGAACCGTCATAATTGCGCACGTTTTCGAAACCGAGCAGATACTTCAGCACGAACCAGGTGTGCGAACTGCGCTCGCCAATGCGGCAATAGGCAATCACTTCGTCGCGGCCATCAATTCCCTTTCCACCGTAGAGCTGCTTCAGTTCGTCGTATGACTTGAACGTGCCGTCTTCGCGCGCGGCCTGCGACCACGGAATATTTGCAGCTCCGGGAATGTGTCCCGCGCGCTGAGCCGTTTCCGAAAGTCCAGGAGGCGCAAGAATCTTGCCCGTGAACTCGTCGACCGAGCGCACATCCCCAAGCTGGCCCTTTGATTTCTTGTCCACCACCGCGAACACGGCATCGCGTTTCGCGCGAATGGATTCATCGGT
>WNGJ01008874.1_pt1 | contig 16220 bp, 16 predicted proteins | sample 5400611 | NCBI WGS metagenome assembly WNGJ01 (sample SAMN13153375, study PRJNA577476) | soil metagenome | isolation source: 40 cm soil or saprolite under Garry oak tree replicate 1 | place: USA:California | collected 2016-06-15 | reverse complement strand
CTGGGACTGGATGAGGCAGCCGTTCTTGCCCAAGCAGTCCAGGCTCTCGCGGCCGGCAATGCGGTGCTGGCGGTCGCGCCGCGCGCGCAAGTATGCCTGTTGCCGCTTTTGGACAAGGGCCTGCCAATCCGCGCCATCAACGGCACGGTGGATGCCGGCGATCTGGTTCAACTCAGCGTCGAGGTGGTCGCGATCGCGGCCGACGTCGACACGCTGCGCGCCATACGCCGTGCGCTGGCACGACGTTCCGGTCCGATTGTGCCATTGGTTTCGGAAGTGATCAGCCCAAATGCTTACGTGCACGAGCGCGCCGTGTGCGTCGACACGACGGCTGCCGGCGGCAATGCCACCCTGTTGGCGGCCGCGGAGCCCATCGACGTATAGCCAAACATGCCCCATAAGGCCCAGTCGGAGTCTTGAGAGTGGCGATGTCAAACTCTTTGGAAAGCGGATTGGAGCAGCTGAGGCACGCGAACCGGGAGAGCGCGGCGCCGCAGGAGCCAAATCACTGTTGGAGATCAAGGACAGCACCAAGGTAGGGTATGGTTTCTACACGGTCGACGGTTCTGGCGAAGGGTTGGCGCAGACCTTTGCCTTGACGCACTTGCCAGCCTTATTGCGGGGTAATGCCTGCATTCTTGATAATCCCATCCCACTTCTCGATTTCTGTCTTCAGCAGGCGTTCGAGCGCCGCGGGCGTCGCTCGCTCCTGCTCGACCGGCGTCATGCTGAGCTCGGCGAAGCGGCTGACCAGGGCCGGGTCCTTGAGCGCCTTTTGCAGGGCGCCGACGAGCGCATCCACGATTGGTTTCGGCGTGTTGCGCGGCGCATACATTCCGTACCAGGTCGTGACGTCAAATCCCGGCACGCCCGCTTCTGCCGAAGTCGGCACGTTCGGCAAGGTCGGTACACGTTTCTTGCTGGTAATCGCGTAGCCCGGGATGGTGCCGGCCTGGATATAGGGCGTCGGTCCGGTTGCCGGATCGCAATAGACGTCAATGTGACCGGCGATAATATCGTTCAGCGCCGGTCCGCCGCCCTTGTAATAGATCGGCGTGAGTTTGGCCTCGATCGCGCTCATGAACATCAGCCCGCAAAGATGTGACGCGGAGCCCAGGCCCACATTGCCATAGGTGACCTTGTCGCCTTGGGCGCGCACATAGGCGACCAGTTCCTTCAGGTCTTTGGCCGGAAAGTTTGAGCGCGCCACCAGGATCATCGGCACGTCGGTTACGAGGCCGATCGGCGCGAAATCGCCGACCGGATCGAATGGCAACTTCGCATAGAGCGCCGGCGCGGTGGCCTGGCCAACATGCATCAGCAGCAGGGTGTAGCCGTCGGGGGCGGCCTTGGCGACCCGATTGGTGCCGATGGTGCCGCCGGCGCCAACGATGTTTTCGATGACCATGGCTTGCTTCAGCGTCGCGCTCATCGAGCTTCCGAGCAGGCGCGCGATTACGTCGCCGGGCCCACCGGCCGAGAACGGCACGACCATGGTGATCGGCCGGCTCGGATATTCCTGTCCGAACGCCGGCAGCGTTGGCGACAGCAGCAGCAACAGCAGAATTGTTTTGACGAACTTCATGGCAGTTTCCTGTCTGCCTCGCGTGCCTTTCGAAAGCAGCGAGCACTGGCTATTCATGCGCGGCCGCTTTTTCCTTGGGCGCGGATGAGCGTTCGATCATGCTGAGCGCGGCCACCGCAGCCGCCTTCACATGATCGACGCAGCACCGCTCGGCGAGCTCGGGGTCGCCATTCTGGATCGCGCGCCAGATCGCAGTGACCTCGCGAAGACTCTTGTTGATCCGTTTTGGCTGCGACATCGAGGTAATTCGCAATAACGTGATCCGGTCGTGCAGTGGCCGAAGCATTCGCTCGACGAAGGTATTCTGGCAGCCACCGATAAGCGCCGCATAAAATTCCGTTTTGGCTTCGAGGGCTGTCATCAGGTCAGCTTCGGCGAACGCAGCTTTCAACCTGGTGAGAGCGTCCCCGATCCTTCGCACGACAGCGGGGTCGCGCAGACGGGCGCATTCACGGCCGGCGAATCCTTCGAGCACGGCACGTGCCGCGTAAAGTTGCCTTGCTTCATCAAGACTGATGGTGCTGACGACAGGACCGCGATGGGGGACCGTGGTGACGAGACCGTCGGCTTCCAGCAGCCGAAGTGCCTCGCGAATAGACGGCCGACTGACACCCGTCATCTCGCAAAGCTCGCGTTCCACCAGCCGCTGGCCCGGCTTCAAGGTCCCGGACATGATCGCTTCGCGCAACTTTTGCGCGACCCTCGACCGGACGGTTGGAACGTCCTCGATCCGAAGCGTGGATTGCAATTCAGCGCGTTTGTCCATTGTCTATCGCCTTCGTTCGGTCTGTCGCAATGACACGTGCAAATGACACGTGCAGTGTCGCTGTTGCCGCCGACCGCTATCGGCACTGGTTCAATAGCGATTTACGGGCAGAATCATCATCTCCGCAATCTGAACATGGGGTGGCTGGTCCAGCGCAAACAAGATCGATCGTGCGATATCCGCCGGATCCAGCGCCAGCTTGAACTGCTCAAAGTAGTCTTTTTCCTTCTTCCTGTCGCCGCGGTAGCGGGTGAGGATGATACCGGTTCGCGTGAGGCCGGGCTGCATCTCGGTTACCCTGATCGCCGTCTCGGCAAGTTCTCCTCTGAGCGTTTCGGTAAACATATGCACGCCTGCCTTGCTCGTGCTGTAGGCAGCCATGTCCGGAACGATACGTACGGCGTTGATCGAGCTGATGTTGACGATGTGGCCCGAGTTGCGTCTGACCATGTCGGGCAGGATGCTGCGTGTCACGCGCATCAAGCCGATCAGGTTGGTCTGGATGATGCCGGACCAATCGTCCGCCGGCCCGACATCGAAGCGCGTCCGGCCGCCGATGTCATGCCCGGCGTTGTTGATGAGGATATCGACTGGCTTGAAGGCATTCGGAATAAGATCGGGCAGGCGGTCCACGCTTTTGGCGTCCGTAATATCGAGCTGGATCGGGAACGTGCTGTCGCCCATTTTGGCGGCGAACTGACGAAGGGATTCCGGGTCGCGGTCGACCAATACGACCCGGCGTCCGCTTTCCAGCAGGGCCTCGGTGATGGCCCGGCCCATGCCGCCAGCCGCACCGGTCACCACCGCGTTTCGCACCGATGTTTCAGCCATTGGATATCTCCGTTGCGGATCTATGGCTTGCGCTCATGCGATGGACCAGCCTCCATCGATCGGCAGGGTCGCGCCTGTGATGTCCTGTGCGGCCTGGCTGCAGAGAAAGACAACCATCGCGCCGACGCCTTCCATGGCAACAAATCGCCCGCTCGGCTGGCGTGCCGCCAGGTAGTCCCGCGTCGCCTCGTCGATGGTGCGGCCTTCGCCGGCTGCAATCGATGCAATTTTCTCCTGAATGGCCGGCGTCGGCAGCGTGCCCGGGCAGAGCGCGTTACAGGTAATGCCGCTCGTGGTCGTCTCGATCGCGACCGCCCGGGTCATGCCAAGGATGGCGGTCTTGGTCGTCACATAATCGATGCGGTCGGTGACGGCGCGGGTCGAATAGATCGATGCCATGTTGACGATGCGGCCCCAGCCGCGTTTCCTCATGGCCGGCAACGCAAGGCGAATGAGATGAAACGGAGCCGACAGATTGACGGCCAGCGCTTCCTCCCATCGTTCCGGCGCGAACGCTTCGACCGGCGCAAAGTGCCGGACCACCGCGTTATTCACCAGGATATCGATCGCGGGGAGGCGGCCGAGCAGCTCAGCCATCATGGTTTCAATGGATGAGCGTTGCGACAGGTCGGCGGCTACGCTCACCGCATCGACGTCAAAGCGGGACCGAAGACGATCCCTTGTCTGTTTCGGCTCGACCAAGTCGTGCAGGACGACATTGGCTCCCGCGCCGGCAAGGCTTTCCGCCACGGCCAGCCCGAGACCTGCCGTCGCTCCGGTCACGAGAGCCCATTTGTCCTTCAACATCGGATGGGGCTCCTCAAGGTTACTTCTTTTGATCCAACTCGGCGAATACTTCCCGTGCATTGCGGAAAGCATCGACGCCGGCCGGCACGCCGCAATAGATCGCGACCTGCATGAACACCTCGCGTATTTCCTCCTGCGTGGCGCCGTTGGTCAGCGCGCCCCGAACATGGGTCTTGAGTTCGTGCGGGCGGTTGAGCGCGCACAGCATCGCGAGGTTGAGAAAACTGCGGGTCTTGTGCGAAAGGCCATCGCGGCCCCAGACATAGCCCCAGCAATATTCCGTCGTGAGGTCCTGCATTGGACGATTGAAGTCGTCGGCCGACGCGATGGCTTTGTCGACGAATTCGTCGCCAAGGACGCTTTTGCGGATCTTGAGGCCTCGATCGTATGTCGCCTTGTCCATGATGATTTCCAACGTTTGCGGTTGCAGGGAGGCGCTAGTTCTTGGGCCAGAACGGCTGAGACAGCGCCAGTTGCGGCGGGAATACCGTGACCGGAACGCCGGATTGCCACTGCACGATCGTCATGCCGGCGCCGACACGCCGGCCCTTTTCATCGAACTTGATCTCGCCGAGCGGATAATATTTTGAAGGACCAGCGTCCATCGAACGCAATGCCTCGGCCACGGCGACCCGGTCAGCCTTGCCGGCCTTTTCGAGCGCTTCCTTGATCACCCACATGTCGCCGTAAGTGGAAATCGCGTTCTGCGTCATCCAGGGTTCTTTGTACCGCGCCTTCAGCTCGGCGATCAGCGCTTCGTGGCCCTTGGCACCCCAGCTTGCGACGCAGGTGATCACGCCCTGCAGTAATTCCGCGCTTACGGTCTGCAGCATGTCGGGTTCGGCGATGGCGATGCCGAACGAGATGGTCGGAATCTTGCCTTGTCCCAGGCCAAACTCGTTCATTTTCTCGAGCAACAGCTTGGCGTCGGATATCACGGTCGGCAGGAAGAACAAAAGGTCCGGTTTGGCGGAGCGGATTTTTTGCACCAGCGACGTTGCGTCGGCGAGTGGTGGCGTAAAGGTTTCGTCGACGATCAGTTGGCGACCGATGCTGCGGTGTTGTCGGTGATGATCGCGACGGTCTTCGGCTTCTTGCCGGAAGCAGCCTCCGCCAGCTTCATGATCTGCGGCAAGGCTTGTTTTGCCTGGGATCCTGCCGTTGCCGAGGTCTGAAATACATACTTGAATCCGCGATCGGTGATCAGGTCGGAGTAGGACAGGGTGAGAACCGGCAGATTGGCCCGCTCCGTAACCTCTGTGACCGCGAGCGTGAACGAGCTCAGATAGGCCCCGCTTGCCGCCACCAGATCCGGCTCCTGGGCGACCATGCGCTGCGCCGCATTTTTTGCTTTCTCGGTGGTGTCGCCGGAATCGAGCACCACCAGCTTGAGTTTGGCGCCTCCGAGCGACTTGATGCCGCCTTGCGCATTGATGTGATCCACCCCCATCTCGGCGCCGTCGCGCATCACCGCTCCCGGGCGCGCATAGAGGCCCGAGATCGGCACCAGCAGTCCGACTTTCACTTCGGAGGGCGCTTGCGCCCACACCCGAGAGGACATCAATCCGACCGATGCGCCGGCAAGCAGCGTGCGCCGCGTGATCTTGCTCATGACAATTGCTCCCTGAAAATTTGCGAGACGGGTTTAAATCACAATTTTTTTGGCCAGAACGGCGCCGCCAATGCGAGATCGGGTGGAAATACGGTGACGGGCACGCCGGATTGCCATTGCACGATCACCACCCCGGCGCCGACGCGGCGGCCCTTTTCGTCGAATTTGAGCTGACCGCCTGGGTAATGTTTCGAAGGACCGCCATCCATCGTCCGGAATGCTTGCGCGACGGCAAGGCGATCGGCTTTGCCGGCTTTTTCCAGCGCCGCCTTCATCAGCCACATATCGCCATAGGTCGAGATGACGTTCTGCGTCATCCATGGCTCCTTGTATTTTGTCTTCAACTCCGCGATCAGATCCTCGTGGCCCTTCGAACCCCAATTGGCGACGATGGTCATGATGCCCTGGACGACGTCGGGGCTGACGCTTTGCAGCATGTCGGGTTCTGCGATCGTGATGCTGAAGGAGACTGTCGGAATCTTGCCCTGGCCCAGGCCGAACTCGTTGATTTTCTCCAGGCCGAGCTTGGCGTCCGATATGGCGTTCGGCATGAACAGCAGGAGGTCGGGACGAGCCGACCTGACCTTCTGAATCAGCGAGGTGGCGTCGGAGAGCGGCGGCGTCCAGACTTCCTCCACCACCAACTGAAGGCCTTCCTGCGCGAAGATCTTTTCCTTGAGCGCCTTGGCGGTCGCAACTGACGTCGCCGTATTGTCCATCAGCATCGCCACCGTCTTCGGGCGCTTGCCGGATGCGGCTTCGGCAAGCTTCATCAGTTCGGGCAGGCCGAGCTCGGACTGCCGGCTCGCGGGCGCGGCAGTCTGGAAGATGAATTTGAAGCCGCGCTCGGTCAGCAGATCCGAATAGGATAATGTCAGCATCGGCAATTCGGCGCGCTCGGTTACCTCGGTCACGGCCAGCGTGAAGGAGCTCAGATATGAGCCGGTCGCCGCAACGAGATCGGTCTCCTGCGCCACCATGCGCTGCGCCGCGTTCTTGGCCTTTTCCGTGGTGTCACCGCAATCGATCACCACGAGTTTGAGCTTGGCGCCGCCGAGCGACTTGATGCCGCCTTGCGCATTGATGTGCTCGATGCCCATCTCTGCGCCCATGCGCATCACCTGGCCCGGGCGGGTATAGATGCCGGAAAGCGGCACGATCAGACCGACCTTGACCTCGGCCGGCTGTTGCGCCCGCGCCACCGTCGATAGTCCCATGGCGGCTGCGCCGGAGAGCACGGTTCGCCGCGTCACCGACGTTTTCGATATCCTGCTGGCTATTCTTTCCTGGCCCATTCTCGTCCTCCCATTTCGTTGATTGATCGTTTGCTACATGCCGAGATAGGCCTTGCGCACACGGTCGTCCGCCCGCAAAGTCTGGTTGTTGCCTTCGAGCGCGACGCGGCCGGCCTCGAGGACGTAGCCGTGATCGGCGGACTCCAGGGCTTCGGCCACGCGCTGCTCGACCAGCAGGATCGTCAGGTTCGATTGCCGGCGAATTTCGATCAGCCGTTCAAACACGAAATCCGCAATCGCGGGCGCCAGCCCCATCGAGGGTTCATCCAGCATCAGAAGCTTGGGCGAGGACGCCAGCCCGCGGCCGATCGCCAGCATCTGCTGCTGTCCGCCGGACAACGTTCCCGCGAACTGGCCGCGGCGCTCGGCGAGCACCGGCAGCCATTCGAAGATGCGCTCGATATTGCGTTTCCAGTCGCGTTGGCCGGCCTCGGTCATCGCGCCCATTTCGAGATTTTCCATCACCGTGAGCGAGGGAAAAACCTGGCGTCCTTCCGGGACGTGGGCGATGCCGAGATGCGCGCGTCGCGCAGGCCGGACCGACAGCAGGTCGGTATCCTCGAAAGTGATCGCTCCGGCGCTTGGCCGCACGATTCCGGAAATCGTTTTGAAGAGGGTGGTCTTGCCGGCACCGTTCGGTCCGACGATGGCGACGAACTGACCTTGCTCGACCTTGATCGAGACGCCGTTCAAGACGGGGATTGCCGAATAGCCGGCGGTCAGCCCTTCAATGCGGAGCATGCGCCATCCATTTCTTGCCGAGATAGGCTTCGATGACGCGGCTGTCGCGGGTGATGGCTTCCGGCTCGCCCTCGACGATAACCGCGCCGTGGTCGAGAACGAGGAAACTGTCGACCAGGCGGACCATGGCCTGCATCGTGTGTTCGATAATGGCGATCGTCATGCCGTCGCGGGCGAGGCGCTGAATCACCGCGACGACCTCGTTGGCTTCGTCATGCCCGAGGCCTGCCAGCGTCTCGTCGAGCAGCAGGATGCGCGGCTGTCCGGCCAGCGCGCGGGCGAGCTCCATCAGCCGCAATTCCTTGGTCGTGAGTTCGCTGGCGACGCGCTCGGCGATCCCAGACAGGCCGACGCGGGCAATCGCTTCTGCCGCCAGTTGCCTTGCCTCGGCGTCGGTCTTGGCCCGGACATAGGCGCCCACGACGACGTTGTCCGAGATCGACATGCGCAAGAATGGGCGCATGATCTGGAAGGTGCGGCCGATGCCTGCCTCACAGAGCTCATGCGGCTTGTGGCCCGACATGTCGCGCCCGTCGAGGAGAATTTCGCCTGTGCCGGGCCGCAAGAATCCGTTCAACAGGTTGAACAGCGTTGTTTTTCCGGCGCCATTGGGGCCGATAATTCCAAGGATCTCGTTTCGCCGCAGTCTGAAGCTGACGTTCTGGACGGCTTTCAATCCGCCAAAGGAACGCGACAGGTTGCGGATCTCAAGGACGACATCGTCTGAACCTTGGGATCGTTCCGGGCGCGGCGGCGTTGCGGCGGCGATGGGGACGGCGGCGAGTTGAGCCGGTGCGCTTGACGTTGCCACAGCTTGCGAAGCCGGCCGCCTGCGCATGAAATCGCGCAGTTTCCAGAACAAACCCTCCGGCGCGACCAGGATGACGGATATGATCGCCAGGCCAAAGATCACCCCCTGAATGCCGGGAAAGCGCGAACCCGCTTCGGCGTTGAGCGTTTCGGCAAGCGGGATCAGGATCACGGATCCGATCACCGGCCCCCACACCGTTCCGACACCGCCGAACATGGCGACCGTCAGCGCCTGTGCGGATACCAGCATGCCGAATACCGATTGCGGGGTCACCACCAGCAGCACGACGGCGTAGAATCCGCCGATCGCCCCGGCAATCGCCCCGCTCAGGGTGATGGCGCGCAGCTTCCAGGCCAGCGTGTCGATTCCCGCGGCTTCCGCGGCAGCCTCATTCTGCTTGATCGCAAGCAGCGCCATCCCGAATCGCGACTTTTCGATCACCCTTGTGAGCAGGATCGTTCCGAGCATCATCGCCAGCGCCAGCAGCGTGTAGAGACGTGGATCGGCAAACTGCATGTAGGCAATCGGATTGTCGCGTTTGATCGGCAGGGTGACTTCCTGGAAGCCGAGCCATTCGAATACGTAGAGAATGGCCAGCGGGTAGGCGAGCATCGCCAGCGCGAAGTAGTGTCCCTGCAGCCGAAATGTCGGAAATCCAATCAGCAGCCCGGCAACGCCGCCGAACATTGCCGCGATCGGGATCAATACCCATGGCGACAAATCAAAATAGATCTGACCGAGTGCTGTCACATAAGCGCCGATTCCGAAGAAGGCGGCATGGCCGAACGAAATCAGTCCGGTGTATCCGCTGAGCAGGTTCCACGACAGCCCGAACACCGCCCAGACCGGAACCAGCGTCAACACCAGCTGGTAGTACGAATTGGTGACGCTCAGCGACAGCGCCGCATACAGCACCGTGAAGACAAAAACCGGGAGCAGCGATCGCGATCCCTGCATCGTCACGTCCTCTCGACCATGCGTCCGAAGAACCCCTGCGGGCGGAAAAAGATGATCAGGAGAAAGACGACGAAGATCGCCGCGTTCTGCAGTTGCGTCGGCAGCACAAGGGTCGACATCTGCTGTACCAGGCCGATCGTCATGCCGCCCCAGAAGGCGCCGATGATGCTGCCCATGCCGCCGAGCACGACCCCGGCATACATGACGATGACGTATTCGACGCCGACAAAGGGATGAAAGGGATAGTTGGTGGCGAGCAGGCCGCCCGCGATCGCGGTGATGCCGGTGCCGAGCGCGAAGGCGACGCGGTGGGCGCGATCAACGTCGATCCCCATATAGGTTGCCGCGGTGGGATTATCGGCGGCGGCCCGCAGCGATTTTCCGATCCGCGACCGCGTGATCAACAGCGTCAGCAGTATCATCGTTGCGAACGACACGACGGCGTCTATCCCGCGCGCCTTGTTGACGAAGACGCTGATGTCGAAGAACGGGCCGAGCTCCCAGGCCGAACTCGACAGCGGCGTGCGGATCGAGGCCAGCACCGAACCGAACACGAGCAAGCCGCCGTTCTGCAGGATCAGCGCGATCCCCAGCGTCAGAATGAGCTGGGCATAGTGACCTTCTCCCTCGAGCGAGGAGGTGCGCGTGCCCGATACACGCGAGATCAGAGCGAGGTGGACCGCATAGCCGAACGCCGCCAGCACGGGACCGGCAAGCAGAATTGCGACGAACGGTCCGAAGGTGTTGCCGAAAGTGGCTTGCACGCCGAGCGCAGTGAAGAAATAGAACGCCGCATACATGCCGAGCATCATGAAGTCGCCTTGGGCGAAGTTGATGACCCGCATGACGCCGAAAATCAGCCCGAGCCCGACGCACATCAGGCCATAGACCGCGCCAATCAAAAGCCCGGCGCTCAACGCTTGCAGGAAGCCTTCCAATGCCTGTGTCACCGGTGACCTCGCGCAGGAGTGGAGCCGGTTTGCCTCACGCCGATTGCCGGCCTCGTTGCATAGTCCGTCCCCGATGTGATCATTGCACCCCCTGTTTGCCGTTCGTTACGACTGGTCATGACGCCGGCCGTAGCAGCCGTTCCATCGGCTCAAGCCGGCACTGCGCGGCGATGACGCGGCTGTCCGAGAGGAATTCGCAATTATCGACAAGCTCTTCCAAATGCAGCGCGCGCCTGTCGCCGACGACGTCGGCGGCAGCCTGTCGAAAGCGGGCACGGATTTCCTGCGGCGTGGCGGCAATGACATTGTCGAGGCGCTGTCGAATGGTGTTTCCGTTCCGCTGGCCGACCACGACCTCGGCGCCTTGCTGCGCAGGGAAAGCCGCGGTGAATCCGGCATCGCATTGCAGGTCGGTCCGATCGACGAGACCAAGAATCTGGGGATCGGCTATCTGCGCATAATTGTCTTCCGCGATCGCGCCGCGCGCGAGCACGGCGGCGACACTGAAGGGAATGCTCATCTTGGCCTGCAGCGCATTCCGATAAGGTCCTTTGGAATTGCAGCCGGGGTAGCGCGCCGCCGCCTCGGGGACGCGGATCAGAATGCTCTCGATGTCCTCCGATTTCGCCAGTTCGCGCGCAGCCCGCAATGCCGCCTGCGCGGCGGTTTGCGCGAAGTTGCAGGCCGGAGCCGGCTTGTTGTAGACGGCCATGATTTCCGGCTGGCGGCCGCCGAACAACCGGATAGCAGCGGGGGCAGGCGCTCGGCGGTAAGCGGCGAACAGTCCGGCCTCACCTTCAAGAATCGTTTCCGAGGCGTAGGCGCCAGCTTCCGCCAGTTCGATCGCTGCAATCGCGTTGCGGGCCGCAAAACCCGGGTGGAAATACATCTCCGAGCCGCCGGCATGCGGCCATTCGTTCAGGCCGGACGATGTGTTGGCGGCAATGGAAACCGCACTTGTCGCGGCATCTTCACTGAGACCGAGGGCATAGCTTCCCGCCAGTGCGGCGCCGAGCGGCGCGACAAGGCCTGTTGGGCGATAGAGGCGCGCCAGATTGGCGGTAAAAAGCGCGCGGCCGATTTGTGCGCCGGCCTCATAGCCGATGATCGCCGCCGCAAGCAATGTCGCGCCGGCGAGCGGCGTTCGTTCCGACAATGCGAGCAGGGTCGGCCAGAGCACCACGCCGTGGTGGCAGATGCTGGCGGCGTGCATGTCTTCGCGCACCAGGCCGTGGCCCAGGGTCGCATTGGCAAAGGCCGCCTCGCCCGGCGTTGAAAGTCTGCTGGTCCCGATAATGGTTGCGCCATTTTCGATCCCGCGCGCGATGCCGATCGCCTGCCGGCTCCAGGCGTGATGGCGGGCCTCGAACGCGCAGGAGAGGAAATCCAACAGGCAGATCTTGGCCTTGGCGATGACGTCGACATCGAAAGAGCCGAGATCGACAGCAAGCGATGCGCGTGCCAACGCGCGCGCCAGGGACATCTCGCTTGGTCCGGTCGACCCAATCGTCATTGCAATCGCCCCTCGCTCGACGGCTGCCCGACTCTAGCCGCGCATTTCCACTCCGGCCCACTCCTCAAGGACTTTGGCGATCGATGTGAAGTCGGATGAAGGGCCATATTTGGCATTGGTAATCGCAAGCATCTGCCGGACCACCGAACCGCAGACCATCGGAACGCCCATGGCCTCGGCTTCATCGACGCAAAGCCGGACGTCCTTGTAGGAAAGGCCGGTGGTGAAGCCGAAATCGAAGGTGCCGGGAAGCACCGCGCGGGGGAACTTGTCCTCGGACGCGCTGTTGCGCCCGCTGCTGGCATTGATGATATCGATCAGCACCTTGGCGTCGACGCCACCCTTGACGCCCATTGCAACGGCTTCTGACGTGATCACGAGGGCGGCTGCCGCCATCAGATTGTTGGCGAGCTTCGCGGTCTGCGCCGTGCCCGGCTTGTCGCCGGTATAAAACAGCTTTCCAAAATTCTTCAGGATCGGTTCGACCCTCTCGTAGGTTGCTTTCGGGCAGGAAACCATGACCGCGAGCGTACCGTTCACCGCGCCTTTGACGCCGCCGCTGACGGGAGCATCGACCAGCGTCTTCCTGGGCTTGAATCCTTCCGCGATCAACTTGGCTGCGCCGGGTCCGGTGGTGGACAAATCGATCACGATGCTGGCGCGGTTTCCCGCAATGATTCCGTCGGGTCCCAATGCAACGGCCTTGACGATGTCGGGAGTAGGCAGGCTGGTCAGCACGATATCCGCCGATGATGCGACCTCGGCGGGCGATTTTGCAAGGCGTGCACCACGCGCAACAAGCGGCTTCGTCGCCTCGCTCTGCATGTCGTAAACCGACAACGAATAGCCGGCGTCGAGCAATCGCCCGGCCATCGGCCCGCCCATTCGGCCCGTTCCAACAAAGCCGATCGTATCTTCCGCCATCGCTTCACTCCCTGTCGCACCATATGAGACGGGCGCTCTTGTTCTTGTTTGTTCTGGTCTTCTTGTTTGTTCTGGTCGCGGCACGCTCCCGGCCGCTTCCCCCAAATGTCCAGATTGTCAGCTAATCTGTCAAGCATAAGATTTGGTATCGACAGGTCGGGGCCCGCCGGAATAGGATTTGAAAAACGACAATCGAGGAATTCGCTCCGTGCGGCAGGATGAAGGGCAAGGCGCCAGTGCAACGCTCGCGAAATTCGTTGCCGCCACGTCATGGGCGGATGTCGCCGCGCAAAGTCACGAAGCCAAACGGTCGATCCTGAACTTCTTCGCCACCGCGCTCGGTTCGGCTTATGATCCGGCCGTCACATCTGCGCTGCGGACGTTGTCTCCATTCAGCGGCGCTGCAACATCCGCCATCATCGGCCGGCCGGAACGGCTCGATGCGCTCGGCGCGGCGTTCGTCAATGCGATCTCGGCCAACCTGCTCGATTTCGACGACACCCATCTGGACACGATCATTCATCCGGCGGCGCCGGTCGCAGCACCGGTGCTGGCGCTGGCGCAAGCGCGGGGGTTTTCCGGCCGTGATGCGATCACGGCTTTCATTCTCGGGGTGGAGGTGGAGTGCCGTATCGGAAATGCGGTTTCTCCGGGACACTACGCCCGTGGCTGGCATATCACCTCGACCTGCGGAGTCTTCGGCGCGGCCGCCGCCTGCGCCAAGCTGCTCGGACTGTCGGCGGACGGGATTGCGAACGCGATCGGAATTGCCGCGAGCCAGTCGGCCGGCATCGTCGAGAATCTTCCGAGTGCGGCCAAGAATGTCAGTGTTGGTAACGCGGCCCGCAACGGCCTGTTTGCGGCATTGCTTGCCGCGGAGGGTTATGGCGCTTCAGCGCGCGCGATCGAGGGACCGCTCGGCTGGGCGCGTGCCATGGGGGATGAACCCGATCTCGAGCGTCTGGTTGGCGGCCTTGGCAACAGCTGGGAGATCGCCAAGAACACCTACAAGCCCTATCCCGCGGGGATTGTATTTCATGCCGTCATCGACGCCTGCTTCAAATTGCGCGCGAGGCTGAACCGGGGTGTCGACGATATCGTGTCGATAACGGTGCAGGGTTCGGCGCTGCTGCTTGCGCGCGGCGACCGTCCGGTTCGCAACCAACGTGATGCGCGGGTCAGCATTCATCACTGCGCCGCCTGCGCGCTGTTATCAGGCGCGGCGGGAGTCCCGGAATTCGCCGAACCGATTGTATTTCGGCCCGACATCGTGTCGCTGCGCCAAAAGGTGAGGGCGGAGCTTGACACTTCTCTTCCGGACGGCGCGTCGCGCGTCGCTATCCACCTGGCATCGGGAGAAACGCTCAGTGAGACCGTGATGGCTGCGACAGGCAGTCTCGCCGATCCGCTTTCCGACTTCGATATCGAAGCAAAGCTGCGCGATTGTTCGCGGCTCGGCGGAACCGCGTGGAATGCAGACACCGTTATTGACGATGTCTGGCGCCTGGATGCGCTTGTCGATGTCTCGAGCCTGATGAACGCGCATAACGGGCCTGCCCCGGCGATGGAGCAGGCGGTATCCGGCTCGGTTCGTGCGGCGCGCGGAAAACAACTAGAACTCAAACATGGGAAGGATCGACGATGAGTGACAGCAGTCTGTTCGAAAAGGGCCTGAAGGTTCGCAAGGAAGTACTCGGCGAGGATTACGTCAACAAATCCATTGCTGGGGCGGACGAATTCACGCGGACGATGGCGGAATGGTCGACGGAGTTTTGCTGGGGCGCATTGTGGACGCGGCCGGGACTTGATCGCCGCACCCGCAGCATCGTCAATCTGGCAATGCTCGGCGCTCTCAATCGGCCTCACGAATTGAAGCTGCACGTCAAGGGAGCCTTGAAGAACGGGCTCACAAAGGACGAGATCAAGGAGATACTGCTTCAGGTCGCCGTCTATTGCGGCATCCCCTCAGGTATCGACGCCTTCCGAAACGCGCGCGAGGCGTTCAAGGAAGTGGAGGCCGAATGACAAATGAACTGCGACCGGTATCGGCCGTGCGTCGTAGCCCTCGGCCAGCACCTTGTCTTCCCAGCGGTCGCGGATCGCCGTCACACGGCGAAGGCTCGGAATTGACGAATAGGGGCGCCTCCTCTTTACGGTGTTGCGATCAACGGAGCCAAAGGCGCCAGCGAGGTTACCCCCGCGCGACGCGCTGGCGAGAGCCCGGCCGGTAGGCGAGCCGGGTGTGGCCGGCGCAATAGGGCAGGCCTTCGATCGGCGTGTTGCCGCAGAAACAGAAATCCTCGGCGCCCGGGGTGTTGATCGGCCAGCGGCATCTCGCCTCGCTCAACTCGAGCAACGAGCAGGTGTGTCCGTTGTGGATCGGCTCGTCGACGGCCGCAGGCTCAGGCTCGGCGTACAGCTCCCGCAGCAGCTGATATTGGAGTCTTGGTACCGTTCTCGAGCGGCCTTGTGCCTTCGCGGCACTCTTTCGCTCCGTGCGTGGTGCGTCGCCGCGCTTATCGCGCGTCAGATTGAGGCGGGAGAGTTTGCCGATCACCGCGTTGCGGCTCACCCCGATGTCGCAGGCAATTTCGCGGCAGGTGAGTCCGGCTTCAAAGCGGTTCTTCAGGAGTTCGATGCGTTCTACAGTCCAGGTGGGTTCGTTGGCGAGCATGTCATGGGTTCCCCAAGCTACGAGTGATCATTCCGAATTCTTCGGCCTCGCTGTCGTCCGAACCGCCGCGTCCCCAAGGCTTCCGTTCAAGGTTTCCATTCCAGGCTCCCATTCGGGGTTCCCTTTATGGCGTCTTCCCATTGCGCGGATCGCAAGCAGCCCGTCCTTGATGGCGAGCCGAATGCCTTCCTCGATCAGGGTCCTTGCTACGCCGGGTACGCTGGTGCCGTGGGTGCCCTGTCTCACCAGTTTTTCGAGATAAGAGATGGTCGAGAGCGCCAACGTTACGGGAACACGGTCGGTTTCGGCTTTTTCTGTGGCCATATAAAAAACTAGCCTTTAACGGGTGTACTTAAAAGTAACGATTTAGAGTCTATTAGGATTCATTTGCGAGTGAAACCAGGACTCGGTTTTTCTCTGTAATTTTGGTGAATCCCTGATTTTGTTGGCAAATTTGTCCTGAAGCGAGGATTTCCGGAAGCTGAAGACGAAAAGAGGGGTGATGATGCGCGACGCAGCCACACTTTTCGCGTTGCGGACGGAGCCTGCCCCGTCGCCTTATCCAGCGCGGTTTTTCAGAAACGGGCGGGGGTGGACCGATCAGCAAACCGCGGGATAAGCGAACTTGCCGGCCATGACACAGGGCGCGCTGTTCGACGCGTTTGCGTGCAATCTAATCGCTATTCGCGCCAAGGTGTTCGTAATCGCTCGCGCTTGGCGCAGCTATTCGTTCTGGCATCGCCCAATTCCCTGA
>WNGJ01003476.1_pt1 | contig 16224 bp, 21 predicted proteins | sample 5400611 | NCBI WGS metagenome assembly WNGJ01 (sample SAMN13153375, study PRJNA577476) | soil metagenome | isolation source: 40 cm soil or saprolite under Garry oak tree replicate 1 | place: USA:California | collected 2016-06-15 | reverse complement strand
CAACACCCACATCCCGCTCGTCAACGAGATGCCGCACGGCGGCTACAAGCAGAGCGGCTACGGCAAGGACATGTCGGTGTACTCGCTCGAGGAGTACACGCAGATCAAGCATGTGATGGCGTCGCTTGACTGAGGCGAGGACGAAGGTACCTCTGTCCGCGCCTCTGGTCGACCCAAAAAAGAAACCTGCACTAAGAATCCAGGGGGTCCGTAAGAGCTACGGCCAGGTCGTCGCCGTCGCGGGGGTCGACCTGGTCGTCGACGAGGGCGAGTTCTTCACGCTGCTCGGCCCATCCGGCTCGGGCAAGACGACGCTGCTGAGGCTGATCGCGGGCTTCGAGAGACCCGACGCCGGCCGGATCGAGCTAGGCGGGCGCGACGTGACGGGTCTCCCGCCATACGCCCGCGACACCAACACCGTGTTCCAGGACTACGCGCTGTTTCCGCACATGTCGGTGGCCCAGAACATTGGGTATGGGTTGCGCATCAAGGGCGTGCCGCGGCGGGAGCGCGAGAAGAGGGTGCAGCGGGCGCTCGAGATGGTGCGCCTCGCGGCGCTGGGCAACCGGCGACCGAACCAGCTGTCTGGCGGGCAGCGCCAGCGCGTCGCGCTCGCCCGCGCCGTCATCAACGAGCCCGAGGTCTTACTTCTCGACGAGCCGCTCGGGGCGCTCGACCTGAAGCTGCGCCAGGAGATGCAGATTGAGCTCAAGCAGATTCAGAAGGAAGTCGGGATCACGTTCGTCTATGTCACCCACGACCAGGAAGAGGCTCTGACCATGAGCGACCGCATGGCGGTCATGTCGAACGGGCTGATCGAGCAGATCGGTCCGCCGGTCGAGGTCTACGAGCAGCCCGCGACCGAGTTCGTCGCCGGCTTCATCGGCATCTCGAACGTGCTCCAGCGCGACGGCGTGCGGTTCGTCGTCCGTCCGGAAAAGATCCGGATGCTGGCCGCCGGCGAGCAGGCCGAACCGGGAATGACGGTCGAGCAGGGCCAGGTCGAGGAGGTCGTTTACGTCGGCATGAGCACCCGCTACCTGGTGCGCCTCGACCGCGGGGAGCAACTCGTGGCGGTACGTCAGAATATGGACGCTTTGGGCGACGCCCAGAAGTTCGAAGGGCGGCCGGTCAGGCTGGCCTGGACGCCCGATCAGACATACGTTCTCGACAAGGGGAGGTAAAGGAAGCTCATGAAGCTCGGTGCATTCGCGGCGGTCGCCGCGGTGGTCCTGACCGCGTGCGGATCGACCGGCACGCCGTCCGGCAACACGTCGTCTCCGCCGCCAACCGCAAACATGAAACCGCAGACCTCGATCGGAGCCGGCGAAGGTCAGCTCAACCTCGTTCTGTGGGACGGCTACGCCGACAAGTCCTGGGCCGATCCCTTCACCGCGGCCACCGGCTGCAAGCTCAACCTGCACCCGGCCGGGTCGTCGGACGAGATGGTCAGCCTGATGAAGGACGGCGGGGGCGGCCAGTGGGACATGGTGTCAGCGTCCGGTGACGCCGACCTGCGGCTGATCTATGCCGGAGACGTCAGGCCGATGAACGTCGACCTGGTCCCCGACTGGCAGAACTTCGACAACTACTTCAAGAACCCTCCCTACAACACGATCAACGGTGTGCACTACGGCGTCTCCCTGCAGTGGGGGCCGAACACACTGCTCTACAACACCAAGAAATTTCCGAACAAGCCGACGAGCTGGCAGGTCATTTACGACCAGGCCAATAGTGGTCTCATCACCGTCCCAGATAATCCGATCCAGATCGCGGACGCGGCTCTTTACCTGAGCAAGACCCGGCCGAGCCTGGGCATCAAGGATCCGTACGAATTGACGCAGAAGCAGTTCGACGCCACCGTCGCCCTGCTCAAGCAGCAGCGGCCCCTCATCAAGAAGTACTGGGGCCTCGCGCCTGACGAGATCAGCCTCTTCAAAAATGGGGATGTGCAGGTCGGCGCGGCCTGGCCGTACCAGACGATCCAGCTCAAGGCCGCCGGCGCCCCGGTCGACGACACCATCCCCACGGAAGGCGCCACCGGATGGGCGGACACGTGGATGCTCGCCACCAAGGCGACCCACCCCAACTGCGCGTACCTCTGGACCAAGTGGGTGAGCACTCCCAAAGTGCAGGCGCAACAGGCCCTGTCGTTCGGCGAGACGCCCGTCAACTCCAAGGCATGCGCCGAGATGGAAGCCCAGCAGGCCGGCACGTGCCACCAGTACCACGCCGACGAGACCGGCGCGGCCTACTTCGACACCATCAAGTTCTGGAAGACGCCGCTCGCCGACTGCGGCAACGGCAGCAGGACGTGCATCCCGTACGCCCAATGGGTCACAGCCTGGACCTCGATCAAGGGCTAGGTTGTCGTCCGTAGAGAGAATCAGGCGGCCTCGCCCCAAAAAGGGCGGGGCCGCCGGCGTTCAATCCCTCTTCTGGCGCGTGCCCTGGCTGCGGCCGGCCGTCCTGCTCGCGCCCCCGCTGGGTTGGTTTGTCGTCCTTTACCTCGCGGCGCTGGCCACCCTGCTCATCACCGCCTTCTGGACCATCGACCCCTTCACGACGCAGATCGTTCAGTCCTGGAACCTCGACAACTTCCGGCTGATCCTCACCGACTCCACCTACTGGTCGATCATCGGCCGCACCGTCGGCATCGCGGCGCTCGTCACGGCGACCGACGCCGTGCTCGCCTTTCCGTTTGCATATTTCATGGCGCGAGTCGCGACGCGTCGCGTGCAGACACTGCTTTTCGCCGCTGTCCTGCTTCCGTTGTGGGCCAGCTACCTCGCGCGTGTGTACGCGTGGATCCTGATCCTCAACCACAGCGGGGTGCTGAACTGGAGCCTGCAGTCGATCGGCCTGCCGCCCGCCAACATCGGCTACACGAACACGGCGATGTGGCTGGTGTTCTCCTACATCTGGCTGCCGTTCATGATCATCCCGGTCTACGCCGCGCTCGAGCGCGTGCCGGAATCGCTGGTGGAGGCGGCCGCTGACCTGGGTGCACGCAGGTGGCGGACTCTGCGCGACATCGTCCTGCCGCTGGCCGCCCCCGGAGTGGTCGCGGGCTCGATCTTCACCTTCTCGCTCACCCTCGGCGACTACATCACCCCGATCCTGGTCGGCGGCGCCAACTCGACGTTCATCGGCAACGTCGTCTACGCCAACGTCGGGATCGCGAACAACATCCCGTTTGCGGCGGCACTGTCGATGGTGCCTCTGGCGATCATGGCGGTCTATCTCTTCATCGCGTACCGCATCGGCGCGTTCGAGGCGCTCTAAGGGGTGGAGGGATTCGGGACACGCCTGGTGCTGCGGATCTGGGTTGTGTTGATCCTGCTCTTTCTGTTCATCCCTATCCTCCTGATCTTCTTCTACGCGTTCAACACGTCCAACATCCAGAGCTGGCCCATCCCGGGGCTGACGGTCAGGTGGTTCAGCGCCGCCTGGGATGACGAAAACGTCCGCTCCGCGCTCATCGTGTCGCTTCAGGCGGGCCTCAGCGCGACCGTGATCGCTCTCGTGCTCGGTTCGTGCGCGGCGTTCGCCATCCATCGCACGCCGTTCTTCGGGCGCGAGGTGGTGAGCCTTCTGTTCATCCTCCCACTCGCCCTGCCAGGGATCCTCACCGGCCTGGCGTTGAACGCCTTCTTCAGCTTCAACGGAATCTCGCTCTCGCTGTGGACGATCGTGATCGGCCACACGACCTTCTGCATCGTGGTCGTCTACAACAACGTGCTCGCGCGCTTGCGTCGGGCCCAGGGCTCGCTGCTGGAGGCGGCGATGGACCTCGGAGCCAACGGATTTCAGGCCTTTCGCGACGTCACGCTGCCCCTCATCTCAACCTCTGTCGTGGCGGGCGGCATGCTGGCCTTCGCGCTCTCGTTCGACGAGGTGATCGTGACCACGTTTACCGCCGGCTCGCAGAGCACGCTGCCGATCTGGATCTACGGCCAGATCCGCCACGGCGTGCTGCTGCCGGAGGTGAACGTGGTCGTGTCCTTCGTGATCCTGATCACCGTCATCCCGGTGGTGATCGCCGCCCGCCTCACGGGTGGAGGCGGCATCGCGAGGGTTCCCGCCGCCCGCTAGCTACGAGGCTCTCGGATAGTCCGGACTATCCGAGATTCCGCCCAAGGCATTTGCCCGGTTCGTCCGGACTATCCGAAGGTTGGCCCCTGGAAACCGTTCCTCAGGCCACTAGATAGGTCAACGTCCAGGCCGCCAGGCCGACCGCGATCAGGTTGATCTTTCGGTACCGCCAGCCGACAGCCGCGGCCACGAACGCCAGAAACGCCACCAGCAGAAGGATGGTGCCGAGACTGAAGTTCGACAGCCTGGAAATGAGGATCGAGAGGGACCAGAGGGCCAATCCGATCGCGATGAGGTCCGTCTTGCGGTAGGTCCAGCCGATCGCGGCCAGGACAAAGGCAACCACGGCGAGGATGACCAGAATCACGCTCAAGTTCAAGCTCATGCCGTCAATCTTCCTCGATTGTGGCCGCCGGTTGATCCCCCAAACTGCCCTCCGGCATCAGCCAGGTGAACACGTCGGCTTCAAGCCAGCCTGCGCGGATGGAGGGATCGCCGGCCACCAGGGCGCGCGTCTGTTCGAGCGACGTCCGGAAGATGCTGATCCCCCGCCACGACTTGTCCGGCTGTTCGTCAAACGGCCCGCTGACGAGGGCCTTGCCCTCCGCCCGCATGCGAGCGTTGAACGCCACGTGTTCTCTTTGCAGCGCCTCGACCTCCGCCTCGGTCAGCTTGGGAGCGTCCTTCGGCCGGCGCAGCAGCACGATCGTGTACGCATCCAACCTCACGCCGCCAGACTAGCGCGATGCAGACGGGCCCCGACCGCCTCAACCTGACTGGACACGCCCTCACGCCGGGCAAGCAGCGCAGCTGGTGGCTGCGCGACGCGCTCGCCCACGATCCGGGCGTCCAGTGCCCGCCGCTGAACAGGGACATCAAGGCCGATGTGGTGATCGTCGGCGGCGGATTCAGCGGCTTGTGGACCGCCTATTTCCTTCACGAGCGCAACCCCGACCTCGGCATCGTCGTGCTCGAGCAGGACATCTGCGGCGGCGGCCCGAGCGGGCGCAACGGCGGTTTCGCGAGCGGATGGTGGGACGAGCTCCACGGGCTTATCGCGCTCTACGGTGCCGATGGTGCCGTGAAAGCGTGCCGCGCGATCACCTCCAGCATCGACTCGATCGGGGAGTTCTGCACCGCGAACTCCATCGACGCGTGGTACCGGCGGGCCGGCTACATGTACGCCATCACCGTTGACGCCAACCGGCGATCCCGCGACGAGATGGTTGGGCTCGCTCGCGAGGTGGGCGCGCCCGAGGAGCTGCACGAGCTGAGCCCGGCGCAGGTGCAGGCCCGCTGCGCATCGCCCGCGTTTCGCGGCGGCGCCTTCATGCGGGACGGTGCCTCCGTCCAGCCGGGGCGACTCGCCCGCGGCCTGCGCCGTGTCGTCCTCGAGCGCGGCGTCACCATCCATGAGGGCACGTCGGTCACGCGCCTCGAAGGAAGCACGGCCGTGACGCCGCGCGGACGCGTTGAGGCTTCGCACGCGGTGCTCGCGGTCAACGCCTGGGGCATAGGCTGGCCGCAGCTGAGCCGGAAGCTCGTGGCCTGGAGCAGCTACATCGTGTTGACGGCGCCCGCACCGGATCGAGTCAAGGAGATCGGCTGGACCGGCGGCGAGCTGATCACGGACTTCCGCGCCTCGCTCCGTTACTTCCGCACTACCCCCGATGGGCGGATCGCGTTCGGCGGCGGCGGGGGCCGCGCCCGGAGATCCGTGGATGAAATGTTCACCCACGATTCGCGGGCGGTCGCGGAGACGGCGGAGGGCTTTCGTCTGATGTTTCCCGGCTTCTCCGACGTACCGATCGAGGACGCGTGGGGCGGGCCGATCGATGTTTCGCCCACCCACCTGCCGACCTTCGGCCGTGTCGGCGACTCGCGCGTTTACTACGCCGCGGGCTACACGGGCAATGGCGTCGCGCCCACGCACCTCGCGGGCCAGGCACTCGCCGACCTCATAACGGGCGCCGACACCGACACCGTGCGGCTGCCGATGGTCAACGCAAAGGCGATGACGTTCCCTCCCGAACCGTTCCGTTCGTGGGGCGCCGCGGTCGTGCGGCGCGCGATGATCGAGAAAGAGACCGCTGAAGAACACGGTCGCCAGGCCAACTTTCTCGTCTCGCAGCTGGCGCGCACCCCACGACGCATGGGCTACTTCCTGGGCCCGGACTAGATGGTTTCCTCTCCCCTGCAGGGAGCGAGTCAAGGGTGGGGCTTAAACCCGCACCATGTCGCCCAGCAAATGGACGCCCCACCCTTTGGGCATCAATCGCTCTGACATCAGCGACGCCTGGAACATGAGGCTGTTCATCGCGAGGTAGGTCGGGTCTGGCACGACACGCAGGTCGTAAACCTGCATGCCGGCCGCCTCCGCGTGCGCCCTGACCGCTTCCACCGTGTTCGCGCGGTACTGCACGGGAAACGTGTCCGCCTCCTCGCGTCCATAGAACCTCGGCACGAGCCGCCGCTGCAGCGATGGCAGGGCTTTGCCGATGCGGTTGGCGACCATCAACGGGTTGCGTATGTTCGGAGTCACGAAGACGAAATGTCCCCGCGGCCGTAAGACTCGATGAACCTCCCGGAACGCCTCGACGGGATCCTTGAGATGCTCGAGCACCCACAGGCAAACGATCAGGTCGAACGACTCGTCGACGAACGGCATGCGCTCGCCGACGCCGCGGACCACCGGCATGCCCTGCGCCCTATGCTCGGACAGCGAAGGCGAGTCGGGATCGAGGCCCGCGGCCAGCTCGACCTCGCGCCAGAGGAGCTCGACGACACCGCCCCGGCCGCAGCCCAGGTCGAGGATGCGGCTCCGCGCTGTGACGTGGCTGCGCACCATCGCCTCGAGCTGGTCGCCGCTCGATTTCCACCCGGGGCGGATTGCGCGGTAGCGTTCCCGATACGCGTTCTGCACCGAGAGCGGAAGCACCGCGCGTTCTCGGGTCTGGGCCATGCAGCCGGCATTGTGACCCTATGCGTTACTGGCCGCAACCTTCAGGTCGGCGATCAACGACGCCATCGCGGCGTCGCGCGACTCGTCGTCGGTTGCCCTCAGGATCGACGACGGGTGAACTGTGGCGAGAACCGAAATCCCAAATGTCGACTCCAGGACCTCACCGCGCTGCTTGCTCACCCGAAACGCCGGCCCCATCACGGATTGGGCCGCGGTGGCCCCCAGCAGGACGAGCATCCGGGGCTTGACGACCTCGATCTCAGCCTCGAGCCATGGCCGGCACGCCCGCACCTGGCCGGCATTCGGTTTCTCGTGCAGCCTGCGCTTGCCGCGCCGAGTCCACCGGAAATGCTTCACCGCGTTTGTCACGTAGACGCGGCGGCGGTCGATTCCGGCTTCGTCCAGCGCCTTTTCGAGCAGCCGCCCGGCGGGGCCGACGAACGGCTTGCCCTGGAGGTCCTCCTGGTCGCCGGGCTGCTCCCCGATCAGCATCATCCGGGAGTGCTCGGCGCCCTCCCCGAATACGGTTTGGGTGGCCTGCTCCCACAGGTCGCAACCGTGGCAGGCGGCCGCCGCCTCTTTGAGCTCCTCGACGTTCCGAGGGTTGTCCGGAGGCTGCGCCGTCACGTCTATAGAACGCATGAATTCGAGTCGAATTGGGCATAACACGGAGGTATGGCAAAGGGTGATTTCGTCGAGGTCCTGGTCGACGCCGGCGGCGGCTCAGCCCGCGAGTACGTGGTCGAGGCGACCCGGGCCGGGCGCACGGTCGAGGTCCGCAGCTCGCGGACGACCGTCGAGGTTCGCGAGTTGACACGCACCGGGGGAGTCGTCCGCACTGCTCGGTTTGTCGCACCGCGAGTCCTCGCGGTGGTCGAGCATCCAAGGGCGGCCTGATTCCCCTCTCCCCCTCGGGGAGAGGGCTAGGGAGCGGGGCGTAGGACAGCACTAAACTCCTCGACCGTGGAGGAGTTGATTGCGAAGTGGGACGGCGAATCCGTCTCGATCCATCGCGACTCCGAAACAGGCACCTGGATGTTCATCTGCGTCCACTCGACCCGGCTTGGGCCGGCGGGTGGAGGCACGCGGATGAAGCACTATCCTCGACTCTCCGACGCGCTCGCCGACGGCATGCGGCTCGCCGAGGCGATGAGCCTCAAGTTCGCGAGCGTGGAGTTTCCGCACGGGGGCGGCAAAGCCGTGATCGCACTGCCGACCCCGGAGATCCCGCAGGGTGCGGCGCGCCGGCGCTTGCTTCGCGAGTACGGCGCCTTCGTCAACTCGCTCGGTGGCCTGTACAGCGCGGCGCCTGATATGAACACCTCGGCTCTCGATATGGACGTGATCGCCGAGGTCACACCATTCGTGTTCTGCCGCACCGAGGCCTCGGGCGGTTCTGGCGACACGGCCCCCGACACCGCGGTCGGCGTCTTCCACGGCATTCGCGCGGCGTGCCGCCACGCGTTCGACTCCGACGACCTGACCTTGCGACGCATCCTCGTGCAGGGCGCGGGGGGCGTGGGCGGCCACCTTATCGATCTGTTGATGGAGGCCGACGCGAAGGTCATGGCGACCGACGTCGACGAAAGGCGTCTCGCCTCGCTGCGCGAGAAAGGAATCCAGGTTGTCGCGCCGGAATCGGCGCTCACCACTCAGTGCGACGTTTTGGCGCCATGCGCGGTCGGCGGCATCATCAACGCCCGTTCCATTCCGAGACTTCGCTGTCGAGTGATCGCGGGCGGCGCCAACAACCAGCTCGAACGTCCTGAGGACGCAGACCTCCTGCGCGAACGCGGCATCGTCTACGCACCCGACTTCGTGATCAACGCGGGAGGCGTGCTGCATGGCGGCGGGCTCGAAGAGGAGCACTGGACGCGCGACGTGCTTGACGCAAGGCTGGCCGGGGTCGGTGACGCGGTCTTCGAGATCCTGCGCCGAGCGGACGGCGAAGGAATCAGCACCGACGCGGCCGCGCGACGCATCGCCGTCGGCCGGATTGCGGGAGCTAACGCGACTTCTGGCGCTTGACCTTGTTCGCCTGCTTCCCTAGAGCGGTGCGCGTGCTTTTCGGCAGCTTGGAGATCGTTCGCTTCCTGCGCGCCGCCGTCGCAGCCTTCTTGACGTTGCGCTTTGCCGCTGTTTTCTGCTTCGTAGTGGCCATAGCGATTTAACGCCTCGACCGGTCGATGTAAGCGCGGCGACGGCTACTGTTACCGCGTGCGCGCAAGCGGCGCGGCCCTGATGGCGATCCTGACGCTCGCCGCGTGCGGCGGTTCGGGATCGACCGGCGGGCACGTTTCCCCCTCCCCTTCAAGTCCTACTGCAACCGACTCATCCACTCCGTCCGGCGGAGGCACTCCGGGGCCGTCTACCGGGATCGCATCCCTGGTCCACTGCACGGCCGCGGTGCCGGCGGGCGACAACCTCGTCATCGGGACCGTGGCGGGCGATGCCACCGTCGTCGTGCGCGACATCCAGGATCCGGCGCACGCGCGAAACCTTTGCGCGTTCGAAGCGGCCGCGCTGGCTCCACAGTTCGTCACCGGGTCCACCGTGGCATACGAGACTTCTGACAACCAGATCCTCACCGCCAGCCTGAACGGCGGCACTGCCACGGTGCTTGCAACGTACGCAAGCGGATTCGATTCGGGACGGTACGCGTTCAGTCCCAACGGGCAGCTGCTGACGTACATCGACAACAACGCATGGCGACTGGTGGGTCCGTCGGGAAATCGAGTCCTCGCCACGCTGCCCGCGGCGCCGGGCCGCGGCATCAGCCCCGACGAGGACGACAGCTTCCTGAGCTTTTCACCGGACGGGCTGTACATCGCCTACTTTCAGACTTTTCACACCGGGGGCAGTGGCGCCACCGGGCCGGACCAGGTCCGCCGCGCGAGCGACGGGTCAGTGCTCTACTCGACCTCAGGAGTGACCATGGCGGTCTGGGCCTCGTTGCCCAGCAGGCTCTTCTTCCGCGACGCGACCGGCAACGTGCGTCGTTGGGACGCGAGCGTGGGAGCCAGCTCGATCACCACGCTCCACTGGATAAGGCCCCGCCAGTCGCCGGACGGCCGGTGGATCGCGTACGTGTACAGATCGCCCAGCGGGTTGGGCGGAATCGGTTTCTATAGCGTGCAGGCGAACAGCGTGTCGCGCACGCTCGCGGCTGGTAGGTCCGGCCCAAGGTTCCTCACCAACGACCTCGTCTGGTACCTCGGCGAGCAGGCGTGCTCGACGTGCTTCGGCGGCCAGCCGACGCCGACTGGCGTCACTTACATCTACAGCATCGCGGGCGCGTCGGAGATAACGTCACGCCTCTCCGCGGTCAGCGACGTCTGGCCGAAGGTGACGGCGCCCGCGCTCTAGACGGGTTAGGCCATCTCCCGGCGACGCTCGTCGCGTGCGGTCATGCCCGACGTCGAGCCCATCATCCGCTCCATCAGCGCGCGGTATTGGAGCAGGGCCTGGCGCATCCCCTCGGTCTTGTCCCGCGACGAGTAGCCGAGCTTGTGCGCTCGCCGAACCTCGTCGGGAAGATCCCGTTCGGTCAGCGGATGCCCGCGTTCGCGCAACATCGAGAGGACGAGCGACTCCGCTTCACGCACGGCCTGCTCAGGCGCGTCGACGAACTTGGTTTCGATCTCGTCCCACTCGCTGATGTAGCGCTCTCGTGATTCAGTGGGCAGCGGGCGCAACTTCGGCCTCCGGCGGCCGATGCCGGCGGCCCGCACCAGGAAGAGCAAAACGAGGACCACGAGGACAACGACGAGGATCGTGACGAGGGTTCCTGTATCCATGTGATTCGGCACCTCCAAATTAGGAACGCCAACCCCAGGACATCGACCCGGAGGCGCCATCACAAAAAATGACGTAACGCAACGTCAAATGCGAAGCCAGCCCGCGAGGTCGAGGCGTTGTACCTAAGTGGAAGTCCGGCAGGCCATGCTCTGGAGCGGTCTGCTGTTGGGGAGCCAGGCGGCTGACACATTGACCACCGCTATCGATCGAGCCCGCGGCGCGGTGGAAGCGATGCCGGTCAGCGCCCAGATGCTCGAGGTCGGCGGCATCGCCCTGTTCTGGGTGTTCAAGGTGATGATCGTCGCGGCCGCGGCCGCAGCGCTGATCGCAGCGGCACACAATGTCCGCAAAGACCCGCGACGCTTCTCGGTGCTCACCTTTCGGCTCTCACTGCTCGCGGTCCAGGTGGTGACGATCTATCTGGCCGGCGTCGCCCTCAGCAACGCCGCGTTGCTGGGTTCGATCCAGGGCTAGGAGGGCGTCAGTAAAGGCCTGGACGTAGCCGTCGAGCTTGGGGCGGCGGCGATGGCTCTTCGACTTGATGCCGGTCCCAGGCTTGCACGCAGCTTTCGCAGGTGCAGCCAGGACCGGATGACAGCGACGCCGAGCGTCTGCCTGTCCAGAACAATTGCTTGAACGTTGCGAGGACGTTTCTGCGACGTAATGCTGCCATGTTGCCTCCGGGTTTCTGGGTCCGCTAGGGAGTCTAACGACGAAACGTCTAAATCCCTGCGCCTTCCAGACTTTGGTTAGTTGGAGGGGTACCGGCGTTAGAGCTTTTCACCGAGAGAACGGGGTACGCCAAACCACCCGATTCAGGAGGGAAGGAATGCTCAAGTTTCGATTCGCGTTGTTTGCCGCTGCGGCGGCCGTGGTGCTCGGCACGGCGAGCGCGATGGCCATGCAGGAAGGCGCCAGTGGCGCAGATCCTCGCTCGCACGGCGACATCGTCTCGTCTGCCGCCCGCACAACGTGTCCGCACGGTGCCAACGGGGTGCACGGACAGTGTGTGAGCGCGATCGCCTCGGCCAACGGCCAGGCGCACGCCAACAGCGTCGCCACGTGCAAGGCGACCGAGCGCGCCGCAAGAGGCAACAAGCCCGACAAGGCGACGAAGATGGCCGCGCATCAGGCATTCAAGGCTTGCGTGGCGACGAAAACGGCTGGAACTACTGGCACCGACACAACCGACACAGCGGATGCGACCGATTCAGCCGATTCAACCGATTCAACCGACGAGGTCGAAGCCACCGAGCCGACCGAGAGCAGCGAAGCGAGCTGATGATGACCTGGCTGTCGAACCGCTAAAACTCGCGCACCGCGCCAGAGGGGGAGATCCGCCGGGGGACAACGTGTCCCTCGGCTGGATCGCTGCTAGGTCGTGGTCGGGGCGGCCGGACCCAGCGGTGCCGGACCGCCGGCGACCTCGCGCTCGTACCAGGTGACGATCCCGGCGGTGATCGCCACGCTGTAGGGGATCGTGAAGAGTAGTCCGACGCAGCACAGGAAAAAACCCAGTCCGCCGATGAGTCGAGCCACGTAGATCAGCAAGCCGCCGACCACCGTGGTCGAAGTGTGCGCGGTGGCCGTCTGCCAGATCGAGTTGACGTCAAATCCGCCCGCGATGCCCGCGCGATAGGTGTGCAGGATGATCGCGGGTGACAGGAAGGCGAGCAGCAGACTGAGGGCGAATCCGATCAGCTGGCCGAGCGCGACCAGCCCCGCGCCGTCGTTTCGGCTGCCGATTCCGCTGACGAGACCGCCCGGCAGCGAAAAGACGATGGCGTACACGAGGAGCACCACAAACAGCCCGACCCCGCGCTCGAGATGAAAGCCTGCCGGAGGCAGCTCGCGGCGACCGGCGCGGTAGTTGTCGATGGTCATCATGAACCAGCCGACCAACGCGATCCAGCCGACGATCGGGATGATCGAGATCAGACCCTGGAGGACCATCTTGCCGAACCAGCCTGGGTCCTGGAATGGCCATGCAAAGCTGTCACCGACGCTCGTCATCGGCGGGATTGTAAGTCGCGCTGGTCAGGGGGGCAAGGTCCGGCCAGCGATATATCACGTGGTCGACACCGACCGCCCATGAGGCCGGTTCCTCTCCCACAACAATCGCCCCAAGGCGCTCATAGAGCCTCCCGGCGCCCGCGTTGCCCTTGACCACGCCCAGGCGAAGGCTCTTGTGGCCGCGCTCCTCGATCCGGGCGGCGAGCTCGTGCATCAGCCGAGTGCCGGCGCCGCGGCCGCGAAATTCGCCGGCCACGTGGAGCGACTCCAGCCAGGGCTCCGGCTCGCGGTCGAGGAACGCTAGCGCGAAGGCGACCACCTGTCGTGACTTTGTCTCCGCGACGAGGAGTAGCGGGTCCGGCTCATGCAGAGACTGCCACACGTAGTCGCGCTGCCGATCGCGATCCAGGAAAGGGCGGAGCACCGCGGGCTCGACGAGGGAGCCGTAGGTGTCCGCCCAGCTGCCGACCTTGATCTCCGCGATGCGATCCAGGTCGGCCTCGGTTCCCGGTCGGATGGCAAACTCAGCGGCCGTGTCCATGCGGCCGCCCAAGGCTACAGGGAGAGGATCGGGTGAACCTCCACCGTGCCGCCGTGCGCCGCCGGGTTCTTGGCCGCCCAGGCTTCCGCCTCGGCCCGGTCGTTGCACTCGAGCACGAAGTAGCCGTTGAGCCACGGCGACTGCGCGTGCATCGGCCCGTCGCTGGTCTTGGCGTGACCGCCCTGGACACTGACGCTGAAGCCGGCAGCCGAGGGTTGGCACGGGTCGCCGTCCTTGAACGCGCCTGCCGCCTTCACCTCGTCGAGGTATTTCGCGAAAGCGTCGATCTGCGCATGCAGCTCCGGTGAACCCGGGCGTGGCGCTTTCGACTCGTCGACGTACTGCAGAAAGATGTAGCGGGCCATTTCATTTCTCCTGTTGTGATTTTCAGCCTGTCACTCCGTACGACGAACGGGCACGGGAGGATTCGACAGCCGCGTCCCCCGACGTTCTCATCGCTAAGCTCTCGACCTTAGTGGCTCCCCCAAATTCGATGTTGCTTCTAGTGCCCGCCGCCTAGTGCTCGCTAACCCCATCGGGGCGGAGCGATGCTATGTGTGCGCGTCGCAAGGTATCCCGCTTCACGACGGGGTCGTGAACTGGCGCACGCCAGGCGGTCCCACCTACTCGTTCTTCCGATGTCAGAACGCGGCTTGCGGTCACGGGTGGCTGCGCGCACCGTCGTCGCCTGACGTCATTGAGGCCTATCCGGAAGGCTATTACACGCATGCGCCCGCACCGGAGGGTCTCATCGCGCGGTCGATCACCCGCGTCAAGCGCAGCAACCTGGGGCACGCGCTTGGGTATGTGATGTACCTCCAGGGAATGGTGCCGGGTCGGGTTCTCGAGATCGGTTGTGGGAGCGGTGCACGGCTGGCGGACCTTCGCGGGTCGGGATGGGACGTGCAGGGCTTGGAGCCGGACGCGGCTGCGGCCGCGGTGGCGCGTGACCATTACCACGTCCCTGTGGTAATCGGGACGCTCGACGAGGAGACCTTCCCGCCCGCTAGCTTCGATGCGATCGTGATGACGCACGTGATCGAGCACGTGGCCGATCCGCTCCCGCTATTACGCGCGTGCCACACGCTGCTTCGCGCAGGCGGCAAGCTCGTCATCACGTGTCCCAACCTGGACGCCTACGGTCACAGGCGATATGGCGCATGCTGGATCGCACTCGATCCTCCCCGGCACGAGCACCTTTTCACCTGCGCCTCGCTGGTGGCGCTCGTGGAGGGGGCAGGCTTCGCTTCTGTCGACGCGCGCACATCCGTGCGGGGCGCATGGGGGAACTTCGTCGGTAGTGAACAGGTGCGCGCGTCCGGAAACCGTCGCGGACGCGCCGGAGCGACCCTGCGCGCGAAAGGGCTCATCCTCACGGTCAATGAGCTCGTCCGGCTAGCGCGGGATCGGCTGGCCGGTGAGGAGATCGCGGTCGTGTGCGCCGCCTGAGAAGGCCCGCAGCCCCGGTTTGTCTCACCGAATCTGGGTGCCGAGGCGCTGACGAGTCGTCGAGAGGAACTGGGAGGCCGAGCGCAACGTGGCGAGTTATGTTGAGCGGTCGGTCAATACGACTCTCTGATCGCCGTGCCGATACGGGTCTGGATCCTTTACCCTCCCCTGCGAATGCTGTGGACAGGCGTCTTCAGTTATCTCTCCGCGATGGTCGTGGCGACGCTGCTGTTAAGTCGGTGGTTGGGTTGGACCGGCTGGCTGCTCGTCATCTGCCTGGTTCTGGCCTTACCCGTGGTCGTTTTTCTGGCTCGCAACCGGTGGCATCCGCTTCGGTGGTCGAGTGTTCTGGTCCTACTCTCAGTGCTGGCCCTTCTGGGCTCGCTCTCGAGCCAGTACGCCGGCTGGATCGAGGGCCGCGACTCGCTTCTACTCCTCTGGACGGTGTTGCTGCTCGGGGTTGCGATCGCTCTCTTCACCCATCCGATGCGGGGGCCGGCGTGGGGTCTGTTCGTCGGTTTCTGGGGCACCTTGGCGGTGATCGGGCTGATCGTGCTTCAGGCCCTGGCGGTCGCCGGATTGCTTTACGGCTCGGCTTATAGCGGATGGGTGGCCTGGCCGCTGGCCATCATCGGCATTTGGATCCTGGTCGCCTCGGCCACCGGCTTCGGAGAATCGCCTTTCGGCCAGGTGGTCGATGTCCTGGGGTTGCTGACCGGCGCCGGCCTGGTCGCCATCAGCATCGCGATATGGTCTGACGCGGAGGAATTGTCGAAGACGATCGCCGCCGGAGCCGCGATCGCTTACTGCCTGTGGTCTGCGGGCCTTGGGTGGGCCCTGTGGAGATATCAATCACCGAGGCAGATCATCCGCGGCATGGCGAGTCGCGTAGACGTGCCCGCTTAGGTTTCTGATACAGGTTTGGGCGTGATTTCGAGAGTTGGGGCGACACGTCGCGCCTAGTCTCAACCATCCCGTCGCCTCGTTAAGAGGGGCTGACCACCCCGCGGCATTCCGTCAGACTCCGGGGAAGTGATCGACAGGGCCGAACACACGCTGCGAGACGTCTTCCGCCTGGATGCATTCCGGCCGGGACAAGCAGCAGTGGTGGAGGCGATGCTTGGCGGGCGCGACGTGCTGTCGGTCGCGCCGACCGGCTCCGGCAAGAGCATCAGCTACTGGGTGCCGGCTGTTGTCGAGGGCGGGCTGACGATGGTGGTTTCGCCACTCATCGCGCTCATGAAGGACCAGGTCGACCGCCTCACGGATTGCGGCGTCGCGGCAACATTCATCAACTCGTCGGTGGAGCCGTCTGAGCAGCGCGAGCGCCTCCGGCGGGCCATCGCAGGCGACTACCGGCTGCTTT
>WNGJ01014530.1_pt1 | contig 16229 bp, 12 predicted proteins | sample 5400611 | NCBI WGS metagenome assembly WNGJ01 (sample SAMN13153375, study PRJNA577476) | soil metagenome | isolation source: 40 cm soil or saprolite under Garry oak tree replicate 1 | place: USA:California | collected 2016-06-15 | reverse complement strand
TTATGCGCAGGGACCCCCGTTGGATGCCCTCAAACAGACCGGTGCCGCCAACCTCAAGTAACAAATTCTGCCGTTTTTGTCCAGAGCATGTGTACAAGAATGCAGCGGATGGCCGCCAATGCGGCCCGAATGGCTAGATTGTTCCGTGGATGGCAACGCGTTCGGGACCGCCAAAGCTGCAATCACCGCTTCGCGCAGTACGCCGTTGATCGCCGGACGCACGAAAATCGATTGATGGCGGTTATATTCAGGTTCTTAGGTCGCGAGGGGCCCGGAAAGGTCTCCACCGGCGTGCAACTCACAGATTTTATCGTAACATATGGTCTTGTGGTCTTGTCCGCGGGCCCTCGAGACCGGGATTCTGTACTTCATACAAGTACCCAATGCTATCTTGGTAGGCGATGGCAAACAGTCAACAGCGTCGGAAATTACGGCGCGCCAAAGGGTTATCGCCAATGCCTAAACCTATACCAGTCTCTGCGCCGCCGAATCCTGCGATCATGGAAAAATACAGCAGCAGCGACAAGCTTGCCGTGGCCCTTTTCTTCGTGGGCGTTGCCGTGGCGATAATCCTTTTCCTAGTCGAAAAGACCCCTGCAATGGTGGCGCTGTTACTTGTTCTGCTGACGCTATCTCTTATCTACCCTGTCCTCCATTTTTTCAAGCGCTCGCGGGCGCGAGTGTTTTGTTTTTCGGGTGTAGGGTTACTAGTTGCCGTTCTCGGCGTTTTTGTTTGGCCGCATCCGAAGAAAAATGCTTCGCTAATACCCTCGGCTGGACCTGCGGTCGCTCCTGCCCCGCTTCCAAGCGATATAGAGTTCGATAAAGTATCAGAGATCAGCAGACTAGATACCCCCGGTCAAATTACTAGTAAGGTTCAATTTCGCAATGCTGGGGCCGGAGAGGCGGGGCGTGTTGAGATTGGCCTGCAATTTCTGGAGGGGGGAGAAAGACTGGACACCCCAATTAAAGACGATTTGATAGCAAAAGCAAAAAGTGTGTTCGATGAATCACAAGATAGACGTTTCACCGGGGACACAAAAGTCGCCAGCGGAAAAACAATCGAGTTTCGCTACAAGAGCCAAGTGAACCTCTCTAAGACTGATGTGCGGCTACTCAAAAAACATCAGGTTTTTTTATATGTTTTTAGTTACGTAAGGTGGCAGGACGCGTTCGGAACGCACGACAAAGACGATTGCAGGAGGTTGTCTCAACCAGGATTTTGGGTTCCGTGCCAATATGAATCTTATCCCGCGCCTTCTGTGCCTTGTATGGATATTGAAGTCGGTTCCGACGCAACAATTGAAGACAACGATTCTACTTGTGGCATGAAGATCAAGGCTTTCGATCATTCCATAATCCGCAATAACACGCCAAAGCCGGCATTCAGGCCCGGTTGCCGCAACTCGAGACTTGGCCCAACCAGTTTCCCGGCTACACCATCCGCACCCGTTTCCCCGAATATACCTCCATGTGCCCCAAAACCGGTTTACCCGATTATGGAACAATTACCATCGAGTATGAACCCCGGCGTCAATGTCTGGAGCTAAAAGCCTTGAAGCATTACCTCCTGGCCTACCGCAATCTGGGCATCTTCTATGAGAACGCGGTCAATCGCATCCTGCGCGACATTGTGGCGGCCACCAAGCCGGTATGGTGCACGGTACGAGGCGAATTTACCCCTCGCGGCGGCTTAACCACCACGGTTGAAGCGCGCTGGCCGCGCCGCGCCCGAAAAGCCGTCATCTAACAGAAGGCAAGTGCCGAAGAGCGATCACAGCCTCCGTGAGTGACGCAGGCGGGGATGCCACAGAGGCCGCAAAGCGAACCCGAGTACTAAAACGGTCGGAGCATGGACAACCCTAACGCTCTCGGCCATAATCATTAAGCGCGAGACCGAGAATTTTACCGGGTGCAGTCGATGCTGCCCGCGTCTCAAAGGAGAGAAAGGCAATGAGTATTACGCCAAATATTCCGCCAAATGCTCCCCCCTCGAATGAGGGCTACGTTTACGAGCAGGCGCCGACGCCGCGCTGGATTCCATTAGTCATTATCGTGTTGTTTCTGGGTATCGGAGCGCTGGTCTATGTTGGATATAACTCGCGCGTGCAACTGCAATACGCTCTGGCCCAAAGCAATTCGCACGCCGAGGTACTCAGTAAAGAGCTGGAGCAGACGAATTCCCGGGTTGCCATGTTACGCGGGCAGGTGGGCGTAACTTCCCAAAAGCTCGGACTGACGCAAGCAGAACTGGCGCGCGCCCGCAGCTTGGCCCAGCAGATCGAGCAAGAACAGCAAGAGAGCGACGCCAAACTGGTGGCCCAAATTGGCCAGGTGCAGAAGGAAAGCGACGCGAAGTTCGGGCAGGTGTCCACCGATCTGACGGGAGCCAAATCCGATATCGCCGCCACCAAGAAAGATTTGGACGAGACCAAGAAGAACCTCACCACCGCGGTCGGCGACTTGAATGGGCAGGGCGTGTTGATTGCGCGAAATCATGAAGAGCTTGACGGTCTCAAGCGCCTGAACGAACGCAATATCTACGATTTCAAACTCACCAAATCGAAGACTCCCCAGCATGTGGGGCCAATCCAAATTCTGCTGCGCAGCACCGATCCCAAGCACTACAAGTTCACCATGACCGTGATCGCCGATGATAAGTCCATCGAGAAAAGAGATCGCAACGTGGATGAGCCGATGCAGCTTTACGTCCACGGCGTCCGCGCTCCCTACGAAATGGTGGTTTTTGAAGTGACCAAGGATGGCGCCAACGGCTATCTTTCCACGCCCAAGGAGACGGGTGCGCCCGCTCCGGCAGGAGCAGGCGCCTCCGGCGGCGCGACGCCGCCTGCGAATGCTCCCGCTGCTGCGGGGCCTCCCGCCAGCGCTCCTGCCGCAGCAAACGCGCCGTCAGGGCCGCCCCGCTCCCAGCAATAGTGGACGGGCTTCTTTCGCGCTTCACAGCTGAGTGATAATTCGGCGCGGGTTGCGTAGCGGCCGCCTTCAGGTCCGGTTTTCGGGCTCCGGTGGAGTCCACCGGACTCCAGAAACCGGAGCGGGCCCGGCCTTGTAGCTTGGCTCGCGGGCACTGCTGCTATTCAAACTGCTTCAGCGTGTCGGCCATTTTCCGCAGGCGCTCGTCGACACGTCCAAAAACGGCATCGCGCGGAAATTGGCCACGGCCATCGCGAGCCCCCGCTTCGACCCCTGTGAGAATCTCGATGCCCTCTTCGATATGCGCAACCGGGTGGACGTGGAACATGCCCTCGGCGACGGCGGCAATCAAATCTTCGCGCAACATCAAATCCTCCACGTTTTCGACCGGGATCAGCACACCTTGCGTCCCGGTTAGGCCGCGCACGCGGCAGACGTCGTAAAAGCCCTCGACCTTTTCATTGACTCCGCCGATCGGCTGTATAACTCCCTGCTGGTTCACCGACCCGGTTACGGCAATATCCTGCCGAATGGGCAGGCCGGAGAGCGCCGACAGCAGCGCGTAGATTTCCGTGGAGCTCGCGCTGTCGCCATCGACGCCGGAATACGATTGCTCGAAACAGATGCTGGCCGCCAGCGAGAGCGGCTTGTCCTGTGCGAATTGAGAGCGAAGATAACCCGCAATAATCTGCATGCCTTTGTCATGCAGCTGCCCGCTGAGATTGGCCTCCCGTTCGATATTGATGAGCCCGGACTTGCCCAGAGCCGCTGAGGCGGTGATCCGCACCGGCTTGCCGAAAAGATATCCGCCGATTTCCATGAGGCTAAGTCCGTTGACCTGCCCGGTCTGCGTGCCCTCGGTATCAATCAGCAAAGTGCCTTCGGCGATCATTTCGCGAATCTTCGTTTCGATCAGATTGTGCCGCTCGGTGCGCGCTTCTCGGGCCATGCGCAGGTGCGCCGCGGTAACCGGCGTTTCGCCGGCCTGCCGCGCCACGTAACAGGCTTCCCGCGCCAGATCGGCCAGGTCCACGAACCGAGAAGTCACCTTATTGCGCCGGCCCGCCAGGCGCACGCCGTATTCGATCATGCCGGCGACCGCGGTGCGGTCGAAGGGGCACAGTCCTTCGTCTTCGCAAAGTTTGTGCAAGCGCCCGCTGTACTGCCGGATGACGTCGTCGCTCATCTCCATCTCTTCGTCGAACTCCACGCGCACCTTGAAGATCTTTTTGAACTCCTCTTCATGCGCGTAGAAAATTTCATAAAGATTGCGGTCGCCGATCAGGATGATCTTCACCGTGAGATCGATGGGCTCGGGCTTGAGCGCGGACGCCCCGAACGGGAAAAGCATCTCCATGGGTTGAATTTCCAGTTTGGCGTGGTTCAGCGTGCGCTTGAGCGTCCGCCAGACGCCCATTTCCGTCAGCGCGTCCAGCGCATACATGATGAGAAAGCCGCCGTCGGCGCGCAGCATCGAGCCGGCCCGCAGGTCCATGAAATCGGAGGACCACACGCCGCGCGAATCGTAGCTGCGCTGGATCGTCCCGAAGAGATTCGCGTGTGTCGGCGTGGTCTCGAAGATCACCGGAGAGGCGTCCTGCTCGTTATGGCCGAGAAGCACATTGACCCCGTACACCCGAAAAGGATCGCGTTCCGGAGTGGACATCTTCGGGAGGATCTCGCCGCCGGGAGGAGCGGCGCCGGGTTCCTCCTCGTCTTCCCGTTCCTTGAAAGGATCGAGATTGTCGAGGATGTTGTGCCGCACCTCCTCGAGGTATTCGGCAACGTGGGTGGCCGTGTATTTTTCCTTGAGCTCCTCGATAAAGCCGTCCACCAGGACCGAGGCGGCCTCCTGCTCGAGGTAGCTGAGTTCGCTCGCCAGTTCGCGGGAAAGCGTCAGCGTCTTGCGATAGACGACGGTGAACTCCTGCCGGAACTGCTCGTATTTGCGTTCCAGCTCCTCCGCCGCGATATTTTCGAGTTTCCCTTCCTGCACCAGCTTGGGGATGTCTTCGATGGGCACCATTTGCCCCTCGAGAACCGGGAAAATTTCCGGCAGCGCCACCGCGCCCACCTGCATGTGTCCGAGGGCAAACTGTTCCCGCGCAATGCGGCGCGTAAAATCATCCATCAGCTCTTTTTCCCGCAGCGTATAACGGTCGACGATACGCCCCTTCTGCCGCTGGAAAGGTTCGCCTTCGAACACCTGCGGGATTCTCCGGCGCAGAAAGTCGATGCCCGATTGCATGTCTTTCTTGAAGCTGTCGGCTTGGCCGCGAGGCAGAGTCAGCAGCCTCGGGCGGTCCGGGTTCTTGAAATTATTAACGTAACAGCGGTCCGGGCCAGGCTCGCTTCGCGGCTGCAACTGTTCGATGAGTTTTTGGATCATGCCGCCGCGGCTGGTGCCCGATAGGCCGCAGACGAAGATGTTGTATCCGGGCGCGGCGAGCTCGATCCCCATGCGCAACGCGCGCAGGGCGCGGTCCTGCCCGACGGGACCTTCGATCGGCTCGGCCTGTGCCGTAGTGTCGTAAGGAATCCGCGCCGGATCGCACCGCCAGCGCAATTTTTCCGGCGGCAGCTCCGTAGATCGAATGGCAGGTTTGGTGGCCATAGGCGGCTTCCAAGCGCGCTACTCTAGCATAAGCCGGGAATGGGCGCAGGATACCCCATTCCTCTGTGCGCGAAGGCGTAATGTGTGCGAAGTCGCAACTAAATCAGAGAAAATGGTTCGATCCGCAACGGCTCGAACCCGGCATGGTATGATTTTGAGAAGGCGAAATTACCTCTGCATGGGGCTGCTGTGACGCAAAATCCCGCCTGCAAACACGAGCACACCCGGCTGATCGCCAAAGATAATGAAGCCGAGTATATCGAGTGCCTGGACTGCGGAGCGATTCTGGAAACCCGCGAACTCACGGAAACCGCCAAGCCCGAGCCCGCCAAACCGAATCCCTTTGATGAATCTCTCTCCGACGCGTGAAGCCCAGCGAAGGTGCCGGCCCTCAGCGGATGCCGATCTTCTCGATCAAGCGCGCCAGTTCCGCCGCCGGAACATCATAAAGCGGCCGCTCATCTTCCTCTTCGAGCCGTTCTCGAAGGTATTCCGCGGCCACGAAGCTCGCTTCGCGATCGGTAAGGTCGCGCCCCGCGCGCGCCCGGAATTCCACAAATCCTGTGTGCGCGAGCCCCACAATCGCGGCGCGGCCATCCACCAGGAATTTCGTATCCACGGTATCGCTGTGGCGGGTGGCAATGCCGTTCCAAAGGTGCGAGAAGCGCACCTGATACCTCTCCCCCGTCAACGTTGAGGTCACGTCAAACGGGCCGACGAAATCGCTCATCGGCCCGTCATTGGGAATTGCGGAGTTCGCGGCGGCCGCCGTCACGCTTCAGCCCCCATCTTTTTAGCTTCGATGTCCCACTGCGGCAGGCTCTGCGTGCGCATAGAGCCGAATGGCGGCTCCCACGCCCGCTCCGGGCGAAACGCTGAGCCCCTGGTCCAGCAGAACCTTTTCCAGCGCCGCCAGGAAGAACAAAATGTGTTTGGCTTGGCTGACGTAGCCCATCAAGCCGATGCGCCAGATCTTGCCCTTCAGCGGGCCGATACCTCCGCCGATTTCGATGCCGAATTCGTCGAGCAACTGCCGCCGCGCCCGCAAGTCTTCCAGGCCCTTGGGAACATAGACGCTGGTTACCGTAGGGAGGCGATCCTTTTCATTGGGGACAAAAAGTTCGATTCCCAGCGCCTCGAGGCCGGCGATCAGCGCCAGCTGATTCTGGCGATGCCGCTGCCAGCCCGCCTCGAGTCCTTCTTCGAAGACGATGCGCAGCGCCTCGCGCAGCGCAAAAACGATGGAGATCGGCGGAGTGTGGTGATAGGTGCGGTCCTTGCCCCAGAAATTCATCGTTGTGGTCAGATCGAAATACCAGCTTTGCACCGGAGTCTTGCGCCCGCGCAGCACTTCCTCCATGCGCGGCCCCACCGTAATCGGAGCCATGCCGGGAGGCGCGCTGATGGCCTTCTGCGTTCCGCTGAAGCACAGGTCGATCCTCTGGCGGTCCACATTCAGCGGCGTTCCCGCCAGTGTGGCCACCGCATCCACCACCAATAGCGCGCCGATTTCGTCGGCCACCTTGCGAAAATCGTCCAAAGGCGTCAGCACGCCCGTGGATGTTTCGCCGTGGCAAACGCCGATCATTTTGATCTTGCGGCCCTTGGCGGCTTTGCGCACATCGTTCGGATCGACGGTTCGTCCCACAGGAGCTTCCACGCGGTGGATGGTTGTCCCCGCCACTCGCGACGCGATCACGGCCATGCGCTCCGAGAAATTGCCATTCACGCACACGATGGCTTCATCGCCGGGCTCCAGCGGATTCACCACCGCGGCTTCGATGCCCCCCGATCCCGACGCGGAGATCGGAAAAGTCACTCGATTCTCGGTCTGAAAAACCTTGCGCAGCAGCGTCTGCACCTCGCCCATCATCTCCGTGAACCAGGGGTCCATGTGGCCCACCAACGGAGTCGCTAGCGCGCGATAAACCCGCGGGTCGATCGAACACGGCCCCGGCGTCATCATCAATCGATACGGGGCTCGAAGCTCGCCTATTTGCTCAGTCATTTCTCTGCTTTTCCTCGAATCCATTCAGATTAGTGGAGTCCTGCCGCTTCTTCGTTACTAGATAAAGATCAGCCCAGATCAAGCTCAGCTTAGGCCAGATCAGGCCCGGCGCCTGCAAGGACTGGGAGATCAATATCCGGCGGAGACCGCCTTGCCTCGTCGACTTTGCGAATCCACGACTGCAGATGAAAAACTGCAGATCAGAGATTGCGGATCAACACACCTAGTTTCGCCGAATCCCGCCCCTCTTGCAACGCGAATCTCCGAAGCCTGTTGTTGTTCGGCCACACGCTAATGTGGAAAAAAGTGCAGGTCCCCATCGCCGCGAATCTCATCCGGAATCCAAGACTTGTAGCTCAGGTCGCCTCGGCGCTTTTTGTCAGGACACCTCAGGCTTTTCGCTTCGATTTTCAGCCCCACCGAAGCCGCTCCGAACTCACGTGTGTCATTCTGAGGCCGCCGCGGCGCGAACTTTGCGCGCCGTGATCTCATCGGCGACCGAAGAATCCCTCCGCGTATTTCCTCACGTCAATTTGTCGTCACCCCGAACCCGCCCCGCCCGCTGGCGGCCGACGCCCAAGCTTTTTCGGATGCCCCACCTTTCGCTGTTTGAAAGGTGGGCTCTTCCTGATTTCCCCGACGCATGTCGCTCTTCGCCGTCAGAACACTTGATCCGGAGTTCAGAAGAATTCGCAGCGGAGCACGGGCGTTTGGGTAGAATGGCGGTGATGTCGCTGCGCACCGCCGATTTCGCGGTGCGCACTTGAGGAGGCTTCATGACCGCACCCGGACGCGCCGCGCCCACCTCGGCGCTGCTCGAACAGCTTCGCGAGAAAGCTCGCCTGCTTCGCATCCATTCTCTGCGCATGACCACGGCGGCCGGTTCCGGCCACCCGACCTCCTGCCTTTCCGCCGCGGAGCTTGTCGCGGCAACTTTTTTCTATGCGATGAAATTGGATCCGGCCAACCCCACTTCGCTGAGCAGCGACCGTTTTGTTTTGTCCAAGGGACATGCCGCGCCGATTCTTTACGCCGCGCTCGCGGAAGCGGGAGTCTTCCCCGTTTCGCGGCTGATGACGCTGCGGCAATTTTCCAGCGAACTCGAAGGCCATCCCACGCCGCGCGTTCCCGGCGTTGACGCCGCTACCGGCTCGCTCGGCCAGGGACTATCGGTCGGAGCGGGCCTCGCCATCGGTGCGCGGATCGGAAAATCGTCCGCTCGCGTATACGTTTTGACCGGCGACGGAGAACTGGCCGAGGGAAATATCTGGGAGGCCGCGGCCTTCGCGGGCCACAACGGCCTCGACAATTTGGTCGCCCTCGCGGACATCAACGCGCTGGGCCAAAGCCAGCACACCATGTACGAGCACGACGTGGAAGTTTATCGGCGCAAATTCGAGGCGCAGGGCTGGGCCGCGGAAGTGATTGACGGGCACGATCTCGCCGCGGTCGTTGGCGCGCTCGATCATGCGCGGGCCACGCGCGGAAACCCGTTCGCCATTATCGCCCGCACGGACAAAGGTCACGGCATCAGCTTTCTTTCCGGCAAGGACGGCTGGCACGGCAAAGCCCTCTCGCCTGAGCAGCTCGAAAAAGCATTGGCCGAACTCGGTCCCGTGCCGCCCGTACAAAAAGACACGGGCCGTTCTTACGAGCGCCAGCCGCTTCCCGTGCAGCCCGAGAATTTTCCCGCCGCCGCCGCGCCCGACTACAAGCTCGGGCAAAGCGTCGCCACCCGCGAAGCTTTTGGCGTTGGACTGAAGAATCTGGCGGCGGTAAATCCCAAGGTTTACGCCATAGATGGCGACGTAAAAAACTCCACGTTTACGGAAACGCTACAAAAAGCGTTTCCCGACCGGCTCATTGAAGGATTCATCGCGGAACAAAACATGGTGTCGCTGGGTGTGGGCATGGCCGCGCAAGGCTTGGTGCCCTTTATCGGCACGTTCGCTTGTTTTCTTTCGCGCGCCTATGACCAGGTGCGCATGGCTGGCATCAGCCGCAGCAGCATCAAGCTGTGCGGCTCCCACTGCGGCGTTTCCATCGGCGAGGACGGGCCGTCGCAAATGGCGCTCGAGGATTTAGCCATGTTCCGCGCGATTCCCGGCGCGACGGTTCTGTATCCCAGCGATGGCGTTTCCGCGGAACGGCTGACCGAAGGCGGAACGGCTGACCGAAGAGATGGCGCGCCGCGCGGGAATTTGTTATCTGCGAACGTCTCGGCCGAAAATGGCGGTCTTGTATGGCGCCGGCGAGAAGTTTCCCGTGCCCGGCCTGAAGGTGCTGCGGCAAAGCGCCAACGATCGCGTTACGGTAATCGGCGCGGGAGTGACGGTTTACGAAGCGCTCCAGGCTTGCGATGAACTCAAATCGCGCCGAATCGGCGTTCGCGTGCTCGATCTTTACTGCGTCAAGCCTCTCGCCACCGCTGCGCTCAGCGAACACGTCCGAGCGACCGGCGGCCGGCTCGTTACCGTGGAGGATCATTACGCCGAAGGCGGCCTGGGCGAAGCCGTCGTCACCGAACTGGCCGAGGCCGGCGTGCCGCTAACGGCGGTCCGACGCCTGGCCGTGGACCGCGTGCCGCATTCCGGCAAGCCCGAGGAGTTGCTGGATGCCTTCGGCATCTCCGCGCGCAAAATCCTGGAAGCGATCGGCAACTTGCTCGACGAGAAGGGAACCGAAGTGGGCTGAAAATTAGGGGTGTTAATCCGTGGCCACGGTTTGCGCTACTTCGGCGCCCAGCAAGACGTGCCGCGGAGGCTGGCGCAACTCCCACACAATTCCGCACCACGAAAGCATTTTCAAAAGATAGTAGGTGACGTCAATCTCCCACCAGAAAAAGCCCTGCCGCGCGGAGGCCATGTAGTGATGATGGTTGTTGTGCCAGCCCTCGCCCATGGTAAGTACCGCGAGCAGCGCATTGTTCTTGCTGGTATCCGTGGTCGGGTAGCGGCGCCGGCCAAAGATGTGCGAGAGCGAATTAACCGTGAACGAACTGTGCCATAGGATCACCGTGCTGATGCAGTAGCCCCATACGAGCAGGCCCCAGCCGCCGGCCAGGAACATGCCGACTGCGAGAACGACGGGTGGCACGACGTGGTATTTGTTCAGCCAGCGCAATTCGGGATATTTATTGAAATCGCCGATCAGCTCGGCCCTCGTATGGTTATAACGGTCGGATAAGATCCATCCCACGTGCGACCAGAGGAATCCACGCAAGGTAGGAGAGTGCAGGTCGTCGTCGGTGTCCGAATAGCGATGGTGATGGCGATGATTGGCGGCCCACCAGAGCACGCCCTTCTGCGTGGACATCGTCGCCATAAACGCCATCACAAATTGAAAGGCCCGGCTCGTTTTGAACGAGCGGTGCGAAAAATAGCGGTGATATCCCGCCGTCACGAAGAACATGCGAATGTAATAAACCGCCAGGCAGACAATCAAATAGGACCAGTGGAATTTCAAAAAGAATGCCGCCAGGCAGGCCAGATGAACAGCGAAAAAAGGAAAGGAACGTACCACGGAGATGCGGTCGCCGCTTTTCAGAGTAATCCAACCGAATGCCATGCCCTACCTCTCGAACCCGCATGCACTGCGGAGTTCTTTCTGAGCGCAGGGACACACGGCAGTCGGCGCGCTCTGAATTGTTTGATGAATTCAGTGTAGGCGCAACCTTGGAGGGCGTCAAGCGATTCGCACAAATGAGTTGCAAAAGAAGCGACTGACCCAAGGGACAGGGGGAGCATCCTGAGGTTCTTTCCTGAAGGTTCTTTTCGCTTTCGAAAATCGCTTGCCCGAAATTCAGACTGTGTTATCTTCACGCCCCGTCACAAAAGGCGCGCGGCCATGGCTGAAAAAACGATTTTAGTTGGAGTGATTCCGGAGGCGATGGTCATTGGGCCCTCCGACCAGGTGGCCTGGGTCGCCGGAGAAGGCCGGTTGAAAATCGAATTCGACGCCAACCGTTCTCCCTTTGCCTCGAATATCTTTCAGGCTCCCGCGGGCATGCGTCTGCTGAGCGGAACTCCCCGTCCCGGCACAAAGCCCGGATCGTTTCGCTACCGGCTCTGGCTGAACGATCAGTGGATCGGCTCGGGCGAGATCATTTTGCGCGAAAAGTGAAGGGGCGAATTTTTCCGATGCCCGTCTTTGGAGCAAGGCAAATCCCTAAATCGTCCCGGAGCGATCGTTATCCAGATTGCGTCTGAAACGCTTCAGGAATTCGACGGGGCGGTGAGGCGCTTGAGGTTTTCGACGTTTAACTTCAACTTGCCTTCCTGCCTCATGCGATTGTCGAGAGCGGTGCGGAAAGCCTCAAAGGCCATGGTGCGCCGCGCATCCAAGAGTTGCTGTTGAATGTCCTGCTGTTGCTTGGCAAGATCCGCGGGATTCGCCGGCTGCTTTTCGAGCACGCGATAAACGGCCCAATTTGCGCCCAGAGAAACCGCATCGCTGGTCTGCCCGGCGGCGAGGCTAAAAGCCGAACCGAGCTGCGACGCGCCGCCCAGGTCAGCTACGGAGCCAGTGCGAGCGAAAAGATCGCTGGTCTTTGCTTCGAGTCCCAGGGCCTTGGCTGCTTTTGCCAAGTCCTCACCGGCTTTGGCTCGCCGCGCCAGTTCTTCCGCCCGGCTCTTTGCCAGGTCGGCGGCTTTCTCGCGCCGGTAATCAGCTAAAACGCGATCGCGAACTTCGGGAAGCGTCGCCGGATGCGCAGGCTGATCTTCTTTTACAGAGATGACCACGTGGCCTTTGTCGGTGCGTATCGGAGCGCTATCGTCGCCCGGGCGCAGGCGGAAAATTGTCTCGCTAAGTTCCGGCGAATTGCCGACCTCCGGGAGGGGTTGGTTGGCTTCAAGCGGCGCCGTTTGTCCCAATTTCAAGTTGAACTTTTTGGCCAAATCATCGATGGAAACGCGGCCCGAGCGGCGGATTTCGGCCGAAATTTGCGCGGAAAGTTCGTCGGCCGCGCGCTGCGCTTGCTCTTCCTGCAGCGTGCCCAGAATTTGCGGATACACCTCATCGAGCGTCTGCGTGCGGGCCGCCTGACGGTCAATTACCTTGATGATGTGGAATCCATACTGCGTTTTCACCAGATCGGAAATCGAACCGATCGGCAGGCTGAAAGCCGCTTGCTCGAATTCGGATACGGTTTGCCCTCGCACAATCCAGTCGAGATCGCCACCCTTATCTTTGGTAGTGTCGTCGGAATATTGTTTGGCCAGATCGCCGAAATTCGCGCCGCTCTTGGCCTTTTTCAGCACATCTTCAGCCTTCTTGCGGATCTCTTCGGCTTCCGCGTCGGTCTTGCCCACGGTCTTGAATAAAATGTGCGCCACATGAGCGCGGTCCGGCAATTTGTAACTTTCGATATGCTGGTCGTAATAGTTGCGGATCTGATCCTGAGGAATATTGGCATGCAGCCGAAGCTGCTCGAGATCGAGAAACGCATACTGCACGACTCTCCGCTCCGGCATGGCGTATCTCGCCTTGTTCTTGTCGAAATAAGCCGATAGGTCGGCGTCGCTGGCTTCGATTTTGGACTGCAAATCCTCGGGTTTGATGACTACATAACTGATCTTGATCTTGTCGTTGCGCCGCCGGAATTCTTGCTCGACTTCCGCCGGCGACACGCTCATCCCGTCGGTCACGAGTTCGCGGAATTTCTCCTCCAGCAAGCCCTGCCCGACCAGATCCTCAAATTCCGCAACGCCCATGCCTGAACTTGCTTCCACTTGCGCCGCGTATTGATCGTTACCCACGAAGGCGCCGCCCACAAATGCAGCGGGGATCAACCGCCGAATGCGCTCGGCGCGTTCCTGGTCGGTGACCGTCAGTCCCAGTTGTCTGGCTTCGAGCGCCAGCTCTTTCTGGAACACGAGCTCGTTGAGGACCTGCTGCGCATATAAAGGTTCCAGAGCGGCAGGTATGGTGCCGCTGCGCTCAATGCGCGACAACTGGGCGCGAATATCGGTAACGGTTATCGATTGAGCATCTACTGTCGCCACCACATCAGCGGCAGAGACGCTCTCGGTGCCCTGGCCGGGGATCAGATACAGAAGCATACCCACGCCGAGCAGCCCGACGATGACCCCGAGCATGATACGAACGCCTAGGTTCTTCTTATGTAGTGATCTGAACACTGGTTACGGCCACCTTGCTAGCACGCAGGGGGGATCGCCCGACCACGACGGCGTGCATGGATTCTTGGTCTGAAAGGGTCATTATAGGGCAGCTTGGCCCTGGGCTCAAACGCGAAATCCGCATTCCATAATGCCTGAGAGGCGGCGTGCTCTTGGTATGCTCGCAATTGGCGTGGGCCCCCATGTTGCAGGGCGGAAACACCCTGCGGCCGCTGCCTTGCGACACCCCAGACCGTGTGCTAGATTCCAAAACTAGCGCAAAAACCACATTTTTCATGAACAATCCGCGACAACCCGGTGCTGTGAAACATGGCAAGGGGCCGGCCATCGAGGTTTACTGGACGGCGATCACCTACCGAACCGTGATCGTCTACGCCATGCTGGCGCTGGTCATTCTATGCGCCGGAGTGTACGTAGCTCGTCCCGCTTGGCTGGTCTCCGCAATGGACCGCCTCTCGCATAGCCTGAGCGTCGCTCCAAACAACGCCGCTGCGCTGGCGCAGAACCAGGCCCGTTTTGTTAATCTCGACGGTAAGGTGGAAATCAAACGCGCCAATTCCGTCACCTGGGAAAATGCTGATTACCGTACCACGCTCGATAAAGGAGATCTGATTCGCACCGGCGATGACGGCGCGGCCAGACTCACATTTGTGGACGGCACAACCTATACGATCAAGTCGAATTCCTTCGTCACGGTGGAGCAGAACTACATTGACCGCGATCAATCGACCAGCGTGGCCGTGCACATCAGTTCCGGCGCGGTAGACTTGGCCACCGGGACGTGGCAATCGCCGCGATCCCGGGCCGAGGTCTCTTTCGCCAATGCCAGAGCGTCCCTGCAGGAAAACAGCCGGGCCGCGGTTCGCACAGATCCTGCTACGACTGAAAACCAGATCACGGTTTCCGCGGGCAAGGCGGACATGCAAGTGGGCAATCAGCACGTCGCCATCGGCGAGTGGGAACGTGTGACGTATAATGCCACGAGCGGCGCGGTGACGAAGACGAACGTGCTCGCGCCTCCCAGCTTGACGGCGCCTTTGAACCTTCAGCCCTTGATCGAAGCAGATCCCAAACACGCCACGGTGCACTTTGCCTGGGCCGCCGTTTCTGAGGCGGCCAGCTACAGTTTGCGCGTGAGCGCGAATTCCATGTTTACGCGCATCGCCGCCGCAAAGGTGGTCGCCGGCACAAGCGCCGACCTGAGCGGATTCGATCCCGGCGATTATTATTGGAGCGTAACCGCGATCGACGCGCACAAACAAGAGAGCGCGCCGGCGGATGCTTTTAAGTTCACACTGATCAGCCAGAGCAAAACCGAAGAGATGCTCCTGGAGGTAGACGGCACGGAATTACATGGAAGCGTGGTGGAGCTCATGGGGCGCACAGAGCCCAATGCGGCGCTGATTATCAATGGGGAAGCCGTGGCGGACATCCAGCGCGACGGCCATTTCCGCTATTTCACGCAGCCGCTCCCGCGTGGCAGTCATGAGATTGTGGTGACCGGGCAGAATCGTCGCGGCGGTACGGCCATCAAACGCGTGCCGATCGTGATTCCATAGCAACTGTGTCGCCGGCAAAGGGGAGCCGCGGCCGGAAACGGCCCGGAAATGGCAATGTTCAGTAAAAACGGGTACAACCTTCGCTCCGTCTTCAGCCTGCTTTCTTCCGATCTGGCCATCGATTTGGGCACGGCAAACACGCTGGTCTTCGCCAAGGGCAAGGGCATCGTGGTCAACGAACCATCGATTGTCGCCATTAACAAGAATACCAGCGAAGTGGTCGCGGTCGGGCGCGAGGCCAAGGAAATGCTGGGCCGCACGCCCGGCAATGTCGTGGCCATCAAGCCTATGAAGGATGGAGTGATCGCGGACTTCAAAGTGACCGAGAAGATGCTCACCTACTTCATCCAGAAAGCGCACAATCGCCGTGTTCTGGTTCACCCCCGCATCGTCATCGGCGTGCCCAGCGAAATTACCCCCGTAGAAAAACGCGCGGTCCAGGACTCCGCCTATCGCGCCAGGGCCAGCGAAGTTTATTTGGTGGAACAGGCCATGGCGGCGGCCATCGGCGCCGGGTTACCCATCGAGGAGCCCTCCGGCAACATGGTCGTGGATATTGGCGGCGGCACCACGGACATTGCCGTTATTTCCATGAGCGGAATTGTTTATTCGCGGTCGGTGCGCGTCGCCGGCAATGAGATGGATGAAGCCGTGATGCACTATCTGAAGCGCAAATACAACCTGCTGGTCGGCGAACGCACGGCGGAACAGATCAAGATGGAGATCGGATCCGCCTATCCTCTGGAGAAGCCGCTGACCATGGAGGTCAAGGGGCGCAATTTGATCGAGGGCGTGCCGCGCACCGTCACCATCGACGACAGCGAAATCCGCGAGGCGCTTTCCGAGTGTGTCTCGACCATCTTGAATGCCATTCGGGTGGCCCTGGAGCGCACTCCTCCGGAGCTTTCCGCCGACATCAGTGACCGAGGGATTGTGTTAACCGGCGGCGGCGCGCTGATCAAGAATCTGGACAA
>WNGJ01011343.1_pt1 | contig 16232 bp, 19 predicted proteins | sample 5400611 | NCBI WGS metagenome assembly WNGJ01 (sample SAMN13153375, study PRJNA577476) | soil metagenome | isolation source: 40 cm soil or saprolite under Garry oak tree replicate 1 | place: USA:California | collected 2016-06-15 | reverse complement strand
CGGCGTGGTGGCGCTCAATGTGCGGGTCCCGTTTACGACACCCGTCCCACCCGCGACCGCTGGTGGGGAACTGAGCGAGCTTTCGGGGGACGAGCTCAGGGCGGTGCTCCAAGCGGTGGGGCAGCCGGGTGGCGAGCAGCAAGAGGTGTCCCCGCAGGATCTGAGTCTCGAAGACTTGAGCGCGCCCCAGCTGCGTGCCTTACTCGAGTCGCTGGAGGGATAATGAAGTCACTCGTATGGGTCTTGATGCTCGCGACCACGCTTCCGCTCGTCGCTCAGGAGCCCGCGGACACGGCCGGGGCGCCGCCGAACGGCGCCGAGGCGCAGCGACTCCGGACGCAGATCCGCCAGCGCTGGAACGAGCACGTGCGTTCGACCCTCGCGCTGAGCGACGACCAGACCACCAAGCTGCAGGCCACCGAGCAGCGTTTCGAGGGTCGGCGCCAGCCGATCCGGGCGCGCCAGCGGGAGATCAACCAAACGCTGAACGCCGAGCTGGCTTCGGGCACGCCCAACCAAGACCGGGTGAAACAGCTCGTCAACGAGCGACAGGACAACCAGCTGAAGCTGCAGCAGGTGAATCGCGACGAGGCTCGTGAGATGCAGGGGTATCTGACACCGGTGCAGCATGCGCGGTATCAGGAGGAGCGGCGCAGGTTTCAGGAGCGGGTGGCGGAGGTCGTGCGACACCGTCGCGAAGCCCGGCGGCAGATGCCGGGGCGGGGGCCACACGGTCGCAAGCCGCCCAGGCCGTAGGAAGCGTTAAGACACCCCCACCCCCGCCCCCACCTCACGCTCGGAGGCCGAAGGCCGCCGCGAGGGCGCGCAGCGCGGTCGCGCGCGCGCGCGCCAGAGCGCCGGCCCTGGGCCCGCCGGTCAGCACTTCGAAGGCGCGCCAGGGTGAGTCCGACCATGCGATCGCGAACACCGCGCCGCATCGCCGGCAGCGCAGGGTGGGCGCGGAGTCGATCAAAGGGCTGCGCTCGCAGCAGCTCGGGCAGACGGCGTACTTCCCATCCTCGGCGGTGGGGGCCGCGTCGTCGGGCCTGCGCCGGACGAGCGACCACATGGGCGGGCGGAGCGGCAGGATCTGCAGGAAGGCCCGCGGGACGCGGACCAGACGACTGTTGACCTCAAGCACCGTTTCGCCGGCGGTGAGCTCCACCACGCGGTACCATGCGCCGCGGCGCAGGGGACAGTCCATCCCGGCCCGCACTCGGGCCCAGTATTGCACTTCCGGCATGCGCGCACTCCCGAGCGACGGTTCGACGTGCCAATCGCGGGTCCCAATCATGTCGGCTGCCGGGGGATCGGGACTGTGACATAGGACACAGGCCCGGCCGTTCACATGCCGACACGCCGCCGGAGGACGAGGGTCCCGCCCATCCAGCCGGGCGGCTAAGTTAGGGGCTGACGGGAGGAAAGCATGTTCGGTATCCCCGATTGGGCCGTCGGCGTAGGGTTCATCCTGGTGGCCGTGTCGATCGCCAAGGCGCTCGCCGGGCGGCTCGGACCGCCTGACCGGCTGGGCAGAGCGAGGGGGTCGCGGCGCGACATGGCGCAGGCGATCGACGACCTCCAGAAGAGGGTGGGGGGGAGTGAAGACGTGCAGAGCCGACTCGACGCGCTCGAGGACGTGCAGCGACGGCTCACCGATGTCGAAGAGCGGCTGGACTTCGCGGAGCGGATACTCGCGAAGCAGCGGGACGCCGAGCGGATCGCACCGCCGAAGGGCTAGACGGCGGGGAGCCGTCAGAGGTATCTGAAGAGCGTCATGGTTGCTTCGGACCCTGGCGCTCCGGGCCCACGCGGCGCGGGTCCGGTCGTTGCGCCAGCAGCCGTTCGGCGAAGTCGAGCCGCTCCTGCATCTCGCTCACCTCTTGCCGCAGCCTGCTGACCTCGGCTTCGAGCGCTTCGAGCCCGCTCACCTGGGCTTCAAGCGCTTCGGGCCGAGCCTGGCGCTCGCTCCCACGGAGACGCGACCGCAGGCGGGCGGCCCATAACCCGAACGCCAGCGCGAGCGCAGCGTGAATTGTGGTGTGGGCTGGTCCGGTCGCGAACCCGACTCCGACCAGGTTGAGGACGCTCAACCCGACGGCGATCGGGAACCAAATCGCGGGCTTGAAAGTCACGGCCCGCTCACCGCATACAGGAAGCGTGCGTAGCCGATCTCCGCGGCGTTCTTCGTGAGTTCGACATTGACCCACGCAATGACGTCACCGAAGGGACGGCCCTGGAAAGGCCAGCGTGTTCGCTGTGTCGATCGCAGGTCGTCGTCGGTGACGTGCTCGAGGACCACTCGCCACTGTCCCTGTAGCCGGTCGAGCCACCCGCGTACGTCGTCGGCATTGCCGGGCCACACCACGTTCTCGCGTGAGAGAGCCCCCTCGCCGAATGAGTGGTCGAGCACCATGGACCACCAGAAGCCGAGGTGCCATGTCAGCCACGCGATGCTCGCCGGACCGACGTCATATCCCTCTTCATCCGGCCAATCGGCGCGCCACCTCCCATCAGGAACTTGATGTACGTGCAATCCCGCACGAGCGGGGCGCCACAAACATTCCTCGGTAGCGAGTCCGTCGAGGTGGAGAGTAGTGAGCTTCCACGCCGTTTCGAACTGGCGGATCAGGTAGCCACGGGCTTCGTCGGCCACGCGCTCAGCCTTTCGCCCGCGGCGCCCGCCCGACCACTCGCCGACGCGATGTCTTGTGCTTCGTGTCCAAGTCCTTCGGGGCTTGGCAACGCCACGCCTCCGTGATGATCGGCTTGAGCTCTCGGGCGGTCACGGCGGGGAGGCGAATCAGGACGGCAGGGAATCCGTTGTAGTGCGGCTCGGTGAAGAACCTGGCCGGGTCCAGAGCCAACAAAAAGTCCTTGAAACCCTTCAGCTTCCCTTTGTTGCGAACGGAGAAGGCAAAGTGGTTCGGCGCCTCCACGGTCTCGGGCAACGAGAGGGCCACGCGGCGGACGTCGACCTGCCGGGCCATGGGAATCACCTCAGCTGGTGGAGTTGTCTCTAGCTACCAATCCGCCGTTCTTCCCGTGTCTTGCTGAGTAAACGCTCGGCGAAATCGAGGCGCTCCTGGGTTTCTGCCAGCTCATGTTGGAGGTCCTGGACACCACGTTCCACCGCCTCGAGCCGCGCCGTGACGTCGGCCGATGGTGATTCGCGACGAGCGGCACGCAGGCGGGCGACCTTGATCACCGTGAACGCCGGGATGCCCACGAATATCAAGAGTGCGGCGAGAAACACACCAGGCTCCATGGAGCCTTCCTTAGTTTGGGCCTACGACTTGCACGAAATTCATTCCCTAATCTACGCGCGCCGGCGGGTTCGAGCGCTGGTCAGGCGCCGCCGCGACGCGACCGTTTGGCTCTCTTCTGTCCCGCCACTGCGATGGCTTTCTCAGCCCACGAGCGCAGGGCCTCGGGGTCCTCGATGAGGTCCTCGGGGACATGGTAGTACTGCATGGCCTCACCGTCCTCACCATAGGGTCGGAACGCACCCATCCGGCGTTCCTCGAAGTCGCCTCGATTGGAGTCATCGACCTTGAAGTAGAGTGTGTCATCAGCGATCAAGGCGAAGAAGAGCTCACCGGAATAGATACCGACGCCGCCGAACATGCTTCGAGCGCGGACACGCGGGACGACGCGGCTTAACTGGTCAACGATGAACGTCCGGAAGCTCGAGCTGACTGACATTGGCACTTAGGGACCGGCAAGGCGGGCCGTGTGGCCCTTTCGACCGGTAGTGGTGAACGCGGCGACGCGGACGGTCCCGCGCAAGGGGATCGGACCGCGGACTTCGGGGCTGCGCATGGTGGGCTCACTACCGTCAGTCGTGTAGCGCAGGGTGAACCCGGGTAGCTCCACGCTGCAGCGAACCACGCCGCCCTCGACCTTAAGACCGGGTGTGGGGATCCGGTAATTGAGCCCCGCCACCTCCCGATCGAGCCGGGGCAGCTCACGCTTGCCGACCACGTTCACCAAACGGGACCACGCTGCTTGGTAGAGCGAATCGGACCGGGTCGGGCCAGCTTCCTTGGCCCAGTCCGGGTCGGGCGCCCAGGCCCGCTCGGCGAGGCCGAAGAGCTTCGGCACCATCATATAGTCGAGCCGTCCATCGCCCCCCAATGTCTCGGACCACAGGTTGCCCTGGATCCCGACGATGTGGGCCCGGCCGTAGTCGGTGAGCCGCTCCTTACCGACGAACACGGCAGGGTCCAGCGGGTTGCCACGAGCGTCGACACGCGCGTTGCGGTAGTAGTCGAACGGGATGAACTGGAACGGCTTGCGCAGGTCGACGTAGCCTCCCCAGTCGAGCCCTGTCTCCTCCGGGTTCTGATTCCACGCGAGATCGAAGTAGTAGTTGGTAACGGGACTGAGCACGACCTCGTACCCGCCGTTCGCGAGGCGGTAGGCGAGGTCCTCGGCGCCCCAGCCGGGGACGTTGTTCCAGACATAGGCGCGCCAGCCGCGCTCGGCGAATCCGGGATTGACGATGACCGCGGGCCGCCCGTCGCGGCGGGTCTTGCGCACCGCGATCTCTTCCCACCCTGAAGGGACGAGCCCCTGAGTCTTCAGGATTTGCTCCACCCGGCCGTAGAAGGCGAACCAGAGATCGTCGACGCTCGTGAGGCCGTGCGCCTGCATGTAGGCCTGGACGGCCGGGGACCCGACCCAGACACCGGCCGGGACCTCATCTCCACCCATGTGGATATGGCGCAGGGGCGCACCGGCCTCGCGGTGCATCGCTGCGAGATCGCTCACCACCCGCTCGATGAACCCGTACGTCGACTCGAGCGCCGGGTTCATCACGTTGTCGGGGTAGCCTTGGACCGACGTGTACACCGAACGGTCTTCCGGATCGGTGAGCCGGTACTGCTCGTTGCCCGCCATGGCCATGATCGCGGCGCGCGCGTGGCCCGGCATCTCGATCTCCGGGATGATCTCGATGTGTCGCGCCGTTGCGTAGCGCACAATCTCGACGTAGTCGGCATGGGAAAAGAACCCGCTGCCCCAAGGCTGGTCGACCTGGGGACCCGACCCAAAGGCGGGCTGAAGGAACCGCCGCGAGTCGAGCGTGTGGCCGCGGCGCGCGCCCACCGCCGTGAGCTCGGGGAGACTGGGGATCTCGACCCGCCAACCCTCGTCATCCGTGAGGTGGATGTGGAAGACGTTGAGCTTGTAGCGGGCCAGCAGGTCGAGCGTGCGCAACACCGCCGCCTTCGGATGGAAGTTGCGCGCGACGTCGAGCATGAACCCGCGGTAGCCGAAGCGCGGAGCGTCCACAATTCGGATCGCCGGCAGTAAGAGCCTTCAGCCAGGAGGCGGCGCCGGAAGCAGGTTGCGCAGTGACTGGAGACCGTAGAAGATACCCGCCGACGAGACACCGCCGATCCGGACACCCGCCGTGGGATCAATCACCAACTCGTACGCCTCAGGGGACGATTGGCCCTCAACCGGGCCCACCTCGAGTCGCAGCGGCGGGCCTCCCCCCTTCCGTCCCGCGCGGAAATAGGGCCGCAGGTATTCAGCGGCGAACGTCGCCTCGCTCGCGAGCTCGGCCGGCGCGGTGACTTGCGGCATCGCCGTGAGGCGCAGCTCTCCCGTTCCCCTTGTCACCTGAACCGGGGTCGGGAACACCGCTGGCAGCTCGCTCGCGGGGATGTCGCGAATCACGGAGTCGAGCGCGAACTGGGTCTCGGGCGTGACCACGCGCTGCGAGCGCTCGAACGGAACCGCGACGTAATCGCTCAACCGGACGCCCACGTCCTTCGCGGCGTCGAACACGATGTAGGGACCCGAGGGAACGAAGCTGCGATTGAGAAGCGGATCGGTGAGGTACGGGATCTTGATCGTCGCGCCGGGCGCGAGTCCGGCGAAGCCGGCGCCCGGGACGATCCGGTGCAGGTCGCCTAATACGTCCTGGATGTCGAACCCGGCTCCCACGCTGCCCGAATCGGCGGAGTGCAACGCACTGAAGTAGATCGCCCATCCGCTCGGGGGGAGTGGTTTCGTGTCACGGTTGGTGAGGGTGAAGGCCGCCTGAGAGTCTCCCACGAGCGCCCAGCGGAGCTGCAGGGCGGTCTGGGCGGCGCCGGTCCTGGCCGTAAGGGCCAGCAGGAGGGCGGTCAGTGCAAGAAGCAGTCGGTTGCGCATGAGAGGGATTAGACGTCCTACGGGGCGCGGTGTCCAGGGCCGCGCCGGGTCGAGTCCTCGAAGCCGAAGAAGCGGTCGATCAGCCAACTCCCGTCCGTCTTTCGCGTCAGCACGGTGACGTACCTGCCGAACTCCGTCATGCGCCCGCCGCTCGAGTCGCTCCAGGATTGTTCGAAGGCGCCAAACTCCGTCGCGTGATCCGGCGCGACGCGTCGAGTCGAGACGATCAGACGGAGGTCCATGTCTTTCAGGGACGCCCAGTTGCTCCGCGCCATCGCCGCCAGCTCGGTGGGGCCCCGGACCGTGTTGAACGCCGGCCATTCGAAAACCGCCGTGTCGGTGTACAGCGCGGCATACGCCCGCGGGTCGTGAGTCCGGTACGCTTGGACGAGACGCGCGTTCAGCGAGTCGATGGCGGCCGTCGCCTCGCCGGCCGACGGCCGAGGTGGCGGCGAACAGGCGAGGGCTGCGATACCAAGCGATAGGATGGTCACCCTGATGGATGCGCTCATGACTCGATGATGCTCCCGAGAGTTGTTAGCGGGTAGTGGCCGACCAGCCCCGGCGGACGGTGGGCTCGTATTGGCGTCCCAGCAGACCCTCATTCATGCCCCAGGCAAGCGCATACGTGAAGAAGCCTGTCCCGCTGGTCTCCGGGATCGGGCGGCTGTCAGGATCGAGCAAGCTGGCACGCCAATAGCCATCCGGTCCCTGCAAGTCGGCGATTCTTGGCGCCATCTCCTGGAAGAGAGCGATGAACCGCTTTCGCCCGGCATAGTCCGGAGGCAAGTACTGCAGCACGCGTGCGAGACCCGCAAGCACCCACCCATTACCGCGACTCCAGAACACCTTCTTCCCGTTGGGTTCGCGCTGATCGAAGAATCGGCTATCGCGGTAGAACAGTCGCTCCTGCTTGTCGTAGAGGTAGTCCGTTGTCTTCCACCAGAGCCGCTCCATGAGATCGACATACCGACCGTCGCCGGTGGTGCTCGTGGCGAGCGTGAGGGCTGGCGGGGACATGAACAGCGCGTCGCACCAGACCCATTCGCGCAGGGTCTTGTCATTGCTGAACTCGAGCGACTCGGCGAACGGCGCCTGTAACATCTCACCGAAGCGCGCCAGGGCCGGCTCAATCATTCGGGCGTCGGCCCCGAGTCTATAGAGGAGAAAGTAGCTCTGGGTGACGGCGTGGTCGTCCGCGAGAAAGGGTCGCGGCCCCGGCTGCCACTGGATGCTTTCACCATTGCGGCGGATCGCGTCGAGGTATTTCTGGCGACTGCTCGACCGCAAGGCCAGCTCGTAGAGACCAGCCCAGAATGGCGCCTGCTGCCACTCGTACGGCTGGTGCGCCGATGGGTTCGCCAGCTGCCAGTCGGCGACCGTCGTCATGGCGCGCAGCACCGCCTGGGGCTCGACTGCGTCGCTCAATGGGGCGGGCGTTGGCGCTCGCGGTGGAGGGGTCGCGCTGCAGCCGGCGAGCATGAGCAGTGCGAGCGCGGCTCCGGGGATTCTCGAGCATGGCGAGGTCATGGGATCGACGGCCAAGGTATCACACCGGCTCCGTTTCGAGAACCGGCGCCAGAAGGCGATTGCCGCGTATCTTGTAAACTGCCTAGTTCCGACATCGGCGCCCTCTGGCGCATAACGCAAGGAAGGAACGCGGTGCGCGAACATCCTGCGGTTGTCCCGTGTTTGGGGTTGACGCTGTTGGTCAGCCTCGTCGTGGCGTGTGCCCCGCGCGACCAGGAAACGGGGGGGCGGCGTGAGCTGAGCGGCGAGGGGTGGATCGATGTGACGGCGACGCTCGATCCGGCGAGGACTCCGGTGTACCAGGGCGACGCGCCCATGAAGTTCGATTTTCTCAAAGACATGCGGAAGGGCGATATCCTGACGCTGTCGGTCTACTCACTGGGCGCGCACAGCGGGACGCACATCGACGCCCCGATGCATTTCGTCGCCAACGGCGCGCCGATCGACCAGGTGCCGCTGGACCCGCTGATCGGTGCGGCGCGGGTGATCGACATCGCCGACAGCGTACGAGCGATCGACGCGGGCGAGCTGAACCGGCACGACTGGAGGGGCGCGAAGCGCGTGCTGTTCCGGACGCGGAGCACGCTGCGCGGCTGGATGGACTCACCCGAGTTCCATAAAGACTTCACCTACATCGCACCGGACGCGGCGCAGCTCCTCGCGGACGCTGGAGTCCTGCTGGTCGGCGTGGACTACATCTCGGCAGAGCAATTCGGCGCTCCGGCGCCGAGGACGCACCAGATTCTGCTCGGACGCGGGATTCCCATCGTGGAGGGGCTGGACCTGCGCCCGGTGCAGGCGGGTGACTACGAGCTGATCGTGCTCCCGCTCAAGGTTCGAGGGCACGAAGGGGCGCCAGCGAGGGCCATCTTGCGGAAGAGTAGGGGCAAGCCAGCGTTTCGCGTGATCGCATTCTTTACCGGCAAGGAGGATCAGGCCCATATCAGCTTTCTACGGGAAGCCGAGCGATGGTTTCCGGAAAAGGCGGCGCAATACAATTTCAGCTATGACACCACATCCAATTGGCACAACCTGAATGGAGACTTTCTTTCTGGATATGAGGTCGTGGTGTTTCTGGATACGCGTCCGGAAGAACCTGCACAGCGAGCCGCGTTTCAGACGTACATGGAGCATGGCGGAGCCTGGATGGGCTTTCATTTTGCCGGTTTTGCTTTGACACCTTCAGCGTACCCGGCCAACTGGGACTGGTATCACACCACATTTCTCGGCTCGGGATCATACGTCAGTAACACCTGGAGACCGACGTCGGCCGTTCTCCGCGTCGAAGACCGCAAGCATCCGGCGACGTCCCATCTGCCCGAGACTTTTCAGTCTTCGCCAAGTGAGTGGTACCGGTGGGAGAAAGATCTGCGGCAGAATCCTGACATCGACATTCTGCTGTCGATAGACTCGACCAGCTTTCCGCTGGGCACCGGGCCAAAACCGCACGAGATCTGGCACAGTGGGTACTATCCCGTGGTGTGGACCAACAAGAACTACAAGATGATCTACCTCAACATGGGTCACGATGATATTGACTACGAGCACAAGTACGGCACCGCCAACAAAACGTTGTCACATACCCTGAATAACCCGATTCAGGATCAACTCATCATCGATGGCTTATTGTGGTTGGGGGACAGGAAGGAGCGCCGCTAGCCGCGGGCACCAAGAGGGGATCGTACGACGATTCCGCGAACGAGACCTTTGTATTCCGTGATGCGATATCCCTCGATCGAAAACGTCGTGGTCGTCTGCACCGTCCCTTGCATCCTTGCTCCTGGATGGAGTGTTCCGTCGAGTGGAGCGGCCATGGGTTGCCGCCTAACGGGTCGCGCCTAAGCCGCGGCCTGCGGCGGGCCACAGGAAAGATAGACCGATTTCGTGGCCGCGCGATCGCGCGGCTGACGATCGCACGATGAACGGACGGCAGGCGCCGGAGCGCCCAAACCGCCGCCAGCTACGGCAGTGCCAGCTGGTGGGACGTCCACCATTCCCGCGCTCGGTCTTGGGTCCAGGCGCTCGCGCCCTCCACCTCGGCCAGCCGAAGCGACAGTTCTCTCGCGGACTGCGGCCGATTCGCGGGGTCCTTTGCCAGACAGGATAGCACAAGGTCATCGAGCGCCCTGGGAATCGGTTGCTCCGTCCGGGCCGACGGAGGCGTAGGCGGCGTGTGCGCGTGCTGCAGGAGAAGTCCCATGGGGGTCTCGGCGGTGAACACGAGTTGCCCGGTCAGGAGCCAGTAGGCCACGCAGCCCGTCGCATAGATGTCGGCGCGCCCGTCCAAAGCCGCTCCCATCGCCTGCTCGGGGGCAATGAAGGCCGGTGTACCATGGAGCGCGTTCTCCCGCGTGTGCACCAGGCTCGAGTCCCCGGGGGCGGGCACTGCCCGTACGATGCCGAAATCCAGCACCTTCACGAAGTCGTACTCCTCGCCGTACCGGCAGAGGAAAATGTTCGCGGGTTTGATGTCGCGATGCACCAGGCCGCAGGACTGCGCCTCCGACAGCGAGTGACAGACCTGGCGCAGCAGGTAGATGGCCCGTTCGGGCGGCGTCGGCCCGAAGCGTCGGAGCAGCGAGTCGGCATCGAGGCCGTCGAGCAGCTCCATCACGTAGTAGAAGGCGCCGTCGTCGGCTACCCCGAAATCGAAGAGCTCCACCGTGTGGGGTGAGCGGAGCCGGGCGATCACCTGCGCTTCGCGCTCGAATCGGCGGATTGCTTCTTCCGACACTCCGCCCACTCCGCCCCGCGCATCCCCGGCGAAGGAGGGCCGGATGAGCTTGATGGCGGCAGGCCTTGCCAGCATGCGATGCCGGGCCCGCCAGATTTCCCCCATCCCCCCCTCTCCGAGCTTCGACTCAAGCCGGTAGCTCCCCAGCTCGCGCGCGCGCTTGACCTCGGTGCCCAGGTGGTAGACCACACGGGCACCCACATAGGCCATCCCCACCACGAGGAGGTAGGGGAACACCAGCCCGAAGAAAAACTGTGCCGAGTCGAGCCTGAATGAGGTGATCCCGGATGCCATCACGAGCCCGACGATGACGGGAACCGAGCTGACCGAGGCCAGGGCGGCCAACAGCGCCCGGCGCGGCGAGGTGGGCACGACGACCGTGAACAACACGATCCATACGGCGACCCACGAGAGCCCCAACATGCCACGGTGCATTTCGAGTCCCATCGGATCGGCGAACTCGGCCGCGGCGATGGCGTAACTACTGGCGATCTCGAACGCCAGGCCGATGTTCATCGCCGTGGGAAGCGGAACGCGCGCGCTCCGGATCACCGCCGCGACCAGCAACGCTACCACGATCCCGATCACGCCGGGGCCCCACTGCAGGAAGCTCCCTAAGAATCGGGCTCGCTCGCTCGGGAACAACAGCGCCGGAAAGATTCCGGCCATGAAGAAGACGAACGCGTACAGCAGGGCCAGGACGCGGAGGCGTCCGGCAGACTGGCTGAGCAGATCGAGCGGGAATCCCGACGAGATCGCGCGAGCGGTCGGGTCACGCGCGTTCGGGTGCATGAGAGTGACGTGTTCGTTCATGCCGAAGCCTTGGCAACTACCTTGCCGGCACTAAGTAGTCGTGTGCAGCGACGATCTGCCAACGCCCTTCGCGCCGGACCCAGGTATCGGTGAACCGGTATCGGTGACTGAACGGCCCCTTGGGCCCGTGGCCGCCGACCAGCAACCATCCCGTGACGACGGCCGTCGTGCCGAAGCGATGGACCTTCATATCCTCGTTGTGCGCCGTCTCGACCGTGTCTGGTCCCGCCACGATATCCCGCAACACCTCGTCGCGACCGACCGTCCGATCGTCTTCGCTGTAAACGAATCCGTTTGCCAGCAAGCGCCGAAACAGCGCGGCATCACGGCGGGTCAACCCGAGCGCCCAATCGTCCTCAAGCCGAAGGAGCACCGTCGTCGACTGCCCACGAGTGACCGGCCGAGCAACGGTGTCCGGGACCTGCGCGTCCGCCCGGGTACTCACGGTAGCGGCGGCCAAGACAGTCAGAAGCGAAATGGTCGGACGCAAACCGGCCTCCGTGTGTGCGTAACTCATGGTATGCGTACTCATCGGAGTCCTAGACCCGACTTGCTTTGCAACATAATCCGCCAAGCTAGACCTCGACCGAGGTGGCCCAACTGTCCACCGGCGTGCAACCTAACGTAGCGGAATCGGTCTGTGGGCTTTGGGCAATCCTGGCAAGCAACCAGCTATAATCCGCGCGCGGCGTAGCCCGTACACGGCGATCTCTTACGGCAAGCGCGATCGCAAGCCCCTTCTACGGGGTCCGCGCCCGCGCTAAGTTGAGGCCCGGCAATCGCGCCCGAGTGGCGGAATGGCAGACGCAGGGGACTCAAAATCCCCCGAGGGCAACCTCATGAGGGTTCGACTCCCTCCTTGGGCACTAGGTCCGGCCGCCGCGGCCGCGTAACCAATCGTGTGGCTGTGCCGGCTCGATCCACCCACTCCTCGCGTAACTGACGACCCCAGCGATACATGTGCCAAATCCGGGCACACGGTGTGTTGCCCGCACTTGCGCTCCAGCGTCAGGTGGGGGGATATGGGGGCCGCCCTTCCACCGCCTCAGGGAGATTGCCATGGCCGTCGTCTCCGCTCGTCGTACGCTGCTCGTGCCCGCGCTGACCATCGTGGTCCACGCGATCGCTCAGGCGCAGGCCGCCGCGGCTCCCGCGCGCCCCCTGGCGGTTGCCTCCGGCGCGACCGCGGCGTGGACGCTCAAGCTGAAGGGGGACGTCCGCTGGCAGCAGGTGACGCCGGCGGGCGCGCTGCTCGTCTCGACCGACGCCGCGCTCTCTGGTGTCGATATCGAGCGCGGCGTGATCACCTGGGAGAAGCCCGAGCTCGGCGGGCTGCCGCCCGACAGCGTGCGCATGGTGGAGGGCTCCCTGCTCATGGAAGCGGCCCGCCCGGGCCTGCTCCTGGTCTTCGATCCGGTGACCGGCACGGTCCTGTTCGATTCCCGGCGCCCGGGCCTGACCCAAATCGTCACGCGACGCGTGCTGCCACAAAGCGGCACCCTGCTGGTGCACGGGCGGGGCCCGTCCGGGGGGTCGGTGGTGGCGCTGTACGATCTCGTGACGGGTGAGCAACGCTGGGTGAACGACGCGCTGTTCGAGCAGACGGAGCCCAAGAAAAAGGGGTTGGGCGGCCTGATGCAGGGCCTGGTGCGCGCGGCCTCCGAGGCCACCGCGCTCGAGGTGCTGCAGGCCGGGCCCGACATGATCGTCGTCCATACGCTGATGGGCCTGCGCGCGCTGGATGCGCGGTCGGGCGCGGTACGGTGGTCCACCGCCTTGCCGACCGCTCGCGCCGGAAATCCCGCGCGGCACGTGCGACTCTACCCGTCGGTCAACAAGTCCGATCGCCTGTACGTGAGCTTCGACGACCGGCTCATGGCGTTTCGCCTCGCCGACGGCCAGGCGCTGTGGGCCAAGCCCGCGATGGTGGAAGGCTGGGTGCACGGCATCGTGGAGCACCCGGACGGAATCATCATCCTCCCGGAATCACCGCCCGCCAATCAGGCGACGGGCAACGTGCGCATTGTGAACGGCGTGGTGCAGACGGGCCTGAACGTGGCGCGCTATGACGATGGAACGACGATCGCCCCCAAGCCGCTGCGCATGCGCGGCACGGTCACGGACGCGATGATCGTCGGTGGCTCCGCGGTGCTCGCGGTGGACGCCGAGTCGCGCACCTTCGTGAACGTGCTGGACGTGGCCACGGCTACCGTGCGCCTGAAAAAGGACGTGAAGATCAAGGGCCAGCTCGACTACGCCGAGCTCACGCCCGGAGGGGCAGGCCTGCTCTACATCTCGCGGCCCGACGCGTCGACCAATGCCGAAGTGAACGTGATCGACCTTGCGTCGGGGGAACCGAAGTTCAAGGACGCGATCGAGAGCGGCAAGCCCTTGAGCTCGGGCGACTACAACACCGCGCGGTACTCCCTCCACCATGCCGTCGAGGGCTCGACGCTCTACGTGTTTGCAAGCCACGACCACCGGCTGTACGCGGTCGACCGCACCGCCGGGACCTTCAAACCGCTGGGTGACGAGATCAAGCTGCAGGGCGGCGAGGATCCGGTCGATATGGAGATCCGACCCGCGGGGCTGGTGCTCATCGCGCCGCAGAACCTCGTGGTCGTGGCGCGGGATGGGCAGGTGAAGCAGCAGGTGTATTACCCCGCGCCGCAGCTGCCGGGGCTGTTGCGCGCGCTGTACCGGATCAACGCGGTGCGCGCCGGCCTGTACGGCGCCGCCGCCTCGGCCTACGGCGACGCCTTCGCGCAGGCGTCGCGCAACGCCACGGATTCCACCGCACGCCGCCTCACCGGGCAGCTCGCGACGGCGTACACGCAGGGCGGGGCACAGCTCGCGGGCTACTCGCACCAGGCAGCCGCGCTCGCGAGCAAGCGCTTCAAAGCCTCGCTCGCCGTCTCGGGGTCGGTCTTCATGTTGACCCGCGCCCCCGAAGGCAACGGCAACGTGCTGCTCCAGCTCGACAAGGACAGCGCGCAGCCGCGGTCGCGCGTGGATCTCGGCAAGGAGCGCGAGCCGGTGTACGCGGTGGACGACGTCGCCAACATGCTGTTTCTGCGGACTGCGGCGGGCACGCTCGTCGGCTATCGGCTCTGATCCGGGGGTGGCACCCCGGCGGCTCTCAGGGGGTAACCCTTGAGAGCCGACTCGCTCCTCTGGCCCTTCCCATCGGAGTCTTGATGCCCGCAATCAGCTGGACAACGAACGTCGTGTGCGCCGGCCTGCTCGCCACGGTGCTCTCGGGCTGTCGATCCCGCGAGGACACCTTTCGCGCCACCCGCGTCCCGGTGGCCCGGTTCGACTCCATTCTCAAGAGCGCCGACAGCGTCCGGCTGCCGCTCGCCGACGCGCGCCTGCTCCTGGGAGTGGCGGCCGACAGCGGGTTTGCCGTGAAAGCGCCGCACGACACGATGACCATGACGGACATTCTCGCGTGGGCGCGAGCGGAGCAGGCCCGGAAGGCCCAGGTGGACGCGGCGGCGGCGGCGGCGGAGCGGGCGCGCCAGGACAGCATCAGGAAGCAGCTCGAGCCCCTCGTCGCCGTCACGGTGGTGAAGAAGACCTACCTGCCGAGAAATCCCGACGCGGAACAGTACGAGGACTACATCTCGCTCGGCTTCGCGTATCAGAACAAGGGAGCGAAGGCGATCCGCGCCTTCCAGGGCGACGCCACCTTCCTCGATACGTTCGGGGATTCGATCTACAGCGCGCACCTCAAGGTGGACTTACCGCTCACCCCCGGACAAACGCGACGCGAGCCCGCACGGATCGTTCGGGTCAATCCGTTCCGGCTCGCGCATCAGCGGCTGCGAGATACGCCGCTGGACAAGATGAAGCTGGTCTGGGAGACGAGCGACGTGGTCTTTGCCGACGGTAGTCGCCTCAGCCTGACGCCGTAGACCGGAAGCAATGGCCGGGTTTGTGCGAGGCCTGAGGCCCCTTCTGGCATAGTTGCCGTCGCGCGGAACGCGCTCCATGTTCGAGGCGTCACGACCATTGGAACCGCTCCATGCGCGCCCGCCTCCCTCCGCTCCTTGCCGCTTGTGCACTGATCGCCCAAGCCCCTTCAGTGACCGCGCAGACCGCCCCGGGGCACGTCTATTGGGTCGGTTTCTATCAGGCGCTGCCCGGCAAGGCGGCGGCGTACAACAAAGCACTCACCGACATCGCCGATCCGGTCTTGGACGAGCTGGTGCGGCGCAAGCTGATGATCTCCCACGTGCAGCTCGCGCAGTACACGGGCGCCGGTGAGAACACGAATCTCGTGATCCTGGAATTCCCGAATTGGGCGGCGCTCGACAGTTACGAGGCGAAACTCGAGGAAGCCTCGCAGGCGGTGCTCCACAAGTCCTGGAGCGAAGCGACGGCCGGGTTCGCCGAACTGCGCCGGTTGGTGCGCATAGAGATCTATAGGCGATCATGATCCAGGGTGGGGAGAACCTCCGCGGCGAGCCCCTCGATTTCCGGATTCCCCGCACGGGCGACCGGGATCTCGCGTTCCGCGGTTGGCTGCTGAGTCACGCCGAAGAGCGCGGCGGCTCCCCCGCGCTCACGCGCGGCGTGGACATCGACATCTACCTGACCATTCGGCTGCGGCTCGTGGCGCACCTGTGCCGCTGGTCGCTGCGGGAAGGCCAGGGGCTGAGAGAGGAGCACCGCGTCGCCGCGCACGACTCAGCGGCCGGGTTGCTCGGGTGGTTGAAGCAGGAGAACGCCGGCAGGCTGGATGCGGCCAGCAAGCGGGCCTGGGTCCGAGCGTGCCAGGCCTGGCCCGGTCTCAAGGGCGAGGCAGTCGAGCGCATGGATTGACGGCTCGGGCGCCCCGCGCCAGCGTATGGGCGTCCTCGCGCGCGAGGTCGTGTTCCATGCCGGCAGCGTTCCAGTGGGCTCGTCTGAAAGCGGACGTGAAGAGCGCGCTTCGAAAAGGCGCCTGGTACCGCATCCTGAAGCTGACGTCCAGCGATGTCGTGCTCGA
>WNGJ01003468.1_pt1 | contig 16234 bp, 14 predicted proteins | sample 5400611 | NCBI WGS metagenome assembly WNGJ01 (sample SAMN13153375, study PRJNA577476) | soil metagenome | isolation source: 40 cm soil or saprolite under Garry oak tree replicate 1 | place: USA:California | collected 2016-06-15 | reverse complement strand
CGTCGGGCCTTCCCCATCGGACACCTCCCGCCCAATTATGGGCTAGGAATCAGGTGTCCACCAAATCGGGGCAGGTCCAGCCGCCTTCTTTCCACGTCTCTTTTTCACGTCTTCTTTTTACGTCTCTTTTTCACGTCTCTTTGTTCCTCTGCCGCCAGCTTCAGCGCCCCGACGGGTGTATCGATCATGTTCCGCACTAGCCGGGCGCGGTGCACCTCCACGGCGAGCCGCTCCCCGAACGCCCCAAGGAGCGGCGACTGCGGGCGCAGCACGCCGCCCGTCGCGGCGACCGCGATCGGTCCCGCGTCCGGAAAGTACCGCTCCAGCGCCGCGACGAGGTCCACGAGCTCCCGTGCCGCGTCGGCGACGGCCCGCCGGGCGACGGCGTCTCCTTCACCCGCGGCGGTGAGCACGTGGGGCGCGAGCGCTGCGACCTGGGCCGGCGTCGCCGTCGACGCCCACCGCACCACCTCACCGAAGTGTTGCACGCCGAGCGCGCTGAGCACCCGTGCCAGCAAGGTGGTGGCTTCGCCCCTGCCGTCGTGCGCCCGCGCGGCGGCGGCGAGCGCCCGGCGCCCGAGCCAGTAACCGCCCCCCTCGTCGCCGACCTGCCAGCCGTGCCCGCCCGAGCTGTGGAGCCGCCCGCCGGGGTCGCGCGCGTACGCGATCGACCCGGTGCCCGCACTCACCAGGATTCCCGGGCCGCCCACGAAGGCCGTCGCGAGCGACGCCTCGGCGTCCGTCACTACCCGCACCTGTCGCGCCAGGCCGGTCCGGACCAGCGCCGCCGCGAGCTCGGCTTGCTCCTGCGGGCGGCCGGCGCCCGCCGCGCCGATCACCGCCCGCTCGGCGGGGAGGTTCAGTCCCGCCAGCCCCGCGGCCCGCCGCGCGGTCTCGACCAGCACGGCGGCGGACGCGGCGGCCGCCCCCGGCTTCATCGCCGCCGCGGGACCGTCTGCCCGGCCGAGGACCTTGAGGTCCGCGGTGCCGATCACGACCGTGCAGTGAGAGCCCCCGGCGTCGCCGCCGAGAAGGACGGTGGACGGACGGTCGGGCGGACCGGCGGACGGGGGAGGCATTGCGTGCTAACAGGATGCTGAAAGAGGTCGTTGAGGGGTTGCGACGGGTGATCGCACGGGCTGAAGCCCGGCCTCGGCTGCACGGCCCGTCCTGAAGGACGGCGGTGCACCAGCGTCCTTCAGGACGCACCCGGGCCGAGGGCGCCCTTCAGGGCGTCCAATCAATCCACGTCGGGCACTCTTCAGGGGGTTTTTCAGCACCCTCCTAACCCTTCCGTCCGCCTGTCCGCCTGTCCGACCAGGGAGGACGCCATCCCCACCGCCACGGTCACAGCCGTCCCGAGCGGCACGTACCACGGCCAGGCGAGCCCCCGGAGCCAGTGCCATGGGAAGCGAGGGATCACTGCGCCGAAGACGATCGGGCTCATGACGGCCGCGGCCGCGACGATGGCTAGGATGACGTCCCGCTGGCGCGCGCGCGGCCAGGCGCCGCCGAGCATGTAGGTGCCGAGCAAGCTGCCATATGTGACGGAGGCGACGCTCAGCGCGAGCTGCACGACCGGGGTGTTCTGGTCTCGGAACGCCATCGCGCCAACGACCAGGACGGCCGTCCAGAACAGCGTGAGCCACCGTCCCACGCCGAGGAGGTGGGTCGGGTCGCGCCGGCCGCTCAGGGGCGCGTAGAAGTCGTGTGTGGACGCGGAGGCAAGCGAGTTGACGGCCGACGCGTGACTGCTCATGGCGGCGGCCAGGATCCCGGCGACCACGAGCCCGGCCAGCCCGGTCGGCAGCTGACTGATCACGAACGTCGGGTAGATCGCGTCGCTGCGCATCCCCGCGTGATCGGCTCCCGCCAGCCACAGGCACGTCCCCACGAACAGGAACAGCGCGAACTGCGCGATGATGAACGCCCCCGATCCGATGAGCGCGCGCTGTGCGTCCTTGAGCCCGCGCGCGGCGAGCAGCCGCTGCACGATCACGTGATCGGTCCCGTGGGATGCGGCGGCGAGCAGTGCCCCGCCCGCGATCCCGCCCCAGAACGTGTACAGCACGGTGAACGACGGCCGGAAGTCGAACATCACGAGCTTTCCTTGCTCCCAGGCGCGGGGGAAGGCGCCCACGCCTCCGGCGAGGCGGGTGGCGACCACGACGGTGGCGACCCCGCCCAGGAGATACACGCCCAGCTGGATCACGTCCACCCACACGACGGCACGCAACCCTCCGACCCAGGTGTACACGAGGGTCACCACGCCGATCGCCAGGATGCCGGCCGCGATGTTCCAGTGGGTGATGATCGCAAGAGGGATCGCCGTGGCGAAGATACGCACGCAGTCGGCGAGCGCGCGGGTGACGAGGAACACGCCCGACGCCGTGCGCCGGGCGGCGCCCCCAAAGCGCCGCTCGAGACGCTGGTAGGCGGTATCCTGGGTCCCCTCGAAGTACCCGGGGAGGAGCAGCGCCGCCACGCCGATCCGGCCCACCAGGTAGCCGAAGGCGATCTGGAGGAAGGTGAGGTTGCCCCGCGCGGCGAGCCCGGGGATCGAGATCACCGTGACGGCCGACGTTTCGGTCGCGACGATCGAGAGCATGAGCGCCCACCACGGGAGTCCGCGGTGGCCGAGGAAGTAGTCGCTGGCGTCGCGCTGTCGGCCGGCGAAGACGAGCCCCGCCACGATGACGGCGACGAAATAGACGATGATGACGGCGACGTCGAGCGGACGCACCTAGGGGAAGCAAAAAAGCCCGCGACGTGCGCGGGCTTGGGACGCCGCCTCGAGGGTCGCCAACGGGCTCAGACCGTGAAGGACGACCCGCAGCCGCAGCCGCCCGTGGCGTTCGGGTTCTCGAACGCGAAGCCGGACTCTTGGAAGTTGCTCTTGTAGTCGAGGGTCACGCCGTTCAGGTACTGCGCGCTGAAGCCGTCGATGAAGCAGCGCACGCCGGCGGTCTCGAGCACGATGTCGTCCTCGGCCGGCTTCTCCTCGATGTTCATGCTATAGCGGAACCCCGAGCAGCCGCCCGGGAGCACCGAGATGCGGAGGCCGGCCGCATCCGGAGACACCTGCTCCTCCGCCATGAACTTCCGCACCTCGGCGGCCGCCTTCTCGGTCAGCGTCAGGGTGAGGGGGGTCTGCGTCGTCGCCATGCTCTATCCTCCAATTGCATAGTAAGTTAGCCGCGCAGGGTCGGCGTGTCAACCACCTGCTTGCATCCCGGCGCGTCGTTCCCCCAATTGGGGGCCTCCGGAACGGATCATAACCGGCATGCGTCTCGACGCCCTCGACTGGTCGATCATCGCCCTCTACTTCGCCTTCAACGTGGCGATCGGTCTGTATTACAAGCGCCGCGCGAGTCGTGACACGGCCGAATTCTTCCTGTCGGGCAGGAACGTGCCGTGGTGGCTGGCGGGCACGTCCATGGTGGCGACGACGTTCGCGGCGGACACGCCGCTCGCGGTCACCGGGCTGGTTGCGCGCAACGGCGTCGCCGGAAACTGGCTGTGGTGGAACCTGGTGGCGAGCGGCATGCTGACCGTGTTCCTCTACGCCCGTCTGTGGCGGCGCTCCGGCGTCATGACCGACATCGAGTTCTCGGAGATCCGCTACGCCGGGCCGCCGGCCGCGTTCCTGCGCGGCTTTCGCGCGCTGTATCTCGGGATCCCCATCAACTGCATCATCCTCGGCTGGGTCAACCTGGCGATGGTGAAGATCCTCCAGCTCCTCTTCAACGTCGGAAAGCTTGAGGCGTTGGCGATGGTCCTTGGCCTCATCGTGCTGACGTCCACGATCTCGACGCTCTCGGGCTTGTGGGGGGTCCTGGTGACGGACCTGTTCCAGTTCGTCATCAAGATGAGCATGGTGATCGTGCTGGCGGTCGTGGCGGTGCACGCGGTGGGCGGGATCGACGCGATGAAAACCAAACTCGTGGCCAGCGGGCGCGGCTCGGTGCTCGGCTTCGTGCCGGAGATCGGCTCGGCCTGGATGCCGATGATCACGTTCCTCGTGTATGTCTCGGTCAACTGGTGGGCGACGTGGTACCCGGGCGCCGAGCCGGGCGGCGGCGGGTACGTGGCGCAGCGGATGTTCAGCGCGAAGGACGAAAAGAACTCATTGTTCGCGACCCTCTGGTTCAACATCGCGCACTATGCCGTGCGCCCGTGGCCGTGGATCCTGGTCGCGCTGGCCTCGCTGATTCTCTATCCCGGGCTCGCCGACCCGGAAACGGGATATGTTCGCGTCATGATCGACTATCTCCCATCGTCGCTCCGTGGGCTCATGGTCGCCGCCTTCGCGGCCGCGTACATGTCCACGATCGCGACGCAGCTCAACTGGGGCGCGAGCTATCTGGTGAACGATTTCTACCGCCGGTTTCTGCGGCGTGACGCGAGCGAGGTCCACTACGTGCAGGCGTCACGGGTCGCGACGGTGCTCCTCACCGTGATCTCCGCCGTCGTGACGCTCTACATGGGCTCGATCGCCGGCGCCTGGAAACTGCTGATCGTCACCGGGGCCGGCACCGGAACGGTGCTGCTGCTGCGCTGGTACTGGTGGCGCATCAACGCATGGAGCGAGGTGTCGGCCATGATCTCCGCGTTCGTGGTATCGGTGCTCATGCAAACCGTCGCGGGGCTCGACAGCGACCGCCCGGTCGATTTCGCGTGGATCATGATCGTCACCGTCGCCGTCACGACGATCGTCTGGCTCGCCGTCACGTTCCTGACGGCGCCCGAGTCCCGGGACACCCTCGTCGCTTTCTACCGGCGTACCCGCCCCAGCCGCTTCGGCTGGGAGCCGGTCGCGGCCTGGGCGCCTGAGGTGCGAGCTTCAACCGACGGGCTCGCCAACCTGCTGGACTGGATCGCGGGATGTGTGCTGATCTACGGCGTGCTGTTTGGGGTCGGCAAGCTGCTCCTGCACGACACGCTCCCCGGCGTGCTGCTGGTCGGTCTCGGCTGCATCGCCGGTGGGGTCATCTACCGCGATCTTTCGCGACGCGGTTGGCGGACGGTCGTGGAGTGAGGCGGCGGTCTGCCCGTTCCCCTCGTCAGCGCCACAGGTGCCGCTGTTACAGCTCCGGGCGAGTGAGGGCGTCCATCACGAGGTCGGCCACGCGGGGCCGGACGCGCAGGATGGCCGTGTTGGCGCGGGTGGGATGGACGCGGTTCGTCAGCAGGATGATGAACAGATCCTTCTCCGGGTCCATCCACAGGGATGTCCCCGTGAACCCCGTGTGGCCGAACGCGCGCGCCGACAGCTTGGTGCCGGCGCTGGAGGTGGCGGTCGGGTCCTCGCGCGGCAGGGACGGCGTGTCCCAGCCGAGCGCTCTGGTGGAGCCGGGCGGGAGGTCCTGCCGCCGCGTGAACTCGGCCACGGTCTCCGAGCGGATCAGTTGTACACTGTCCCACGAGCCCTCGTTCAGGAGCATCGCCGCGAAGCGCGACAGGTCGAGGGCGTTCGAGAATAGGCCGGCGTGTCCCGACACGCCGCCCAGCCGGCCCGCGTTCTCGTCGTGCACCTCGCCGCGCAGCATCCGGTGGCGGAAGCTCGTGTCGTTCTCGGTGGGCGCGATCCGGTCGCGCCAGCTCTGGGGCGGAAGGAACCGGGTGGCGGGCATCCCGAGCGGCCGGAACACCCGGGCGTCGAGGAACGCGTCGAGCGGTTCACCGGCGATCCGCTCGACCACCTCGGTGAGCACGATCGCTCCCAGGTCGGAATACACGTACCGCTTGCCCGGCGACGTATCGAGGGGCGTCGTGTTCACGATCCACAGCGCGGTGCCGCGCGAGTCCGCTTCCGCGTACAGTTGGCGCCATGCGGGAAGCCCGGAGGAGTGTGTGAGCAGGTTGCGGATCGTCACCTGGTCCTTCCCGGCGCCGCGGAACCCGGGGAGGTAGCGCTGCACCGCGGCATCGAGGGCGAGCTTCCCCTCGTCCACCAGGATCATGCAGGCGGTCGTGAGCCCCACGACCTTGGTGAGCGAGGCCAGGTCGTAGATCGTCCCCGCCTCGACCGGCCGATGGTCGTCGACGCCGTAATGTCCCACCGGGGCAGCCAGAGCGAGCCGGCCGTGCCGCCCGACCGCGAGCACGGCGCCCGGAAACGCGCCGCTGTCCACTTCGGCCCTGAGATAGGCCACCGCGGCGGCGAGCCTCGTGCTGTCGAAGCCGAGCGCGGCCGGCGCCGCGGGCGGGATGCCGGGGCTCGCGGGCAGCGGCACGCCTGCGCGGCACGCCGCGACGAGGCCGGTGAACGCCGCGAGGGTGCACGGCCTCACGGGTGCGCGTCCGAGATCGTCAGCCCGAAGCCGATCGGATACTCGGGCGGGATGCGGATCGGGAGGTGGCCCGTGATCGGCACCTTGCCGAGCAAGGCGAGCGCCACCGCGCGCTCCGCCGCCCGCACGCCGCTCCACGCGACAAGGTAGCAGTGCACCGACGGGGTCTGGTTCAGCAGATAGGGGCTGCCGAGCGAGACGAGGACCGTGGGGCGCATGCCGTCGGTGGCGGTGATGAGCTGCGCGAGGGAGTCGGGGAGCGCGATGTTCCCCCGCCAGGCGATCGGCCGCACGTTCGCGACGAAGACCGTGGCGGGCGCCCGCGCGATCACCGCCCGCGCGGAATCGTAGGACAGCGCCCCCGACATCGGCCACAGCCGGAAGTAGTCCACGGTATCGCCCGCCCCCCCCTGGCGCAGCAGGTCGGCCAGGTACTGCCCCACCGAGGCGTTCCCCTCGTCGGCGTAGGCCACGAGCGCCAGGTGCGAGGCCCTGGCCCGCAACGCGTGGAGCCGCCCGCCGACGTCGCGCACGAGGGTCAGCGCGCGGATGGCGATGTCGTTGGCCTCGTCCTGGAAGCGTTTGCTTCCGACGATGCTCATGATCGAGTCGAGCGCCACCGTGCGCCGTTCCAACAGGCCGAGCCGGCGCTTGATCTCGAGCACCCGCCGCACCGACTGCTCGAGCCGCTCGCGGCTGATCCGCCCGCCCCGCACGGCCGCCGCCATGGCGTTCACCGCCGAGTCGGGGTCGGACGGCATGAGCAGCAGGTCCGACCCCGCCAGGAACGCCCGCACGGTGGCCTCTCCCGCCCCGTACTTCGCCACGATCGCGCCCATCATCAGGGCGTCGGTCACCGCAAGTCCCTGGAAGTGCAGCGAGTCGCGCAACAGGCCCGTGAGCACCGCGGCGGACAGCGTCGCCGGGTCGTCGGAGCCCGTGAACGCCGGGAGCGCGATGTGCGCGCTCATCACCACGTCCGCGCCCGCCGCGATCCCTGCGCGGAACGGCGCCAGCTCGATCGAGTCGAGCCGGGAGTAGCCCGCGGTGATCAGCGGCAGGCCGATGTGCGAGTCGGTCTGCGTGTCGCCGTGACCAGGGAAATGTTTCAGGGTGGAGAGCATCCGGTGCTCGCGCAGCCCACGGACGTACTCGGCGACGAGCCGCGACACAGCTCGCGGGTCCTCGCCGAAGGAGCGGATGTTGATGATCGGGTTCAGCGGGTTGTTGTTGACGTCGGCATCGGGAGCGAAATTGACGTGGATGCCGACCGCCCGGCCCTCGGTGGCGGCCGCCTCGGCGATGGCGTAAGCGTCGCGCGAGTCGCCGGTCGCGCCCACGGCCATCATGTGCGGGAAGGCCGTGCCCCCCACGACGCGCATCCCGGCTCCCCACTCGAGATCTGCCGAGACCAGCAGCGGGAGGCGGGAGCGCCGCTGCAGGACGTTGAGCTTCGCGGCGATGTCGAAAGGGGACCCGACCGAGACGATGAGGCCGCCGATCTCCAGCGAGTCCACCCATCGCGCCGCGACCTGGAGGAGCGAATCGTCCAGGGCGGCGTAGCTTCCAGGGATCCAGGGGACGACGAGTTGCGCGACCCGCTGCCGGTCGGAGAGACTGCCGAGGATCGAGTCGATCGGCCCGGCGGCTCGCGCGACCGCCTGGCCGCCCAGGTCGGGAGGGCGGGCCGGGGGTCGGGCGGTGGCGCAGCTCAACGCGGCCGCGAGTATCAGGAGTTTATTCGCCTGCATCATCTCTCGGTGTTGGGATCACTCGGCTACGGGCGCGGGCCTACCAATCTACAGCCTCCGTCGCGGAACGTCCCTCTCGGCCGCTACCGCGGCAAGTACTTGCTCTATTGAGACTTTTGCAGGGGCGGGGTAGTTTCCCCCGGGCCATGAACCTCATCCCCCAGGCAGTACGCGACGCCTTCGGCTGGGCCCTGACTCCGATCGTCCGGCTGCTGATCCGGATGCGCGTTCGGCCCAACGCCGTCTCCGTCGCCGGCACCGTCGTTATTGTCGGCTCCGCGGCGGCGTTCGCGCTCGGTATGATCCATTGGGGCGGGTTCCTGCTGCTCGTTTCCGGCTTGTTCGACATGGTCGACGGGCGGGTCGCGCGCGAGGGAGGCATGAGCACGCCCTTCGGCGCCTTCTTCGACTCGACGCTCGATCGGGTTGGGGAGTCGGCGCTGTTCACCGGGATCGGCGTGTTCTTCCTTCGAGGTGGTGTGGAGCCGGACCGGCTGACGCTCGCCCTGGTGGCCTGTTTCGTGGCGCTGGCGGCGTCGCTCCTCGTCTCATATGCCCGGGCGCGCGCCGAGGGGCTCGGTTTCACCTGCAGGGTGGGGATCGCCCAGCGGGCCGAGCGCGTCCTCCTGCTGGGCGCCCCCACGATGATTTTCGGGGCCGGGAACCGCGGCGCGTTGCTGTTTTGGTTAATGGCGTTTCTTGCACTCGTCACTACGGTGACGGTGGTGCAGCGCGTGGCGTACGTGGCTCGCGCCGCCGGCAAGCCGGCCGCGGGCCATTCGCCCCGGCCGCGGGACGCTCTTCCCGGCCACGCGTCGGCGCTACCCTCCCGGAAAGGACATTGATCGTGTCCGCGCAGGTCGGTCGAAACGTCGCGCCTGCGACGGGGAAGCTCGGGGTGATGCTGGTCGGGTTGGGCGCCGTGGCGACCACATTCATCGCGGGAGTGGAGAACGTGCGCCGCGGGTGCGCGCTCCCGATCGGTTCGCTCACGCAACTGGGGACGATCCGGCTGGGCAAGCGGACCGAGAAGCGAAGCCCGAGAATCAAGGGCTTCGTGCCGCTCGCGGGGCTCGAGGATCTCGTGTTCGCGGCCTGGGATCCCATCCCGGACGACGCGTACACCGCCGCGCGGAAGGCAGGCGTGCTGGAGGCCCACCACGTGGAGCCGATCGCGGACTTCCTCAAGGGTATCACCCCCCTGCCGGCCGCGTTCGATCGCTACTACGTCAAGCGGCTCGACGGCCCGAACGTCAAGAGCGGGAAGTCGAAGCGCGACCTCGCCGAACAGATCCGCGCGGACATCCGGACCTTCAAACAAGCGTCCGGCGCGGAGCGGCTGGTGATGGTGTGGGCGGCCTCGACCGAGGCGTTCCTGACGCCCGGTCCGGCTCACCAGAGCCTCCAGGCATTCGAGCAGGCGATGGAGCGGAGCGACCCGGCCATCGCCCCGTCGATGCTGTATGCGTGGGCCGCGCTCATGGAAAACCTGCCCTTCGCGAACGGCGCGCCGAACCTCACGGTGGACATCCCGGCGCTCGAGCGCCTCGCCGCGGATCGCAAGATCCCGATCGGCGGCAAGGACTTCAAGACCGGCCAGACGATGATGAAGACGGTCCTGGCGCCCGCCTTCAAGGCCCGCATGCTCGGGCTCGCCGGCTGGTACTCCACCAACATCCTTGGTAACCGCGACGGAGAAGTGCTCGACGACCCCGAGTCCTTCAAGACGAAGGAAGAATCGAAGCTCGGCGTGCTCGAGTACATCCTCCAGCCCGATCAATACCCCGAGCTGTACGGGAACGTCTACCACAAGGTGCGGATCAACTACTATCCCCCCAGGGGCGACAACAAGGAGGGGTGGGACAATATCGACATCTTCGGCTGGCTGGGCTATCCGATGCAGGTCAAGGTGGACTTCCTGTGCCGGGACTCCATTCTCGCGGCCCCCATCGTGCTCGACCTCGCGCTGTTCTTCGATCTCGCCCAGCGGGCGCGCCTCGGCGGGATCCAGGAATGGCTGTCGTTCTACTTCAAGAGCCCTCAGACGGCGCCCGGCCTGTATCCCGAGCACGACCTCTTCATTCAGCAGACCAAACTCAAGAATACGCTGCGGTGGCTGATGGGCGAGGAACAGATCACCCACCTGGGCATCGAATACTACGAGCAGTCGTGAGCGTCGCGCAGTACGCCGTCACGGCCGCCGGCTGTGCCGCCATCGTGTGGGTGCTGTGGTATTTCCTCTTCTCGGGCGGCGCAGCCACGGCCGCCACGGTCGCAGAGGGAGTGCAGGAAGTGCGAATCACGGTCCAGGGCGGGTATAACCCCGATACGATCGTGGTGCAGGCCGGGAAGCCCGTGCGGCTGCAGTTCTACCGCGCCGAGACGGCGGATTGCTCCGAGCGTCTGGTGTTCGAGCAGTTCGCGATCGACGTCCCGCTCCCCGCATTCGAGACGACGACCGTCGAGTTCACCCCGAGCGAGGCGGGGGAGTATCGGTTCCGCTGCGGCATGAACATGCTGAAGGGGCTCCTGGTCGTCGAGCCCGCCACCGCGGACCGCAGGCCGTCCGCGTCGCCGCACAAGTTCCATGACTAAGACTCGTATCGTCCTGCCGATTGAGGGGATGAGCTGCGCGTCCTGCGCCGCAACGGTGCAGGACGCGCTCGCGCGGGCGAACGGCGTCGCCAACGCCGCGGTCAACTATGCCACGGCCAAAGCGGCGGTGGACTACGACGACGCGCGGACCGGCGTGGCCGAGCTGATTAAGACGGTCCGCGCCGCGGGCTACGACTGCGGCCAGGCGACGGTGAGCTTCGGCGTGCAGCAGCTGCATTACGCGCCGAGCGTCGTTCCGCTCGAGCAGGCGCTGCTGCGCGTGCCGGGCGCGATCCGGGCGGCGGCGAACCAGGCGACCGAAACCGTCACGGTCGACTACGTCCCGGGCGTCACCACGGCCGAGGCGCTCGAGCAAGCGGTCGAGCAGGCGGGGTTCGAGGTCGCGGAACCGATCCCCACCGAGGATCCCGTCGAGCGGGAGCGGATCGCGCGCCAGCGGGAGATCCGCACCCTGGGGGGGAAGTTCGCGCTCGCCGCCGTGGTGGGGGTCGTGACGCTGCTCGGCTCGATGCTCCTCACGGCGGAGGTCCCGGACAGCTTGCTCGGGCAGGTCGACGTGCTCGGCCGGCTGCTCATGCCCCTCGGAATGAGGCTGAGGGACGCTTTCGGGGGAGAAGGCGCCGTCGACCCGGAGTGGGTCAAGCGAGGGCTCGCGCTCCTCACCTTGCCGGTCGTGGCGTGGTCGGGCCGGCAGTTCTACCGTGGAGCCTGGAGCGGCTTCCGCCACCGCACCGCGGACATGAACACCCTGATCGCGGTGGGCACCGGGGCCGCGTACGTCTACTCGCTCGTGGCGACCTTCCTCCCGGGCGTGTTCACGCGCGCCGGACTCCCCGGCGACGTGTACTACGAGGCGGTATCGTCCATCATCGCGTTCATCCTGCTCGGCCGGCTGCTCGAGGCTCGCGCCAAGGGCCGGACGTCGGAAGCGGTGCGCCGTCTCGCGGGGCTCAAGGCGAAGCGCGCGCACGTGCTGCGGGACGGCAAGGAAACGGAGACGGTGGTGGAGGCGGTCGTTCCGGGCGACCTCGTCGTCGTGAAGCCGGGGGAGAAGATCCCGGTGGACGGGATCGTCACCGAAGGGGCGTCGGCGGTGGACGAATCGACGCTCACCGGCGAGCCGCTGCCGGTGCCGAAGAAGATCGGCGACGAGGTGATCGGCGCGACCATCAATACGACCGGGAGCATCACGTTCCGCGCCACGCGCGTGGGCAAGGACACGGCGCTGGGCCAGATCGTGCAGCTGGTGGAAGAAGCGCAGGCGACCAAGGCGCCGATCCAGCGCCTCGCCGACCGCGTGGCCGGCGTGTTCGTGCCGGTCGTGATCGCGCTCGCGATCGCCGCGTTCGTCATCTGGTTCGACGTCGGGCCGCAGCCGGCGGCGATCTTCTCCACGGTCGCCCTCATCACGGTGCTGATCATCGCCTGCCCCTGCGCGCTCGGGTTGGCCACACCGACCGCGATCCTGGTCGGGACGGGGAAGGCGGCGGAGTACGGCATCCTCATCCGCAGCGGCGCGGCGCTCGAGGGGCTGACCAAGGTGCGCACCGTGCTCCTGGACAAGACGGGCACGATCACCGAGGGGAAGCCGACCGTCACGCACATCGTCGCGGCCAAGCGGCCGGACGGCACGCCGATCGCGCCGGCGGACGTGCTCAAGTGGGCGGCCTCCGTCGAGCAACGCTCCGAGCACCCGCTCGCGGCGGCGGTGCTGAAGGCGGCGCGAGAACGGCAGGTCGACCTCCTGCCGGTGGAGCGCTTCGCGGTCATGGAAGGGCGGGGCGCGCGCGGCATCGTGGACCGCCGCATCGTCGAGATCGTCTCACTCCGCCATGCGCAGGAGCGGAACCTCGAGTTCGGCAGCCTGGGGCAGGATGCGGACCGCTTGTCGGCGCAGGGCCGCACTCCGGTGATCGTGGTCGTGAACAACACCGTGTACGCCGTGATCGCCATCGCGGACCCGATCAAGCCGACGAGCGCGGAGGCGGTGGCCCACCTCAAGAAGATGGGCCTCACGGTCATCATGGTCTCCGGGGATTCGAAGAAGGGCGCCGAGGCCGTGGCGAAGGAAGTGGGGATCGAGGAGGTCCTCCCCGAGGTGCTCCCGTCCCAGAAGGCCGAGCTCGTGAGGAAGCTGCAGAGGCGAGGGCGACCCGTAGCGATGGTGGGTGATGGGATCAACGATGCGCCCGCTCTGGCGCAGGCCGATGTGGGCATCGCCATCGGCACCGGGACCGACATTGCCATCGAGGCGTCGGACTTGACGCTCATCCGCGGCGATCTGCGCGGCGTCGTCACGGCCATTCAGCTGGCGAGGCGCACGGTGCGGACGATTCGCATCAACCTCTTCTGGGCGTTCCTCTACAACACGCTGGGGATTCCCATCGCGGCGGGCGCGCTGTATCCGTTCTTCGGGGTGCTGCTGTCGCCCGTGCTCGCGAGCGCCGCGATGGCGTGGTCGAGCCTCAGCGTCGTGCTGAACAGCCTCACCCTGCGGCGCTTTCGGCCCCTGTGGGGCCTCACCCCCTGACCCCCTCTCCGCGTTGCGGAGACGGGGAACGAAGCACAGGGTCACGTGGAGACGAGCCGTGAAATATTTCCACCGCGCGACGCTGTCGCCCGACGAAGTGCTCGCGGCAGCGAAGGCGTTCTTCGGGTCCCGCATGGCGCCCGCCGAGGAGGCGCCGCGGCGCCGCGTCTATGCGGGCCCGCTCGGCAAAGTGACCGTCGCGGCTCGGGCGGAGGGTGGGCACTACACGTTCGTCGAGGTGAGCACCGACCAGGTGGGCGAGTCCGAGCTCGACAGGCTCGCGAAGCGCTTTTTGGCGGAAGTTCACAAGCAGGTCGAGCCGGCGCACGAGCTGCGGGGCGCCTACTAGACGTCTCGACGTCTAGCCGTCTAGCCGTCTAGTTTAGCCCGCCAGCTTCGCCCCGTACCCGGCCTGCTCCACCGCCGCGACCAGCTGGTCGGTGGTCGTGGTGTCGTCGTTGAAGTCGATCTCGGCTTCGCCGGTCTCCAGCTCCACGATCGCGGAGTAGACTCCCGCCGTGCGCTTGAGCGCGCTCTCCACCTTCATCTGGCAGTGACCGCATGTCATGCCGCTTACGCGCAGCTTGAGTGTCGCCATCGTCTCCTCCGATCCCCTCGGGCTCGGGCCGCTATTGATTCTCCCGTTCCCCTTGGTCAAGTTTCACGCCCACTAGAATTTACGTCATGGCATCGCACGCCGCTCCGACCGCTCAATCCCCGCCCATCCCCGCGGGGCTGTCTCGCGATCAATTGTTGGAGATCTACCGTTATTTGCGACTCACGCGGACGCTCGAGGAGCGGCTCACCGCGCTCTACAGGCAAAGCAAGGTCATGGGCGGGTTGTTCCGATCGCTGGGGCAGGAAGCCGAGTCCGTCGGGTCGGCTTATGCGCTGGAGCGGGGGAGCCACCGTGACTTCATGTCGCCGCTCACGCGGAACCTCGGCTCGATGCTGGTGATGGGCGCGGCCCCGATCCAGATCCTCCGGCAGTACCTGGCCAAGGCGGAGTCCCCGACGGGCGGGCGCGACCTGAACATTCACTTCGGCGACCTGGAGCGCGGCTACCTGGGCCAGATCTCGCACCTGGGAGACATGATCCCGGTGATGGCCGGGATCGCCCTCGCGTTCAAGCTGCGGCGAGAGCCGCGCGTCGGGCTCGTCTACATCGGGGACGGCGGGATGTCGGCAGGCGCGTTCCACGAGGGTATCAACTTCGCCGCGGCGCGGCGGGTGCCGCTCGTCGTCGTCGGCGAATACAACCACTGGGCCTATTCGACTCCCCCCCGGAAGCAGTTCGCGGTCGAGCATCTCGCCGACCGCGTGAAGGGCTACGGCATCCCCGCGGTCAGCGTGGACGGCAACGACGTGCTCGCCGTCTACGAGGCGACGCGGTTCGCCGTCGAGCGCGCGCGCCAGGGCAAGGGCGTCCACTTCATCGAGGTCAAGACCTACCGCCGCAAGGGGCACGCCGAGCATGACGACCAGCACTACGTGCCCCAGCACGAGCTCGAGTGGTGGGCGAAGGAGAACGACCCCATCGACCGCTATGTGCAGCGGCTGCTCGGCAGCGGGTGGGCGGAGGAGCAGGAGCTGAAGGAGATCGACGAGCGGGTGCGGGTGGAGATCGACGCGGCCGCAGACGCCTGCCTGGGCGAGCCGGCTCCGGGCCCCGAGTCGGCGCTCGCGGATGTGTACGGCGATCCCCCGGCGGCCGAGCGGCTGTGGTTTCGGAGCGTGTGATGGCCGAAGTCACCTATCTCGAGGCGTTGCGCCAGGGGTTGTGGGAGGAGATGGAGCGCGACGAGCGCGTCTTCATCCTGGGCGAAGACGTGGGGAGCTACGGTGGGGCGTTCAAGGTCACGGAAGGCTTCGCCAAGCAGTTCGGCGAGGAGCGGGTGATCGACACGCCGATCTCGGAGGCGGCGATCGTCGGCGCCGCAGCGGGCGCCGCGCACATGGGGATGCGGCCGGTCGCGGAGATGCAGTTCATCGACTTCATCTCGTGCGCCTACGACATGCTCACGAACTACGTGGCGACCGCGCGCTACCGCGCCGGGCTGCCGACGCCGATGGTCGTGCGGGGGCCCTGCGGCGGGTACGTGCGCGGCGGGCCGTTCCACTCCCAGAACGTCGAGGCCGCCTTCTTCCACACTCCCGGGCTGAAAATCGTGTATCCCGCCACGGCGCGCGACGCGAAGGGACTCGTCAAGAGCGCGATCCGCGACGACGACCCCGTGATCTACCTCGAGCACAAGTGGCTGTACCGCCGCATCAAGGAGCGGCTTCCCGAGGACGAGGAGATCCTGACGCCGATCGGGGCGGCGCGGGTGGCGCACGAGGGAAAGGACCTGTCGGTCGTCACGTACGGCGCGACGCTGTGGAAGTCCCTCGAGGCGGCCGAGCAGCTCGACAAGGACGGCGTTTCGGTCGAGGTGCTCGATCTGCGCACGCTCCTCCCCCTCGACGACGTTGCGATCATGCGCAGCGTCAAGAAGACGAACAAGCTGCTGATCGTCCACGAGGACACGCGCACGGGCGGTCTGGCGGGGGAGATCGCGGCGCGCGTCAACGAGCAGGCGTTCGAGTGGCTGGACGGGCCGATCATGCGGGTGACGGCGCACGACGTGCCGCTGCCCTACGCGCCGACGCTGGAAGATTTCGTGCTGCCGCAGACGGAGGACATCGTCAAAGCGGCGAGATGGCTGGCGGCGTATTGAGCGTTGTCCGTCGTCCGTCGCCGGTCTTCCGAGGTGACGTGCGGACGACGGATGACGTGCGACGGACGACGATCGCGGAGGAGCGCGCATGGCCCGTATAGACGTCCTCATGCCCCAGATGGGCGAGTCGATCGCCGAGGGCACGGTCAGCAAGTGGCTCAAGAAGGTCGGCGAGGAAGTCAAGCGGGACGAGCCGCTGTTCGAGATCTCGACCGACAAGGTGGACGCTGAGATCCCGTCGCCCGTGGCCGGCGTGCTGGCGGAGATCAAGGTGCAGGAAGGGCAGACGGTCGCGGTGCAGACTCTCGTCGGAGTCATCGAGACGGA
>WNGJ01003466.1_pt1 | contig 16240 bp, 15 predicted proteins | sample 5400611 | NCBI WGS metagenome assembly WNGJ01 (sample SAMN13153375, study PRJNA577476) | soil metagenome | isolation source: 40 cm soil or saprolite under Garry oak tree replicate 1 | place: USA:California | collected 2016-06-15 | reverse complement strand
CTCAATCTCCGTCGCGGGACCGAACAGACGGCCAGGCGGAAAGGGGCGCGTGCGGCCTACCAGGACACGCCCTGGTATTGGGAGCTGAGCCGCTCCACCCCGCGTCATGGCGATCGCCCCTGGGAGATCGTCCATGTGGATCATACCGAGCTGGATATCGAGGTCTGTACCTCGATGGGCCGGGTGCTTGGGCGACCGTGGGCGACCTTTGCGACTGACGCCTACTCCCGGCGCCTCTTAGGCTGCTACCTCTCCTTTGATCCACCTTCCTACCGCTCGTGCATGATGGTGCTGCGCGCCTGTGTGCGACGACACCAGCGCTTCCCGCAGTCCATCGTCGTCGATGGGGGGCCAGAATTCCAGAGCGCCTACTTTGAGAGCCTAATTGCACGCTACAACGGTACCAAGAAGACGCGCCCCGGAGCCAAGCCACGCTACGGCTCGGTCATCGAGCGGCTCTTTGGGACCACCAACACCGAGTTCGTCCACAATCTGCTAGGCAACACGCAGGCGTCAAAGCAACCGCGCCTGATGACCAAAGCGGTGGACCCCAAAGGTCAGGCCGTCTGGCAACTGGCTGACCTCTATCAGTATCTGTGTGAATGGGCGTACCAGGTCTACGATCAGAGCACCCATGAGACGCTTGGCGTCTCGCCTCGCGAAGCGTATGTGACCGGTCTGGAGCTGGGTGGAGAGCGCGCCCATCGCCGTGTCCTCTACGATGAGGAGTTCGTGATGGCAACGCTTCCTAGCCCTCGGAACAAGACAGCCAAAGTCGTGCCGGGCAAGGGGGTGAAACTGCATTACCTCTTTTACTGGCATGACGCCTTCCGCCATCCGGAAGTGGAGGGCACCCGCGTTCCCATCCGCTACGATCCCTTCAATGTTGGGATCGCCTACGCGTACGTGCGGGGACAATGGGTGCGGTGTATCTCCCAGTACTACGCGGCCTTTCAAGGGCACTCGGAAAAGGAACTAGAACTGGCCACGGAGGTCCTGCGCCAACAGGCCCGCATCGGCCACAAGGCGGCTTCCCTGACGCCGCAGCGTCTGGCCGACTTTCTGGCCGATGTGCATGCGCACCAACGGGTGCTGGTGCAGCGCCTTCGCGATCAAGAGGCGCAGGGAGTGCTGGAGTGTCTGGAGGCCAATACTACTAGAAAACCACCAGAGGCCATGCAGCCAGTGTTCTCTGAGGTATTTTCGTTGGAACCGGTCGATCTTGCGGCCCTTCCTGTATTCGAGGAGTATCGGTAGATGAAGGATCAGCAACCAGCAGAACTCGAGCAGGCCCTGTGGCTTTCTCCGGAAGATCAGGCTCGTCTTGCGGCATTTAAGGCCTATGCGGTCAACCACGCCCTGCTTGAAGATGTGGATACGAGGCTCACACAGGCCATTCTTGAACCAGCAGGCTTCGCGCACCTGCTCGTGTACGGGCCAAGTGGCGTGGGGAAAACGACCATGCTCCGGCGGACTGAACGACAGGTGCGAGAGTTGTACGCGCATGTGTCGACGCCGAGTGATGCAGCTGTGCAGTGGAGGTATCTTCAAGGAAGTCCAGCACTACCCGCGCAGCCTCTGTTGGTTCTGGAGGCGCGGCCGCCAGATGGGTTGACCTTCAATCGGGCCGATTACTACCGCTCAGCGCTCACCGCACTTGGGGAGTCGTACTACAAGCAATGGAGCCTAGTCGATATCCATGTGGACCAGACCTGGGAAACCAAGACTCGCAGCAAAAGTACCGGTCGGGTCGCACAGTTCAACGACTCTCCAGAGTTACGTCACGCGCTGGAGGAGACGCTGGTTCGGCGTGGAGTGCGTGCTGTCATTGTAGATGAAGCCCAGCATCTCATGAAAGTGGCGAGCGGAGCCAAACTCCTCGATCAGTTAGATTGGATCAAGTCCATGACCAATATGACCAACGTGGTGTATATTAAATATAATCTGAACTCTCGGAGACGGCTGGTGACCCCGATGAACGCGTTTTGTGGTAGGATGAAGAAAGCAGGACTGTTCATTACTTCCGTGCAGAAGGAGCTGTTCCATGCCAGATATTCGCTGGGAGTGTTACCCCCTGGTTGCACAATACGAGCTTGCACGAACGTGGCTGACCATGCAGAGAAATTTGCAATTAGCTCCGACCACCATTGATGCCTATGGGCGTAACCTCAACGATTACCTCCGATTCTGCTCCAAGCACAACCTCCTTCCTGAAACCATCACCCGCGAGTCACTGACGCTTTACATCCAGGATCTCGCCACACGGGCCAATCCGAGAGGTGCCAATATTCTCTCCATTAGCTCTGGGCGTGGGCTTTCTCGCGCTACCATGCAGCAGAGGCTCACAGTGGTTCGCCTCTACCATGATTATCTCATCGAGAAACAGATTCGTCCAGATAACCCCGTTGGTCGCGGGAAATACGTTGCGGGGAAAGGCGTGAGTACTTCTCAAAGAGGTCTTCTCCCCACGCAACACAAGCTCCCATGGATTCCCTCAGACGACGAGTGGCAGGAAGTGCTGCACACTCTCAAAGGCGAGAAGCTCAGGAATCAGGTCATGCTGCTTCTTGCGTACGATGGGACGCTTCGCCGTGAAGAATTGGTGCGGCTTGAGATCGCCGATTTTGACTTTGCGTACCGGCAGATCCGCATTCGCGCTGAGCATGCAAAAAATGAATCGGAACGCGTTGTGGGCTACAGCCGCGTGACCAGCCATTTTCTGGAAGCCTATCTCCAAAAGCGCCGTCAGCTCAGTGTCAAACGAGGTGCCTTGTTTCTCTCCGAATCTCGACGGAACCCAGGCTCTCCGCTCTCCCTCATCATGTGGTCCAAAACCGTCGAGAGCATTGCAGAGCGAGCTGGCGTTCCCCGCTTCACCACTCACACTCCACGTCATTTGCGCCTCACGCATTTAGCCAGAGCCCATATGGACTTGCACCAGATTGCGACCTACGCGGGCCACAAATCGCTCCAAACGACGATGCTCTATCTGCATTTGAGTGGCGTTGAACTGACCGAAGCGGTGAGCAAGAGCCTGGCCGGGTTTGAGCAATGGATGACGCACATCCTGGAAGGATCACTCACATGAAGCAGGATAGCCTTGCCACTCAAGCACTCCAGCAGATCACGTGGTCCTGGCCGCTCGATTTGGAGCAATACGACAAAGACCCACAGATTTACCCACTGGAGTATGCAGAGCTTGAGAAGCGCTTCCAGAACGGGAAAAATGGGCATATTTATCCGCACACCAAACAGATCCTCCACCGATTCGTGGACCCCATTGAGGACGTGTTGCGGTACATCGGTGCCAAGCCAGAAGCATATCAGCAAACACTGCGGACGATGTTGCTCGAAATGTACAAACGACGCAGAACCTTCTGGGCCTGGTCGATCGAGGAATGGGAAGAAAGTATTTGCCAGAACGATCAACTGTTTTGTCTCCGATATGGGCGCTTGGGGATGAGAACGCGCGCCCGCCGTTACCTTCCTGTGCTCGCCTACTCGCTCAAAGTGCATCCCCGAATGGAACAGATCATTGAACGGTTTGAGATCATTCCTCTGGCATCCACCATTTTTGGCAAAGAGGCGCTGAAAGAAGCGTTAGAGCCACCGCTAGCCATCTTGCAAGGATGGGGTTACAGTATGAACCAGCGGTGGCATGTCAATGCATGTATTGGTTACCTCTTACTGTACAATGGCAGTCCTCACCTGGAACAAATCTCTTTTGAGTCTCTCGAAACGGTTTCACATACCTGTTCGCTCCCCTGTGTTCAGGAGAGCCTGTATCGGATCTCGCGTGCGCTCTGGGCCTTGGGCATCATCAAACAACCGTTGCCTGATGCCCGTGTTGTGCCCCCTTCATGGAAAGGTTCGACTGATAATATTGCCCCTGAATGGCTTGCCGAATGCTTGCGGTGGCGAAAGCATTCCCCATTACAGAATACCGAGCATGAATATTACCAATTGCTTAAGGCGGGCCGCTGGTTGAGCGCTCACTACCCGGAAATGCGTAGCCCTGCTGACATGACGGCGGAAATCGCCGCAGAATTTGTAGCAGCGGTGAGCGAGATGAAAGTCGGAGAATGGACCCAGGTCCGTCACTCCCCTGATCGCGTAGGACAACCTTTGCTCCCACGAGCGAAAGACGGTTTGTTGAAAGCGGTGCGCTCCTTTTTCCGTGATTGTCAGGAGTGGGGCTGGATACCTATTCGATTCAATCCGTCACGCGTCTTACGCACCCCTCGCTCCATTCTTCATCTGATTGGGCCAGCACCGCGTGTGATTAGCAAGGATTCATGGGCAAAATTGCTGTGGGCGGCTATGAATCTGGAACATGAAGATCTTCCCCTCTCCAAGGACAAAAAGAGTATCTACCCACTAGAATTGGTCCGTGCTGTTGCTGTGGTGTGGTGCTTTGCAGCACTGCGCAACAACGAGATTCGCCGCTTGCAGGTGGGATGTGTCCGCTGGCAGTATGAAGACGTCATGGTTCCAGAAACCGGGGAGATCTTGCCGAGGGATGCTACCTGCTTCCTTGATATCCCGGTGAACAAAACCTCGACGGCGTACACCAAGCCGGTGCATCCACTCGTGGGCAAACGCATCCAGGAGTGGGAACAGATCCGGCCAAAGGAGCAACTCCGGGAGATCGACGCGAAAACGGGCGAATTGGTAGAGTTTCTCTTTTCCTACCGAGGCAAGCGCATTTGGGATGGGTATATCAATGAGGTGCTTATCCCGCTTTTGTGCAGGAAGGCGGGTATCCCTGAGCAGGACAGTCGGGGACAGATTACCAGTCATCGTGCCCGCGCAACCATTGCATCTCAGCTCTACAACGCCCGTGAACCGCTCACCATTTTTGAATTGAAAGAGTATTTGGGACACAAACATCTTTCCTCAACCCAACACTATCTGCTTGTTGACCCCACCAGGCTGGCCAGTAAAGTCGTCAAAGCGGGATATTTAGAACAGAACCTGGCGACGATAGAAGTCCTTCTTGACCAGGAGGCCGTTGTGAGCGGTGCCGCCAGCCGCGGCGAGGTCTGGAAGTACTACGACTTGGGTCATGGATTTTGCACGAATCCTTTCTGGGCAAGCTGTGCCCACAGAATGGCTTGCGCCCGTTGCCCTTTCTATCGGCCAAAAACGGCGACCGCAGAGCAGCTCGTTGAGGGCAAAGCCAACCTGGTGCGCATGTTGGAGTTTGTCTCACTCACCGAAGATGAGAAGCTGTTGGTGACGGAGGGGATTGAATTGCACCAGGCGCTGATTGAAAAACTCGCAGACGTGCCGACCCTTGCTGGGCCTACTCCACGTGAACTGGAAACCCAACGACAAGGAGAGACAATGATTCCAGTCAAGGGCATTCAGCGCTTCAAAAAGGAGAAGAAGCTGCAATGAAGGATGTGAAAAGCATTACAACCAATGAGCAACTTCCATCTTCTCAGGAAAAACAAACGAAGGATGCTCTTGCATTGTGTGGCGAACTGATACAAGATTTTAAGGACCGTGCTGATAGACACAAACGAACGTTCAAACTGCTGAGATACGCCAGCGTTGCTCTCGCAACCGCTGTCACCATTGTATCGACGCTCACCGCCATCCGAGGAATATACCTGTGGATTGTTCCCGTAGTCAGCGGACTCTCCGCTCTCTGCACAACATTGTTAAGCGCAAACAATTCTCAAGAACGCTGGGTCCATTCGCGAGGAGTGCAGCAACTGCTAGAGGCTGAACGATTTTTGTATATACAGCATGCTGGTGGTTACGCAACACCCGATGAGGAAGCAAACGTCCGCCTCTTTTCCGAACGTGTGGTGGCAATCTGGTCAGAAGCTCAGCAGGGCTGGGCACAGGGTGTTGCCAAAGTATCATATGGACCGTCGTCAAATCCATCGAGGTAGAGAAAGTCATGGCGAAAAGGGTTGACTTTGGATTATACATAATGCATGTGCTGGTAGGGACGTATGATTTGCTGGACTTTCGCAATCTGAACGGGCAAGCCGCGCGCCGGGGGCATGATCTCCACTTCCCCCGCTATCAATTCCAACACGAAGCCGATCGCAAGGCCTTCCAGGGAGTTCTTCACGCGCTGCTCCAGCAGGTTCCTCTGGACATGGATATCCAGGACCTCATGAATCACTGGTACTACTTCTACGAGCGCAGCATCGGCTGCGTGGGTGTCCTCAAGGACTGGTTGGTACGGGCCGTCGCCAGTTCCTTGCGTGCCGACAGACGTACCCTCACGCTGGCACGCCTGGAACAACATGCCCTCTCGAATGCACAGTGTGAGAGTATGGCTGCGGATGCGCATGCGGCAGAGCTGAAGCTCCACTACACTGAAAGCAGCCGCGAGCACCTGTGGAGCTTGCTCGGCATGAGCGGCATCCCCTTGAGTGAGTCAAAGCCATCTCTGGAAACGAGTCTAGATCAGGCAGCGCCACCCACTTCTCCTACCGTCGCACATGCAAAAGCAATACAAGGACACATCGGGCAACGGGCGCCTGCACGTGACCAAGTGGGCGAAACGACACAGGAGGAGAAAGCGACGAGGTGCGCATTTTCGGGCCCCATCGATTTGACATCAGACCAAATCGCAAGGGTCTCCGTCGCACGGGTGGAGTGCCCGGAATGCGGCGCGATGCGAACGCTTCATCCTCAAGGTGAGACGATGAGGTTTCCTTCCCACCCGAAACGTCTGACGTATTCCCCACGCAATGAAGTGCGGTGGGTCAGGCACGGAACAGCGTGGACACTCTCCGAAAAGAAGACGTAGCACTTGCAGATTTTCTTGCAGAGAACATGCAACCTGTTGAGATGATCAAATATGACTGAAAACAAAAAGTGAGTGAAACACATGTCAGTAACATCGTTTTGTGGGAATTGTGGACGACAGTTTCAGCCAAATGAGACGTTTTGCGCAAAATGCGGTACGCTAAGAGATACGAATGTGTCAGATACGACAACGTTGATCTCAGTAGAGAGTATAATCATTCAGATTGAGTTTTGATGGTTCTTGAGAAGAGGAAGCTGCTATGAGTGAGCAAGAAAATGCGGAAGCAACTGCAAAGCCTCGTAGAAACCGTCGGACACATAAACAAAATAGCGCACAATCACCTGCTTTATCACGCCCCACCAATGATGACTACAAAGGATGGAAAGCCTACTGGGAAGCGCAAGGCCAGCCCTGGCGTACTGAGCCAGAAATCGATGAAGAGCGGCAAAAGGATCTTGAGTCGCGGCGTAGTATTACTCCTGATATGTCCTTTATTCTGGGGGGCTTCTTACTTTTTAAGGGCGTCAAACTGAGTCGTGCTGATGTGGAGTGGCTGCTGGCAACACACGAAGATGGGCGTGGGCCTATCGATTGGAATGATGACAGTCAAAAAAAGCGCAAGGGATTGGTTTTGTTTGGAGCTGATTTAGGTCATGTAGACTTGAGTGAGTTACCATTGGCGCGTATAGCTGGAAGCCCGAAGGAAGCATGGATGTATATGTATGACCGGCCACAAATGGAAGCAGCAGCCATCCATCTAGAGGGAGCCGATCTGAAGCATTCCCATTTGGAGGAAGCTGATCTCAGCCTTGTCCATTTAGAGGGAGCCAATTTGAGTTATGCCCATTTAGAGGGAGCCAATCTGAGGGATGCCCATTTAGAGGGAGCCAATCTGGGTCATGCCTATTTAGAGGGAGCCGATCTGGGTTATGCCCATCTAGAGGGAGCCGATCTGGGTCATGCCCATCTAGAGGGAGCCTTTCTGGGGGATACTCATTTAGAGGGAGCCGATCTCATGGGAGCCTTTTTTGATGGCACAACGGAACTTGCTAGTGTTGTTCTCTGCAACAAGTTCAATGCTGTCTCTCTTATTGATGTGCATTGGGGTGATGTCAATATAGCTGTTGTTGACTGGTCATCGCTCTCCATATTAGGCACTGAACGCATTGCTAAGGAGACATATCTCCCTAATTATCGCTATTATGAACCAGCACGAGCGTATCGCCAACTCACGGTTGTATTGCGCAATCAAGGGCTCAACGAGCAGGCTGACCATTTTGCCTATCGTGCACAACTCATGCAGCGCAAAGTGTTCTGGTGTGAGCGGAAGATTGGACGTTATCTCGGCTCACTCTTTCTTGATCTCTTGGCAGGTTATGGTTACAGACCCTGGCGAAGTTTTGTAGCCTATCTCGTGGTGATTACGGCATTTGCCACAGCATACTTTATCATTGGGCATACAGTCGGGCCAGTTCTCTCACCATTAGGCTCGTTCGTCTTCAGCATGACCTCCTTTCACGGGCGTGGCTTTTTTCCTGGTGGTATTGAACTTGACGATCCTTTGACAGTACTTGCCGCCCTTGAAGCCTTTGTTGGTTTATTGATCGAAGTAACGTTCATTGCCACATTGACACAGCGCCTCTTCAGCAAGTGACCATCTTTCCCTTACCCTTGGTCTCATCTAAAAAGATTATGTGGTTCATATTGCACTTAGGCCCCGTTAGTTGCAATGTCAAGGCCGCGAAGCAGCATAACTTGTTCTCAGAAGTCTGATTGACACATACCTTTGCCGCTTGCTCGTCCTTGTGGCAATCCGGCAAACCTTCCTGGCAAAGTACAGAGATGGGTTCTCTGGTTCGTCGGAAGAGGGCTGTTTTTCCAGCTCTTTTGCTTTCCTACCTTTTGGCTTCGGCTTCTTTTGTTCTTCTCCTGACTGTAAATTTTGGAATTCCATAAGCGGAAATTTGGTAATTACGTGGGCGATTCGGTCTCTTTGATGTAGCGATACAAAGTAGCGCGGGAGATCCCGAGTGCGGCACAGATTTCTGGAATGGAATGACTTTGGTCAGCAAACATCCGCCGAGCCAGTGCCACTTTCCCATTGATTTTAAGCTTTCTTGGTCGCCCGCCTACGCGTCCCCTGGCTCTTGCCGCAGCTAATACCGCATACGTGGCCTAATATGTGCGAGGCTGACATGAAGTGCAGAGTAGCGAAATCGGCGTTTCAGAGCTGTAGAACTACAGTGGCTCCTGAAGCCATTCCCTTTCAATCAACTCGTGGCAGGAAACTCACAGCAGATGCTACCATCTGCTACAAGTGGAATCTCTGCCATTCCAACAAGAGATGCTGCGAACATGCTAACAATTCAGGAACTTAATTTCAGAAATCTGTATACCAAAAATTCTTATTCTTGTCGTTTTACTAATGACTAATTGAGTGCAAGCTTACTTGATAGCAAATTAGTCTAAACGTCAATCTAGTTGCGTTCATTCGCTGATCGAAGAAAGGAGACTTGACCATGGCTGAGGCCCAGAAGATCACCCTCGAGCAGTTTCTTTCACGTGAAGAATCGGCCGAGATCAAAGCGTTGGTGGGAAAATTCAACAGTGGCGCGTTTATGTGCTGCCACACACAGATCTTCGCAGAGACAGGGATCTGGATCGAGGAGCTTGTCCCGGTATTCCAAAAGCTTGATGCCCACCTGTCTGTCAACACTGAGCGAAAGGTGCGCGTTCTGTCACCGCAATTCACGTCCCAGTAACCATTTATCGTTGTAACCGATCCTGGTCGCGTCGTATGTCGCGCCACACTGTACGTGCAGGCCTTCTGAGAAGCCTCTACAGGGTAGTGGGGCAAGGCGAGGAGACGTTCCCAATTGCAAGCCGTTTACGATTGCTCCCTGAGGGGCGGTGATTCGACGCGACCATGCTTCTAGTATTGACGAACTCTTACGCGTTGGTTTGCAATTCTATTGCCATTTAAGATTTAATTCCGGCGGTGCTTAATGTCAAAAGACTTTCTAGTTCGTCTGTCAGCAGATATTAGCGCTGGTCAGCGCGACTTCAGTGCTACAATGCGGAAGCTCATCCAATTGGTGAGACCCGACTTGTATGAACCCCTTGCCTCCTGCAAGAGCGAACCCTTTCTGGAGCCATTTGCCTTCCTGTACTTCTCCACGGATCATCGCAGTCCGGGTTTGGAGCAGGTCTTCGCGGATCACCTGGCTTCTGCACGTCGGCCTCTGCAGGTACCAGTCTTTTCCGACCATAGTGGCCGCTTCTATGTTCCACGGCTTGGATATTTCGCGACGGCAATGCAAGATTCGAGGCTCGACCTGGTTGCACCGATCGGTTCCAACGCCTGGTACGTCATGTACAATGGCGACGACATCCCCTACATATTAGAGCCTCCAACGACCGTAGGGAAGACAACGATCGAGCTGTGCAGATACCACGTCCCCTTGCTCGATCGATGTTTCGTAGGTGCCGACGGGCAGGCCGCCGCAGTCGATATCACTGATGCTGCTACAGCACATGCGAGCCACCTAACCAAAGCTCTCACAACCCTCCATCGCGTTTGGCCCGCTCTACACGAGGCCATCGTGGGCGTAGTCCGGCTAGTAGTCATCTTCCGAGCAGACGGGGTGAACTCATTCGCGACAACGGCTGCTCATGGTACTGCGTTTCTCAATGCTGCTCTTGGCGATGATGAGGTTTTTTTCCTTGAGGACCTAGCGCACCAATGCGGCCATGTCATTTTCAGTGCTGCAACGGTCAAAGCGGCTGAGAATTTCGTCGTCGCGCCAACCACACTGATGCGTGTTTTCAACGAGCAGCGCACCGATGAGCGCTCAGTCTACGTGGCTCTGCATGGAGTCTTCACCGAGGCACTCATTGCCAAGTGTCTGGATGCATGTATGACGAATGGAATCTTTAGCGGAAGGCAACACCACGAATTGCAAGGGAGGTTGGCCTTTATTCTGCAGCGATTTGCCGCAGATCTCCGAAATTTCGCAACTCCGGGCATTCTCAGCACAAAGGGAGAGGAACTCTTGCACGCTCTTAGAGAGGTCTGGAGGGACATCTCTGTGAGGCGTACCGAGCTTGTCACTGCAGCCGCTATGTCGAACCAGGGATACAACTTTAGTTACCAGAGGTATGTCGAACTAAATCTGGGGACTGGAGAGTGGTAAGCGCTTCTGTTTAGGTAGGCCACTTTGGCATCCGCAACAGCTGATCGCGATCTGACCCCCTACATGATGGGGAAAGGCATGCTGCCTACTATTCTGAAGATGAACTATTGAGCACTGCCACCAGGAAGGAGGCTTATTGTGACTGAAAATGTTGCTTTGGATGCCGTGAGCCGCGTGGGCTTTGGCTGCTATCGCGTGGCGGCAGGAATCGACGAGCACTATGCTGCGCTCACTCACGCGTTGTCACTCGGGTGTACGCTCATCGACACAGCGAGCAATTACACCGACGGGCGCTCGGAAGAGCTGGTTGGAGAGGTCTTGAGCAACAACCCACACCATCGCGCTTTCGTGGTGACGAAGGCAGGATACATCACACCTTTAGCCGAAGGGGTGCTCAGAGAAGCTGGTGTGGATGTAGCGGGACTGTACCCCATCTCAGCAGAGAGCAAATATTCCATTTCCCCTGACGTCCTCAGGATACAGATTGCCGTCTCTCTAAGGCGACTCCGTCGGTCCTGGCTCGACGCGCTATTGCTGCACAATCCAGAACACTACTTCGATTGTGAAGGCATTGAGAAATCCGAGCAGGGCTACTATGCCCATATACAGAGAGTGTTCGAGTTCCTTGAGGAATACGTGGCTGCAGGCAAGATACGCTACTATGGCGTGAGCTCCAATACGTTGGCATTCAGCACAGTCTACGAGAAGAGAACGCATTTAGATCATCTGCTGACCGCGGCCGAAGCCGTCTCCACTTCTCATCATTTTCGCCTGGTCGAATTTCCGTTCAATCTAGTGGAGACAGAAGCGCTGACGCGGCAAGCTAATGATCGCAACCTGATTGATGATATCCGAGAGAATGGCCTCGTGAGTATCGCCAATCGTCCATTGAACAGTCCAAGCGGGAACGAGATTCTTCGGTTTGCGACATACGAGGATGAAGAGTGCGAGCTCGACCCGACTGAAGCTGCAGCTACATATGAGAGGTGTGTCGAACTTGTAAGGAAGCAGCTCGCGGCAGCGCATCTGCCACATGACGTCATGGACTTTACCGTTATGCAGTTCCTGAGGGACAACTGGTATGGGATTGAACACCCGGACACAGTTGACCAAATCTTTAGACGGCATTTCTACCCATTTATCGAGCGCCTCTGGGGTGGACCTGTGCCTGATGAGGCTCGCAGAACATTTGCCACACTACATAGGTACGCAGGGCTCTATGCAAAACAGCAGCTGAGCAAAAAGGGATGGGATATACGGGCAAAACTAGTCCGTGCAGGAGTCATAGCCAGCAACGACACGCGAAGCCTTGCAGCAATCGCTTGTGACTTCTGCCTACAGTCAGGACTCACCCACGTCGTCGTAGGCATGAGGACCATGAAATATGTCAACAGTCTAAGGGAACTGATACAGCCTGAGAACCGGAGCGGGGCTCCCAGCTGAAGGAAACCCAGTAATGGCTACTTGTCTCATCCATGCGAATAGACAGCCTGAGAATTACCTTGATGAGATGAGTGATCACTATATGGGATGATACTTCTCTGCTAGTCGCGTGAATTCCAACAACTGTACTGGTGCCCACAGTCTCCAAAGTAGTGCGATATGCCAATTACACCTGGAGGATCAATATTATGGTGATACCTCGTTCAGTATACGCCCGTCTCATCGAGCGCTTCATCTTCAACTTCCGGCTGGCGCCTGATGCTCTCGCCTCTCACTTGCCAGCTCCCTACCTCCAGCCGCAGGTCATCAATGGCTGGAGCGTAGTGTCATTCTGTGTCCTTATGCTCGACCGGGTCATGCTCTCACCGCTGCCATCATTTCTGGGCTTCAAGACTGTCTCCTGTGCCTATCGTTGTGGCGTCATAGACACCTCAGGGGCGAGTCCAGAGCCGTCTGTCTACATCACTGATCGGAATACCGATCTCCCCATTATCTCCCGTCTCGGGCCATGGGTGTTCTCGGACACGATTCTGATGATCCGCCCTTCCATTACCCAGGAGGGCGACGCAGTCACTATTCGTGTCAACTACTTGGATCGGCAGCGCTTGTTCGCAGCTGAGGCAAAGCCATCTGAGATCCCTGGGAAGCTAGATTCCCAAGTCTTTGACTCGATCGATGCTTTCGCTCGCTTCATGCATTTGGGCGTATCAAGCTATACGCCTGCGATTTACGGAGACGCCCTTGCCAAGGTCGATCTTCACAAAGACGATCCTAGCTACGTGCCGCTCAGCGCAACTGTGGATTATAGCTCGCTAGACGGAGTATGGCGAGATGCTGGAATCGCCTTCGATAGCGCCGTCCGAGCAACCGGTGGACTGTATACATGGACGTATCGGGGGCTCGGTTTGAAGGATCCACAGGAGACACTTCTGCGCCAAGAACGTCTGTCGGTTCGCACGTTTCGCAGTTTGAGGCGTGCAAAGCCGGAATAATGCACTGCCTAGTGAAACCATTCCATTTCGGGTGCTGTCTCGGTGAGAATTGTTCTGCTGTGATAAACGCGGAACGCGACCAGCACCCGAAATGGAATGGTCTCCCATATTATCCTTTATGTCAGCGAAGTATGTATTGGGTCTGGAGGGAGAGCAGGTGCTGACCCTACGGCAAGGCTTGATCCCTTACGGGGACGGCTTACTAGGGCTACCTTGGCCGAATTCAAACCGAGTCAATACCCCTTCAATCCGCGCATCTTGTTCAAAGTTAGCCATCATTCGGGTAAGAACTCGATTCAATACAGTGCAAGGAAGGTGTGTGTGATTTGCAAGAAAACCTAGCCGTTTAGGTCTGCATATACTTCACAGGTCGGGAAGGAAGAGAGAGCTTCGCCTGTACTACCTCTTTCTCTCCTCATGCTTGCAAACTTCTAGCACTATCGAAACTCGACTATCTGGCCATGATATGCTGCAATCAAGCTTTTCGAGTCGCCTTCACGCATAATGTGGCCGGATTGATCCACAGACTGGCCGCCGAGTCTGAAAGAGATGCTCATGCGCATGCCGGAAACGGAGATATCAACTCACGGCCACGTTATGATGCACAAATCGGACTTTCGGCACTTTATGCTTCAATTTGCTACGTTGTGTGCTTGCTCTAAAGTGGCTTCTGGCCTTAGCCAGCGGCCATGTTATGCTTCGCAAGCGCGGCCATTTTTTAGGGAAAATCACACAAAGTGATGGCCAAGTGTGATCCCCAAATCGTTCATCCTTTGGCCGCATGAATTTCGACTCTTTTCCCTGTGGTTGCGTACTTAGGATTTCGCGGATGTGCTCGTTCGGCTCTACAAACGGCTTAAGTGAAAGAACGGCTTCTCCCCGTTCGCGATCCGTTCCCTCGTTCAGTAAAGGCATTCTCAACCCGCTTCCCACGCCACCTTATTTTCTTAGCGTGCTTTTTGGTTCCGTTGCTCCTCAGAGGCCCCCTTCTTAACCGTTCCTTCCCATTCATAACTCATGCTATTTCCATCGATTTGAAACGGAGAAATTGAGGCGCTAATCAGCTCACCATCTGAAGGAAACTTGTCGAAGGCCAGAGGGAACTTGCCGGACCTTTCCTTTGGTGTAATTATTGATGACCAAGTTTGATGTACTGATTTACCAGACGATAACTCAAGTATCGCAGTACCTGACTCAAGAAGTTTTTTACCATCGATGATCCATTTGATCTGGTAGTCCTTACATGAGACAATGTCAGTTGGCGCGTTGTACGTTCCATTGATACATATATCCGTAACCCATTCTGACTTGTTGGCTGCTATAACCTGTACATCAAGTACTATTAGGCATTCAGGATATTCAGGGTATGAGAGCGCCCGAAGAACGCGATAGTTACCGTTTGTCAAGTCGTATAAATTCGACACGTCGTCCCCGATTCTGCTAAGACCAGCAGAAGTATGGTGAGTTGTTCAGGTTTGATTGCCAAGGGTGGCCGGAGTAAAGCCCTGTGGGAGTTGCGAGAACTCGCAGGCCGAACGACCACCACGACCTGTGTTGAACGATGCCAACACATTACCTTTCATCGTATGGCCGTTCACGATTCCCGAAATAGTTGTCCGTGCAGTTATCTCTTTGTGGATCATGTCAATCTCCTTTTATGCCAGACTTAGTTACTATCATTTGGCAGATGAAACCACTCTCTGAAAATCTAAAAAATATATTTATCATATATACTCTAGCACATATTTGCAGCTTTTTCAATCTATTTCTTTGTGAATCGGTCATTTTCAGATCGGTTTTGGGGATTCAATAATGAGTTGGTCTATCCAGAATTTCGACCCTTTTCACTGTGGTTGTGTACTGAGGATGCTAATCTGGCGTTGTTTCGCCGGTTGCAACCGCCATGGTTGCACTAGGCGCATCGAAGCGCCGAAGGCTGCCTGATACAGCCGCTTGCCGATCTCCGGCAACAGCATCTCGATGCGCTTGCCCCGTTCAGCAAACTCGGCGTATGGCCATAACGGGTATTCCTCCAGATACCAGCGCAGATCGGCGCGTTCCTGGAGCGTCAGGGGGTCATTCAAGATTCCTGCCGCGTAGTTCAGGCCCAATGCCTCACACCGTAAGGTCATGCTGGCGATCGCATCTTCCGGGGCATTTTCCGGCGGGGGCGTGAGCGCGATCGTGAGGTCAAGGAGATCAAACGAGTGGATCATGCAGGCTCCTTCCTGGAGAAAATGACTGCTGTCCCCTTATCTCGACACATCTTTTGACGGAGGCGTCCGGGGTTGGTGTGTCCAGCAGTCGAGCGAATATCGAGAATTGCTGTATCTATATTATCACAATGAATTTAACACGCCCCCCGTCGCTTCTCCGACAAAAGCCCGCAGAACGAGAATGAGCCTCCAGGGCCATGGAACTTCTCAGCGTCATAGTAGCACTGGGGCTTTGCTACCCCGTATTCATTTGTTGCTTACAGTCTGCAACCAGATCTTGAAGGAGCTTGACGCGCTTTTTTTGGGCGCTCACCCCGAAGGCGTCAACCCGCAACGACACAAACGCGAGCACTACAGGTGACGCGTCTGTTGGTGGTGGTGTCAGGATGATGCTCAAATTGAGTGTTCAGACATGTCGATCTCCCATCGTGGAAAAAGTGGCCTTGTTCAGTGAGCGCGCAAGAACCGAATAATGTGTAAGATGTTAAAAGTCAACTAGAATGGCCGCCACCGATTACTATTGGTTCCGATTCATAAGACTAGAGCCAGTCTCCTCAGAGAGGTGATGCTGGCTGGCAACTTCAGCACGGTAGCTCTCCACACTCATCATATCCAAAATGA
>WNGJ01020276.1_pt1 | contig 16244 bp, 17 predicted proteins | sample 5400611 | NCBI WGS metagenome assembly WNGJ01 (sample SAMN13153375, study PRJNA577476) | soil metagenome | isolation source: 40 cm soil or saprolite under Garry oak tree replicate 1 | place: USA:California | collected 2016-06-15 | reverse complement strand
CGCCCGCGTCAAGCAGGCGATCAATCACTGTTGCGTTGTAAGGCGGATGGTAATCACCGAGGATTCGCGAGCCGCAGGACGTCTGCATTCCCTCTACGCAGATGTTGTCCTTGATCGCGATCGGGATTCCGGCGAGTGCACTTTTGCGATTCGTAGTTGCTTCGGCTCTCTTCAGGGAACCACTGCGATCGATCTGCAAAAAAGCGTTTAGCGATTCGTTCAGCTTCTCGGCCGCATCGAGAGATGACTCTACAGCCTGACGAGCAGTCAATTCACCGCTGCTAATCAGTCGGGCAAAATCACCTGCAGATGTTTTTCCAAAATCCATTCGCTAAGATTAAGACAGGAGCAATGAACGTCGAACCCCGTCAGGGACGCTAGTCGATCACAACACTTTGGGCACGCGGAAGTAACCCGAAGCGGCGTCTGGAGCCTCCGCGAGTGCAGTTTTCTGACCCAGGGAAGGAGCGACCAGATCGTCGCGAGACGAATCTGTTGCTTCGCCTTCGGGTGTAAGTCCACCCAGCGCGGGCGCGACGTCGCCGGCGGCAACTTCGTTTAACTGCTCGACGTAGGAAACAATCTCTGCCATCTGCGGGGCAAAGATTTTTAGCTCGTCTGCTGTGATCTCCAGGTGCGCCAGTTGCGCTACTTTTTCGACATCGGATTCAGTAATAGGCATTGTAAAATTTCGGATTGCAAATTTCGGATTGCGAATTTAAGAACCAATTTCAAAATCTTGATTTCTACATCTACGTTCTGGAATTTGAAATTTCACTCTTGTTCCAAACGTCTCACGCAACTCGTCGCTGCGCCCAGAAACGCGCGTCGCAAATCGGCATCCTCAATCGCTGCGGCTGCCGACAGCAGCTCAAGCGGAACCTGTTCATCCGTGTACTTGTTCCTGGTTGAGTCTTTCTCCGGCGTCGGCGCCAATGGCTTGGGATCAATGCGAAACTCAAGAGACCGCACCAGCCTCTGACCCAGGACTGAGTTTAACTGAAACAACAACGAGGCCCGCATCTGCTCGAGTTGCTTCTTCCAAATGTTATCTGCAACGATGATGAGAAGGGTCTGGTTCTGAAGTTTGAGCGGCAGCGCATTCCTATTTAAGGTCTCGCCGACAGCGTATTTCCATGCGGCAATACAGGCGGCTTCAGCGACCTCTTCGGAAGCGCCCGAGGCTTTCAGTATGGCGGGCAGGGTCTTGATTAGTTTGTCCATCGTTTGTGAAGCTGCGGGTTTCCGGATTCCGACGTCACAATCTAGAATCTCATGTCCAAAATTGAAGATCGTTTGCGAGTTTATAAGTTGAGTACTTTAAATTCAAATCCGTGTGCCGTCTCCATCTCTGAAGAAAACCTTATGATGAAAGAAAAACTGATTCTGGCTTCGAAAAGTCCACGCCGTGCCGAGATACTCCGCGCGGTCGGCTGGGGCTTCGAAACGCAGGCTGCGAACATTGATGAAGCCAGATATGCCTCGGAAGATGCGGTGAGTTATGTAAAACGTCTCGCGCGCACCAAGGCGGAGACGGTGGCGAGGAAAACCTCGGAAGGCTTCGTGCTGGGTGCTGACACTGTCGTAGTCATTGGTGAAGAGATTCTGGGCCAACCGCGCGACGACGACGACGCACGTCGGATGCTGCATCTGTTAAGTGGCCAATGGCACGAAGTTTTAACCGGCATTGCGCTGGTGCGCGCCGGGCTGCGGGCCGAAGCCCTGGTTGATCACCAAAGCACGCGCGTGCGTTTTTGTGAAATGTCGGAGGAGGAGATTGACGGGTATGTGGCGTCCGGAGAGACTCGCGGCAAGGCGGGTGCTTATGCGATACAGGGCAGAGGCGCGCTCTTTGTCGAGGAGATTCAAGGGGACTATTACAATGTAGTTGGCTGCCCGTGCGGTTGGTTTATGAATTGTCGCGCCGGCTGGCGAAAGTTTAGAGTACAAGCTTTAGCTTGCATTCTCGGCCAGGCAGCGACCTAAAAGTTGAACTCTAAACCTCTCGCCTTTATTTCAGTACGGAACGGTCCCACCGTCGACGTTGATGGCCTGACCAGTTATGCCCCGACCGTCTTCCGAGGCCAATAACAACGCCAGCGCCGCAACCTCTTCAGAAGTGACAAGACGATTCTGCGGACTCATTCCCTCTAGAGCTGTGCGTGCTTCTTCCTCAGAGATTCCGGTTCTGTGTGTGATGTTTTCGATTCCGCGCACCGTCATGTCGGTGTCGACGTAGCCGGGACAGATGGCATTAACTGTGATTCCGTTCCGCGCTACTTCCAGCGCGGCTGAGCGCGTCAATCCCAACACACCATGTTTGGAAGCGGAATAGGCGGAGATATAAGGTGCGCCGATTTTCCCGGCAATCGAAGCGATGTTTATAATCCGACCCCAACCGTGCCGAATCATTGCCGGAAGCGCCGCGCGCGTGCAATAAAAGGTTCCCGAAAGATTAATCGCCAGGTGGCGATGCCAAAGTTCGTCATCAGTTTTGATCAGTACGGCCGACTCCGCGATTCCAGCATTATTCACCAGAATGTCGGGATCACGACCAAACTTCCTGGTGACACTCGCGAACATCTCACCAACACTCGCACTGTCGGAAACGTCGCAAGTCAGCGGCACCACCTGACGTTGAAATTGGTTACCAATCTCCTGAGCGACCTGTTGAACCTGTTCTTCTGTGCGAGCGGCGACGGCAATGTTTGCGCCTTGGCGCGCAAATTCCAATGCAATAGCACGCCCAATGCCACGGCCACCGCCAGTGATCAGTGCAATTCGATCTTGTAGCTTCATTAACAAGTTCCGAGTTTCGAATCGAATTTAGTATCGCGAAACAATATTCACAACCGGAACTCGGAACCCGAAACTCGGAACTGGTCTTACCGCCCCGTAAACTTTGGCTCGCGTTTCTCCAGGAAGGCGCGCACGCCCTCGGCACAGTCCTCCGACTCGAAGCACCTCATCTGGGCTTCAGTCTCATGACGTAACATCTCTTCGAGCTCTGCCGCCTCGCTCCTGTAGACTGCTTGCTTTGCCGCACTCAACGCAATCGCCGGCGAGTCGCGCAAACGCTCCGCGAGCTTTCGAGTTTCCGCTTCGAGATTCGCGGGTTCTACTACGTAATTGACTATTCCCAACCGCAAGGCCTCTTCGGCGCCGATCGCTTCACCAAGGAAGAACATTTCACACGCTTTGTTTGGCGTAACCAGCCGCGGCAAAAAAAAGGTGCCACCCCAATCGGGATGCAAACCCACTTTGGCAAACGATTGACTGAACGTAGCCGCAGTTGAGGCGATCCGTAGATCGCAAGCCAGCGCGAGATTGCAGCCGGCTCCAGCTGCCGGCCCATTGACGGAGGCAATAACTGGTTTGGTCATTTGCCGAATTGCCGTCACTACCCGGCGCGCCGAACCGAGCAAGCGGGAAAACTCGTCGGCGTCGCGTCGCTCTATCAATTCGGCCATTGCCGCAACGTCGCCGCCCGCACAAAACGCTCGTCCCGCTCCCGTGATCACAACCACGTGAACACCGCGTTCGCTGCCGGCTATCTCCAGGGCCTCTGCCAGATCGCGCCGCATGTGGCCGGCAAGGGCATTCAATTTCTCCGGACGGTTTAGTATGATCGTCGTGATGCCGGCGTCTTCAGTGATGTCGATGTGATCGTACATAAAAGCAGTGAATCGTAAATGGTAAATCGTTAAAGACTGGGCGCACAGCGAAGCGTAAATAGGTAAACGAATGCAGCGGAAGCGGGTTTTAAACTATTTACGATTTACGATTCACTATTTACCTTTAAAGACTGGTTTGCGCTTGTTGACGTAAGCGTCCAGTCCTTCTCTTGCATCTTCTGATTGGAAGAGTTGCTGTTGCAGCTCGCGTTCTAATGCAAGCGCTGACTCGAATGGAATCTCCACACCCGTCTGCACGCTGCGCTTGATTCTACCCACCGCACCGGCTGCCTTGTTTGGTGTTGTAAACTGCGCCGCGTATTCCGTGACCTGTTCGTTGAATTGATCGTTGGTTCCGGCATCGAGAATCTGATTGATCAAACCGAGTTCTTTCCCAAGCTCGAAATCAAATAGTTGTCCTGTTGCCATTAACTCAATCGCCTTTGATTTACCAACTATCCGCGCGAGACGCTGCGTACCACCAGTGCCTGGCAGCACGCCAAGTGAAACCTCAGGCAGCCCCAGCTTGCCTGCATTTCGACGGGCGATGCGAATATCCGCCGCCAAGGCAATCTCCAATCCGCCGCCAACGCAATGGCCATTGATTGCCGCAATCACGAGTTTAGGAGTCTGCTCGAGGCGCGATAGGGTTTCATTCGCGTGGAGGCAGAAGAAATATTTGAACGCGGGCGTCACATTGGCGAGCATGTTGATATTCGCGCCCGCAGAGAAAAACTTTTCGCCGTTTCCAGTGATCACAATAACCTGGACGTCTTGGTCCATACGCGCGTTGAGGATTGCGGCATCCAGCGCCTGCATCATTTCGTAGGTGTAAGTGTTAGCGGGCGGATCGTTAAGCGTCAAAAACGCGATACCATTTTGGACGGCAAACTTAACCAGAGCGCCGGTGGATTTCGTTTCGTGAACCTGTGCCATTTGAAAGTCTCAGAGATTAGTGCCGATCCAGTTTAGAGTACAAGCTTTAGCTTGCGTAGTTACCCAGCAGCAGCCTGAAGGCTGGACTCTGAACTCCAAAGCGCAAGCAGTTTAGAGTACAAGCTTTAGCTTGCGTAGTTACCCATCAGCAGCCTGAATGCTGGACTCTGAACTCCGAAGTCTTTATTTATTTCATATGGCGCCGCGCCACACGCTAAACGGCTCAGCCACAGCTTTCGGACCGAAGTCTAGTTCGTCCCCTGGCAATCCGGCAACAAATCCGTGCAGAAACAATCGCATTATGTTATCGACCAACTCCGAGACCTTAAGTTTTCCATACGGGTCGTACCAGTTATAGATCCAGTTCATCATGCCGAACAACGCGTAGGTGGCAACGGTTAGATCAATTTGCGAACCGGATTCCTGCCTTTGCTGAATCTCTTTAAGAATCTGACGAGCGAGCTTTGTATATTTATCTTTCCTGGTGGAGACGTGCGCGTGTAAGTCACCCGCAAGCGACTCGGCCTCATGCGAGAGCACCTTCATCTCCGCCATGTTAGCGGCAAAGAATGAGAGATGGTTTTCAATGAAAACGCACAGCCTGCCTAATGGATCATCGACTTCCTGCAGCCTTTCTTCCAGCCGCTCGAGCACGCGCCCAAAACAATTGTCCTGAATCAGAAAAAGCAGTTCTTCCTTTGACTTGCAGTAGTGATAAAGGCCGGCGAGGCTGACGTTTGTAGCGCGCGAGATGTCGCGCATGGTCGTCGAGTGATAATTCTTTTCGGCAAAGATGCGCGCCGCGTGGCGCAGGATAAACTCCAGTTTCTGATCGTGGCGGGAAATCTCGGATTTCGAATTTCGAAATTCGGATTTATGGTTTAGCTGTGGCTCATTCTGGATCATTTCCTTCCTCGCACAATCAACTCAGGCAGGCCAAGAGGAAATTCGCAATCCGAAATTGGAAATCCGAAATTCATAATCGAACATACTCAAACTCGAATGGTTTGCCCTTGAGGCCCGTCGCCGGCGGAGCAATCCAATTGGCAATCTTTCCCGGTTCGGTCACTGCATGCATCAAGCTGCGGACGTACTCGCGATCCTCAATAGTCGGCAACCATTCAGCCTTGCGCCCCTCAAACTCCTCCGCAGTGATCAGGTTTCCTTCAATATCAAAATGGCGCCCGGCATATTCGCCAACGTGGCGGTGGAATCGTGAGCTTGGTAAAAACAAGCGTTCGCTAATGCCCTCATCAGCGAGTGATTTGTTCCAGCGCGCCAGGCCCTTCTCGCAGTCACGGACATACTCAGTACGCAACACTTCGTTCAACGCATTGCGCATAGGAACTTCGCGATCTTTGACTTGGCCCTCGTCGACCACCTTCATTGTAAAGTTTTGTTCAGCGACAATGTGATCCTGGTATTGCTCCTGCTCTTTATAGCGCCCCTTCAAGCCCGCCGCAAAAAAGTCCGCGGAGTTTGAACTAATCTCACCGCCAAAGAGATCAAGCGAATAACTGAACCAGAAGTTGATGTGCTTCTGAATGATGTCCAGGGGAACGCCACCGAGCTCGCGCACATCGCCCTGTTTCATCAATTGGGCCGTGCGTTTGACCACGCGATTCAGGCCGGTGTCACCGACAAACATGTGATGGGCTTCTTCCGTGAGCATGAACTGGCACGTACGCGCCAGTGGTTCGAAACCGGATTCAGCAAGAGCTGAAAGTTGGTACTTGCCGTCGCGATCCGTAAACATCGTGAAACAGAAAAAGTTGAGCCAATCATCACAGGGTTGATTGAAGGCTTCGAGGATTCGCGGCTTGTCGGGATTACCACTACGACGTTCGAGCAGTGCATCGGCCTCGTCGCGACCATCACGTCCGAAGTAGCGGTGCAGCAGGTAAACCATTGCCCAAAGGTGGCGGCCCTCTTCGACGTTTACCTGAAATAAGTTCCGCAGATCATAGAGCGAGGGGCAGGTTTTGCCGAGTTGCCGCTGTTGCTCAACGGAAGCCGGCTCGGTGTCTCCCTGAGTGACGATGATACGGCGCAGCGAGTTACGAAACTCGCCCGGCACTTCCTGGTAGGCAGGCCGGCCATAGTTGTCACCGAAACCGATTTTCGCATCAGGCTGTGGCGGCTCGAGAAAAATGCCCCAGCGATATTCCGGCATCTTAACGTAATCAAAATGCGCCCAGCCTTCAGAGCCCACGTCGACCGCGGTGCGCAGCCATACGTCCTTGTTCTGAAAACCTTCCGGCCCCATGTCGTGCCACCAATCAAGAAAATTTGGCAGCCACTTTTCCAGCGCCCGCTGGAGTTTCTTGTCTTCCGAAAGATTTACGTTGTTAGGTATTCGCTCGTATAAGTTCATCTTCAGTCTCTAAAACCAGTTAAAGAATCACAAGGGTAGAAAGGAAAGAGGCGAGCCTGAAAGTCTCACAGGTTGGGAAGGGTGGTTTACCCCCGCTCTTTGAATGCCCTTCCGTCTGAGCGAGGGCAAGCCCGCCTTCCTAACTATGAGAGCTTCCTTCTTGAATCATTCTCCCCTATCGCTGTGCCTCTTTAGCTTAGGTTCTCTTAAAGTCAAAATGTGCCTGGGTCGGCTTACCATAATTAGTTAAGGCGCCCTCGGGGCCTACCGCGTTTGGTCGTTGAAAAATCCAATTCTGCCAGGCTGTCAGACGGCCATAAATTTTTGTGTCCATCGTCTCGGGACCCGCAAAACGCAGCGACGCTTCCATGCCGGTAAGCGCATCCGGAGATAACGACGTGCGCTCCTCTATCGCGACGCGGATTTCGTCTTCCCAGTCCAACTCGTCCGGAACGAAAGTCATTAACCCAGCTTCGTCCGCAGCTTCCGCATCGAGTGGTCCCGCGTGGGCCAGGATCTTGTCAACCTTCTCCGGATCGGCCAGGAAACGCGACTGCAGTCGCGACAAGCCGTTACTCAGCGGCAGCGCGCCCGCGTTCAATGTGGACACCTGAATCGAAGACTCTGCGGCGTCGGGATTGTTCAGCATGTAACTGCGATCGGAAGCGAGCAGCAGTTCGAGCAGGTTTCCGGCAAAGCAACTGCCGGGCTCGACAATCGCGAAGAAACTTTTCGCAGTCAGATCGAGCCGGCGCAGCACGCGCGCCATGTAAAGAAGAATTTCGCGAACCAGCCAATGATCCTTATTAGCCTCGATTGTTTTGTCTACCGCCAGGACGTCAGCAGCGTTGCCTTCAGTGCGTATGCACACCAATCCGATCTCCGCCTCGTTTACGCGAAGATGAAGCAGAGCATCATCCAATTCGCGATAGGCTTGCAGTGGCCAGTAGGAGTCACCGAGTTGTTGAAAGTCGTCAGGCGAAGTCGGCAAGTTGGAGTCGGGGCCGCGCATAGTCAGGTCGGCGTAACGCTGCTCACGATTCAAAACTAAGTTGACGTATTTGTACTCAACACCAGCAGGCTTCAATTCCTTTTGAAGTGGATTAAGCTTTATGCCGGCTGCTGGCTCGTTGTCACTTGTAGATCCTGCGACTTCGCTAACACGTGCATCGATCGACTCCTGAAACTTGCTGGTTGCGAAGTAGTCATCAATCAATCCCCATTCCTTTGCACGTTTTCCCTTCAGGCCTTCGGCAAGCGTAGAAAAAACATCGGCGCGGTCGCGACGAACTTTTCTTTTGTCGACCAACCTGGTCAAACCGCCGGTACCAGGCAACACACCGAGCAGCGGCACCTCGGGAAGCGAGACAGCGGAGTTGCCATCGTCGACGAGATAAATTTCGTCGCACGCGATAGCCAATTCGTAACCGCCGCCGGAAGCGGTTCCATTTAGCGCGGCAAGGTAGCGCCGGCCAGAGTGATGCGAGTCATCCTCGATAGCGCAACGAGTTTCGTTGGTAAACTTGCAAAAGTTTATTTTAAACGTATGACTCGAGGTGCCCAGCATGTAGATATTTGCGCCCGCACAAAAGATGCGCGGTTTGAGACTGGTAATGACGACTACCCTGATCTGTGGGTGCTCGAAACGAAGCCGTTGAATCGCATCTGCGAGTTCGATATCGACGCCGAGATCGTAGGAGTTGAGCTTCAGTTTATAGCCCTCACCGAGCGTCACGTCTTCCTGAACATCCATTGTCAGCGTAGCGACCGGGCCAGCCACGTTGAGTTTCCAGTGTTTGTATTGATCTGGTGACGTTTGAAAATTGATCATGCGTCCTCGAAGTCTCGCCTCCTGCCCCACAGCGATTTCCCATAAAAATGGGGCCTTTCCGCAGGCTCTGGTTTTATCGTTCGAACGTTCGTTCGGATTTGATAGAATAGCTCTGGCGGGCTTTTTTAGTCAAGTTTGGTAGGGATACCAAGAAGGTGGTTTTGGCATCTTGCGCGAGCAGGCCTCAGTCGGACCTTGCTTGACAGCCTCGCAGTTTGGCGCGTAGGGTTCTCGCTCCAAAGGCGCCGAATCAAAGTTCTGCATGTTTGGCCGGTCTTCAAAACCGTCAGTGAGACTGTGAGAACAGGCTCAGGTAGGTTCGATTCCTACACGCCTCCGCCAGACAATCACTGGACAGTGGGCCGTAAGGCAGCAGGCAGTAAGCAGTAAGAATGCAAGTAATCGGGAATTAGAAATCGTATGCGTGATTGGGTTGCCCTCAACATGACCCCCGGCATCGGGCCTCGCGCCGCTGCCAAACTCCTCGAAAGGTTTGGATCTGCAGAAGCGGTCTATCGCGCTACTCGTGCCGAGCTGGAAAAGGTGCGGCTGCTGCCGGAAGCAGTCGACAGCATCATTGCACGCGACCTGCACGAGAAAGCGGCAGCGGAAATTGAAAACGTTAGGAAGCTTGGCGGCGATGTCCTGGTCCTGGACGACGGAGTGTATCCGTCACTGTTAAGGGAGATTTACGATCCGCCGATCACTCTTTACGTGAAAGGCGCCTGGTCTGAATGTCTCGATCAACCTTGTGTAGCGATCGTTGGTTCGCGAAAAAGTTCGACCTATGGACAAAACGCCGCGTCGATGCTGGCGCGCGACTTGGCGCAACGCGGTGTAACTATCGTTTCCGGTTTTGCGCGCGGCATTGACGCCGCCGCGCATCGCGGGGCGATTGAGGGCGGTGGTCGCACGGTGGCCGTCATCGGCACGGGCATCGACGAAGTTTACCCGCGCGATCATAAGAAGCTTGCGGATGAAGTGTTGGATACGGGCGGCGCTATCGTGACGCAGTTTCCATTAGCTACTCCGCCTGTATCGGAAAACTTTCCGTACCGGAATCGCATCATTAGCGGACTGAGTCTGGGTGTGGTAGTGGTCGAGGCAGCGGAGAGTTCAGGTTCGTTAATCACGGCGCGATTGGCTATGGAACAGAACAGGGAAGTTTTTGCGGTGCCGGGAAATATCACTTCGCGAAACTCCTTCGGCACTAACTATCTGATCAAAGGCGCCGGCGCGAAACTGATACAACAGTGGCAGGATGTTGCGGCGGAACTGCCACCACAGATTGCGGCAAAGATTCTGCCTCCGCCGCTGAGCGATGAGCGGAAAAAAGAGAGGTCACTTGCGGATCAGCTCCTGTTGGTGCCGCAAGGGCTGACGGGATTTGAGCAATCAGTCTTCAAGCTGCTGTCCGCCGACAGTCCGGCGCACATTGACGCGCTGGTGAATCAGAGTCGATTGACTATCCCGGATTTGACTGCGGCGCTACTAACGCTGGAAATGCGCGATCTGGTGAGGGCGCTGCCGGGAAAATGTTTTGTGCGGAAGATGTAAATGAAGAAAAGTTGTTATGGGAATCACTTTGGTAAAGGAACCAATTTCAACAAAACAACTTCGTGAAGCAGGAGAAGAATTATATGGCGACATGGTGAAAGCGGTCGTCGATGTCCAGAAGGGGGTAATGGCGGTTGGCGCTGAGTTGCACGCCGACGAAGAAGCATTCCTGCTCGAAGAAAGCTCACGTCAGGAGAATCTGTGGGGCATCAACTTATACACCAGCCTCGCAATACCTGAAATGGTGGAGTTTGATTCAATGATCAATATTCGACCGCGCCAGAACAACAGGTCTCGCGGAGTCGAAGATGCTGAAGTCCGTGAACGAATAATTGGAATTGTTCGCAAGCTGCTGCGATAGAAACAGACAATGACGACTTATCATCCGGATCTAGCTGCCGGTCGCTGGTTCACCTTGTCGCTCGCGAACCAATTGGGCAATGTCGGGAGTGAATATGAACGGGCTCAGAGTTGGAAAAAGCGAGGCGATCAGGTTCGCTTCGATCATGCCTTCGACCGACTGTTGGAGTTGCTTGATCTAACGATTGCCGATCCACGGTGGAAGAATCATCGGCTCAAAGAGCTGACGCGGCTAAGGGAAGTAGTATGCGACGAACTCTACAATAAGGTTCCTGAGTTCATTCACCCCTCTGATTTGCGGCAGTATTTTTTGTATTTTGGAATTCTGGCACGAAGCGAACGCGAGAAAGGCAGGGCCGAACGAGCGCCGAGCCTTGAGAATAGAAAGTAGTAATGGCAAAAAATTTAGTAATAGTTGAATCGCCGGCGAAGGCGAAAACGATCAACAAGTATCTGGGAAAGGACTATCTGGTTAAGGCCTCGATAGGCCACATCAAGGATTTGCCTTCCAAGGGGTTGGGCGTTGATGTCGATGATGATTTCAAACCGACCTACGAAGTAATTCCGGATTCAAGAAAACGAAACAACCGGAAGATTGTTACCGAGCTGAAGAAGGCAGCCAGGGAAGCCGACGCAATTTATCTTGCGGCCGACCCGGATCGGGAGGGGGAAGCGATCTGCCAGCACCTGGCGGAAGAGATTGTGCCGAAGCGACCGGCGAAACCAGCTTTCCGCGTGATGTTTAATGAGATCACGAAGCGCGCGGTAAATGAAGCGTTCGAACATCCACGAAAAATCGACGAGAACCTGGTTAATTCCCAACAGGCCCGGCGCGTGCTGGATCGGCTGGTGGGTTACAAAGTTTCTCCGCTTCTTTGTCGCACAGTTGGCGGAAGGTTAAGCGCCGGACGCGTGCAGTCGGTCGCGTTGCGCATGGTGGTCGAGCGCGAACGCGAAATCGAGAAGTTCGTCAAAACTGAATACTGGACAATATTCGCCAGCCTCACTGCTCGCCTTCCGCCCGCCTTCGATGCCCGGCTCTTCAAGATCGACAATCAAACAGTTAAGACCAGCGGTTTTGATCAGGACGTCAAGGCCAACGAAATACTGATCGGCGACGAAGCGAAAGCCGCGGAGATTGTCGCCGAAGCAAATCAGCAAACTTTCGTAGTCAATGAAGTAACAAAGAAAGAACGGAAGCGTAATCCGGTACCGGCCTTCATTACCTCCAAGCTGCAACAGGAAGCAGCGCGCAAACTTGGCTTTGCCGTAAAGCGCACGATGATGATTGCGCAAAAACTTTACGAAGGCGTCGAGCTTGGCTCTGAAGGTTCCGTCGGGTTGATTACTTATATGCGAACCGATTCCACGCGCGTTTCGGACGCCGCCTTGAATGAAGCACGAGAATTCATCAGGTCGCAATATGGCGCGCCTTATTTGCCGGAAAAAGCAATTCACTACCGCTCGAAGAAGGATGCGCAGGACGCGCACGAGGCGATTCGTCCCACAGAAGTGACGCGTACTCCGGATTCCCTCGCCAGCTATTTGAATAAAGATGAGTTGCGACTCTATCGATTGATCTGGCAGCGTTTTGTGGCTTCGCAGATGACACCCGCCATTTTTGATCAAACAACGATCGATATTGGCGCCGGGCGTTTCATCTTCCGCGCCACTGGCTCAGTACAAAAGTTTGACGGCTTCCTGAAGCTTTATCAGGAAGGTCGCGACGAGAAAACGGAAGACGACGAAGAGGCTGAGCGCACGCTACCGCCGGTTGAAAAAGGTGAATCGCTTGCGCTCAACAAGATCGCGCCAGAGCAACACTTTACCGATCCGCCTCCTCGCTTTACGGAAGCGACACTAGTCAAGGCCCTGGAGGAAAAGGGAATTGGCCGGCCTTCAACCTACGCGGCGATTATGACCACGATACAGGCCCGCGAATACGTGGAAAAGGTCGAGGGCCGTTTCCATCCGACTGACTTAGGCAAGACGGTAAACGATCTGCTTATCGAAGGTGGTTTTGACGATCTCTTCAACGAAACCTACACGGCGCGAATGGAAGAGGAACTTGATTCAATCGAAGAAGGAAAACTCAAGTGGACCGATGCTCTGCATGAGTTTTATGGAAAGTTTGCCGACGATCTCGATAAATTCAAAGTCTATGTCAAGGGCATCAAGGAAAAGGATACGCCCACGGAAGAAGTTTGCCTGAAGTGCGGCACCCCCGGCATGGTGATGAAATGGGGCCGCTTTGGCAAATATCTCAAATGCCTGAACTGCGACGCGACGCGCGATGCTGAGCCGAAGGCTGGTTCCAACGGCGGTGCCAGGGGAACAGAGTCTGGCGGCAGTGGCGAAGAAGCTGCGGAGCCGGAAATATGCGAACTCTGCGGCAAGCAGATGCAGTTGAAGCGAGGACGCTTCGGCCCGTTTCTCGGCTGCACCGGTTATCCCGAGTGCCGTAACATTCGCAAGATCGCGAAGAGCGGCGTGGCGGCCCCAGCGCCCGTGCCTTTAGATGAGAAGTGTCCCGTTGATGGGGCCCAGTTGGTCAGGCGCTTTGGGCGGTATGGAGAGTTTATCTCCTGCTCAAACTATCCGAAGTGTAAATACATCAAGCAGGAATCTACCGGTGTTAAGTGTGCGCGGCCGGGTTGCGAAGGTGAACTCGTAGTTAAAAAGTCGAAGCGCGGCAAAGTATTCTATGGGTGCGCCACCTATCCTGACTGCGATCGCGTCTATTGGGACAAACCGGTTGCGGAAGCCTGTCCAAATTGCAACGCGCCATTTTTGCTGGAGAAAACTACCAAGAAGCAAGGAATGTTTCGTCATTGCGCCAACGAAGATTGTGGTTACAACTCCAGTGAACCCGCCGGTGACAAGCCTAAGCGCGAGCCCGGAAATCGAAAAGAAAGCAAAACGCGCCTAGCGAGTTAGCAACAAATAAAAAGGCGAGACCCTTCGGGCCTCGCCTTTTGCGTGTCTGAATGTTTAGCAAGACTAGCTCGACGCCTCGAGGGGGCGTTTGTAAGACGCACTCTGGCCCACCTGGTTACTACTCGTCGTTGGACTCTTACTCGAAAGATCGAGACCGATCCAGCTCTTAACCTTCTTCAGCAGCGCCGGCAACACGACTTGCTGGGCCGTGCTTGAAAGCTCTTCGATGAAACGGTCGCCAATGGCTCCTGCTTCCTTGCTCAGGCGCTCATAGGCAGATGTTTCGCGGAGACGTTCAAGCACGCTCGGCCCTTCGTCTTTACCATTGGGTTTGGTAGTACTCTCCGAAGCTGCCGTTCCAATTACTGGTTGGGATGCGTATGAATGTGCAGTCGGCTCATAAGGAACCGGCGAAGGACGATATTGCTCATCGTTATCATCGCCCTTGATCGCTGCCGCAATTCCATAGCCCACAAAAAAGCCCACGCCAGCCGCACCCAATGACCAGGCCACCGGCTGGCGTTTGAAATGTTCGCGCCAATCGAGGGCGTCCTTTACGTTTTCATATTGCTGGGCCACGTTTTCCTTGATCTCCGTTACCGTATTTGTAATAGAATCCCGCGCTTCCTCCATGCGACGCTGGAGCTCTTCCTTGGACGGCCCCTCGTCATCCGTGCCGCGCGCGCGCGCGACTCCTAAAGTTCGTTCTTCAGCCATTGCTTATCCTTTCTAAGCTCTGCGACCGTTCGGTCCGGAACAAGCTTTTGCTTCGCTAAACGGTTCTTCATCGCCGAGACGATAATCGCGCCCACAATGAGATAGAGGACACCTGCCGTTACGAACCCAATCGCATACTTCGCCGGCTGGCTCAAATCGGCTCCGGCAAAGAGCGTCGAGATCCCAAAAGCCAGGGCGACGTTCACCAGCGCAAACCCGATCGCGGCGACGAAGCCGCCCACCGCAATCATGAGGCCGTCCCGCGCGTATTCATTCGCCTCTTCCTTGAGTTCGACTTTCAGCAAACTCATCTTGGTATCGAAGAGTTGCATTACATCGTCTCCCAGACGACTGAACAACGACGGCAGGTTTTCGTTATCCATCTTCTGCGCCGCCGTGGGTACTTCCGCTATTGCTGTTGCCCTGCTGGCTGAGGTCGCCATCACGGTTTATCTCCTTTCCGGCAATTCGATGCCCAAAACTTCTTAGCGCCGGCCTCGCAGGATCAAGCCCACGAGCAAGCCAGCCGCAGCCGAGATCAGGATCGCCTGGCCGGGATTCTGACGTGCATAGTCTTTGGCGCTTTCGGCAATTTCTCCGAGATCGGCATTCTGAAGTTCTTTGATTTTGTCGCCGACGACACTGATCTTGTCGCTAACGTAGTCCTTGGCCTGGCCGGCAGCTTCTGAAATCTTGCTGCCATATTCCTGCGCCAAAGCCGTCGCTGTGCCTGTCCCGCTGCTGGTGCCACCACCGCCGCCTGCCGGGAGCTCGCTCGCGGAACTAGTTGTTCCGGTTTGGCTCGTTGATCCTGTCTGCCCGCCGGTTGGCGAAGTTCCGGGGAAATCCGCTGAAGTTCTGTTCTGCGACATGCTTATTCTCCTTTGAAGTGTTCGCTACAATTTCTGAAGGGCTGATCACACAAAAGTAATCACTGACTGGCGAGCAAACAATGTGCCGAGTAGATTGTCCAACGCCGCAAACTCTTTATTCAAGATTATGGCGCGAAATTTCTTCTCCAACTCATTCAAGCAAATCCCTTGTCTGGAAGCGACTTGTTGCGAAAGGGTACAAGTTGGAATCGCTAAGATCGGGAACAATACAAAGAAACTGAGCCAATCGCCGAGAATTAAGCAACTATCACTGACAAGCTATATACTTGCCATGCTTTCAAAATTAGCCTGATACTCCGTAGGGAGTCGCTTATGCCTACTACTTCTGCAAACGGAAAAATATGCTACATAGAGATCCCCGCCCGCGACATTCAAGGGTCAGCTACGTTTTATAAGACAGTCTTCGGCTGGAACATCCGGCAACGCGGCGATGGAAATATGGCGTTTGACGATACAATCGGCGAAGTAAGCGGCACCTGGATACTCGGGCGACCGCCAGCGACGACGCCTGGGCTATTGATCTACATAATGGTCGATAGCGTAGAAAAAACGGTGGAGGCGGTGGTTGCAAACGGTGGTGAGATTGCGCAGCCAATCGGAGCGGATGCTCCCGAAATAACTGCCAGGTTCCGTGATCCGGCGGGCAATGTGATCGGCCTTTACCAGGAACCGTCCCACTGAAACTCTTGTCAAGTGCGCCAACTCAGCAGTCGTTCCTGCAATTCCGCGAAGGCTTGTTCCAGGCGTCGATGAGCGATTCTTAGATCGTCTTCTGATTGCTTGCGCCTGGTAATGTCGCTCATCGAGACCACGGCAAGGATCGGCTGACCACCCTCATCTTTGACCAGAGTCCCACCGTAGTTGAAAGTTCGTTTCCACTGCTGGTCAAAACGCCGAATAACGACTTCCACATTACGCACTTCTTCACCACGAAGGACGCGCGCCAGTGGCCATTGATCAATACT
>WNGJ01005729.1_pt1 | contig 16248 bp, 10 predicted proteins | sample 5400611 | NCBI WGS metagenome assembly WNGJ01 (sample SAMN13153375, study PRJNA577476) | soil metagenome | isolation source: 40 cm soil or saprolite under Garry oak tree replicate 1 | place: USA:California | collected 2016-06-15 | reverse complement strand
TAAACCGATTGTCATCGCATACAAGAACGGCGCGCCCGTGCGAATCATGGACGTCGCCAACGTCGTGGATGGCGCGGAAAATGTGAAACAGGCGGCCTGGGAAAACGACCAGCCCGCCGTAATCGTCAACATTCAGCGGCAACCCGGCGCGAATATCATCAACGTGGTGGACCGCATCCAGAATCTGCTGCCGCAGTTGAAAGCGACGCTGCCCTCGTCGGTCCAGGTTTCGATTTTGACCGACCGGACCACCACGATTCGCGCCTCCGTAAAAGATGTCCAATTCGAGCTGATGCTGACGGTTGCGCTCGTCGTCATGGTCATTTTCCTGTTTCTGCGCAACCTGACCGCCACCTCCATTCCCAGCGTGGCCGTGCCGCTTTCGCTGGTGGGCACATTCGGCGTGATGTACCTGCTGGGCTACAGTCTGGATAACCTGTCGTTGATGGCCCTGACCATTTCGACGGGCTTCGTCGTCGACGACGCGATTGTGATGATCGAAAACATCACGCGCTATATCGAAGAGGGCGAGACCCCGCTGCAGGCGGCCTTGAAGGGCTCGGAACAGATCGGCTTCACGATTCTCTCGCTCACGGTTTCGTTGATCGCCGTACTGATTCCCCTGCTGTTCATGCAGGACGTGGTGGGGCGGTTGTTCCAGGAATTTGCCGTAACCCTCAGCGTGACGATTTTGGTTTCAGCGGTGGTTTCCTTGACGCTGACGCCGATGATGTGCGCGAAGATTCTGCACCACCAAAAGGAGACGGACAAAAGTTGGTTCTACAGGGCCTCGGAACATTCGCTGAATTGGATCATCGATCGCTATTCTGTGATCCTGCGGTTTGTGTTGCAGCACCAGCCTGCCACGCTCGTGGTGACGCTCGGAACGCTGGCGCTCACCATTTTCCTGTTCCTGATCATCCCCAAGGGCTTTTTCCCCGTACAGGACACAGGAGTGATCTTGGGCGTGTCCGAGGCCCCCGCGACGCTTTCGTTTCCGGCTCTGTCGGAGCGGCAGCAGGCTCTGGCCAAGGCCATTTTGAAGGACCCGGATGTGGTGAGCCTGTCTTCGTTCATCGGTATCGACGGCGCCAACATGTTGCCTAACAGCGGACGCATTCAAATCAACCTGAAGCCCCGCGAGGAGCGGACCGATGACGCTCCCACGATTATCCGCCGGCTGCAAACCAGGCTGGGCGACGTCAAAGGAATTACGCTGTACATGCAGCCCGTACAAGATCTGACCGTGGAGGACAGGATCAGCCGCACTCAATACCAATACACGATGGAAGACTCGGACGGAAACGAACTCTCCGCTTGGGCTCCGAAGCTCGTTGATAAGTTGACAGCCTTGCCGCAATTGCATGACGTCGCCAGCGACCAGCAGGATCGCGGGCTGCAGGAAACCATCACGATCGATCGCGATACGGCGTCACGTCTGGGGATTCTGCCGCAAGTGATCGACGACACTTTGTACGACGCATTTGGCCAACGCCAGGTATCCACGATTTTCACGCAACTCAATCAATACCACGTTGTCCTGGAAGTGGACCCGACGTTCCAGCAGAATCCCGACGCGCTGAAACAGATTTTTGTGCATTCGTCCAACGGCACGCAAGTTCCGCTCAGCGCCTTTACGCAGTTTTCCTCGGAGCCCACTCCGATCGCTGTGAATCATCAGGGCCAATTCCCCGTGGTGACGCTTTCCTTTAACCTTGCGGAAGGAGTTTCGCTCGGGCAGGCCGTGGATGCCATCAAGACCGCGCAGCAGGATATCGGGTTGCCTCCAAGCATTCATGCCGGGTTCCAGGGAACTGCTCAGGCCTTTCAGGCGTCGTTGGCGAACGAGCCGGTCCTGATTCTGGCCGCATTGCTGACGGTGTATATCGTGCTGGGCGTGCTCTATGAGAGTTACATTCATCCGGTCACGATCCTCTCGACGCTGCCCTCGGCAGGTGTTGGCGCTCTGCTGGCTCTGCTGATTACACGAACCGATTTCAGCGTGATCGCGCTGATTGGAATTATCCTGCTCATCGGCATCGTGCAGAAGAACGCGATCATGATGATCGACTTTGCCCTCGAGGCGGAGCGCAAGGGAGGAAAAAGCCCGCTCGACGCGATTTATCAGGCATGTCTGCTGCGCTTCCGGCCGATTCTTATGACGACCATGGCGGCCATGCTGGGTGGTTTACCGCTGGCTCTGGGCGGCGGGACTGGCGCGGAACTGCGCCGCCCGTTGGGAATCGCCATCGTGGGCGGTTTGATTTTCAGCCAGGCGCTGACCCTGTTCACTACTCCTGTCGTGTATCTCGCGTTCGACCGGCTTGCGAAACGCCTGGGGGGCTCCACCATTGTTGACACCTCCCACGCCGGCGCGCCTGCGGACTAACTCGCAACCCGCATTCCCAAAAACGCTCTTCTCGCTCGCTGGCGATATCGGCCCCTTTCCACGCCCCCTCCCAGCTGCTCGTTCCCAGCCGGAGGGAAACCCGGGATCGTATTGCGCTGAGGGAAACTGCATTCCCCTGCGTTGTTTGCGGCGCCTAGCGGCTATGTTAAATTTTAAAATCGGGTGAAAATCGGCACTTTCCCCTATGCAGAATCAGAGAATGCCCGGCGCGCACCGACCAAAGATCTCTCATGTGGAGGTCTACTGGAAAACTGTTACCTATCGCACGGTCGCGCTTTACGTACTGCTGATTTTGGCGGTCGTTATGGCCACGCTATACTTGATCTATCCGGAAGCTTATAGCGGCGCGATGGCCAAAGTCTCCAAGACGCTCGGTGCAAGCGCCAACGCGAACGCGGAGTTGACCACGAAGCAGGCGAAATTCGTGAATCTGGACGGCAAGGTGCAAGTCAAGAAAGTGAATTCGGTCCAGTGGGTTGCGGCTGATTATCGTATGGCGCTCGACAAGGGCGATTTGATTCAAACCAGTGGGGATGGCGCGGCGCGCGTTAACTTTGCGGATGGCACAACATACACCGTGCAAGCCGACACGCTGGTGACCGTGGAAGAAAACTCCGTCGGACGCGACAGCGAAACACGCGTCGCCATGCACATCACCTCCGGAGCCGTGGACCTGGCCACAGGCACATGGGATTCTCCTAAATCCAAAGCCGAAGTTTCATTTTCGAATGCGGTGGCATCCGTCCAACAGAACAGCCGTGCCGCCGTGCGCAGCGATCCCCAGACCAACCAGGCAGATATCACCGTGTCCGCCGGTACTGCAGAACTGGCAACGACGGATGGCCGCCAGCACGTGGAGATCGGGAAATGGGAGCGCGTTACCGTCCCGCCGGCCGGTGGAACTGTGATGAAGACCAGCGTGCTCGCCCCGCCGGAGTTGGCTGAGCCGCTGAACTTGCAACCCTTGATCGTTCCAGACCCGAAACACGCGCCGGTGCATTTTGAGTGGAAGCCGGTGCCGGAAGCCGTCAGCTACGAGATTCGCGTCAGCACGACGTCCATGTTCTCACGCATCGTGCAGGACCGGAAACTAGCGGAGAGTTCAGCGGAAATCAGCGGGCTCGACCCGGGCGATTATTTCTGGGACGTATTGGCTACGGATGCGCAGAAACACGTCAGCGCGGCAAGCGATACGTTCAAGTTTACGCTCGCGGCACAAGGCAAGGGCCAGGAGATGATGCTGGAAATCGGGGACACCGAATTGCATGGTAACGTAGTGGAGATCAGCGGGCGCACCGAGCCGGGCGCGGCGCTGATCATCAACGGTGAGTCGGTGGCGGATATACGCCCCGACGGCACGTTCAAATACTTCACGCAATCGCTGGGGCGCGGCAGCCATTCGATTGCCGTTACGGGACAAAATCGACGGGGCGGCACAGTCATCAAGCGTGTGGAAATTGTAGTTCCGTAGCAAGGCAAACGGCGAGACACACGCAGAGAGGCCAGCCGGACGCACTCCGATACGCGGCATCCGCAAACCGCGGGAGGTGTCCGGAACTGAGGGGAACATGAACAAGAACGGATACAGCCTTCGCTCGGTCTTCAGCCTGTTTTCTTCCGACCTTGCGATTGACCTGGGCACGGCCAACACATTGGTCTACGCAAAGGGCAAAGGCATCGTGGTGAACGAGCCGTCCATTGTGGCCATCAATAAGAACAGTGGCGAGGTCGTGGCTGTCGGGAAGGAAGCCAAGGACATGCTCGGGCGCACGCCGGGCAACGTAGTGGCCATTAAGCCAATGAAGGACGGCGTGATCGCCGATTTCAAGGTGACCGAAAAGATGCTCACCTACTTCATTCAGAAGGCGCACAACCGGCGCGTGCTCGTGCATCCCCGCATCGTCATAGGCGTACCCAGCGAAATCACTCCGGTGGAAAAGCGCGCCGTCCAGGACTCGGCGTATCGCGCTCGCGCCAGTGAAGTCTACCTGGTGGAGCAAGCGATGGCCGCCGCGATCGGCGCGGGACTGCCCATTGAAGAACCCTCGGGCAACATGGTCGTGGACATCGGGGGTGGCACCACCGACATCGCCGTCATTTCCATGAGCGGGATCGTGTATTCGCGGTCGGTGCGCGTTGCGGGTAATGAGATGGACGAAGCCGTCATGCACTATCTGAAGCGCAAATACAATTTGCTAGTTGGCGAGCGGACCGCCGAACAGATCAAGATGGAAATTGGGTCGGCCTACCCGCTGGAAAAGCCGCTCACGATGGAAGTCAAGGGGCGCAATCTGATCGAGGGCGTGCCGCGAACAGTCACGATTGATGACAGTGAAATTCGTGAAGCGCTTTCCGAATGCGTCGCGACCATTCTGAACGCCTGCCGTGTCGCGCTCGAGCGCACGCCCCCCGAGCTTTCGGCCGATATCAGCGACCGCGGCATCGTTCTCACCGGCGGCGGCGCGCTGCTCAAGAATCTCGATAAGCGCATCCGTGAGGAGACGGGTTTGCCGGTCTCGATCGCGGATGATCCACTGGCATCGGTCGTGCTTGGCACGGGCAAGATGCTCAGCGATTTCCGGCTCCTGCGGCTGGTGTCCATCGACTGACCGCGGCAGACAGCGGGAGATTTTACGTGGGCCGATTCCGGCCGCTGGCTAGTTCCAAGGGATGCGTTCAGGGCATGCGCCGGTCCCGCCGCGATCGGCAGGAATCGGCGGCAAATATCTAAGTGCTGGCAGTTTTTTCGATGATTGCGATTCCCTCACGACACAAGTCTTTGACGCTGCTGGCGGCCGTTGTCGTCGCGCAGGTCTTGCTGCTCGCGGTGCAGATCAAGCGCGCGGGACAGGTGCGGCTGATCCGCGTCTGGGCTGTGGAATTGATTTCACCGGTCCAGCGTGCGAGTTCCTGGGTTGTTTATAACTTCGAGCATGGCTGGGGCAACTACGTCAGCTTGCGCAATACCAGACAGGACAATCAGGCCTTGCGCTCCGAACTGGACCGATTGAAAGTGCGCAACGCCGAATTGGAGGGCCGCGCTCACGAAGCCGATCGCCTCGCCGGCATCTTGAGTTTCCGCCAAGCCCATAGGGACGTCCCGATGGTTGCCGCACGCGTGATCGGAGGGAGCCCGGATTCCGGGAGTCTCGTCGTGAATATTGATCGAGGCTCACACGATGGCATTCGCCGCGACATGGGCGTCATCACACCGGACGGTGTCGTCGGGAAAATTCTTGCCGCCTATCCGGACATTTCACAGGTCCTACTGCTGGGCGATAAGGAGAGCGGTGTGGGCGCGCTTCTGGCTGACACGCGGACGCAGGGAGTCGTAAGAGGCTCGGGCAAACCGGACCTGACGATGGATTACGTCAGCAACGAGGTGAAGGTTTCGGCCGGCGAAGCGGTGCTGACTTCCGGCCAAGACCGCATCTTCCCCAAAGACTTGCCTGTCGCTACCGTGGCGGAAACGGCGGCGGACCGCAAAGGTTCGTTCATGAAGATCCGGCTGACACCGGCCGCGCACCTAGATCGGCTGGAAGAAGTGTTGGTCCTGCTGACTCGCCAGGACTTGGACGTAAAGTAAAGAAGCTGAAACGAGCCCGCGGGCGCGCGGTAGTTGCTCTAGGAAACTCTGAGCGAGATAGAATGGACAACACGGAAGTATACATCGGGCCCGAGCCCCACATTGAAGTGCATAAATATTATGGCGGAGTTGTTCCGGCCGTCGTTGTGTTGGCGCTCGTGCTCCAGGCATTCTTTCCTGTCCGTTGGTCTGGCTATCTCGAATTGCCGCTGCTGGTCACACTCTATTTCGCACTCAGCAAACGCAATCCATCGTCGGGCTTGGTGCTTGGGATGGTGGTCGGGCTTTTGCAGGACAGTTTGAGCCGCACGCCCCTCGGGCTCTACGGCATCGCAAAAACTCTAGTTGGATATGTCGGCTCCTCGATCGGCGCGCGCCTCGATGTCGAGCATCCGCTCGCCCGCTTCATTCTGACGATTGGATTTTACCTGTTCCACCATGCCGTGTTCACCCTGACGAGCCATCTGCTGCTCGCGCATCAAAATGAAACCTATGTCACCGCCTCCATCCTGATTGCCTCGGTGGTCAACGCCTTCATCGCAATCGGGCTGTTTCCCCTGCTTGACCGGTTCCGCAAGCCGTCGTAACTTCCCTCTGTCCGGGGCCCGCCGCGACCTGTCAAATACACTTGTGGGCTCCAAGAAGCGACCGCACCCGTTAGGTAATCCGCCACCTTTTCTATCTCGACCCGTGGGTGCGCGCTCTAGTTGGAACCTGCCAGAATCACAAACGGGCACTACTTGGAGCCTGCCAGAAGATGGTTATCCGATACGACGCGCGGCGTCTTGCACACCCCTGGTGCAAGTGCTAGTGTGGGGGACGGTTAGGTATGATCAGAAATTAGCAGGTGGCGCGCCGCAATGGACGGCGCAGGGTCAACGTGCCAATTACATTTCACAATGATAAACGCATGCCGCAGGGGCGCCTGGCCGTCACCTCCTACGTCATCGTTGGGATGATTGCTCTTCTTCTGTTTGGATTCTGGAAGCTGCAGATCATCGATTCGGATCGCTATTCGCAACTCGCCGAACGCAACCGCGTCCGGTCGATTCCGATCATTGCGCCCCGCGGCTCGATGCTCGACCGCGAAGGCCGCGTCCTGGTGGACAGCTATCCGTCCTTCAGCGTGCTGCTCTTGCGCGACGCTCCCGGGCAGGTGGAGCGGTTGCTCCCGCAGATCGCCGACGGCCTGAGCATGACGCTGGATGAATTGAAGCAAGAGATCGATGCGGCCAAGGCCATGCCGAAATTCCAGCCCATCGTTATCAAGCCGGAAGCGAGCCCCTCCGACATTGCCTACATAGAATCGCATCGCGCCGACATTCCCGTAATCGAAATGCTCATGGTTCACCGCCGTCGTTACCCGCACGGCGATTTGCTCGCCAGCGCGATTGGCTACGTCGGTGAAGTAAGTCCTGAACAGATCGAAGCCTCGGATTCCAAACTGAAACCGGGGGATACCGTCGGAAAAGCCGGCCTTGAAAGAGTGTACAACGACACCTTGATGGGCACGGATGGTTTGCGACGCGTGATTGTCAACAGTATTGGCAAGGAAGTCGGCCGTCTCGAGCAGCAGGACGCCATTCCGGGAAAACCGATCCAACTGACGATTGACTACGATCTGCAAGCCGTTGCGGATTCCTACATGGCCGATAAGGAAGGAGCCGTCGTCGCCATGGATGGGCGAACCGGAGAAATCCTGGCGATGGTCAGCCGCCCTACTTTCGTTCCCAAAGATTTTGCCGTCCGAATTCCCGCATCGGAATGGCGATCTCTCAATTCGGATGAGCGGACGCCATTACTGAATCGTGCCATTCAGGGACAGCTTGCCCCTGGGTCGGTCTTCAAGATCGTCATGGCCACCGCGATGCTTGAGTCCAAGGCGCTCCCGGGAAACTTCACTGCTTATTGCCCTGGCCACGCTGATTTCTACGGGCGAATCTTCCACTGTTGGCGCCCGGCGGGACACGGCATCGTCGATCTTCACAAGGCCATCGTGGATTCCTGTGACGTTTTCTTCTATACCATTGGGCAGCGGCTGGGAATCGATCGCATTCATGAATACGCCACCGGCTTGGGCTTGGGCCGGCGCACCGGCATCGACTTGCCGAGCGAGGAAGCCGGCCTTATTCCTTCGGAAGAATGGGTCCAGCGCGTCTACCACCATAAGTGGTACGCGGGTGAAACGATTTCGGTGGCGATCGGCCAGGGCTCCGTTACGGTCACCCCGATACAACTCGTGCGAATGATCGCGGCCGTGGCTACCGGCGGCGAGCTGGTCCAGCCGCATCTGTTGAAGAAGTTCTCCGCGAAATCGGATCGCTTTCCGCTTGCCGAGGACACGGTCGAGCAAGTCACGCAGGGAATGTACGGTGTCATCAATGAGGGCGGTACCGGAGCGAGTTTGAAGCTTCAAAACATCGAGTTTTCCGGCAAGTCAGGGACCGCCCAATTAATGAGCTACGACGCAGGAATCCGCCTGGGAAAGAAAGGGAAAGAAACCAATGGGTGGTTCGTCGGCTACGCTCCCCGACGCAATCCGGAGATTGTGGTTGCGGCGGTCATCCAAGGCAGCAGCGAGCATGGGGGAACGACGGCAGGACCCGTCGTGCGCGATATCGTCAAGGCGTATTACGACAAGAAGAGCGGACAAAAAGATCAGCGGTACACCACGAAGAACACGCGGCCCGAAATTCTGCCGGCCTCCGCGAATAGTCCAACGCTGGCGAATGGTCAGCCGGGCGTCGGACCAGACGCAGAGCGGGCCGGGCGGCCGGAGAGCGCGAAACCAAAAGCGACTCGCTGAAAAATTTGTGGAACAAGACTCTCGCCCGGTAGAATGAAGAAAACTGAATCGTGAGGCCATGAATCAAGGCGCAAGTATAAATGATTATGACTGGTGGCTGCTCGCGACGGCATTTGCCATCTGCGGCATCGGTGTGCTGGAGATCTGGTCCGCGACACATGCAAGTCATCTCGCGGGAATGCACACGCACCAGATGTATTGGATCGCACTGGGCGTAATCTTGATGTTTCTATTTTCTCGCGTGGATTACCACACGATTATGGAGCAAGCCCCGTTGCTGTACTTGATCGCGATGGTGGCGCTGGTTGCAGTGCTGGCCATGGGACACACGCGCTTCGGGGCCAAACGGTGGCTGCCGATTCTGGGGGGCTTTTTGCAGGTGTCAGAGCTGGTCAAGTTGATTATAATCGTGGTCATGGCGCGCTTCTTCGCGGAGGTGCGCACGGAACATCTCGGGCTGGTGGACATATTTAAAGCAGCGGCCGTGGTTGGCTTGCCGCTCGCGTTGATCATGCTACAACCGGACCTGGGCACAGCGTTAGTGCTGGTGCCGTTGGCGGCTGTGGGAGCATACTTGGCTGGGCTGCAGTGGAAGCATGCACTTGCAGCGCTCGCCCTGGCCGCTCTCATGTTGCCGGTGGGCTGGCATTTCCTGAAGCCTTACCAGAAGGAACGTGTTACAACATTCCTTCGGCCGGAAGACGACCCCCGCGGAGCGGGCTATCAGATCCTGCAATCGAAAATTGCCGTTGGTTCCGGGGGGTTCTGGGGCAAAGGACTTGGCAACGGAAGCCAAAATCAATTAGGCTTTGTGCCGGTGCGGTATTCGGATTTTATCCTGGCGGCGCTCGCGGAAGAATTAGGCTTTTCCGGAGTTTTCGTTGCGCTGCTGCTGTATATGTTCCTGCTGTTGCGGCTGGTCCAGAACGCCCAGCGCGCGCACGATCGCGCGGGGATGTTTCTGACCATGGGCGTGGCGGCAGTCTTGGGTTTTCACGTACTGGTGAACGTGGCGATGGTGATAGGGTTTATGCCGGTCACCGGAATTCCGCTGCCGCTCATGAGTTACGGCGGCTCGGCCACGCTGTTCGTCTTTTTAGCATTGGGGCTCGTGATGAACGTCCGCATCCGGCGTTTCGTCAACTGAGCTTGTTGCACTGCTTTCCGGCCAGCGCCGCGCTATGTATCAAGCCAGCGGCCCGCTGGAAAGAAATTTTGATGGGGAGGCTTGCATCGCATGCCCTACGGAAGATCCATATGGTTGACTTCCCCGGCGATCCCGCTGCGCGGGATGGTGCGCTCCTTTGCGCGCCGAGCTGGATTGCGGCGATGCCCTCCGAGGAGTTTTCATGTCGAAGGAGCTTGTGATTTCGGCGACCCCGCACGAGACCCGGGTCGCGATTGTGGAAGATGGACAGCTTTGTGAAATTTATATCGAACGCGAAAAAGAATTTGCTTTAGTCGGAAGCCTCTACAAAGGCCGCGTCACACGAGTCCTCCCCGGCATGCAGTCGGCCTTTGTGGATATAGGCCTCGACAGCGACGCCTTCCTGTACGTCAGCGATTTCCTGGAACATCTCGAGGACTACGACCACGTTGCCGCTCCGGTCGAGACCAAATTCCAAAAGATGCCACAACCGGGCAGCGAGGTGTTCGCGCCCTCCACCATAAACGGTGGGGTGACCGACGAACCGGCTGTTGAGGTTGCGCCGCCGATCGCTCCTCTCACGGGTGTGGGCTCTACTTTCCCGGAAAGTCCCGGCCCGGCGGGGACGTGGAATCCGCAAGAGCAAACGGGTGCGGATTCTACTTTTACGCCGAATGTTTCCAGTGAAGCAGGTAGCCAGCCGGAAAAAGGCGATGCCATGGAGCCTGCCGCTGCCGAGGTCGCCCCACCCGCTGTCCCAAATACTGGCGCACCTGCTCCTCCCGTTCAGCCCACCCAGCGGCCCTACGAGCAAAGACCAGACCGAGGACGCGGCGGCTTCAATAACCGTGGTGGACGCGGCGGAGGCAATCGCAGGTGGGGTCGCCAAGGCGGCGGGCGCGACCGGCGGCCGAACCGCGATTTGCCGCCATCAAAATATGCTTCGCCAAAGCCATTTGATTCGCGGCCGCGCGAATCTCAGCCCTACGAACCGCCCCCGGCTGACTATCAGCCGGTTATTCTCCCAGGCGAGTCGCTCGCAAAATACAAAGATAGAATCCCGGCCCCTCCCGCTCCGGCCAGGCCGCCGGTCGAGGCTGTCGCAAGCCCTTCGACCCTCCCTGCGGAACCGCCGGTCACATCGGCTGAATCCATGCGGGATTCCGGGCGCGAGCAGCCTGCGGTGGGTTTGCCTGATTCACTCTATGCATCTTCGTATGCATCGTCCCACACATCTGAGCCGGCTGTAATTCCTGCCGCGCGGGAATCAGTGATTGAATCCCGCCAGGAGCCGGGCCCCGCCGTGCCTCGGCCTGCCGTAGAATCGCGTGGAGAGACGCCGTTTGCCCCTCCTCCACGGATGGCCGTGCCGGAAATGGCCTACCAAGAACGCGAGGCCGAACCTGAAATTGCGGACGCTGCGGAAGTCCCTGCTCATAATGGTGCGCGCCTTTCCGACGATCAAATGAGCGCGCTGGCCGAGCAGCTTGCCGAAGCCAAACACGAAGAAGCCCAGGCGGAAGCTGAAGATCTGCCGGAAGTGCAAGAAACAGCGGCCGAACCGTTTGTCGAATCGGCGGAGCTTGAAGATCTGCAAGACGCGCTGCACGACGACCATGAGGCGGATGCCGCGGAAGCCGAAGAGACGGCGGATGCGATGCACGACGAAGCGCTCGCAGCGGATTCAGCCCCAGAGCCGATGGAAGAGCATTTGGGTGCGGGGTCGGCATGGAGTCCGCAAGAACAAAATGATACTCCTGAAGGGGCGCGCGACGCTGCGGGAGCACCGCCATCGTCTGAGGCTCCGCCCACCAGCGCCCGCATTTCCGATCAGCCGCGCGCCCGGTTCCAGCGTCCGATGCGGCGCGGTAACCGCCAACGCAGCGGAGGCCCGCGTCGCAGCGGGCGTCCGAATGAACACCGGCCTCAGCAGCACTCGCATCCGAATCCGCGGCACGAACAGCACCGGCGTCCGCTGCTGATTTCTGAAATGCTGAAGGCGGGCGAGGAAATCATCGTACAGATCGCCAAGGAGCCCCTCGGCAAGAAAGGCGCGCGCATCACGAGCCACGTGGCCCTCCCGGGCCGTTACTTGGTCTACATGCCCACGGTGGACCACATCGGCGTGTCCCGCCGCATTGGCTCCGCCGAAGACCGCTCGCGCCTCCGGCGGGTGGTGACCGAAGCAAAGGGAACGTTTCCCGGCGGGTTTATCGTTCGAACGGCAGCCGCCGGCGCAAGCGACGACGAAATCCGCACCGACGTCGAATTTCTGGGCCGCACCTGGGACACCATCCGCGCCACCTCCGAGCAGCGCCGCGCCCCTTCCCTTCTTCACCGCGACCTGAACCTGGTCGAACGCATCCTGCGCGATTACCTGAGCGACGACTACGTCGCCATCTGGCTCGACAACGAAGAAGAATTCACCAAGGTCGTCGAATTTGTCGGCCGCTTCCAGCCGAAGATGGTTCCGCGCGTAAAGTTGTACACGAAAGAAGCGCCCATCTTCGAGGAATTTGGCATTCAGCAGGAACTCGACAAGGCGCTGCGCCCGAAAGTCTGGCTGAAGTCAGGTTGGTACATCGTCATCAACCACACCGAAGCGCTCGTCGCCATCGACGTCAACACCGGGAAATACGTCGGCCGCGGCTCCACGCGCCTCGAGGACACCATCGTCAAAACGAACCTCGAAGCGGTGAAGGAAATCATCCGCCAGATCCGCCTGCGCGATCTTGGCGGCATCATCGTCGTCGACTTCATCGACATGGAAGAGCGGCGCAACCGCGAAAAGGTGATGGCCGCGCTCGATCAGGCGTTGAACCAGGATCGTGCTCCTTCAAAAGCCCTCTCGTTCAACGAATTCGGTCTGGTCCGCGAAAAATGTCCGCCGAACTCGAATCGCAAAGCCTCACGCTGCGTGTCAATCCGGAAATCGCCAAGACGCTCAAGACGCGCGAATCCTCGCTGATCGAAGAACTCGAGCAAACCACGCACAAGAGCGTCATCATCCAGTCCGACCCAACGCTGCATTGGGAGCAGTACGATATTTATTGAAGATGGTGGCTAATATTCCCGAAGACCCCATGTTTGCTACGCAAACCATGCGGCACACGGCATGATTCCCACCCTCACGGAGACGGACTTTGAACGACGCCGAACACAAGCAGAACTTCGCGATTGGGTCGACAACTTGCACCGAAGTTTCAGCCACACAATTGAGGGCAAGCGTGCATTGCGTCTCAAAAAGGGCCATCTCGTCAAAAAATTCATGGAGGAGATATGGCCTCTCGCCCTGTTCGCTGATGCGTTCTACAGGGGCAGATCCGACGTTCAGTTCCAACCCGCTATCGGTAACCAATCGTACGACGCACGGCTCTTCGAAGTGTCAACTCACCGTGTGCTGGACCATCTACAGATCACCCAATCCTTCGATGGGTATCAAAATCATCTCCGAATGTTGCACCTCGACGAGCATGGTCGGGCCCCTGTCACAGGTCCGAAGCTTAAGAAGGACAAGACTAGCGGGCACGTGCAGGAAACCTGGCCAGAGGCCGTATGCCACGAACACCTCTTGGCGCAGACTTTCGAGGCCATCCGAGCGGCGGTACAGGGTAAATCCCGAATGCGCTACGAATCAGATACGTCCCTGATTGTTGAGATCGAGGATCATCACATTCACTCTGAAAGCGATCGGCGAACTCTGGATGATTTCGCTCGCTCAACGCTCGTTCCGGTCGCTGCACGTTTCGCGACTCTGTACTTCGTCAGTGATCGTGAGCGCCTTGCAATCAAGTACGAGATTCACGCCGGGTGCGCCAGCCTTTGAGCGATTTTGAATCTCGGGTGCCGCGCCCTTGTGCTGCGCAAGGGCGCGGGTTTTCGTATCCTCCATTCGCTTTTCCCACTGGCCGATTCCGATCCATCCTGTCTTCGCGCAGTGGGGTTGCGCATGGAAGAAAAACCCGCACCCTTCACGAAAACCGTGAAGAGTGCCGCACCCGATCTTGGGCCGACCGTCCGCACAGAGGGATCAGGCTGGTGGCAACATTCTTGCGTCGAAAACAGGAAAAGCGTACGATTTGCGAACGAGACGTCTAACTCGGAAATTCCGGCTAGGTTCAGCGTGGAGGTGCGGCATGAGGCTTGGGATCGTAACGTCTTTGGCCTTGATTGTGGGTATTGTGATGACAGGCGCGCCGCTGTTGGCACACCACGGCACGGGTGTGGCGTACGTGAGGGACAAAGAGGTCACGCTGAAGGGAACCGTGACGGAATGGTTTTGGGCCAATCCGCATTGCGGCCTTCTGTTCGACGTGACGGACGAAAAGGGCGAAGTGATCCATTGGGGCGCCGAACTTGGCAATCCGCACAGTTTGTCCGAAGCCGGCTTTAGCAGAGACGCCTTTAAGCCAGGGGACAAGTTGACGATTACCGGGCACCCCGCCAAGTCCGGCGCGCCACGCCTCGAACTTCTACATCTCGTGCTTGCCGATGGCCGAGTCCTCCCGGAAAGAAGTGTTAAGGGCAATGGCGTTCACCTGGATGATCCCGGCCAGTAAGGAGTCCGTCGAGCGAAGCGATTTGAGTCGGACGTAAGCGTAGAGTTGCCCGCCGAAAGAGATCACTACCGGAGGGGTTTTGAAATGCGAAATCAATTTATGTTCTCGATCGTGGCCCCGGTGGCGCTAGTGGCGTGCTCCTGTGCCGCCTTCGCGCAGACGTATGGCACGAAAGGATACTCCCCAGGGGCATGGAAACCGGACGAACTGGCCAAAGGGCTCTCAAATCCCACGCCCTTCGACCAACATAACCTGTCCGGAGTTTGGTCGATGCCCACAAAACCCGGCTATTTCGAAAGGCATTCCCTGAACGACAAACCCATAAAGATAGCTCCGAATGTGCCTCCGCAGATGGGCTCAGACGCTTATCCTCCTCCTATGACGCCTTGGGGAAAGGCGAAGTTCGATGCCGCAAAGGTTAGCTATGGCCCCCGAGCCGTCCCCCCGGGAGAGGGGAATGACCCAGTTTCGACTTGCGAACCGATGGGTTATCCGCGCGATCTGTGGGAAGCGAACCTAAGACCATTTGAATTCGTGCAGACTCCTGACAGGGTGCTGCAGCACATGCAATATCATGATTTGTGGCGCACTATCTGGACGGATGGGAGGCAACTTCCGAAGAATCCGGATCCGGCTTGGAACGGATACTCGGTTGGCAGGTGGGAAGGAGACACATTCGTCGTTGAGTCCGAAGGCTATGACGACAGAACCTGGATCGATCATTTCGGCAATCCGCACAGCGACCAGATGCACCTCGTGGAGCGCTACAAACGCGTCAACGTTGAGACCTTGGAGCTGGAAATGACTCTCACCGATCCAAAGACGTATACCGCGCCCTGGGTGGGCGACAAGATCACCTTTGTGCGTGCGAAAGTGGCGATTTTCGAGGAGATCTGTTCGCCGTCGGAAGAGGGCCATTTTAACGACATAATAAGGGACCCCGCGGTCGGAAAACCCAAACCTTAGTCTAGAGAGCACCACCGCGAGCCGAAGCCGGATCACCGCCAAATTGGAGGAGGAAACCTTGAAATACCTACTTTCTTCAGTTGCCATGGTCGCTCTTGCGCTGAGCATTTCGTCCGCCGCGCGAGCCCAGAGCGAGATCACTCTCCTGTCGCCGGACCCCATCAAGGCGACAATCGAAAAGCTACTTGAGGGCTTCGAAGCCAAGACGGGTACGCAGGTCAAGGTGACGTATGGCACTGGAGTAAGCACCAGGAAGACGGTTGCGAGCGGGCAGGCGTTGGACGTGTCGCTGCTGTTTGCACCTTTTGCGGAAGCGCTCAAAACGGGCAACATTGTCCCCGGCAGCGCGACCGTTATCGCGAGACTCCGCTTGGCGCTCGCCGTGCAAAAGGGTGCGCCCAAGCCCGACATCTCAACACCAGAAGCGGTTAAGCGCACGCTGCTCCATGCGAAGTCCATCATCTCCGTGGATCCGACTCAGGGGAGCGTCGGGGGCATTGCCCTCTTGGCGCTTGACAAGCTCGGCATCACCGACCAAGTGAAGCCGAAGATCAAGTGGGTCCAAAACGGCGGCCTCGTGCAGGACTCAGTCGCCAAGGGCGAGACGGAGATTGCCTTGGGGCCTTATCTGAGCGACATGCGGAACCCGGGCCTCGACGTCGTTGGTGCGCTGCCGCCCGGGGCTTCGACTCCGGTTGATATCACGGGTTTCCTGTCCACCAGCGTGAAAGACTCGAAAGCGGCCAAAGCGCTCTTGGCCTATCTCTCGTCACA
>WNGJ01014871.1_pt1 | contig 16250 bp, 16 predicted proteins | sample 5400611 | NCBI WGS metagenome assembly WNGJ01 (sample SAMN13153375, study PRJNA577476) | soil metagenome | isolation source: 40 cm soil or saprolite under Garry oak tree replicate 1 | place: USA:California | collected 2016-06-15 | reverse complement strand
CAGAATTTGCGCGGTACGTGGAGGGCTGGGGTCGCTCCGGCGACACCGGCTTTGTCGCTCACAACAAGAAAGATGGAATGCTGCTCGGTGCCGTTTGGTTGCGCAACCCGATCGACGAACCTGACGCGCCGCCGGAGTTGGCTCTTGCCGTAAAACCGGAGCACCGCAGGCACGGGATCGGTACGTCGCTGCTGACGCAATTGGTTCGCGCGAATCCCGAGCAGTCAACCATCTCGCTGAGTTTTGTCACCGGGAAACCGGTGTTGCGCCTTTACGAACGGTTTGGGTTCAAAGTCGTGGAGGAACAGCCTGGCGCGGTGGTAATGCACCGGGAAATTTAGGAGCGCTTGGGTGAGGTTGCTCGCGTCAATCACGCTGATAATGCTGGCGGCCGCCGCGATGGCGCAATCATCGCCAGGAGCGAACACGGCGGTGGATCAGCTCATCCCGTGGTTGCTGGATGAAGATCAACAACTGCGGGGCGTCCCATTCAGTGAAGTCATTTTTGATACCACCGGGAAGAAAATGCTCCCGTTTGACGCAAGCAATCCAGTGGATCAGCGCGTCGCAAAAGCGATTAGCGCAGCCTGCGATGAAACGATAAAGAAGTTGAATGCGCCGGGCAGCGCGATTCAACATATCGATCGCATCAACGAAGTGAGCAGCCATTTTGAAAATAGTTTGCGCGAGTTGCTGAACGCCACACCCGGCGTGCACTGCGCTTTTCCACTCACGAATGATGGCAAACCGCAGCGTTCTGGTTATCCCGATTTGCGAATAGTCGATATCGACAGCAAGCGCGTCTTTTATATCGACCCAAAACTTTACGCCGCCGCAGGCCGCGACAGCAGTTTCCGCACGTTTTATTTCGAGCCGAAGAAAACGACGAACAAGGTGCGCGACGACGCAGTGCATTTCATCGTCGGCTTCGCACATGAGCGACGAGGTGAATCGAGTTCTCGGTGGAAATTCACGCGATGGGATCTCGTCGATCTTTCTCAGTTCCAGGTGAAATTGAAAGCAGAGTTTCAGGGCAATAACCGCGACATGTATCGCGCGGAAGCAATCGTGGCTTCCAGCGCAAAATAACCGCCTCCGGCTTCGGTGCGGCAAGCGAGTAGAGCAGAAGTTGCTCCGAACAGCGCCAGGCGTAATGGTATGGTTTCGATGATTGCAAAGACGACAGAAACATTTCAGTTCGACGCGATCGACGATGTGCTAAGCGACATCGCAAAGGGGCGCATGGTCATCGTAACCGATGATGCCGATCGCGAGAATGAAGGCGATCTGGTGATGGCGGCGGAAAAGGTGACGCCTGAGGCCGTTAATTTCATGGCCACGCACGGGCGCGGTCTGATTTGTGTTCCAGTTTCGAATGAGCGCGCCGAGCAACTCGGGTTGCAACGAATGGTGGTGCAAAATCGCGAAAAGCATCGCACCGATTTCACTGTTTCAGTGGACGCGGCGCGCGGAGTGACCACCGGCATCAGCGCTTATGACCGCGCCACGACCATCCTGGCAATCGCCAACCCGAAATCTTCGCCGGAGGACCTTAGCCAGCCTGGCCATGTATTTCCCCTGCGCGCCAAGGACGGAGGCGTGCTGCGACGCGCAGGGCACACCGAAGCCGCTGTCGATCTGGCAACAATGGCGGGGCTGCAGCCGGCGGGAGTGCTTTGCGAAATTTTGCACGCCGATGGCACAATGGCGCGTTTGTCGGAACTGATGGAGTTTCACAAAAAACATGGTCTGCGGATTTGCACAATCCAAAGTTTGATCGCCTATCGCCGTCTTCGCGAAAAGCTTGTGGAGTTGGAGCAAATCGTGAAGCTGCCGACTGACTACGGCGACTTCGATTTGCACCTGTATCGCTCGAAGCTCGATGGGCAGCACCATCTAGCGCTGGTGAAAGGCAGGATTGACAAAAACAAGCCAACGCTCGTGCGCGTGCACAGTCAATGTCTCACCGGCGACGTTTTTGCATCGCGCCGCTGCGATTGCGGAAATCAATTGCATGCGGCGCTCCGACAAATCCAGGAGGAAGGCAATGGTGTTCTGGTTTACATGCGCCAGGAAGGACGCGGGATCGGTCTCGCGGCAAAAATCCATGCGTACAAGTTGCAGGAAGAAGGTCTCGATACCGTGGAAGCCAATGCCAAGCTCGGGTATGCCAGCGATCTGCGCGATTACGGGCTCGGCGCGCAGATTCTGTTCGACCTCGGCGTGCGGCAGTTCAGGTTTCTGACTAACAACCCGAAGAAAGTTGTCGGCCTGGAGGGATACGGTCTCGAAATGATCGAGCAAGTGCCGATCCGCGCGGAGGCAAATCCGCACAACATCAAATACCTTGAGACCAAAAAGACGAAGCTGGGTCACATGCTGTGAATGACGGAGCACTAATGACGAATCCCGAAGGAATGATGGAATGACGAGGTCTGAAAATATTCTGGTTGCCGCGAAAGGATCATTCGCCATTCAGTCTTCGTCATTCTTTCGACATTCGACATTCGTCATTTGTCATTTCTAGATGTCGAGCAAAGCGCCGCGTCGTCCGCAAATTGCCAAAGCGAAGCGCACCTTCTGCATTGTGGCGAGTCGGTTCAACGAGCGATACGTCCAGGGACTCATAGATCACGCTACGGAAGAGCTACGCGCGCTTGCGCCAGACGCGAGCATTTCTCTGCACCGGGTGCCCGGAGCGTTCGAACTCCCGCTCGTCGTGCAGGAGCTTGCTGCGCGGGATAGAGCCGATGCAGTAATTGCTTGCGGCGTGATTTTGCAAGGCGAAACGAATCATGCACAAAATCTCAGCCGCTCGGTCACCGATGCGCTTCAACGCATTGCAGTGGAACAAGCAGTGCCAGTCATCAATGTGGTCCTCAGTTTCAAAGACGAAGGTCAAGCACGTGCGCGTTGCCTTGAAAACCAAATCAATCGCGGCACCGAAGCCGCGCGCGCGGCGGTGGAAATTGCGAATGTGTTAGTGGACCTTCGCAGAGCTTGATCGTTATGGGCAAGAGACGACGCGCGCGAGAAGCGGCAGTTCAATATCATTTCTGGCGCGACCTTCAACGTGGCGAAGCGCCGGAGAAGATTGATGATTTCTGGGAATTTTGCCCAGCTACGCCACGGGTCCGCGAATTTGCGCGGCCACTTATCGAAGGAATGGTGGCGCATCTACCGCAGATCGATGAACGCATTCGCCGCTACTGCGAAAATTACGAATTTCGCCGTATTTCACCTGTTGATCGCAATGTTCTCCGGCTGGCGATCTATGAAATGCTTTACCGCGACGACATACCTCCGGTGGTCTCAATCAACGAAGGCATCGAGCTGGCAAAAACTTTTGGCGGCTCTGAATCGGGCCGTTTTGTGAATGGTATCCTCGATCGCGTGCGAAAAGATTTGGATCGCCCCGCGCGCGTGCCGGTTACGAAACGAGAGCCGTGATTGGTTAGATCGTTGCGTCGTTACACCGATTCAGGAATCCCGGAACCCGATTCACCACCTCACACATGAAATTTCTCCAATCGCTCGTTCAGCAGTTTGCCTCCAAGCCAATCGACTGGGAGCAGCTTGAAGAGTCTCTCATCCGCGCGGATCTCGGCGTGCCGATGACAACGCGAATCATCAAGACACTTCAGGAATGTGAGGCCTGGTCTGTGCTTGGAATTGGCGATGTGATCAAGGCCGTGCGCGAAGAGATCGCGCGGATTTTGCCGGCTAATTCCATGGCGATCCGTACCGCGAACGGCAAACCGACACTGATTTTGATTGTCGGCGTGAACGGAACCGGCAAAACAACATCGACAGCAAAACTCGCGCATCATCTGCAGGTAGGGGCAATTGACCCCAATCGCGCGCCGCAAGTGATGTTGGCGGCAGCCGACACGTTTCGTGCCGCGGCGATCGAGCAGCTTGCTATTTGGGCTGAAAGACTCGGCGTTGAAATGATTCGCGGCCAGTACGGTAGTGATCCTGCCGCGCTTTGCTATGAAGCGTATCAGGCTGCGACGAAGCGCGAGATCGACTTTTTGCTTTGCGATACGGCGGGCCGCCAACACACTAAAACGAATCTCATGGCGGAGCTCCAAAAAGTGAAACGGACGCTCGCCAAACTTGATCCAGGCGCGCCGCACGAAACCCTGCTCGTGGTCGATGCGACCACTGGCGGTAATGCGCTCACGCAGGCCCGCGAATTCCATAGTGCGCTGACGTTGACTGGCCTGATTGCCACCAAACTCGATGGCAGCGGCAAAGGCGGGATCGTTGTTGCGATTCAGGAAGAACTCGGACTTCCAACGCGTTTTGTCGGAACTGGCGAGACAATCGACGATTTCGCGCCATTCAACCGCGGCACGTACATTGATAATCTTCTGTAGCGGCGGTCTGTGACCGCCGAGCTGTGCCTAACAGACGATAAGAATCTCCCGCGATTCGACGCAGTTGAATTCTTCGCGCAAGTTCAGCGCCGTGGGAGAAGCAATCAAAGAAACAATCGTACCTGAAGAGACGGTACCTGCGGTGGTAGCGACAGGGCTGCGTGGTTTCATCGCAAAATTCACCGTGCTCAGGAGCGCGCGACGCGAGTTGTGGCTGACCTTCATCATCAAGTTTCTTATTTACACGGCTTACTCCGTCACAAACAAAACAATGGTTTTATGGCTGTCGAAGGATCTTGGCTTTAGCGATCAAGCGGCGGGAGCATTGGTCGGCTGGGTCTGGGCGCCGGCAATGACTGTTTTCACATTGCTTGCTGGCTCAGTAACAGATGCAATCGGATTGCGCCGGACTTTTTTCCTGGGCGTCGCTATCTGCACGATCGCGCGCAGTGTAATGGTCGTTACTACAATCCCATCGCTGGCGCTCGCATGCGGCATTCTTCCGCTGGCAGTCGGCGAAGCACTCGGGACGCCGGTGCTGCTAGCGGCGACGCGACGGTACTCAACCGTCGGGCAGCGGTCGATGGCGTTCTCTATTGTCTACGCGGTGATGAACGTCGGATATTTCGCCGCGGGCTGGATATTCGATTACGTGCGCCAACTGAATTTGCACGTCAGCATCTTTGGCTTCCAACCCACTAGCTACCAGCAACTCTTCATCGTCAGCCTGATTTTCGAGATCGTGTTGTTTCCTGTGATCTATTTCTTGCGCCGAGACACAGATTCGGCGACGGCGACCGAACGATATCGCGAAACTCACACATTTTGGAGCCGTATCGGAGAGACGGTGCGCCAAAGCGCGATCGACACCGCGCATCTTTTCCGGCGGCTGGTCAGTCAATCCGGTTTTTACCGGCTGCTCCTTTTCTTTCTCTTCATTGGATTTCTGAAGGCCATTTTTTTGCAGATGGATTATGTGTTTCCGAAGTTCGGCATTCGCGAACTCGGCTTGTACGCGCCTGTTGGAAAAATTTCCGCGATCAACGCAGTCGTCATCATCATTCTGGCGCCGATCGTTGGTGCGCTGACGCAAAAGTTCGCGGCGTACCGGATCGTCGTGTTCGGCGGAGCGATCTGCGCGGCGGGGGTATTCATCATGGCGTTTCCGACAGAGTGGTTCGTGCCTGCGGCTAATAGCGTTGTCGGCCAATGGCTGGGTCATGGCTATCTCGGATTACACGGGAGCATTCACCCTTACTACATTATGTCGGCGCTTTATTTGATCGTCTTCTCGATTGGCGAAGCGTTTTACTCACCGCGCGTCTACGAATATGCCGCAGCGATTGCTCCCAGAGGACAGGAAGCCTCGTACGGCTCACTCGCGTACCTTCCGTTCCTCGTCGGCAAACTTCTTGTAGGCACCGGTGGCTGGTTATTGGCCGCATTTTGTCCCGAACATGGTCCACGGCATCCCGGGACGATGTGGCTCATCTTTGCTCTGGCAGCATCAGTCGCGCCGGTCGGATTGATTGTCTTCCGTCGCTATATTCGCGTTCCGGAAGCCGGGCGACAGGACGTCGAGTGAAGATTCAGCCTGGTTATTCTTAAAGAGCAGCAATCCTTTTAATGCGACCTGACGCCGACCATTCTTCAGCTTGCATACGAATCAATAAAGAGGGATCGACTTCGCGCCCGTGACATTTGCAGGCGTTGGCGCGTCAAATAAGTTAAAGCATCCGAAAGGGACGAAGGGATCAAGAGCTATGAACACGACACGTTTAATGCACAGCCATGGGTCGCGTAAAACTTTGTGGTTCGGAATGCTTGGCACGATTCTTGTGATTGTCGGCTCGATCTTGTTTGGTTATGCTCAAACGCAGAAAAAAGAAGCCGAGAAAATGAATCCAACCAAAGCAGTCCCCACCGACACTGAGCTGCGGAGGCAGTTGACGAAAGATCAATATCACATCACCCGCGAATGCGGCACGGAGACGCCGTTTCACAATGCTTACTGGGACAATCACGAGCCAGGCATTTATGTTGATATTATCACAGGCGAACCGCTCTTCAGTTCCCTGGATAAATTCGACAGCGGCACGGGTTGGCCCAGTTTCACCAAACCCATATCGCCAGACAAAGTTACCGAAAAAAAGGATTCCTCGTTCGGAATGGAACGCACTGAGGCTCGTGGGAAAGCGAGCGATTCGCATCTAGGCCACGTTTTCGACGACGGACCGGCCCCGACGGGCCAACGCTTCTGCGTCAATTCCACCGCGCTGCGTTTTGTTCCGGTAAATAAGCTGAAAGAAGAAGGTTACGGGCAGTATTTGTCGCTGTTTCAGCAGCAAGGCGGAGAAGCCAACCCGCAAAGCGAATAGCCAGACAAACAACGGCGCAATGGCCGCGTCGATCTTGCGTCGACGCCGGAGGGTTGAAGAAAATGTGTGACCAGAGACGACTTCGATTACGCGATTGAAAACACGCATGTGATTGTCGCTCCTGAGCGACAAATCGCGACTTTTGGCAACACCAGTTTCGATTTTTATCTGATCTCCGAGTTGATGGACCGGGTCAATCAAGTCCGCGTCCGTAACGGAAAAATCCACGCAGAACGTCCGCAGATTCTCACGCCTGAGCATTATTGCCGGCTCTTGCTCGATGGTTTCGGCGAAAAAGCGGAGCGATATATCGAGCAACTGCGCGAACACGCTCGGAACATTGCGGTGCTGCGTTATGGTTTTCAATTTCGTAAAACCGATCTGAGCGAACACACGCTCTGCGATTCGGTTGACGCGGTGATCAATCGCACCAAGCGAAAAGTTGAAGACACAAACGAACCGCTCAGCGCGATCATTCACGGCGTCGATGACGCCTGGGAAGTTTGCCTGCTCAAGTTCACCATTGATTTGGTCGAGCGCTCCTCCGGCAACAATCTTGGTGACTTCCGAAAACGCGGGTTGATCTAGCCGCCGACGCGGGCTGCGGAAAGTCGACTAACTGCGCACGTCAACATGCGCGCGGATAAATGCGCCTGCGCTGGCTAACGCGCGGCGGCCGGGCTCAAGCTGAGCATTCCACAGGTGCCATGCATGGATCATGTGCCGCCAGATTTCCAGTGTCACTGGAACATCCGCTGCACCTGCGGCGCTCGCAAAACGAGTGGCGTCATCGAGCAACGTTTCGGCGGAACCCACCTGAATCAGTAATGGGGGAAAGCTCCTGAGATCTGCATAGAGGGGAGAAATGCGCGGATCTTTTCTGTCCATTCCCGGGGGAAGGTATGCGTCGGCCAATTCATTCAGATATGTTTTATGAATGATCGGGTCTACGGCGTCCTTGCTGGCAAATGTTGAACCGGACATCGTCACGTCCATCCAGGGCGATACGAGCCACGCGCACGCTGGAAGTTCCTGGTGTGCATCGCGCAGCCGACTGATCAACGCAATTGTAAGCCCGGCTCCGGCGCTGTCGCCAGCAAGCGCAATCTGCGAAACCGGAATGCCTTGGTTTTGCAAAAACCGCCAGGCGGTGAGCGCATCGTCATGGGCTGCGGGGAACGGATGCTCTGGGGCAAGCCGATAAGCAACGGCGAGCGTCCGCGTTCCAGCGGCGCGGCCCGCCTCCGTTACCATACGGCGATGGCTCACGATCGAACCGGAGCAATACCCACCGCCATGAAAAAACATCAGCACATGCGAGATATCACTGCCCGGAACGAACGACCATTCTCCCTGCAGGCCGCCGAGATCCACAGCTTCAAGCTTCACATCATCGGCCACTGGCCAAACAGAGCCAATCGCATCGAGTCGCTGGCGCCGCTCGGCCCAGCCGATCGGTCGCGGCTTGGAACGCAGCAACGCGCGCACGTTCTCGATCTCGCTTTGATCCATTGCGTTAAAGTTGATCCTTCGTTTGCGAGGCGCTTTATGAACCAGGCGCTGAACTTTCGGCTTCCGTCAAGCTGTGCACCTTGGCATTCTGCGCGGTCAAGCGGCAAGTGAAAGTTTATCTTCAGCCTAATCTTGGTGTGCTGTGCAGGATTGTGAGCGCGCCTAACCCAAGTCGCGTTGCAGCGCTCGAGGCAGTTGGTGTGTCGTAAATATATGCCAAAGATTTATGACGCCATTGTTATCGGCGCCGGACACAATGGGCTGACGTGTGCCTGTTACCTGGCCAAGGCTGGGCTAAAGGTTCTTGTTCTTGAACAATACCACACGGTTGGCGGTATGACCGTCACTGAAGAGGAAACGCTGCCCGGGTTTTGGTCGGATATTCATGCGAGCGGCTATCAACTGGCAAATCTCTCACCGGTCCCGCACGAGTTGGGTTTGCTTGATCGCTACGAACTCATTGAGCCCGAAATTCCCTTCTCACATGCCTTTCCCCAAGGCGATATAATCAGCGTCCATCGCGACATTGAAAAGACTGTCAGGGAGATAGCCCGCTACTCGCTCAAGGATGCCGAGACATGGCGTGCCTTGATGAACCGTTTCCTCGCGCAAAAAGACGCCATCACTGTGGCCATGTTTTCACCTCCTCCTTCATTCCCGGCCGCCGCGGCGGACTTCGCCGCATCCTCAGCAGGAATGGAAGCCTATCGGTTTAGCATGCAGAGCATCCGATCATGGGCGAACCAGACGCTCGAAGCGGAAGCGACGAAAACCTTGTTCGGCTCTTTCGCCACTTTTCTCGGAGCCTCGCCCGACGACGCGGGTGGCGCCGAGCTTGGCTGGCTATTCGCTTCAGTCTTACAAAACGTCGGCAACAATCTGGTCAAAGGTGGGATGAACCGCGTCACGCTCGCGCTCGCTGAAGATCTGCAAGCGCATGGCGGAGAAATCCGCACGAACACGCTAGTCGACAAAATTTTGGGCGACTCAAAACGTGCCACTGCTGTGCGCCTCGCAGGCGGCGAGGAAATTCCCGTCGGTAAGCTGATCGTCTCAAATGTAGACCCACGCCAACTCGTGGTCGATTTACTCGGCCCTGCGATGGTGGAACGAGAAATCGTCGATAAGATGAACAATTACGAGTGGGGCGATTCAGTTTTTGTCATGTTCGTCGCGCTCGAGAGTCCTATCAACTACAGGGCCGGACCTGCTGCGCGCCAATCCGCGCATGTTCATCTTAGCGAACCCTCACTGGATTTTTTCGCGCGGCTCTATTTACAATGTCGCGGTGGTGAGTTGCCGTCGGCCCCGATGATTGTGAGTTGGAATGACTCTGCTGTAGACTCCAGCCGCGCCCCAGCCGGCAAAGCGCTGATGAAATTCGTGGTCTTGAGTGTTCCCTATGTTATCACCGGTGACGCCACGGGCAGAGTTCCGGCACGCACCTGGGACGAAGCTCGCGAAGCGTACGCTGATTACCTTATTGACCTGATTACTGCCAACTACATTCCCGACTTGAAGGCAAAAATTCTTAAACGCGTGGCCCATTCTCCGGTCGACATTTCGCGGAAGATCGTCAGCGCTGTCCGAGGTACGCTTGGACAGGGCGCGTTTCTCCCGTACCAAACTGGTTCGCTGCGCCCGATTGCTGAACTCGGACAATACAAAACCCCGGTCCCCAATGTATACCTGTGTAGTTCTGGCAGTCATCAGGGCCCTGGGATGTCAATGGCACCCGGGACAAACGCAGCACAGGTGATCTGTGCTGATTTAGGATTGGATTTCAGGAGTGTCGCTGGAACTTCGCGTGAAAAATTATCTCCAGCTTAACCTCAGTCTGCTCTACTGGATTTTGATTGCGCCTTTCACCGGGCAATTTTTCAAAATCGCACCAATTTTTCGGCAAATGGTGGCAATCGGTGTGCGCGCGGCGCCGATGGTGGCGTTGACGGCATTCAGTGTCGGTGTGACGCTGGCGATGCAGGCAGCTCATTCTCTCGAGAGCCTGGGCGCTGAGATGTACATTCCTGATCTCGTGATGATCACGCTACTGCGCGAGATGGGGCCGGTACTGATCGCCGTGATCGTAATCGGCCGCAGCGGCTCGGCCGTTGCCGCGGAGCTGGGCACAATGAAAGTGTCCGAGGAAATTGAGGCGCTTGAAGTAATGGCTATTAATCCGGTTCAATACTTGGTCGTGCCGCGTTTTTTGGCCATGATGGTGATGCTCCCAGCGCTCACTATTTTTGGAAATTACATCGGGATCCTTGGTGGCTGGGCAGTGTGCGTTTCCGCGCTCGACTTCAACACTGCCGGTTATGTGCTGCGCGCGCTCGAGAGTGCGGAAACGTGGGATTTGTATTCAGGAATGATCAAGAGCGTGGTTTTTGCATGGATCATTATCACGATCGCCTGTAACGCGGGTCTGAATGTCGAAGGCGGCGCAGAAGGCGTCGGACAGGCCACCACGGCTTCGGTCGTCCAAGCTTTGCTGGCGATGTTGGTGACTAACGCTGTATTAACAGGCATCTTCTTTTTCAGCGCATGAGTGTTAATGGAGACAACAGCATCATCGAAGTAGACCAGCTCGTCCGGAGATTCGGAAATCGCGCCGTGCTCGACGGCATTGGGTTTAACGTTCACCGGGGCGAGACGCTGGTTATCATGGGCGGCAGTGGTTGCGGCAAGAGCACTCTGCTCCGGCACATGATCGGCTCCATGAAACCGACTGCAGGATCGGTGAAACTCTTTGGGGAAGAAATTACAGGAATGAAGGAACGTGAGATTGAACGTGTGCGGCTGCGATTTGGGATGTTATTCCAATCCGGCGCGCTACTCGCGTCATTGACAGTGGGCGAGAACGTTGCCCTGCCACTTTTCCAACACACCGATAAAACCCCAGATGAAATCGAACAGATCGTGAAACAAAAGCTCGAGATGGTTGGGCTGACCGGCTTTGAAGATCTTAAGCCGGATGAAATTAGCGGCGGCATGAAAAAGCGTGTGGGCCTTGCGCGTGCGCTTGCTCTCGATCCGGAGTTGCTATTCAGCGATGAACCGACCTCGGGCCTTGATCCAATCATGACTGCCGTCGTCGATGAGCTAACACTGAAGTTGACTAAAGGCAGCCACATGACCGCGGTGGTGGTATCGCATGACATGACCAGCGCCTTTCGCATCGCCACACGGATGATTATGCTCGGCCACGGCTCGATTGTGGCAGAAGGCACGCCTGATGAAATTCGAAACAGTCCAAACCCCGAAGTGCAGCAATTCATCCACGGCCGGGCCGACGGTCCGATTCCCTTGAACCTTTCACAGGAAGAGCATAAGGATCATCAACTTGTCCGGCCGCGCCCCTTCCTCGGCGGGCGGTTCCGTTTTCATCACAAGCATTCATGAAGCGCAGCCTATCCGATTACCTTGTCGCCTTGTCCGTGATCGCGTGCAGTATCGTGCTGCTCGGAGCGCTCACTTTCGCGCTGTCGGGGTATCACCTCAAAAAACCAACACGGACCCTGCAAATCAATTATGAAGATGTAACCGGTATAAAAACAAATTCGGAGGTGCGCTATGCCGGCGCACCAGCCGGGCGCGTACTGGCGATGCGGCATCTCACCGCAAAAGAGCGGGAAGCAAGCGCAAACAAGAAAGACGCCGTGCGGGTGACGGTCAGTCTTGACGAAAGAATTCCGCCGCTGCCTACAGATGTCACGGCCACACTCAGCTCCGATACAATGCTCTCGCCAAAGTTTGTAGCGCTTTCCGCCGGCACACCCGGGGGTGAGACGCTGGCAAACAACGCCGCAATTGAAGGTCATCCCGCGTACGGTCTTGAGCAGATCACGGCGGCAGCCGGGCCGTTATTCGATAATGCAAACAAGCTGCTCGACAATTTGAACGTGACGGTCACGGGTTTGAAGAAAGATCTCGGCGAATTCACGCCGAAGCTCGGACCGTTGGCAGATTCGCTGAAGATAGACGTAGATAATCTTCAGAACGTGATCAAAAATCTCGAGACTGTGGCCAAAGGTGCAGACACTTTCCTGACCACAGGGAACACTTTCATCAAATCGACGGACAAGCAGCTTCAGGAACAGTTGAAACAACTGCACGTTACCCTGTTAAACCTGAAAGTAGTTACCACGTACGCTAAGGAACTGGTCGAAACCCTCGCTCAAAAACCGAATCGCATCATCTTCAGCGGCAAACCAGCAACGCTTACGCCCGAATCGGAAATCCTCAAAAGCTCTAAGCCTCTGCCGGCAAGAAAGCCCTAACCTTATGTAGGGTAACGCTACGTGCGTTACAGTTTTCGATAGCGCCACATCAATTTAAGAAAGCGAAACGCGTCCCGAAGAGGATGAATCTTGCTCACTTCATCGGAGTAAACAGTCGTGATTGGGACTGATTCGATCCGGTAATTTTTGCAGCTGGCGGTAATGAGCACTTCAGTTTCGTACTCGAAACGGTGTCCGCCCCGAAGTAACTCTGGAACCAATTGCCCATCTACCATGCGGAAACCGCACTGGGTATCGGGGATTTTTTGTCTACAAAGCCTGCTGATCTGGCTGCTCATGAAGTGGTTCACGACTCGCCGAATAAACGGCATTCCGACAAGGTTGTTCATGCGCGTACCGATGAAAAAGCTCGGTCTCGTAGCAGATGCTGCCGCCGACAAAAATCGATCAATCTCTTCCGGAAGATGTTGACCGTCCGAATCGAGAAGGATCGCCCACGTGATGTGTCGATCCAATCCGTCGGAGGAGGGATTGGCTGCAGTGAACCAGTGCGCTAATCCTGTCTTGATCGCTTCGCCTTTGCCGCGGTTTTGATCGTGAACGATCACGTCTGCTCCGGCTTCGCGCGCGCGTTGCGCCGTCTGATCGGTTGACCCGTCATCAACGACAACAACGTGGTCGAGTCGCTCGCGGGTTCGGCGAACGATGTCCGCGATATGTTTTTCGTCCTGGTACGCAGGAATAACTGCGGCGGTTTGCGATCTAACATCCTTTTCTGTCATGTCGAGCGAAGTCGAGACATCTCAGTTTTCAAATCCAGAGATTCCTCGACGTCGCTTCGCTTCGCTCGGAATGACAAGCATTGCAAGCCCACGCATAGTGGCTCGCGTGTCTGTCGTCATCGCCGCACCACCGGATGAAAGTCGGCCGCGTGATACGAGCTTCGCACCAGCGGGCCGGAGGCGACGTAGAGAAAACCTTTTCTGCGCGCGATGTCACCGTAATAGCTGAATTGCTCCGGCGCGATGTAGTCTATGACAGGCAAATGTTTCGGGGTCGGACGCAAATACTGGCCCATGGTCAATACTTCGCAGCCGGCTTCGCGCAAATCATCCATCGTCTGAAAAAGCTCAGTTTCTTTTTCACCGAGGCCAAGCATCACGCCGCTTTTGGTGACAACACCCGGTTCTAGTTCCTTCGCCCGACGCAAAACTCGCAAGGATGTGCGATACTTTGCGCGCGACCGCACCAGCGGTGTGAGGCGTTCGACTGTTTCCAAGTTGTGATTGTAAATGTCCGGCCCGGCATCGAGCACCGTCTGAATGCACCACTCCTGCGCATGAAAATCGGGCACGAGCACTTCGACGACAATCGAAGGATTCATGTCGCGAATAGCTGTGATCGTACGTGCAAAATGATCAGCGCCGCCGTCTTTGAGATCGTCGCGCGCAACCGCAGTAATCACGACATGTTTTAATTTCATCCGACGCACGGCCTCGGCCACGCGCTGCGGTTCGTCTTGTTCCAGCGCGAAAGGCTTGGCAGTTGTCACTGCGCAAAACCCGCACGCGCGCGTGCAACGATCGCCCGCGATCATGAAGGTCGCTGTGCCCTGACTCCAGCACTCCCATCGGTTCGGACATTGCGCGCTCTCGCAGACCGTGTGCAAACGCAAATCGGAAATCAGCGCTTTAGTTGAAAAGAAAACCGGATTCGACGGAAGGCGCACTTTGATCCAAGGCGGCTTCTGAGCCTGGTGCAACGCCGGATCAATTTTCATGCAGGACATTTCGATGAAACGTAATTCAACGTTAAAGCGTTGAAAAGGAATTGTATGGGACGCCGTTGGCTTCCCGGGGAATCGAACGGCCTCCCCTACAGTTTAGTGCGCCCCGAAAGCGCAGCCGAGAGCGTCAATTCATCGGCCGATTCAAGTCCTCCGCCGGCAGGAATGCCACGGGCAATCCGCGTAAGGCTGATTGGTTTGTTCTTTAACAGGTCGACAATGTAATTTGTCGTCGCTTCACCTTCTACATCGGCGGGCAATGCGAAAACAATCTCAGTGATCTTTTCCCGGTCGATGCGCTCAAGTAATTCCTTGATGCGCAAATCTTCCGGCGCGACGTGGTCGAGCGGCGAAATTTTTCCGCCGAGCGAATGATATCGGCCGCGGAAGACGCCGGTTTTCTCCAGAGGCAGTATGTCGGTTGGCTGTTCTACGACGCAAAGCAACTCCCCTGAGCGCGAGGGGTCGGCGCATATTTCGCAAACCTCCTCGGCAGCAAAAAACCCGCAAAGATTGCAGGAACGAATTGACTGGCGAGTGTCCGCGATTGCGCGCGAGATGTGCTCCGGCTGATCGTTACGCGCCCGCACCATCCAGAGCGCGATGCGCTCCGCCGAGCGAGGACCGACTCCCGGCATTTGTCGCAGTTGAGAAATCAAATTCCGGATTGCGTCCGGATATTCCGTTCTTCTCAAAGCCCCCTCCGGTTCGCCACGACGAATCCGTCCTTCAGTAGATTATTCGAGCGGCGCCTCCGCCAAGAAGAAGCGGCTCCAGTCTGCGCAGATAAAATTGCAATGGAGGATCATCTTCGTCCTCCGAGGCCTGCGCCTTCTGAAATTCGCTATAAGCTTCCGCCCAGCGCTTTTCTCGATAGAGCACCACTCCGTTCCAGAAAGCGTCCCGGCGGGCGACGCGTTCCGGCTTGGCCTCGGCAGCGGTCCAAAGCGGTTCGTAAATTTCAATCCGATCATGCGAATTCAGCCCGCTGACAAAATCAATCGGACGGGCGACAACTGTGTCACTAACCTGATCAAAAGTTGGCGTGTCGATCAAAGCGCTTGATCCGTAGAAATTGTTTAATGCGCAGAACCTGCGGGCGAGGTCAATCGGTTCGCCGCCCGCCAGAAGCAGAGGCCGCGCGGTTTCCTTCAGTGCCCCGGCAATTATCGCACCCGAGCTCACCCCGGCGCGCATACCCCATTTGTCAACGGTTTCTCCGCTATCTTGCCGGCGCTCGCGAAAATTCTTTATCATGTCGAGGACAACGCAAACTGCCTTCTGGGCATGGTCAGTATTCGGAACGGGAAACCCAAAAATGGCGACCACGCCTTCTCCGTCAGCCGCATGCAAGTAAGCGCCCTTATTAATGAGATGTTCCGCCGTCTCGCGAATGAATTTCGCCGTAGCTTCGGCGAAGGCCGCAGGCTCAGAATCTTTTGCGAATGTAAGTTTGTTGCCGACATCGCACACCACCACGCTTACTTCGTATGCTTTCGGCTCAGCATCGAACGCAGTTATGTCGTCGCTAACACGTCGAAATTCCGGTTTCGAGAGCCGATCGGCAAAGAATGTTCGCACCAGATGCGAGCGGTCCCTTCGTATGAAAACCGACCAGCCTTCCGCGAGCGCCAATGCAAATACCAGCGCAAGAACGGAGGGAATCGGCTGGAAAAATATCCGATAAAGCGAGCAGACCCATGAAAGGCCGACCAGCTCCACCAAAAATAAACCAATCAGCAGACGGCTACGCCATCGCGGAACAATGCCGAGGCTGAGCCACGCGACAGCAAGAGATACCAGCAAAATAAAAATGTATTGCCACTTTTCGCCTACGATTCTCGTCGCGCCGGCATAGTCGGACACAAGCTGTGCAGCGGCAGTCTCGAAACCTGCTACGGACTTGGTGACATGCAGCGCTCCGACGATGAAAACGACGGCGGCTCCAATT
>WNGJ01004660.1_pt1 | contig 16252 bp, 13 predicted proteins | sample 5400611 | NCBI WGS metagenome assembly WNGJ01 (sample SAMN13153375, study PRJNA577476) | soil metagenome | isolation source: 40 cm soil or saprolite under Garry oak tree replicate 1 | place: USA:California | collected 2016-06-15 | reverse complement strand
ACATAGCGTCCCCTCTCTCGTGCATTACGTTCTTGCACGTGCGGTAAGGGCAAGACGCGCGCCAAACTGACAAAGATCGTAAGTCGCTGAATTTTCAGGAGAAGACGACAGAAGTCGAAAATGTCGAGGTTGAAGAAGTTGAAAGAGTCGAAACTGTCGAAGCTATTGCCTGAGGGCAGCCGACAGAGAGGTGGGGTGCAACTTAAGCTGCCATCGGCGGAGGCGCAGCGGGCGCGTTCATTTTCGCGTGCATGGCAGCCGCGGAGCGCGAACTCGGCCGGCGATGGCGCAGTGTCGTTCGGGTACGCGATAGCTGCCCGCGCTGGAGTAAGTGTGTTGCGTGAGTTCCTACCCAGGCGGCTTGAAAGAATCCTGAAGTGATGCAGTCTCTGTGCAGCGGTTCGTTGCGACTATCGCCCACGCGGGAACCTCTCGGGTGATGTGCCCGATGGAGCGACCTGTTTGGTAAGCCGCGCGTGAAATTTCAGCGGTAGGGTCCAACTGGGGTCCAAAATTGGGCCTTCTTGCATCAGTTTCGGGGGTCTCATTGATATAAGGGCAACCGAATCAATGGGAGTTAGAGTGTGACCTTCAACTCATAACCCGAAGGTCGTCAGTTCAAATCTGACCCCCGCAACCATTTCTAAAGCCTGGCTCGGGACAGGCTTACGCGACGAGTGACGGGCGAATTGGAACCCAATTCGCCCAACTCAAATCCCAGACCAGCGCTTTCGCACCATTCGCGACGATAAGCTACGTCGAGCCGTAATTGTGCGGCATAGAGGTCCATCAAGTTCTGCGAATGTCCCAGCCACAGTTTGATCAGGTTATCCGGCACCCCTGCCTTGCGAAGTACCGCAAAGCGAAAGCGCCGAAAGGCATGGAATCCCCCTCGGTTCCCTGCTGCGTGCAGCGCTTTGAGTGAGTTGCGCTGGTCAACGAGCCGTCCAGCTCTCGTCGTGAAGAGGTAGCCATCCTTCCCTTCCGTGTATCGGCGTAGAATTTGTGCCAATGCCTCCGGGATATCGACGAGTCGAATCGCATTCGGGGTCTTTGGCACTTGCTCGCATCTGTGCCAGACGCTTCTCCGTATGTGCAGCACCTGGTAAGCCGGGTCGAAATCCTCAGTGCGAACTGCGAGCGCTTCACCGATTCTCAGCCCTGTCCCTGCGACCAGAGCGACCAAGACTGCGTAGCGCGCCTTCACCCACTTCAGTAGTTCGGATATTTCTTCCGCATTGATCGTGGGACGATTCTGCTCTTCCTTGGTGACCAAAGGCAGTTGAATGAATTCGGGGTTCCAAATGCAGGGATGGATCTGGTCGCCTTCCTCGTCGATCGCTGAAGCGACGACGAACTTCACTACGGTAACCACATTGACGATGGTTTTCGGTGCAAGCCTTGCTGCAGACAGAATCTCCACGAATTCGCGCAAGGCACGGTTTCTCACCTCCGACAGCAGTTTGTTGCCAAGGTTCGGGAGAATCCATCTGTCGAGGCAATGCTGCCATCCATAAACCGTTGCCGGCTTTGCTGGCCTCCTTCTCCGAATGGAGACTGATTCTATCCACCGTTCAGCCTGTTGCCGAAATGTTGTACCAGGAACAGGAACTTGACCAAAAGCGTTCTTGGCATTGATTCCTGCTCGCTCGATGTACTCACGTAATCGCAGACGCGCTACCCATTGTGTTGCGCACCGGCCGAGAGAAACTGTTCTGTGTTTCCTCTCGCCACCTTGAACGTCCATCCAAAAGCGGCCGTATGCCGGTGTCCGTGGATTCCATTTGTCCAGATGATGCGGCTGGTACACGTTCCCCCTCTGTCCCGTTCTCATTGACTAGTGCGCCCTCTCAATCTCGACCATTAGCATCGAAGGTCGAGACAATAACGTAGCGAAATCCAGACACAGTTTTGCGCGCGTGCCAGAAATTCACACGGCTGGTGATGGAGCAGGACTGTCTCCTGCTGTGGGTGACGTCGGCGCCCGCCGGGTGTATCTTGTTGAGACGCCTGCGAAGTCCGATCGGGCTCGGAGAGTCCTCAAACGTTGAACACCATTACAATTGGAGAAATGAAGCCATGGTAGTGGTTCGGGCTAAGCCGATTCGTATCCTGAGCGTCGAGGATCACCCGGTCTTCCGCGAGGGACTGGCCACGATCATCGGCTCTCAACTGGACATGCTTCTCGTTGCCCAGGCGTCGAATGCCGTGGAGGCTGTAACTGAATTCCGGCGTCATCGACCAGACGTCACCCTGATGGACCTTCGTCTTCCTGGCGCGAACGGCACCGACGCCCTCATCGCAATTCGTGGGGAGTTCCCTAAAGCTCAGATCATCATGCTGACGACCTCAGACGGCGATGGCGAGATCCAGCGGGCGATGCGAGCGGGAGCTTCGGCTTACATCCTCAAGAGCATGCCGAAAGATGAATTGCTCAATGTAGTCCGAGCGGTCCACTCTGGACGACGACACATTCCACCGGAGGTGGCGGCCCGCCTCGCCGAACATCTCGGAGAAGAGGATCTTACGACCCGGGAGCTGGAAGTGCTCCGCCTCATTCGCGATGGCTACCGCAACAAGCAGATTGCGGATCAACTATCGATTGCCGAGACCACGGTTAACTTCCACATTAAAAACCTGGTGGATAAACTTCAGGCCAATGATCGGACCCATGCAGTCACCATCGCGCTTCGGCGGGGCCTACTGCAAATCTGATCGCGCAAGCCTGTAGGAGAAAACTACAGAGTACTGGCTGTAGATCTCGCTCTTCGGCGAAAGCGGCGAATCTGGCAATGTCAAGATACGGGCAGACGCATTTCGTGTCCGTGCCCGGCGGATTTAGAGACGAGGCGATCTACAAGTTTGGGGGCCAATGATCGAAAGCATGCGGTGACGATTGCGGTTTGAGCTGGCTTGCTTCAAATCTGACGCCACCTGTAGAAAAATCTAGTAAGAGGACTGGGGGTTATTACGGGGCCGAAATACTGTCCACGGGCTACCTTTTTGAGAATGTTGATCCCTCTGTTTATCGCTGCGACATTGAGCGCTTGCCACCAGCCCGCGCCAGAGCCGCTGACCCTTAATTACCTTCGCCTTGGATGGATCCCGCCGTACGAGTTACCTGCGACGGAGGCTTTATCGCGAAAGTTCACACGCGAAACAGGTGTAGGCCTCAGGCATCTTCGGGGAGTTCAGGAAGAGACGCTTGACCAGCTGACTCTAACCCGCCAACTCTTGCAGGAGGGTGGCTCCGGCCCTGATGTATTGCAGATTGATGTAACTTGGCTGGGAGTGCTGCAGGAGGACTTAACCGACCTGCGACCCTATTTTACGGCTGAAAGTTTGTCTATGGGCCCGGGCGTGGCGTCTAGCTACATAGTTGGCGGCAAGGTTGTCGCGATTCCCTATCAGAATCAAGTGGGCGTTCTGGAGTATCGAGCTGACCTTCTCCGTGAATATGGCTACGATCATCCTCCAAGGACCTGGGACGAGCTTGAGAGGATGGCTGTGCGAATCCAAACAAGCGAACGCGCGAAAGGCAAGGAAGATTTTTGGGGTTACGTCTGGCCGGGAGCTGCTGCTGAATCTTTGACTTGCAATGCTTTGGAATGGCAGGTCGCTGAAGGAGGAGGACGGATTATTGAGAGCGACGGCACTATAAGTGTGAACAATCCGGCGGCGATTCGGGCGTGGCAAAGGGCAAGACGTTGGATCGGCTGGATATCGCCACCCAGTACCGTGGAGTACAGAGAGATTGACAGCACCAACGTTTTTGATTCGGGAAGAGCTGTATTTGCCCGTGACTGGGGAGCCGAGCCCGGAGGGTTCTCAACAAACCGCGAGCAATTACGACTGCTCCATTGGGGAGGCAAGCTCCCAATCGGTAAGGTTGGCTATACAACTCTTCCCGGCGGTTCGACAGCGAGCGCCGGCACTTTGGGCGGTTTGGGATTGGCGGTTTCTAGATATTCACTTCACCCTCGAGAAGACGCGGCTCTTATCCGCTTTCTGCTCCGCGAACAAATTGAATCAATCGGGAAGGGCACCGTTCCGAATCTGTCTACTCAGCTCGTTGTTTACGATGTCGCGCCAATCGTCGACTCGCACATCAATTCGGAGAAATCAGGCCCATTAAAAGCTATTGTGATTAGTCGGCCTTCCAACGTTGCCGCGCGCTCGTATGAACAAGTTACCAGAGCTTATTTCGGAGCTGTGCATTCGGTATTGACTGGACAAAGACACGCGCCGGAAGGTGCGGCGGAATTGGAAAAATATCTAGTCAAAATCACGGGTTTCCGCACTGGTCCGCCCGCAAAGAACTAAATTGAGGTTAGGACGCACAGGTGGTATCCCCGTTGATACCACTATTGTCGCGGACAAATAGCGAGCTCAAAATGAAGTCAATAGACGCTAAGTATTTCAATCTGGGTCCGCGTTTGACGCTGACATTTGCTCTGCTAGTCGCATTGATTTTAGGTGGAAACGGGCTGCTTATTTGGCAATTCCGTATCGCTCGGCTTCAGGCAGATCGCCTCTCAGGCGTGAGTCAGCAAATGATTTCAGTTCTGCGTCTTCAGGGGAGTCTTCTGTCATTTCACCGGAGATTGGGTGAACTGGCCCAGTCAAGGAATGCATACGTCTTGACAGCGGAGTCTGAGTCCTTGCAAAGCACTTTACTTGAGCAAATTCAACAAACAAGGGAGGCTCTTACTCGTTTGCCGTCTGGGACCCAAGTAGATCCACTCTTTCTGCCAACTCTCGAAGCGATTGAAATTAGTCTACCCACTCAGCTCGACACCATAACTGGCCTGGCTTCATCCGGCGACTGGGAGGCGGTTCACTTTCGGGTCGCCGACAGACTGAAACCGGTCGAAATCCAGGCTTCTGCACTAGTGAAAATCGTCGATCAGGAGTTCGTCAGAGAGCTCTCACGATCCGAGGCTAATATGAGAAGCGTGCAGAGCAGAATCCTTGCTTTGGTACCGGCGATGGCGGTATCTACCTTTTCCATCGCCACGTTATTCGCCTGGGCGATAGCGCGAAAAATCATTGAACTTCGTCTCGAGGAACGGGTTAACGAGCGGACGCGGATTACTAGAGAACTTCACGACACCTTCCTCCAGACCATCCAAGGCAGCAAGCTGGTTGCCGATGATGCGTTGGAGACGTCCACCGATCCAATCCGAATGAGGCGAGCCATGGAACAGCTGTCGGCCTGGCTCGCGAAGGCCATGCAGGAAGGGCGGGCGGCGCTGAATTCCCTGCGCACGACGACGACCCAGACAAACGACCTCGCTGAAGCTCTCCGGCGTGTGACCGAGGACGGCGTGATTCCTAACTCTATGGCGGTCACATTTTCTGTAGTTGGAGATGCCAGAGAAATGCACCCCATCGTCCGTGATGAAATCTATCGTATCGGGTACGAAGCTATCCACAACGCATGTACGCATTCGGGGGCTAATCGATTGGAGGTGGACCTCAGATATGCTAACGACCTTGCCCTAGGTGTGCGTGACGATGGCACAGGTATTGACCCCGCTGTCGTGGATAGGGGGAAGGACGGACACTTCGGACTGCAAGGGATGCGGGAGCGTGCCGCTCGCATCGGAGGCAAGCTCACGCTCGTGAGTTCCTCGAACTCGGGGACCGAGATCAAGTTAATAGTCCCCGGAGGCATCATCTTCCGGAAGGGGATGTCCCCGCGAACGCCTCTGTCCAGGAAGATACGAGACCTCTTTCGCTCAAAAGAGAAAACTTCCAATCTGAACTGATCACGATTCACAGAGTTTCACCCCCGCCATCACACCTGTAGAAAAATCTAGGATTAATTCTATGGTTCCTGATGTGTGCAGAAATTTAGGAAGCACATAACGTGTCGGCATACCGAGGATTAAGGGGCCATGTGATTAACTGACGTGTATAGGTCGATTGCTAGCAACGACAGGAAAGAAGACATCATGGCGACAGCGACGCAATTGGTCCTGATACAAGGATTGGACACGGAAAAGCGGAGTCGTGCGTCACGCCGGCCTGTGGATGCGCAGCGACAGAACACCCCGGGCCAGGAAGACGAAGCGGCGCTCGTCCTTGCCGCCAAAAGTGGAGATGGACAGGCATTTGGAATTCTCGTCGAGCGTTACCAGCAAAGGATTCTAGCCACTTCGCGACGCTTCACCCGTAACCGAGAAGATGCAGAAGACATAGTCCAGCAAAGCTTCCAAAAAGCTTTCGTCTACTTGCACAAATTCGAAGGGAAATCTTCCTTCTCCACCTGGTTGACGCGGATTTCCATCAACGAGGCACTTATGTTCCTGCGTAAAGGTCGCGTACTGCGTGAGGTATCCATGGATGCTTTAGGCGGGAATGAAGGAACCGCACCCGCGCTAGAGATTCCCGATTCACGCGCAAGCCCCGAGAGCGCCTTTTTACAGAGCGAACGGAACCGAGTTCTGTCTGCGGCCATGAATAAGTTAACGCCAGGAATACGAACTGCAATCGAACTGCGAGACCTTGGTGAATTATCCACAAAAGAAGTCGCTTGGGCCTTGGGGCTCTCGATCGAAGCGGTGAAAGGCCGAGTGTACCAAGGGCGGAGGAAATTGCACCGGGTATTGAAGCGCGAGTCCATTTGGGTGTCCGGGACGCACATCTTGCAGGCGCGCCGTAAAGCGAATGGCCTTTCACGCCATCAACTCGTCCGCAGTTTCGGTGATTAGTACGGCGACGAAGGACGCTCATCGGGACCGGTGGCAAGGACATCAGAGAGCACACTAGTTCAGATCGAGACAATTCAACTGTGAAAGGGAATGACAAAGGTATGAAATCGAAAGACAAGAGAAATGAAACTTTGGAGCTTCACACGGGCCCAATTCAGTCTTACGCGGAAGATACTTTCGCGAACCACACACCCAGTCAGGACGAAATCAGGCTTCGCGCCTATGAAATCCATCTCGAGCGTGGCGACCTTCCTGGCAACGAGTTTGATGATTGACTGCAAGCCGAACGCGAACTCGAGCGTCCGGCGCCAAAAGCAGAGCGATTTTCGATTAAGCGAGCATCTGAATGAAACGTCGCGACTTTATCAAAGATAGCGCAGTTTCCGGACTCGCGATTGCTACGTCATCTCCATCATTCGATGACGTTCTCGGAAGGACTAAACCATCGAGCTCATCTGCGCTGTCGGGGAGCGAAACGGCTTTCTGGCCGGACGGAGCCCGCTTGGTCATTTCCATATCGATGCAGATGGAAGCTGGTGCTCAGCCGCTGAGCGGAGCGGAAAGCCCAATGCCAAAACTTGATCCGCTATATCCCGATCTGCCGACGGCCAAATGGTACGAATACGGTTTCAAAGAAGGGCTTCCGCGACTGTTGGACATGTTCGACCGCCGAAAAGTCAAAGTTACCTCCCACATGGTAGGCGCAACGGTCGATCTTCACCCGGCCCTAGCCAAAGAGATCGTGCAGCGTGGGCACGAAGCGTCCGGCCACGGACAAACGTGGGCTGCGCAATATTCCATGACACCTGAGCAGGAGCGCGAATCGTACGAGCAGAGCGTCGCGAGCATTGAGCGTGCTACAGGCACCAGACCCGTCGGTTTCAATGCCTTCTGGCTTCGTGGCACGCCACACACGCTAGAGATTCTCGAGGAGCTCGGTTTCATCTATCACATTGACGACGTCAGCCGGGATGAACCATTCCTTATCAACGTGAAAGGAAAGCCGTTCGCGGTCGTGCCGTACACGTTGCACATGAATGACATCGTCGACTATGAATCGCGCTACTTCAGCACTCAGGAGTACGCCGGTGATCTAAAGGTGGAGTTCGACATGCTTTATTCCGAATCATCAAAACGCCGTCGCATGATGTCGGTCAGCGCTCACGATCGCATCGCGGGCCGTCCATCACGCACCAAAGTCCTTGAAGAATTTATCGATTACGCTCAGAACCATACCGGAGTCGTTTTCATGCGAAAAGACGAGATTGCGCGTTTCGCACTCAGCAGCCCGCAAACCATTCGCGAAGGGTTTTAGCTCGGAGGAAAGAGCCATTGAAGAGAGTCGCTTCAAACGCAGGAGAGCCACTTTCGCAGCAGCATTGGCTTGAGCGAGGCGCTAGATGAGTCACGCGCGTCTTGCGAGGATTCTCTCAGTAGTTTTCTTGTTGATGATGCTGCCTGCATCTGTTATGTGGGGTCAAGAGGCACCGGCAAAAACCCTGACCTTAGAAGAAGCTGTTTCGCTGGCGCGATCGCACAACCGCGAGCTGAAACAGGCGGGACTGGAAATCCACAAACAGAAAGAGGCCTTTGGCGAAGCCAAGACGCACCTCTATCCGCGTTTCGACACGTACGTCCTCGCATCGGAACTTCTCACGCCGCTCGACTTCACAATTAGGGCTGGAACGCTGGGAACCTTTTCTGCTACAGGCCCTATTCCAGCAAAAGACTCTGTAATTCACACTCCCGCTCGACCTGTTGCAATCGCTTCCGCCACTGTCACGCAGCCACTTACTCAACTCATTCGAATCGATCTTTCCATCAAGCAACAGAAACTAGAGTCGCAGCTCAGTCAGCAGAATTATTTTGAACGCGAGCAGGAGCTTGTGAATGAGGTGCGGCGCGCGTACTACGCGATCTTGCAATCCCAGAGCGAACTCGAATCGCAGCGAGCTCTGCTTGTCTACGTTGAAGAATTGCAGCAGCTCACCGGCCGGCGTCTGCACCAAGAGGTGGTGCTAAAGGCTGATAGCCTCCGCATTACTGCCCAACGCTCCAAAGTTCTCTACCAACTTACCGTTATCCAAAATGCGCTTGCGGATCAGAAGGAAGCTCTGAACCACTTGCTGGGCCGTGACCTCCAGGCGGAGGTGACTGTCGAGATGGTTCCCGCTTCGCTGCCTGAGGAATCGAGCTTGCAGGAAGCAAGGAAAAGAGCAACTGAGAAGCGGCCTGAGATCAAAGCCGAAACCATCAAGAAGGAAAGAGCCGCGTTAGAGACGAAAATCGAGAAGACGCGGTACATTCCAGACATTTCGGTTCAAGCAAACTATCTTACAGCTCCGAATATCTCGTTCCTCCCTCAGAACGTGGGTGCGGTTGGCGTGCTTTTGACTTGGCAACCTTGGGACTGGGGGCAAAAGCGTCACAACATTGCTCAGAAGGTTGATGCTGAAAACCAGGCGCAACTTTCCATCGACAATGTGAAAGATCAAGTTCTTCAGGAAGTGGACTCGTCATTTCGCCGGCTCCGGGAGGCGCGGGAGCTGCTCACCGCTGCACAAGCCGCGCGAGATGCGGAAGCCGAAAAACTTCGCAACGAGATGGACGCCTATTCGCACCAGACGGTTCTGTTGAGCGATCTCTTGCAGCAACAGTCCTCTGTTGCAAGTGCGGAGGATCAGTATCGGCAAGGATTACTAGCGTTTTGGAGAGCACGGGCCGATTTCGAACGCGCATTGGGTGAGGAGTAGTCCCATGACGGTCGACGCGAGTACGCCACGAATAGGCCGAATATTAGAAATTGCCGGACTTTGTGCGTTGATGGTATCAGCGATTGGCTGTCACCGAAATACGCAAATCGCCCCGAAGTCTCCGACACCTGTTCGTCTTGCTGAAGTAACTTTGTACGGATCTCCAGAAGGTCTGCGCTACTCGGCTTCCATCGTGCCCTTTGCGCAGGCTAGTCTCTCCTTCAAGTCTTCGGGTTACGTAACGAACATTCAGCAGGTCACCGGCGCAGACGGCCGTCGCCGCAACGTAGGCACGGGAGACTATGTCGCCCGCGGCGCTGTTCTTGCGCAAATTCGTCAGCAGGACCTGAAAAACCAGGTTGACCAAGCGGAAGCCCAGCTAAGTCAAGTAACGGCGCAACACGTCCAGGCTGAGCACGACTACGAGCGCGCCAAGGCCCTTTACGCCACACAAAGCTTGACGAAACCTGATTTTGATCAGGCACAGGCCAAATTTGATTCCACGCTCGCCGCTATAAACCAGGCCAACGCCATTTTGCATCAAGCGGAATTGGCTCTGAACGATTCCGACCTCAAGGCGCCATTTTCCGGGTACATCCTTGCCCGCAACATTGAACTTGGAAATCTAGCTACGCCCGCGACTATAGCTTTCACGATTGCTGACACGGGCGCGGTGAAAGTCAGCTTCGGTGTGCCGGAGGAGGCATTGAGGCAATTGCATCTGGGACAAGAGTTCACCATTCACTTGCAGGATGACGCCAAAAGTTATCAGGGACGAGTCACCAGTATTTCTCCAAATGCGGATGAGCGAACCCGGGTCTTCGCTATTGAGCTGACCGTGTCCAATCGTGCTGGTCGTCTGAAGCCCGGCATGATCGCCTCCCTGAGCCTAGGCGAAAGTTCCGGCACGGCGGTTCCTTCGGTCCCACTCAGCTCCGTAGTGGCGTATCCCTCGGGACTCGGCCGGTTCGCGGTGATGGTGGCGCAACAACATGGCGGCAAATGGGTAGCAAGTCTGCGCGAAGTGCACTTGGGCGCGACCCACGAGAGTTCGATTGCCGCCGTCGGAGTGCAACCCGGAGAGAAGGTGATCGCCGTTGGCGCCCAGCTCTTGACGGATGGAGAACCCATCGAAGTGATCCCGTAGGCAGAGGCGATGGCACACACAAGCGACCAGGATCGGATCGAAAACACGCATAACGTACCTAGGTTCTTTGTCGAGCACCCGCAGGTTTCCTGGGTTCTCCTCGTTGGCGTCCTGGTTTGGGGCTGGTTTGGCTACCATTCCATGCCACAACGAAAAGATCCTGATATTCCTGTGAGAGTGGCGGTGGCCTCGTGTTCGTGGCCCGGCGCGACCGCGCAGCAAGTCGAGCAATTTGTTACTCGACCGATTGAAGACGCCGTCGCTGAAAATAAGACCATCCATCCGGGAATAGCCGCCGACTATGGAATCCGTTCCGTCTCGATTCCTGGATACGCCTACGTCTACGTGCAGCTTGCCGAGGATATCTCAGACGTAAAGCGGCAATTCAGCGACATAAACCTCAAGCTAGATGCGCTGAACAGCCAACTCCCCCGGGGCGCTGGTCCCATCTCCTTCCAAAGCGATTTTGGAGACACCGCTGCGCTGATGCTGACCATTGCCAGTCCAAGAGCCGACTCGGTCGAGATCGACATCCGCGCACGAGAGATACAATCGGCTATTCAAATCGCGCGGGCCGCGAGGAAATACAAAGAGCAAGCTGCGCTTGTCACCGTCGTCTACTCGTTTCCTCAATCTCTTTCCTCGAACAAGACAATCCGGGAAGCCGCGCAACTCTTCGAGCTGCGTGCTGAACAAGCGGGAATCATAAGAGCACCGCAGCTAATCCAGGGGAGCGGATTTGTGGCTGTAGATGGTGTCTCGACCGGAGACGACAACTCAATCCGTAGCTTCATCCAGACTTTCTTTGAGACCCATTTGCAGCGGTCCGAATTGCACCCCGACGCTTGGCAAGCCGTCATCATCCGAGATCCTCAGAAGACTAGCGACCAATTGGCCAAGGTCGCGGGCGACAAATACAGCTACGCCGATCTTGACGACTTTTCGGACCTGATCGCTCGCACCGTGCAAGGTGCGCCGGAAACGTCCAAAGTCGAGCGGCGAGGCGTATTGCCGCAGGTGGTCTACCTTGAATTCTCCGAGGATCGGCTGGCTGGGTACGGGCTTCAACCAGCGGCGCTTGGAAGCGTGCTCAGCGCTCGTAACATCATTGCTCCCGGCGGCGCGTTCGAGGCCGGAAAGCAGCAAGTAATTCTCAACCCTTCCGGTCAATTCGAAAACATAAGTACGATAGGCAATGTCGCAGTCTCGGTCTCCTCGAGCGGCGCTCCAGTCTATCTCCGTGACCTGGTTGATATCAGCCGCGGCTACCAGAGCCCGGCCCAATATTTGAATTACTACACATGGAAAGACCCCAACGGGCAATGGCAGCGCAGCCGTTCGGTCACGCTTGCGATCTACATGCGCGACCAACGGCAAATCGCGACCTTCGGTCAATCTGTCGACCAGAAACTTTCTCAACTCAAGAAAATTCTTCCGCCGGACCTGATCATCGCCCATACCTCCGACCAGCCCCTGCAGGTCAAAGAAAACATTCATCTCTTCTTGCGGGCCTTGTACGAAGCGATCATTCTTGTTGTTGTTGTTTCTTTGATTGGATTTTGGGAATGGCGCTTGGCGCTCATCATGGCTCTGGCAATTCCGATCACGCTGGGCATGACTTTCGGCGTTTCGTACATGCTCGGAATTGACCTGCAGCAGGTATCGGTGGCAACGTTGATCATTGCGCTGGGCTTGCTCGTTGACGTACCCGTAGTGGCCGGCGATGGGATCAAACGCGGCCTTGCGGCCGGCCTGCCTCGAACAATCGCAGCGTGGCTGGGTCCGACCAAACTCGCGACCGCGATTTTCTTCGCAACGCTGACCAACATCATCGCCTATCTGCCCTTTCTTATGCTCAGAGGGAACACCGGGGAGTTTCTTCGCAGTCTTCCCATCGTGATGACGGCAGCGCTGCTGTGCGCTCTGGTCGTTGCGATGACGTTCGTACCCCTTCTGGGTTACTACATCCAAAGGCCGCCAAAAAGAAAGGAGCTGACCGTAGAGGAAAAGCGCGAGCGCGGTTTCTATGGTTTCTACAATCGGTTGGTAGGCCGGGCCATTCGGCACCGCTGGTTGGTGTTGGTAGGTTCCTTTCTTTTCTTGCTGATCGGCGGGTTCGTTGCTTCGCACCTGAAGCAGCAGTTCTTTCCAGAAGATGTTCAATACTGGTTTTACCTCGACATTTGGCTTCCCAACGATGTCCCTTTGACCGCGACAAACGACGCTGCCGTGAAGGCGGAGCAGGTCGTCCGTCAAGTTGTTGAAGGTTCCACAAAAACAGTCTCAAAGGAGGAACAGCGGCAACATCTCCTTACTTCGATGACGAGTTTCATCGGAGGTGGCGGGCCACGATTCTGGTTTTCCATCTCTCCCGAAGCGCCCCAGACCAACTATGCCCAAGTTATTGTTCAGGTGAGCGACAAAGAGGCCACGCCGAAGCTGATCGGACCTCTTCAAAACGCGTTGAACAAACAAGTGCCGGGAGCATGGATCACCGTTCGCCAACTACAAACGAATCCCGTCGAAACTCCCGTGGAGATTCTCATTTCGGGTCAGGCTGACACGGACCCCAGAGATGAAATCCGGGACGTACTAACTCTTCGGACCATGGCTTCACAAGCTATGGATATCGTTCGGCAAGCGCCTGGAGTTGCGGTGCTCAGGGATGATTGGGCTCCTGACAGTCTACAGGTAAAGATTGAGATTGATCCGGATCGCGCAAACCTGGTCGGTGTCACGAACGCTGACGTGGCCAATTCGTCCGCAGCCGCGATCAGCGGCACGCCAGTTGGCACGTTCAAGGAAGGCGACAAGAGCATCCCGATTGTTGCGCGTCTGCGCCCTCAGGACCGTGCACAATTGTCGCAGATCAAAAGTCTCTATGTTTATTCCTCGCAGCAGAACACCCGAGTTCCTTTACTTTCGGTTGCGAGCGTAAGGAACATTCTTGAAACCGGCCGGATACGGCGCCGCGAGCATTTTCGTACCATTTCTATATTGTGCTTTCCGGCGCCCGGAGTCCTCGCGTCAGAAGTGCTTCAACCGATCGAATCCAAACTGAAAGATCTTCAGAACAGGCTTCCGCCTGGATACCACTTGCAGATCGCTGGCGAGAAAGCGAAGCAGGACGATGGATTCATAAATCTGGCCGTCGTTCTCTTAATCTCTCTCGTCGGCATCTACCTAGCCTTGCTGGTGCAATTCAAGAACGCCGTCAAGCCGTTGCTTGTGTTTGCGGCCGCGCCGTACGGAGCAATCGGAGCGTTGATCGCTCTGGCGATCATGGGCACGCCTTTCGGGTTCATGGCATTCCTTGGGGTTGCCAGCCTCATCGGGGTCATCGTCAGCCACGTCATCGTGCTATTCGATTTCATCGAGGAGATGCACGAAAAGGGGGAACCGCTGGAGCGCGCTCTTCCGGATGCTGGGATTGAGCGCATTCGACCCGTCATGATCACCGTGGGCGCAACGATCCTTGCTTTGTTTCCTCTCGCACTCGAAGGTGGCCCGCTCTGGAAGCCTCTCTGCTATGCCCAGATTGGCGGCCTCGCCGTCGCCACCTTTATCACCTTGCTCTTGGTGCCAGTCTTCTACTCGATCTTTGTCTTGGACCTGAAGTGGATTACGTGGGACGTAACACCCAAAGAAAGGTAGTCGGCTTCCGCCGAGTCTCAAATCCGTTGAGATTCAGGACGCTACTATCACACACCGCGCCGCGCCGGCAATGATTATCGTGAGGGACTCGCACAAGCTACTCGGAGACCGCCATGATAAAATTCCTCACAAAATTATTCCGAAGACTACACTACATTGTCGGTATTTCTGCGCCTCCGCCGGGCACCAGCGACCGCAAGTTCGTGCTCGCGTGGCTTGGCGGCATCGGGTTCGTCGTGGCCTTCTTCGTGATCCTGGTCTTCTACATCATCCCCTTTCTTTACTTCAGACGTTAAGGGACCGTTGTAGTCGATTGGGAGGTTGGAACAGACCTCGGTTCAGGGTCCAACTGGGGTCCAAAACTTGGCCTTTTTTCGCCGATTTCGGGGGTCTCATTGTTGTAAGGGCAACCGAATCAATGGGACTTAGAGTGTGATCGTCAAGCTCATAACCCGCTGAGCGGGATCGGTGGTTCAAATTACGCTTCGGCAAAATGGGCGTCCGCACAGCAATGTGCGGGAAGATCACTCGTCAAAGTCGGTGGAACCTAAACCCGCTGTTTGGGTACGGCCTCGGAAGATCGAGGAAGGCGTAGAGACTGGATGGCGAGCATCCCCTTACACGGGATGGAGGTACAGTCCGACTCTCAGCGAAAGCTGAGTCAGATCGCATAACCCGAAGGTCGTCAGTTCAAATCTGACCCCCGCAACTAAACTTATTCTGCTCAAAGAACCTGGGCGCACCCCGCAACCATCCGAATTTGCGATCCCATGCGGCGAGTCAGAGTCATAAGCGTCTGCCTGGTGAGCAGGTACTCAAACATCTACCCTCCCGCTTCGTTGCGATTGCCGCCGGAGGAGGAGCAGGAGAGCGCCGAGGCCCGGTTTTCGAGAATCGCGACATCCGCGCCATAACGCTGGCGCATCAGCACCAGATGATGACCCTCGGACGGTAGACTCGAGCTCAGGGCCGCTTGTCGAAAAACATATAAAGCGCTACGATCCGGCCGTCCCGCGCGATGACGAAGTCCCTCCCGGAGTAAGCCGGCACTTCACCAGGGCGTCCCGATATCCATGGAACCATCCCTGCATCGCAATATTCCTGAGGAGCGGCAGTCATTTGATATCGAAAGTCAGGATGAGTCGCCTTGACCGCGCCGGCGATGCGATCGATCGCGTCGCGGCCACGGATGGCGCCCTTGTTCGGATCGTAGAACATGCCATCTTCGGCCCAGAGCTCGTCGATGGCCGCGCGCCGACGCGCGGGATCGTTTTCACCGAACACGTCGCGTAGATTCCGGATCATTAAGTCCGATATGCTGTAGGACATGGCTCGTCTCCTTAATTTTTAAAAAAACCACGACAAATCGTCTCACGGATGGTTATCAACCTCACCACTTACGGTTCTTCCTCCATCGAAACCGTGCCTCATCCTCGCCTGTATAGTCAGGATCAAGATAGATGTGCAGACTCATTATTCGGCCATCTCGAAACTTGAACACGTTGCAGAAACGCCCGCCAGGGGTGTAGTCGGGTGGTTGAGTACAGATTGAGTACAAGAAAGGGCGTTTCGGAGGGCCTGATTTTGGACCTAAGTAGCGCCGAATCAACAACAGCCGTTAAAGCTACAGGCCCCAACATCGCAGGGGGAACGTTCACAACTATCTCATTGTACGGTGGTTTAGCGTATTTCGCAATTGTGCGGAATCTGCGCTTCGGTACAAGACAGCAACTTTTCCGATCCACTCACTGTGCATGATCTCCTGAATCAGAGTTCCGTCTATCGCGGAGGGTTCAGCCCACGCAGCGTCAAGATGTACTGGCTCAGCCAGGAAGTGCAGTGCTTTCGCGTAGATCCGATCAACAAACAGAACCACAATGCGGGTCGCTCGAAGATAAACTCCTAAAAAGGAACGAGCCCTACAGTTAGGGAATTGAGCTTAGAACGACGCCGAGATCACGGCCACCTGAGCTTATAACTCA
>WNGJ01003658.1_pt1 | contig 16255 bp, 11 predicted proteins | sample 5400611 | NCBI WGS metagenome assembly WNGJ01 (sample SAMN13153375, study PRJNA577476) | soil metagenome | isolation source: 40 cm soil or saprolite under Garry oak tree replicate 1 | place: USA:California | collected 2016-06-15 | reverse complement strand
GAGCTTGGAAACCCGAATTGTGGTTCGCCGGAACAAAGCGGCGGCGGATTATAAAAATCGCCACCAGTAATGGCACAACCCTGCTGGGTGCCGGAAAAGTGCATATAAGCAAAGATTGGACTGGTGAAACCAGCCACTGGCGGATTGATAGGGCCTTCGTAGGTCGGCCACCCATAATTTGCACCTTTCTTGCCGTCGTTGATTTCCTCCCAGGTGCTAGCACCGACGTCGTTGATGAACATTCGGCCAGTGCCGCGCTGAAAGGCAAATGTAAACGGATTTCGCAGGCCGAGGAGGTAGATCGCGCGATTTATTCCCGTGGTCGTATTGTAGAACGGATTATCGGTGGGAATGGTCGATGCCGGAACCGTCCCGTCGGCGTTTTCTGGCACCGGATTGATTCGCAAGATTTTCCCGAACACCGTGTTTAACGATTGGAGGGCACTTGCGGGTTGATTGTTTTCGCCAACCGAAATATAGAGTTTGCCGTCCGGTCCGAAATGGAGGGCACTTCCATTATGGACGTAGGAGGTCAGGCCAAGATTGGGCAGATCCAGGATCCGCTTCTCGCTTCCCGCCAAAGCTACGTCCGGATTCGCCGGGTCAGCGGTAAAGCGACTGACACGGTTGTGAGTCGGCAATGACGTGTTTGCGGGCTTAATCGTGTAGTAAATATAAATATAATGATTGGTCGCGAAGTTCGGATCGAAACAGATACCATCGAGCCCGCGCTCGCCGCGAGTGTCGCAGGAGACAAACAAAAAGGCGTTCGGTTGCAAAACGCCGTTACGAAACACGCGAATTCGTCCTGCTTGTTCGCAGACGAAGAGCCTGTGCACCGGCGGGCCGGACGCGGGACACGGGTCCGGTGCAAACGCCATGGCAGTTGGACTAAGCAACCCTTTGGCATATTGTATTTCCCCAAAACCACTGGGTAATGCGGCGCCGGAAACGCTTTGCACCTGAGGAAACAAGAATGCAAAAGATAAAAGAGCAGCCACTGGCGCGAGCCAGCCGAGCGCAATATTAATTCGCAAATAGGAGGTCGACATACATTTCTCTAACTAGCGAGGGCGAAGGTTGAAATTTAGAGCATGGCCACACTAATCCACTGAGGATCCAGAGCCGAGAGGCATTTTTGATCGCACGGTAACGTCGAATCTTCTCAAGGCTAACTTGGGATGGCTCTACCACCGCGGCGGCAAAAACGAGATTTCGTAGAATTCGACCGATAAGCATGGTGTGCGAAGTCGCGCATACTAAGCGATTCAATCTGGAGCAACAACTTAAAATTTCGTGCGACTTTTTTCGAAAGAAAGACAAAGACAAATTATGCGTGAGTGAAGCGCTCCCATTCTGGCGTTGGCTACCATAGATCGAACCGTCACCGAACCGGGGCTCTGCCAGGTGGACCCGAGTCTATCTGCGCTTCGCGATTGCTAACAAGCTAACCCCTGCCGGGAAACGTATCCGGCTCTGGCAGGCGAGCGCTTTGAATGCGAAGGACAAGCCGCTGTCCAACCACGAAGGAAGCATTTTATCTTCCAAACGCCGGTCTGATTTGTGTCTCGCTGCGCCACGGGAAAGCGGGCGCAATTTCCGGACTGCGAAAACTGCCGGGAGTGCGACAACATTAATATAATTCCAATGCGTAATCTCAAAGAGTGTCGCGTCGAATAGCTTCAACAGACCTGGATGACGGTATCTTCGATAATGATGCAACGCCACGTCCCAGTCGCTCCACAGCGATGGCATAGCCGGCACCGTTACAACCGTCACACCACCTGGTTTTAAAACGCGCGCAAGTTCTGTCACCGCCAGCCGATCATCTTCAACATGCTCAAGAACATCGAGCGCGGTAACGCAATCGACAGACGAATCTTTTAGAGGCAGCGCAGCGCATGATCCTCGCCGCACCCTTTCAGTGCCGACGTTTTGTTCAAGCAGACACAACGCATCTTCCTGATTGTCGATCGCGATGACACTGCATACGTCGCTCATTTCTTGGGCGAACAAACCTGTGCCGGCGCCGCAATCCGCCAGCACCGAATCCTTTCGGAGAGGATACGATTTCAACAACCAGTACCGGACAATCTCGCGCTTCGTCCGGTAAAACCAATGAAGTCTCTCGACCTCACTCAGATTTTCATACTCCTCTGGATTCATCTTTTGCCGTAGACGCGACGATCTCTTCCGTCAGATATAGTGGCCTTTGCTTTACCTCTCGGTAAATGCGGGCAATGTATTGCCCAACGATCCCGAGCGAGATGAGTTGAACTCCACCGACGCAGAGTACGGCTACGGCCAGCGTGGTAAATCCTGGCACGATAAAGTCAGTAAAGTAACCGAATAGCTGTGAAATCTTAACTAGGATCAGCACGCCGGCATAACAAAAGCCGAACAGCGAGGTAGCAACTCCAATCCAGAAAATGATCTTCAATGGAAATTCACTGAAACTAAGGATACCGTCCCAGGCATAGTTAAACAAGTTACTAAGCGTCTGCTTCGGTTTGCCCTTTCTTTCGGCCCGGTCATACCACACATATCCACGCGGATATCCTACCCACGAGCGAAGGGCGGGAAGAAAGATATTAAGCTCTGGCATTGCTCTTACGGCATCTGCGACTGTTCTGTCCATAAGGCCGAAGGTGCCACTGTCTTTGGGCATCAGCCCGCCTGTCATTGCGTGAAAAACATCGTGAAATCGTCGCATCAAAAATCCACGTAGCCCTCGCTCCGGTCTGCTGCGTCTGCGTGCTATCACCACTTTTGAACCGCCTTGCCAAACATGGATCATTTCCGATATGACTTCAGGGGGATCTTGCAAGTCGGCGTCGAGGAAAACCACAGCGTCACCGTCAGCCTGATCCAATCCTGCTCGATAAGCGGCTTGTTGCCCAAAATTGCGAGACAACCTGATAAGACGCCAACGAGGTAATCGCGGCAAGAGCTGGAGAAGCTTCTCTTGGGTTTGATCTGAGCTGCCGTCGTTTACCACGATGAAATCTAAGCGAGAGGTCGAATCACTGGAGAGTTTTTGGAGCCGCTCGATCAGGACGGGAATCGTGTCCTCCTCATTCCAGACAGGAATAACGATTGAAACGAGCGGTTTGCCGGTCATAAAACTAGTGACGACTATGCTACGAGTGGGAGCTCCTACTTCTGTGGATATACTAAAGGGCCAGCTTCATTCTCTGAAAGCTCGGAATTATCGACCTTGTTCGCCGGCAAGAGCTTGGACGATGTTCGCCATCGAGTGAACATGAGAACGAAGATAATTACAACCCACATACCCGCCGCCGCGCTACTAAAAATTCGTGCGAACTTTCCTTCTGGTGAAAGATTATAGCGAAGTTCTGCCACGTGAGATCCTGCTGGCAAGTGGAGTAAGATCAGTCCATTTTTTTCCACCTCTGGAGGCTTCTCGGACAGCTTTCCGTCAACACGCAGCTCCCAGCCTGGCCAGTAGAAGACGGCAACACGCGCTTCTGAATAAGCGGTTGCTTTGTAACTGTATTCGTAAAAGCACCCTCGATGGGTATAGTTCTTACAGACGAGGTCTCCCGAGGTAACAGTGAGACGATTTTGGGGAATTGGGTGCTCTTCGAGGAACTGCGGATTCAAGTAGTCGCCATGCACCCATTTCGGAATAAATTCCTGAATGGCACTCCCGGCGTAAAGCCCTGTTCGCTCATAGCGGCGATTCCATTTAACGAGTTGCTCAGGAGACATTTTCTTGATGACTTGAGGCATTAGGATCATAGGCAACGTTGGGATGGCGAAGACAACGGCGAGACCGGTGAGAACTGCTGGATGAATCCACCGATCGATCACTGGAGACGCCATCGCGCTCGCCGTAGCGCCAAAAAAAGCCGTGAAGATTAGGAGCCGCCACGGGAATTGAAGATACAGGAAAATTGCGGGCACCTTCTTCCATGGCATTTGCGGCGACATAATGAAAAGAATAAGGAAAGTGAGGAGGAGAAACAAGCCAACGCGGTATCGTTGACCGGTCTTCAACCCTCGCTGGAATAGGGCGATGGTGGAAAGAGCGACACAGATCAAAACAGCAAACCCAAGGTTAATTCCAAGCGAGTCGTCCGGTCCCGCGATGCTGGCACCATAACCTAGGCTTTCGATGAAATGCTGTCTCCAATAGATGGCATGCGTGTGAAGCAGTTTCGGAGTGCCCCACATCGCTGCTACGTCGCCCGCATGCAGCGTTAGCTTCGATAGCTTTAGCGCCGGGTACCAAAAAAATGCGGCCATTGTGGTGCCCAAAAGTCCACCACCGGCAACGGTAAGCGGCCATTTCAAATCCCGGGCCGTCAGCAGCGGATAGATTGCGATGAAAAGGCTGCCCCACAGCGCGGTGATATTATGGCTGAGCAGAAGACCAGCATACATCGAGCTAACTAGCAGAATCCCCAGCAAGGGCCGGCGTCGGGCAACCTCCATACCCCAGTAGACGCCCGGCAGAGTGGCCCAAGCCCATGATTCGCCCGTGACATTCCGAACGAAAACGTCAGTCAAATGGTACCGAGTGAGAGCGTAAACGCTCGCCGCCGCCAATGCCCACCAAGCTAGGCGAGGCCAGCGTTCTCGCGATCCAATGGTGTATACGAACGCGTACATTAGCAGACCACTTAGGTAAAGCGAGTTATAAGAGCTCAGCTTCGTCGCCGGTCCGTAATCCGATCCGAAGATGAAATGGAAGATCGCAGCGATGTAGAAACCGAGCGGCCCATACAACGTAAGGTACGGATAGCCGTATCCAAAACAGTAATCCGGAAACCATGGTACATGACCGAAACCCTGCGCGGACCAAACCTTGCAGATTTCGTAAACATTGACCACTGGGAAGAGCATGTAGTGCCCCCACCACATGTAAACGTCCGCGGTGGGAATGGTCGTGGCGACGATTATTGCTGTGTAGATTATGAGCGATAAAAGCACCGGCTTTCCTCGCATCCAACGCCAGAGGCGAGCTTCGCTTCTCTTCTTCTGTTCGTCTGATAAAACCGTCCTGTTTCTTTCAGACGGCTGAACACTGCCTTCCATTAGTATCTTGATTGACAGTCGGTCGATTGGCGGATCATAAGCGTTCTGTAGCTCAATCGTTCGGGTTCGTAAAATGGCATCAGTTGTCTCGCGTCACATCCACTTTCGCGAGAAGTTTTGAATGTTTCTTCGTATAAAGGCGAAACTGGTAGGTTGAATCGAATTGAATCCAGTCAATTTTCAGGATGCCAGAAGGAGCGCGCGCCAGAAAGACTTCAGGCGACCGATTCGCTTTGACACAGAGGTCGCCCGTCGCTTCGTCTCCTGTGTTCCAAGTGATCACGGTTGTCGCGAGTGGTTGGTCTGGATCGCCGGCGGGAACGGGATTGGGTTCCGCGGTCAAGAGCGGTTTGCCGTCGGTTCTGTCTGGGAACGAGTGGTGCCGCCCTTCACTACATGCGCCTAGCAACAAACAACAGATCGAAAAGCTACAGGAAAGTGGTAGGCTTAGCATTCGCTGCACTCTCGGCCAATCGTAGAGCCTGGACAGGTTCTGTCAATCAACTCGCCGATGGCGAGCAGCTCACGAATCAATTTATCATCGAGTAACGACAACCTTGGCCAGAAGACGCCGCGTGCCACCATTTTTCGTGTAGAGTCGGAATTCGTAGTGGCTTCCGGCCGCAATCCAGTTTACCTCAGTGGATCCGAAGGGTCTCTGCGCAAAGAGATACTCGGGCCCGCCATCGCGTGAGACGTAGACCTCGGCATCGATGCCTGCTGGCGTTGCCCAGGAAATCCTCGTCCTCCCCAAAGCGGGACCGCTTGCAACTGGATTTGGATCGGCGACGATTGTAGAAGTTCTTTCTACCGCGCTTACTTCGATCGTCGTCGCCGCCGTCGTTTCCGGACCAACGTAGAGCCGAAATTGATAGCGTGCTTGACGTCTAATTCCACCAAACATCTTTAGTCCAAGCCGCCCTTCGGCGAAAGGTTCTTCGGGGCCGCCATCGACTGCTAGCGTTACCCGGTCTTCCGAGCTACGATATGTATTCCAAGAGATTGCTGCCTGACCGAGCTGTCCGCCTTGCACCGAGATTGGGTTAGGAGTAACGAAAAGCACCGGCTGACAATCATCAGCGATCTTCTTGAGAGAATAAGCATCAACCCACATTTTACCGCTGGCTGCTCTAGCATACACGGTTGCATATTTGCTCCCGGAAGGCGCTCGAACCATTAGGCTGGACTCCTGCCATTGCGGTGCGGAAGGCACATCCGTGAAGGCAACACTCGAAGGTGACAAATCGCGCTTGTCTTCGCCCTTCCAGTTTAGTTGGAGGCGCAACGTTCCAAGGTTGGAGGCCTTCGACCTTTGGCGAGCACTCAGCCGATAGCATTGCCCTGCTTCGACCTCGGCGGGTTTGGATGTGAGAAAATCCTTTGGCGTCACAGCACAAGCGGTTTTGCCGCTATAAGAATGTTTGCCGGTACGCTCGACGTTCGGTCTGCCAACGACTTCCCATCCAAGAGGTGAACTTGTGTCGCTTTCTTCGAAGTTTCCATTGGCCAATAGTTCTCTTCCGTCAGCCTGGCGAGTTCCACTGCCAAGTTCATACACATGAATTCCATCCAAGACAGTAAGTTCTTTCAGTCGCGGGCTCGCTTCAATCGCCGATTTCAATGAGCTCCACGTTTGATAAATGTTCCAAAATGATACTCCAGCTTGATAAAGATTTTCATCCACAAGAACATACTTGGCGCCCCACCCATAAAGTAGATCGAGTACGAAGGGAGATGGAAAGGCGCTGAGATCGCCCCAAAATGCCAGGTTTGGCGGATTTTGTGCATTGCCCATGATGATTCGTTTTCCGGTTAATCGTGTGGAATAGATTGCCGGTCCGCCATACGCGTGTTGAGGTATCGGGTATTCCATAAACGCGAACTCGCCGGATTGCCTGGAAAGCCACTCATCAACCGGGCGTGGTTTAACTGGGCTCATATCCATCGGTCTTGGAAAAATGTCCAAGGTGACAAGTCCAATGATGATCGCGACCATTCCGGCCTGTGTCGTAGCACGCGCTCGAAACCGCCCCTTGATCCAATCGAGAAGGCGAACCAAGCCGGCGGCGGCCAAAAGCCCTACAGAGAGTTCAACAAAAAATCCGAGGCGCGCCCAGGCACGAAGATTATTAAAGCCGGGAAGTTGGCGCAGCAGTCTGCCTGGCGCAAGGATGGGTGACAAGGCGACATCATTCGTCGAGCCGCTTAGAGGAGGTGGGTGAGTAAAGTAAATTCCGGGACCGAAGGAGAAAAGAAGGCAGCCTAGCGCCATCGCGGTCAGCGCGACTACCACCTTGCGTCGGCGATGGAAAACGCCTGCTGTGGCCAGGAACAACGCAACTGTGCCGAGATAGAGTTGCCATTCTGACTCCCAAAGCGCGTTTGCTCCATTGCGCCAGAGCTGGCCAATCTGATGTCCCCATAGCAAATGCGTGGTGGGTGGAATGACGTAGTCAGCCAATGCCGCTGCGAAAGCCTGCGACTCACCAGCGCCGCGGTAATCGACAACCGCTCCATGCGTCGCAACATAATAGGGGATCAAGAACGGCAGCACGAAAGTCATAGCAATGCCTGCCGAAATCAGGCTTAGCTTTAGGAGATGGCGAAGCTCCTTTCCCGGCGCTCCCCAGTGGATTCGAAACGCAATGTAAAACGCCGCCGCGATCGGCACCATGAAGAAGTAGTACCAGGTAGCCCAGGCGGACAAACCAAAGAATACGCCAGCGAGAACTGCGCTCTTCAGCCGAGGCTGGGAGATCAATCGTTCTAGGTAAAGAAAGAAAAAAGGTATCCATTCAGTTGAGACGATCGATAGATGACCCGCGCTGTGCGCAAACCGGTAGGGGCAAAATCCGATAATGATTCCTGCAAGAACCGCCGCAGCGCGGTTCGACCATAATTTCCGCGCCAGGAGGTAGCCTCCAAATGCCGTTAAGGGAAAGGATGCCAAAACCAAAAAATTGTAGGTAAAAATCTCTCCGTAGAAGTGTGTTAGGGGTGAGAACAGAAGCACGGTTCCGGGGGAGAGGTCCTGGTTTCTGAGCAGGCTGTAACCGAATGGAACGAAAACGTCTGGATCAAAGAATGGCGACTTATGCAGATCAAAGAGAGCGTGCGCGACGTACCACAGCTCCCACAGGAAATGGAAATTATCTTCCGGTCCTCCCGGCACCTTTGTATGGAAAAAGAGAAGAGCTGGATACGTCAGGGCCGCTGTCAGAAGCGTGTAGAGGAGCAAAACCAGGAGATTTTCCTGCCAACGTTTCAACTCACCTCGTGCCACCGAACCAGCCAATGGGAAGTATGAATCATTCATCTAACTATGAGGAGTAATGGCTGACCTAGCGTCTGAGATTAAGTGACCTGAGTATGTTACGCGTCCCGGTTTTACCATTCGAGAGGTGATTCCGGCACGGTCGAAAACTAGCCAATTTATGCGCTGCGCCAGGAATCTTACTTTTTTCGAGCGATAGCGATAAAACTCAGGCCAATTGGCATCGGCACCTTACCAAGCATCAACCGCTCGAAGGCAAAAACTGATCGGAGGGCAGAATTAAAAGGGGGCAATTTTAAATCTGTAACACTCTTTCTCTCAAAGACCCTTGCGAATAGCCGCCAGGCTGCTGCGGGCGTAAAGAGAATGGCGTTGAGATGGCTCAATAATTCGAGCTTAAGAAAGGGCTGGTCAAACAGGGCTCGAAACTGTCTCCTTGAATACCGTCGAAAATGATGATGATGCTCGTCTCGCTTGGTCCATAGCCATCTATGGGCAGGCACAGTACAGATTAAGATGCCGCCTGGTTTTAAGAGGCTTGCGGCCACCTCGACTGAAGCGCGGTCATATTTTAGATGCTCCAGGACGTCAAGTAGCAAAACCGCATCGTAACTCTCTCGAGATAGCGGCACATCCTCAGGAAGAGTTCCTAATTTCGCCTTCACTCCGCGATGAAGCGCGAATTCTATCGCGTGGCGGGAACCATCTAGGCCGATTGGATCGTAGTTTTCCGCCAGCCGCAAAAGCATCATTCCGCAGCCACAACCTAAGTCAGCAATTTTTTGCCGGTTCGTGCTCTCATGCGGGAGGTACTGCTGAAGCAAATGAAGAACGATTCGATGCCTCGCCGCAAACCACCAGTGCTCTTGCTCCATCGCGAAGATTTCAGCGTAGAGTTCCTCGCGCATTACTCGGCTCCGATCATTTCGATGTATAAGACAAAGAGCGTATGTCTAGCTCTCTTTACAAGCGAACGGCCGCTGTGGTGGATAGCAAGACGATTTGGAGTGATGAGCCACTTTTATTTCCGGAAACGCTTAATCTCTCACCGTGGTTGAATTTGTCGGACCGATCTCAGAGGATGTCGGCGGCGTGGTTGGAAATGCGAGCATCTTGATCTGATCATTGATCTTCGCGATTTCGGCGCGCGACGCTCTCCACTGCAGATACGAGGCGACAACTCTTTCGAGATGACCGTATCCGAGCGATACCTTATTCGGAAATAATTTAGCTTTGATTGCGGTTACTGGGTTTGCCAGTTTCCAGCGTCGCGAAGATCGAAGGCGCGCAGCAGCGCTCTCTACCTCATCGAGCAAATGTAATAGTTTTCTTGTATTCCCGAGCTGCTCGCGCAACCTGTTTGTTAGCTTTATGATGTGTGCCTGTAACCTTTGGAGTTCCGCGATATGTGACCTCTCCCTCTCAGCTTGTTCCGTCTGTAGCCTTTCGAGCTCCACTTGATATGACCTCTCCCGGTCGGCTTGTTCCACCTGCAGCCTTTGGAGCTCCACGTGATATGACCTTTCTCGCTCAGCATTTTCTTTTTTCAGCGCCGTAATTATTTGCAGCGCCCTGCAATATTCGCTGTCCATGCTGGCCACAAATCGGACCCGCTCGGCAAACGCAGCCTCTAATTCTTCAGCTGCGGAAGGTGATGCCTCAGACGGCTGCGGAGTTTCGACGAGTTGAGCGCAAAGCCGCGTCGCCCGCTCGACCACTGCTGCATCGGTCGCCGGGTCGCCGATTTTGAAATCAGCGGGGACGTTGGAGCTATTGATCCGTTTTGTGAGTGGTGTCAGACACTCCGCAGTGTATGACTCGCCGAGGAAGTTCAGTAATGATCGCAAGGCGGACTCCGGCGTATCCACTAAGTCGGAATACCGAAGCCGGAAGACGACGCGCGGACCGTAGGCCCGTTCGGCCAAAAGACAGCTGCTCACAGCGCGAAACCAATAATTGTAAGCTTCCTGCTCATTGGCGACCAAGCTGCCTCCGCCGACACGATGAAAGTTCAGCATCGAACGAACGACGGAAGTGACGTCGCGGACAATGTGGACGAATAGCGCCTTCGGAAAGAGCTTACGCAACCCGCAAATATGGAATGAATACTCGGGAGTGCCGTCCACCCATCGCGTTTTTTGATTCATCATCGGCGAGACAAGATCTTCGGGCGGAGCGTTTAGGCCGGCCAAGTATTCCCACACCTTTCTTGCAAGGTCGATGCGGTGGCGCAAGATCAGTGCGTTAATGTTCTGACCAAACATGTTAAAAAATTCTTCGCGCTGGATGTTCATTGCACTTAAAACCGAGCGATCTCCGCGTGCTGATCCGATTTGGTAGCGAACGGCAAGATCAATCGCGAAATCTCCCATCCACCCTGACTCGGGGAGCGGCATAATGTTCGGATGCTGTCCAATACACCACGCCAGCACGCTTGTCCCCGAGCGTGGTGATCCCACGACAAAAATCGGTTTGTTTATTTGATCCTGCATTTCAGTTGCATACTCATTCTTAGCATGGAGTCGAGCAACGCGAATAGACTTTCCTTAGACAATTCATCCTACATGATCGGTCAAGCGTACTGCCAATCGCGGCCATATCGTCGGCGCTAAGGAAGCAGCACAATGGCATGATAAATCGCCCCGGGAATCAAATGGGCATCGAAAAATTTGTGGCAATTATTGATGCCTGAGCCACCGTTTCCAAATGTCCACTCCTATCACAACAGAAGAGGTTCACTGGAACCGCGCGCGGAATCATTACGGTCGGTGGCACGAAAAGGGCGCATTACCGTATCAGCCAAACGGTAGGCTGGCGTTCCAGCGCCTTCGCCAGCCGCTTTTCGTGCCTGCCATTAGACCGACCTTTACACTGCGGCGCGAAGACAACCTTTTCGCTATTGGCTCCTGTTTTGCGCGCGGCATTGAGTGCGCCCTGGCCGAGCAGAAAATGGCCGTGTTGAGCAGAGCTACGGAGTTCGATTCCTTCCCGGCAATAAATAACGAAACGAAGTTGGGCTTCACGAACAAATACAGCACCTTCTCTATTTACAACGAGCTGCGCTGGGCGCTGGACCCGGCCGAGGAATTCCCTCGCGAGAGCCTCGTTGATATCGGAAATGGTGTTTTCTATGATCCGCATACCAATCCGGCGCTGCAACTAGCCGGCTTCGAAGAAACGATTCATCGGCGTGAGATCATCGAATCGGTCACCCGGCGGGTTGCGCAGTGTCGGGTGGTGATAGTTACCCTCGGTTTGGTCGAAGTGTGGCGCGACAAAATTGCCAATGTTTTCATCAACACTGCACCGATTCCCGCTGCTCTCCACCGTCATCCAGATCGTTACGAGTTTCACATTACGAATTTTACGGAGAACTTTTCGAATCTTGAAGGCATTCACACCCTGCTTAGCCGATTCGGTCATCCAGATGTGCAAGTCGTGGTGACGGTGTCGCCCGTGCCGCTGGAGGCAACCTTCTCGTCGGAAGACGTTGTAATTGCCAATACTTATTCGAAATCAATCCTTCGAGCTGCAGCCCAAGAATGGGCGGCGATGCATAAAAACGTGCACTATTTCCCAAGCTACGAGATCGTCCAAAACTCGGACCGGAAGGCGACCTGGGAGCAAGACCTTCGGCATGTGAAGGGGGAAGTGGTCTATCACATCATGAACCTGTTTCTGCGTCACTATTTCGCGGGACTTCCCGCAACCCGCTCCGAGTTGAGTGCTTCACCGAACCCGGTGCCGCCTGGCGCTAGACGAGGCAAAACCACTATCAGTTGGTTTTCTGAGGGTGCTTCGGCCGCAGTTTATGTGTCGAAGGACGGCGCCGAGGAAAAGTTTTTTGCAAGCGGTTCGCATGGCTCGGAAGAAGCGCACTGGATTCAAACAGGCGCAACGTATGAGTTCAGTCTCTACAGCGGCCCTGATCGCAATACCCGGCTCGCACGAATCTCCGTGACACGCCCACCCAATGACAAGACCGATACTCTGCGAACCGCCAGCCGGTCAAAAAAATGTGTGAGTCTGGCGAAGTAGCTGCCGTCAAAAACCGATCCGTCCGGCGCGGCGGAAGAAATTCGCTCGGGGGCGCCGTCGGCCGAGACATACACGTGCCCCGTGCTCCCGTTTGCACATCGACCATTTAATTGTTGTCGTTCCATTTCCATGCCCGGTTGGGACGAGAGTGATTGAACCTAAGCGGGCATTAATCGCGGGGGTTTTAAGGCGTGCTCGGCGCGGAGCCAATTTTCGAGGTTAGGGTTCTTAGCCTTCGGCCTTGTGGAAGCTTGGCGTGCTTGTCACTAAGCAAACGATTCAAGCGTTTGCGGACTGCTGAGACTGAATAATGCGCTTTCGTGATTTTGATTCCATTCGTCGAGAGCCGGTTCCAGAGCTCCTCCGACTCGTAAAGCTCGATCAAGGCGCGCGCGAAATTTTCCGGCTCATCGGCGATGAGAATGTCTTCACGATCGGTTAGCGCTATGCCCTCTACGGCGAGCGAGGTTGCCACGACAGGCACACCAAAACCCATGCTTAGGTTGATTTTGCCTTTTATACCGGCCCCATATCGCAATGGCGCGACAGATAATTTAACGCTTTCAAAAAACGGCCGAACATCCGGCTGCAATCCGGCGACGATGACGTTGTCGGTTGCGAGCGCTACCACCTCCGGAGGAGCCTTGTCGCCGATGATGTAAAACTTGGCATCACTAAGATGCTGCTCTACCAGTGGATGAATTTTCTCCAGAAAAAAAATAACAGCATCAATGTTTGGCGTGTGCTGAAAACCACCGATGAAGAGAAAGTCCCGCCGCAATGAGAAAGGCGTCTTCGAACCCGGAACATCGACAATAGTGGGCACAATTTCTATCGACTTGCCCGGTCGGGCCTCGCGGAGGAGCTTCTGTTCTACTTCGCTCACCACCCAGGTCTCATCGGCCTGATCAATTAGATCGTATTCCAACTGTCTTTTCTCGCTCGCCCTTTCTCGGATCTTAGGATCGCTTGTGAGCTCTGCCTGTCGGTCTGTCCGAAGAAAATGTAAATCGACAGTGTCGAAAATAATGCGGCTTTGTGGCGCGTGCAGTCGAACATCTGCGATATGCTTGCGAGCAAAATCACATCGACTTAGCACAACAGCGTCGAACTCGCTCCCGTGCGAAGTAAGATAGTCGCGTACTTTCTTGATGTAAGGGTGATAAACGACTTTGATTCCACGTTTCCGTAATTTGTCGCCGTAAGGCGGCATATCCGCGAGATTATCTGGAATGAATGTTACGTGGTGGCCCAGCCGGCGGAGGATGTTTAGAATATGAAACATCCGCAGCGATCCCGCGTCCTTCTCCGGCATGGGAAGATGGTGGTCGATCACAAGAATATTTTTTCGCCCCGGCTGTGGCTCATTCAAGAAAGTGAAATCACCAGTAACCGGTTTCGCTTCCAACTCAGTGGCCCAGATGTCCGCAAAGGTTAGTCGATTGATGTCCTGGTGTTTTTTTGTGCCTGTCGAGAGATCAGTGCCGCCAGTGATCCCTTCGTAGTGAATTATTTCACTAAGCGGCTGATAGAACACTTTGTAACCGGCCTTTCGAACTTTGAACGATAAATCGGCGTCCTCGTAATAGGCAGGCGCGTATTTTGCATCAAATCCTCCCAAGCTCTGGAAAAGCGATTTGCGAATCATCAGCGCCGCGCCCGAACAGTAGTCAACCTCCCGGAGATAATTATATTTAGGTTTTTCCGGATCATCGAATTTGCCGTAATTCCATCCTGAGGCATTTCGCCATATGATCCCGCCTGCTTCCTGTAACTGACCATGCGGGTAAACAAGCTTTGAGCCGACAATCCCCGCTTGCGGATCTTCAACGAAGGTACCAAGCAATGCGGTGAGCCAACCCGGCGTAACGATCGTGTCGTTATTCAAGAAAAAAAGATACTTACCCCGCGCCTTCTCCGCTCCGCGATTGCAAGATGCGATAAAGCCGGAGTTCTTCTCGTTACGCAGATAAACAACGCCTTGCATCCGCGGCACAAGCTCAGCCGTTTCGTCCGTCGAGCAGTCATCCACCACGATAACTTCGAAAGCCGATCGTTCTTTTATGGTTTGTAACGAAGCAAGACACGCATGGGTGAACTGAAACTGGTTGAACACCGGAATGATGATTGAAACCTCAACTTTCTCGTGTGCAGGAAAATGGATTGATTCAACAGGCACAGAGGGAACGGGAGGTTGAATAGGAGATTTATTCTCTGGCGTCAGTTGTGGAACCGTAGCTTCGGAGACCGGCGCGACATGGTCGTCGCTTTCACTGGTTGTTGCCGGCTCGGCCGAGGGCACCTTTGGAATAGTTGGGAATTGGAGCGCCTTTATTTCGTCTTCGATCTTTGCGATTTCGGGATGGGAAGCGCGCCATCGCAAATAGGCGGCCACAATTTTTTCGAGATGACCGTAGCCCGGTAGTACCTTACCGGGAAATAATTTGGCCTGGATTGCGCTTCCCGGATTGGCCAACTTCCACCGGCGCGAGGAGCGTAAACGGGCAGCAGCTTTTTCAGCATCTTCGAGCAGATGCGAAAGCCTTCTTGTATCCCAAAGCTGTTTGCGCAGGCGATTTGTCAGATCAATGATGCATCGTTCGTGCTCTGCCAGGCTTACGCTGCTCCTGTGAAGTAGACTATTGATTTGCGTAATACGATCACGCAATTGCTCGAGTTCATCCCGCAGGCGCTGGACTTCGGCTGTGTAATGCTGCTCTTGCCTAGCAATTTGCAACTTATATTCGGATAGCTGCGCGCTTTCGGCTTTGAGATGCCGCTCCAGCCTCGCAACCTCCAACATTCGGCCGGATAAGTGCTCGCTCAATTGTTCGACTTCGATCTGATGCCGAGCGGTAGTTTCCGCGATCTCGATCTTGTGGCGGGCTTCGGTTCGCGCAAGGTGGGCGCTGAGTTCCTCGATTTCGGTCTTGTGCCGAGCTTCCGTTTGCGCAAGGCGTTCACGCAGTTGCTGGATTTCGGCATTATCTTCTGGAACGAAGGCAACCAGCCGGCTGACCGCTCCGGGAAGCAAATCGATCTCGCCCGATTTTGCAGTTTGCTGAGCCTTTGCTACCCTCCCTTTCTTCCCTTTCCTAGCTGATGCACTGGCGACTTGACCGGCCTCGGCAACCAAGGCGCGATAAAGTTCGATTACTTCCGCCGAGACCCGAGCATCGATCAGTTGGCTAATGGTGAACTTGCAGTCTCGATGACGCGTCGGTTATAGATTTCCCAAAGCCGCAAACCGAACGAATAAGATGTCCCGTTCCGCTCCCGCATTGAGTAAGCAACTTCAAGCGGATTACGCACGATGATAACCGTTTTCAGCTTGGGCAAGAGGCCCTGCCAAAACGGCAGCGTCAAACTATTGCGCGGATCCTTCCAGCCCCACGCGCCTGCCGAAGCAAATCCTTCGATCAGCAGCCGCGCTTTCATACGCAAAGGATCAAGCCGCGGGTGCTCGAAAGTCTCGTTAGGATTCGGCGGCAGATCCCACGCGCCGCCGAGCTTATTCAGCAGTTCGTCGTTCAGTGCGACGAACCCGAGATGTTCCCAGAAACCATCGGGGTTATCAGCCTGCGCGGGCATCAACTGGTTTTCTGGGCCCAGGTAAAGGCCGCAATTATGCAATAACTTCGCGAGCATCGACGTGCCTGAACGATGCGCGCCAGCGATGCATACGGCGGAGTGGCCGCTCAATGAATGCTTCAATTTTTTTCGCTTCAAGAAACAGGCAAATACTTAGATCCAATATATGCGTATCATAGATATTTCGCATCGTAAAATCGATTCTGAACACACCTCCCCTTCGGCGGATGTGCAAGATCCCTGCTGTTAAGTTCCCATCAATCCGACCGATCGCAGCAAAGTAGCGATATT
>WNGJ01003568.1_pt1 | contig 16257 bp, 11 predicted proteins | sample 5400611 | NCBI WGS metagenome assembly WNGJ01 (sample SAMN13153375, study PRJNA577476) | soil metagenome | isolation source: 40 cm soil or saprolite under Garry oak tree replicate 1 | place: USA:California | collected 2016-06-15 | reverse complement strand
CTCGTACTGCGCCAAAGGATTTGTTGATGCCGCGCATGAGGAGTCGTGGTTCACCTCTTGCTGGCTGCTCCGGTACCGGAGACGTCATATCACCGGCCGAAGGAGTAATACTATCGGCCATAGGCCCTCCATTCAAGTTGCAAATCGGTAGTACTTCATCAAAAGGCGGTAATCAACCTAGATTATACCACCTCGGATTAAAAAATTGGTAGTAACCTGGTTACCTGTCCGTGGGGATCGGTAACCAGGCGAACCATTTAACTAACCTATGGGCAGATGCCGTTAGAATTTGTACCCGCAGGAAGACCCGAACAAATTTCAGATTTGGTCACGAAACCATCAGCAATAACCGTTGAAGCAATATTAGTCTTGTCAACGGACACCGGAGTTTCAAGGACTGAAGGAACGTTACCTCCGTCCATGGTCTTCGTAGTAGAGCCACTGGTCAATGAAGAGGTGTCTGTCCCGTTGCTTATGGCGGCAACGAGCTGGGCAGTAGCCGTAGCCTCTTTGGTGATGGCCTTGTAGACGGTCATTCCCTGGTCGCCGGTGAGAATGTTCTGAATACCTGTAACCGTCGCATCCTGGCCAGTGACAAGCACTTTCCCATTCAGGTGCTGTGATTTGAGCGCGGCAATCACCGCGTTTGCCATACCATCGTTGGCAACATAGGCAATCTGAATGTTATTCTGGTGCGCGGTCAGGGCTCCTTGCATCTCATTTTGTGCAGTGGGATTGTCCCAATTAGGAGTGTACTCGTCCACGAGCTTATTGAGTTGACCACCGCTAATAAGTGGCTGGAGTTTGTTCAACGCTCCCTGCCTGAAAAGGATGGCGTTGTTGTCGGTCTGCGCACCATTAATCATTACAAGATTGTGATTGCTGCCTTTGAGGTAGCTCTTGTAGTGATCAACAATGTACTGGCCTTGCAGTTCGCCAACCCTCACGTTGTCAAAGGAGACGTAGAAGGCAGTGTCCTTGGACTGAATGAGGCGATCATAGGCGATCACCGGCACGCCCTGCTGCTTGGCCTTGGTCACGATAGCGGCCGCCGTCTGGCCATTGACAGGTGCAAGCACCAGGATACAATCACCTTTCGTCAGATCTGCATTGGCCTGGTTCTGCTGCTCAGTAGCGCTCCCTTCGGCATTGTTGTAGTCAACAGTGGCTCCGGATAGAGCATTCTTGATACCTTGTGTCAGCAGTGGTCTGTCCTTGCTATCCCAGCGGGCCGAGGTAGCAGTCTCTGGCAGCAGTACACCCACCTTTTTGCAGCCTTTACCGTTGTTACCGCTGCTGGCTGGAGTACCACTGCTGCTCCCAGTGTTGGCGCTGCCGCAAGCCGTGGCCAGCAAGGCAAGCAACACCATGCTTGCCAGAATGGCAAATGTCTTGCGCTTTCGATCAAATAGTTTCATCATAAACGTGTCCTTTCGCTCTGTGCAAATTTAAAGCCAGAAATTTACGACTCAGAAGTATACACTTCTTGAGAACCGGACTATCCAAAAATTCCAACCTTTAAGAAGGTACCTGATTTACAATTGGCTTTATCGCCTCCTTCCTGGCATAAGTCGCCTCCTCATGTATGCTACCCAACCCTGACGGGAGTCTGCACTTGTGCCGCCTCCAGTTGGGTAGCTTCTTCTTCCCGCGCTACAAGGATGCGTTCCCAGGATTTGAAAAACGGATAGTAGATCAGGGCAGAGACAGCGAGGTCAAAGAACTGGAGCAAACTTCCCCTGAAGTCGCCTCCAGTTGCAAAGAAACCGCTGATGCCAATGGGAACGGTAAAAGGCTGTATAATAATTGGTACATGCACTAGCCCAACGAAGAACACGAAATAGTTAATCGTGACGATGGTTACCGGTACAAGTACAAAGGGAATCATCATCAATGGATTGAGCGCCATAGGGACGCCAAACGTCACTGGCTCATTGATGTTGAAGACCGCGGGCCCAAACGCGACCTTACCGACTGTGCGCAACTGTGCTGAACGTGACCGCAGCATATAGATCACCAACGGCCAGGTCGCCCCTGAGCCACCCAGATGAGCAAAAATATGGAAAAAAGGTTCAGTGACGATGCCATGCCCACCAGTAGCGGCATTATTCGCCAGCGTAGCAAACCAGAATGGGGCTGCAATGGCCGTAACAACATTCATGCCATGAATACCTACCGACCAGAGCAACATCATCAGCACGATTTCAAGCAGTGCTGCCGGATAACTATCCTGTACCACTACCAGCGGTTCAAACACGCGCATAAGTAAGATGGGCAAGGTTAGTTGAACAGATTTGCCATTTACTATTATTGTATAGGAACTGATAAACCATTCAGCCCCCCATACGAGCGTCAGCAGTAAAAGCGTTGGTACAAGGGCCTCAAATGCCCGTGTCACATTCTTTGGCACACTTTTGGGCAGGCGAATGGTGAAGCGCGATCCACGGAACCAGTACATGACCTCCGTGGTCAAAATACCAATTATGATGCCAACCAGCAATCCTTGCCCACCCAGGTACGGCAAGATATCACCGAGTTTCAGCGTTGTCAGGTCAGTCACAGGCATACTGGCCACCAGAAAGAGTACCATTGCCAGTATGCCGGGCTGCACCGGCTCCGTCCGCCGGTACTGCGCCAGGCTGTAGGCTACACCAAAGGTGAGGAAAAGCGCCATCAGTCCAAACGAGAGCTGATATGGTACCAGGATATAGGAGCTATAATTTTTAACCAGTTCAGCCAGCGCCGGGATAGGCGGATTCGCTATTATGAGAAATACACTTCCCGCGATAATCAATGGCAGCGTAAAAATAATGAAGGCATCGCGCACAGCCTGCAAATAGACGCTACTAGCGAGTGCGCCTAGAGGAGGAACGAGATAGCGTTCAAACAAGTCACTACTGCGCTCGATCATGCTGCTCACGTTGCTGTTTTTCCCTCACTAGGTAACAGACTCAGCACCTGCCCCAATACCGCCTGCCCGTTCATGGTGGCATAATGAAATGGCTCAATCAATGCTACAGGCTTGCCCGCCGATGCCGCCAATTTCTCAATGCTCTTGCGTAAATGGCGAATCTGTGGCGCGATGAGCACGATGTCACAGGCGTCAACCCTCTCTGCATATTCGCCAGCACTCAAGGCTTCAACGCTTAGCTCACAGCCACGCTCTTGCGCTGCTGCGAGCATACTATCTACCAATAAGCTTGTAGACATCCCCCAACTGCATACAATCAATACCCGTATCATGCTGACTCCCCCCGAGTTTTGAGCTTTAAACCTGTAGCAACACGGGCGACCGCAAGGGTACAACTAGCTCTTCTCCACTCCAAGCCCTACAGTGTCATTTTCTCATTCACGGGTACACGCTTCTATTACTGCAAGAAACGTGCCAAAATGTGTGTAGCACACTTGACACACTAGAAGCTTGTGGCTATAAAAATATCTACTTGTCTGAGGATACCAACTATATTATAGGCTTCCTCATCGGGAAGTGGACGAGCTATTTGTGTGCTCAAGACCTGCAGCGCACGACGACAGATACTGAGTTCACGCGGAAACTGCTGCTCTACCTGCGTACGCACCATCTCGCTGACAAGCATACCTTTAGGCTGTATGCCACGTTCCAGGATACAGGCCAGGTGAAGCATCAGCCCGGCCAGAACTTCAATTTCAAATGTCTCTCCTACCTCAACCTCAATCAGTTCGATCATGTGATCGATCAACGGCATGGCTCGCACCGGGTTGAGAAACAAGAGTCGCTGGCTGAGCGTATGAGAAATCTCACGCACCAGTTCGGTACGCTGTGTCAGTTTGGGGACGGAAGCGGAGCCGGGCAAAGATGGCTCAGCATAGGCAGATAAGGAAAGTGAGTCCGGTTGCAGCAGGGCAGGATCAATGAGTGTTCCACCCAGGAGGGTGCGCAGGCGTGCAATACCGTCACCAAAGAGAAAATCGGTGAGGGCAATAAAAGGATAACTTTTCAGGTGCGGATTAATTGTACCAACAATTGCCACCACATGTCGATTTCCCACCAGGCGCTGGACATCAGCTTCTGTCTTACCAGACAGGTTGATATCCATGCAAATGATCTCTACCCCCTGCTGGCGCAGACCTGGAAGATGCTCTTCGATCAACTCCGCGATCTTTGCCGCGCTGCCAAATCCCGTTAAACATATTGAAAGAATAACCCGAGAAGCCTGGGAAGAAGGAAAACGGGTATCCTTCTCACTATACGCATCCTGGGTCAAGGCTAGTGTACCCGGCGTACCTGTTTTGCCAGGCTCATCTACCGTGCGGAAAAGCGTCAGGCTCGCCGCCAGTTGATCTAATGTCACATGCTCAGAACGCTGCGCCCTACGCACAGCTTCAACTACCAATGGCGCGCTGACTCCTGATACCGTGCGCACCTGTATACTCGCCTGGCGCATCACCAGTTCACCCAAAGAGAGCAACGAGGCAAAATCCACTAAAAGGAGCACTCCAGCACCTTGATCTGCTGTGCACACCCAGTGTGCTACTTGACCAAGCAGCTGCTCTGGAGATTGTTCCAGGGTAAGTTCCACCCAGCGTACAGTATTTCCGCCTACCAACGTATTTGCCAGTTCCGCAAGACCAGCCGCAATGCCACGCCCATGGGCCGCTACCACTATACCCACCGTTGACTGCTCAGTGCTCAGCAGGGCATCGGCATTAGCCAGCAATACCGCCAATACATCCGTTTCACTTTCCGGCAGAGACACACCTAAGGCCGAACGAAACTGTAACAAAGCGGCACGCGCTATCTCGTATTCAATGGAATAGGTGAAGCGGACAGAGCGTATCACGGGTTCAACAACTTGCCGGTTCTGCGCTAGGCGCTCCAATGTACTTGTCAGGTGCATGGCAAGCACCAGCGCCAATTTTTCGGGGAAGGTACGCCCCAATTGCTCTTCAGCAAACTGCACAATGTGACGGCTCACTACCGCAACGCGTTCATCAACGAGTCTCGACGCTGACCCCTGTCTTTCCTGGGAAACCTCGTCGGCAAAACGCTGAAAATAGTGCTGGATATCGAGATGGAGAAGCCTGCTAATTTCATTTTCCGGCAAACCGCTCCCGCGCAGCATACTCAAATCGCTACTTATTGTATCGTAGAGGTCCTGAGCTGACTCAGGCAAATTGCCCAGGCTCAAGCCGGTGGGGGTAAAAATATGCGTTGCCTCCAACAAGTGCGCTACAGGCTCCAGGGCACGGTTGAGTTCAGAGGTACGCAGCAGGCCATGTCGCACATGATCTGGCAAAACTCCCAGGTGCACATTCAGTTCTGCCAGGTTATGCGTACGATACTCGAGATACGCCCGAGCACAGGCCAGTTGCACATCAGTACGCAGTTGGCCAATATTACCAGGACACTCATAGAGCAATAGTGCACATAATACCTGCGGCGCAACATGGATATTCGCCCCAATACCGCTACACTCGGTCGTAAAAAAGGCGCGCAGCAGTTCATAGCGCTCCATCATCGTGCGCTCATGCAGGCCGGGCAGGGTAATCGTCATTGGAATACGCCGGTGGAACGTAGGCAACAAGGCGGTATCAGGGTTTTCAGTCGTTGCGGCCAGCAGGAGAAGCGAGGACTGCCGCTCCTTGACATCGCCCAAACGCCGGAAATGCTCGCGGTCCATCAGGTAAAACAACATCTCCTGGCCTTCGGGTGGCAAGCGATGTACTTCATCGAGAAAAAGGATACCGCGATGGGCTTGCTCTACCAGACCTTCACGGTCACGATCTGCCCCTGTATAAGCACCTCGCACAACACCAAAGAGCTGGGCCATCAACAGCTGTGGGTTCCCTGCATAATCGGCGCAGTTGAAGCTGACGAAGGGCGCATCAGCAGGCAATGCGTTAAGTTCTAGCGCAAAGGCGTGCATCAAGCGAGCAAAGGTGGTTTTGCCTACACCACTCGGCCCGCAGAGCAATGTATGCAGCCCCCGGGGAGGGTAAAGCATAGCTGCTTTCGCCTGCTGAACGGCAACCTTCAGACCCTCGCCGCTGCCGATCAACGTTTCAAAACTGGTGACAACTGCCCGCCCATGTACAGAAGCAACGACAGCAGGCGGTTTGCCAGGCTCCTGGGTCACCTGTAAAGGCAGAGAAGCTTGAGGCTTGTTCTCCCGGTAGCGAAGTCCATCAGCAGGCGACAGTATCGCCTGCTGGGATGCTGGCCAGTTGGGATGCCATTTTCCGTTGCCCCCACTTACCCGTAATGGCTCTGTTGAGGGAGTTTTGACAACAAAAAGCACCGGACGTCCGGCAATACGCTCGATCTTCCCTTCCTGGGCCAGTAAATTGAGATCGCGGCTAGCATTGGTCCGATCTACACCAGCAACATCTGCTACATCTTCAGCGCTGAAGCCAGAATGACGACGCATCGCACCACTTTGTGCTGGTCGCTGTGCACACAACGATCGTAATGCTTCAAGTATCCGATCCTTGCGGAGCACGGAACGACTCCTTACTAGGCAGGCCATGCGAGGAACACAAGGCTTATAAGGCTACTTGCCTGCCAGTGGAAACATACTGATCTATAAGGGGCAAGAAAATATTATTGATCGTCTTTGTCGCTAATCTCCAGCTCCCTTTTAAAATTCCTTATTATTACTATTACGCTCATAAAGCAGTGCAATTTCACATTATTAAGTATCTTCCTTTTGTTTTGCTAACTGGTAACCATTCAGGCTCCCTCGCCGCCTGCGGTTGCACAGCTCACAATCAACAAAAAACATATGCGAACTGCCGTAGGGAGTGAGGACTCAGGAGGGGAAAATGCAAGAATACAAATATGAAAGCACACCTCTGACTGACTTCTGGTATAGTCGAAGGCATGCTTCAAGTTCGACGTCTATTTATGATCAGGTCTGTTTAATTGAGCCTCCAGCGGATAGAAGCTGCATTGCGCAGGAGTCGATGGACAATGTTACGTCGCAGGCGATAGACTTCCCGCACCTCGCTAAACTCCTGCGGACAGAAGCAGACTATTTCTCTGGGCTTGAGACCGCAGTGATAGAGCAAATAGGCCACGCGCTGTTCCTGCACGTCAGGCAGCAGGCCGCGGATGGCTTCCCACGCCTCGCCTGCCTCGTAGGAATCTTCCACCAACGGTTCTCCTGCTTCACCTGGCTCTGGCAAGGGTACCTCTTTTGGTCGTGAGTAGGCCCGCAGAGTATCGAGAATAGCGCCATTCAGACAGGCACGCAGGTACCGCAAGGCCGCAGCCAGGGTGTCAAATTCCAACTTATCATGGCAAGCGGTTGCTAGCCAGAAACGTTCAAAAGCCTGGGCCATATAATTCTCTTCGCTATCGAAGCAATTCGCCGCCTCTCTGCTGGGATGACGATGTATCCAGCCACGCAGAATCCCGCTGAAGCACCGCTGCAAGCAATCCCAGGCACGCTGGTCTCCCTGCAATGTAGCGCGACGTAAAATTTCTAAGCAATACCGATCATTGTATGCACTTCCACGCCAGAAATTGTTGATCTCCCTCATACTGTGCTCTTCCAGTACAGATAAGCTCATAGCAGCGGGTTCTAGATGTTCGGAAAGTGAGAGGTTATCCAGGCATGTAATAGCAAGTTTTTCTGTCCAGTCAATATCGGGTTTGTAGATCGTATTATTCATCAGTGCCGATTCTCCTTGAGTGCTCATTCTCCTCGCAGATGGTCAGGGATTCCCGCTCTAGAAACCGGAATCGCTACTTAAAGTCTACAGTGCTGGACACAAAAATACATCGATACAAAGAGGTAATTTCTGCGGCTATCAAGAGCAACGAGGAGCGATCTTCAAGAAGGCATATAGTTCTAAAGAACTAGACAAGCTTATGCTCAATGGCATAGCGCGTCGCGGCACTGCGCGAGGCAATATCCAGCTTGCTATAAATCGAGCGCACATGGGCTTTAACGGTCAGCAGGCTAATAACGAGCCGCTCAGCGATCTGGGCATTGGTTAGCCCCATGGCCAGTAAGCGCAGCACCTCGACCTCACGTCCCGTCAGTCCAGCCGGAGAGTTCGGAAGAGACGTCACAGTGGAAGCCGGATGCGCCAGCTTAGACGAGGTATCCGCACGAGATGCCCCAACAGTCTCGACGGCTCGTTCCTGGGCTGCGCTATCGGGACTCAGAAGAGATACCTCCGCAGGAGTCATTGTACGTCCCTCAGCCCACGCTGTCGCAAATACCTCCTCACCAAGCTGACTGCGTACTTTTGCTATCCCCCACTCATTAATGGCGCGCTCGAAAGACCGCAGAGGCACACTAATGGCCTCGCGCAGAGCTTCTGCCGTCCCCCAGAGCCGTGCAGCCCATAAAGGGCTCGCAAGGGATTCCTCAGTAGAAGTCTGTGCCGTGGTTATCGCTAATCCCTCCAGGCAGGCCGCAATAAACCACCTGTCGTCCAACTCAATCATGATTGCCAGACTATTCTCGTAGCGGGCACGCGCGGCGGCATAATCGCCCTGGCTCAGAGAAAACCACCCGAAGGTCAGGGATGTGTACGCAATACCCTGCCGATTCCCTAAGGCTTTGTGTATGGCCAGGCTCTCCTCTATCAAAGGACAGGCTGCTGACCCCTCTCCTTGTAGGAGGGACACAAAGCCGAGGAGATTAAGCGAGTAGGCAAGGCCGCGTTGATCTCCCAACTCCCTGGATATGGCCAGACTTTCCTCCACCATTGAGCGTGCGGCGGCAGTATCAGTTTGATCAACCCGAAAAGAGGCCGCAAGCGCCGAGAAGTAAAGCGTGTCGCCAAGGTTCCACTTGTCACCCAGTTCTCTGAAAAGCACCAGGCTCTCTTCAAACATAGCGGATGCCGCTGCGTAGTCGCCTGCCACCATGGCTACAAATGCCAGTCCATTTATCGAGGAAGCGATACCTCGGCGATTTCCCAGTTTTCGGAACAGCTCCAGGCTCTCCTGGCACAATACCTTCGCATGACCATAGTCGCCCTGTGTGTAAGCCATTACCCCCGCTCCATTGAGTGCCTTCGCCTGCACCTGCATTGATACCATTTCCAGATTGCTGCCAGACAGTATACCTTCCAACCATTGGCGACCTTCGCTCAAATGGCCGCGCATTACCCAGAACTGGCACAATGCCCCACTAAGCCGCAAGGCCATCTCGACTTCTTCCCTCTCCACCAGCCAACGGAGAGCCGTTCGCAGGTTATCATGCTCGCGTTCCAATTGCTCCAGCCATATGACTTGTTGCGCGCTCCTGAGCTTTTGTTCCGTCTCCTCCGCCAGCTTCAGATAATAATTAGCGTGAGCAAGCCTTGTTGCTTCTGCTTCCCCGGCCTCTTCACTTGCCGCCAGGCACTCCAGCCCATACTCGCGGATCGTCTCGAGCATCACGAGGCGAGGTTCGCCATTCACATCTTCTACCTGCTGGAGCAGATTCTTGTCAATCAGGGATGCCACTCCCTCCAACACGTTTGTCGCTACATCGCTCAAAGTCTTGCACACCTCCTCCACCGCTGCCAGCGTGCACCCTCCAACGAAGACGGAGAGTCGCCTGAACAGCCTCTGTTCATTGGTACTCAGCAGGTCATAGCTCCACTTTATCGCGTTGCGTAAGGTCTGTTGGCGCTCCGGCACATCCCGCGCTCCCTCTGTCAACACCTGGAGCCGGCTTCCCAGTCGTGCCAGCAGTGCCTGGGGTGGCAGCAGCTTGATGCGAGTGGCCGCCAGCTCTATCGCCAGAGGCAGCCCATCCAGTCGAGCACAGATCTCAGCAATAGCATGCGCATTCGCGGTGGTCAGCTGGAAGTCAGGTTTGAGAGCCAGGGCTCGCTCAACGAAGAGGGCTACCGACGAATACTGCGACAGGACTTCAATAGCGGGAAGATGCTTCGGATCAGGTAGTGACAGTGGTGGCACCGGAAACTCACGTTCGCCACGCACTCGCAAGCTCGTCCGGCTGGTTACCAACACCTTCAGGTCAGGGCAGGTTACCAGCAGTTCCGTGACCACAGGTGCTGCGGCCACGACTTGCTCGAAGTTATCAAGCAGCAGCAGGAGTTGCTGCTCACGGAGATAGGCTTTCAGGAGTTCCAGCAGCGATCGATCTCCGGTCTCGCCAAGTCCGAAAGTGCGGGCAATGCTCGGAACAACCAGGTCAGGGCCGCTAATGGGTGCCAGAGGTACAAAGCAGATGCCATCGACAAACGCATCCACCAGCTCCGTAGCTATTTGAACGCCCAGGCGGGTTTTGCCGACGCCACCGGGACCAAGCAGGGTAAGTAGACGCACCTCCGGACGCGAAAGGAGAGCGCAAGCAGCCGCCACCTGCTGCTCACGCCCAATTAGCGAAGTGAGTTGTACAGGCAGGTTATGAATGGAAGTTGACGTGGCCAGCTGCCCCGGAGGAAGAACGAACATTCTTCTCTGCATAGTCGCCATCTCCACAGTCCCTTCTTGATAGCTGAAGGTTGCGTGTGATTTTATGTAGATGTCGGGAACCCAATAATAATCAAACTTTGCTTCCTATTATATCGTATGAGTACACCGGATTGCTGAGGAAACCTCAATAATCACAAATCATGGCACAAGATGTCAAGAAGTATTCCGTATACTATCTACTGAACCGAATCTCAAACAATTGTAACTGCCCAGGACTTCTCGCCGCCGACGGCGACTCGCCAAACTATGTGTTGGTAGCGGTCTTTGCAGCCGATGGCTGCAAAGACCGCTACCAACACTAAAACACTTGCGAACTGCCGTAGGCAGTGAGGAATCCTCAATAGGCACAAAAGGAGTGTGAATCTTTTTTATTCTTCAAAGGTTGCTATTCGTGCGAAGACTCGATATCCAGCAGCGGCTGCTAAGCGCAAAGATGCAGTATTCTCGGCAAGGGCACTGTAGAGTGGAACAAGCCCTTCTTGCATGACTGCACGTGTCCACACGATGGTGGCAGCAAGCGCATAGCCTCTTCGACGAGCTTCTGGTAGAGTATCGATTCCCTGCTCACAGGCCTCCAAGGTACGGCGAGAGCTATGTGCCAGGCTCAGCAAACGTTCTGCGACGACTACACCAATGAGAGGACGTCTCTCTGGCCGAAAGTAGTCATCGAGAGAACTTGCCTGGAAGACCTCGACCAATGGTTGGTCCCGCGAGGTCAGAGGATGTGCTATGCTATGGGCAGTAGTTATGTCGAGTCGTGGAGATGCGCCAGGAGAAAAAGCAAGCTCGCGACTAATCCCTGACATGGAGGCAACGATCGGTGGGAAAGCGAGTGCTTCATTCACTTGTAGACGCAGAGCTTCACGTTCCATCGAAGTGACATCCGGTCTCCAGAGATGAACTCGGCCATCAGCTAGTTTGGCTGCACAGAGCTTCCAGGATGGCCAGGAGCTTTCTTGCAAAAGTTTAACATCATCCTGCTCGATGGGAGGAAGTCGTACGCCCCAAACCGCCTCAACATGCAAACGGAGCAATGCTCGATCTGTTGCTACCATGACAATCCTTTCTGCATGGTGGTGTGCTTTTCCGTTCCAAAGATCCATATACCCCAAGCTAGAGAGCGAGAGACGCTCCGCGCCAGGAATAGACAGGTGATCTCAATTACCCCCATTATCGAATATCAAGATGACAATATGATGACAGAAGTGACGAGGAAAGTTCATGCGGTTGTCATGTAGCTATACTATACTTTAGATAAGGATGTTTAGGAACAGTGGTGGAGCAAGCCTGGTACCGCTTCTGAGACATCAGACTCTTTGATGAACATGGTTTCCTGTACCGTTTTTCTGAAAGAAAGGGACCTAGATGCAAATATCTTCTCAAGACGCGCCCGTGGCTCGACGCTGGACGCAGACTCTCTACCTGGTGTTGGCCAGCCTGACCCTGCTGGGCATCTTTCTGCAGGGATTTCTGATCGGCGCTTTCCTATTTGGAGGGGCGATCTGGGGTAAGGATGCGCATTCCATCGTGGGGTTAGCGCTGCTGGTCCTGTCGCTGCTCCTGGCGCTGGTGGGGCTGTTGGCGCAAGTGCCCGGGAGGATGAAAGTGTGGGGGTTTCTGCTTTTTGTCCTCATGATTATTCAGTTTATTCTCCCCTCTACAAGCGGGAGTATTCCGCTGCTCGCCGCGCTGCACCCGGCCAATGCCATGCTATTGTTTGGCCTGAGTTTGTTCCTCATCTTTCGGATACGGCAGCTGATGCGAGCCAATGAGTGAAGTTGTGCAGCAGACAAACCTGGATAAGAAGAAGAGGCTTTTATTGAAAGCAGCAAAAAACTCTCAGCTCAAAGATTCACACAAATTTTTTTGTGTGAATCTTTGAACGAAGATTTCACGGCTTATGAAAAGCCTCTGCCTTCGTTTCCTGTGCTACAGGTTCAGAAGTAATAACTCCCAACCACCTGGCGACAAAAGGAACGGACGTACCCTGAAGCAGCACCGAGGCGAAGACTACGAAGAAGACCAGGTCGAAGAGAAGCGAGGCTCTGGGCAACCCAGCTAGGAGTGGAAATGTCGCTAACACAATCGGAACGGCTCCCCGCAATCCTACCCACGAGACGAAGAGCTTTTCCTGAAGGGACATCTTCACGGGGAGCAGGGTAATGAGGACGCTCACCGGGCGAGCAATGAAAATAGCAACCCCTGTAATGAGGAGTCCACTCACGAAGACAGCAGGAAGGTGTGAGGGAAAGACGAGCAATCCCAAGATCAAAAACATCGCAATTTGCATGAGCCAGGCTATCGTGAAAGCCGGTGAGCCGATTCACACGCTGGACAGAACTGTTGCCCAACAGGACTCCTACCAGATAAACCGCTAGAAACCCGCTGCCTCCAAGGGTGGCAGTGAGCCCATACGCCAACATAACGAGCGCGATGGTCAGCACTGGATAGAGTGCGGCCTCTTCCAACTTGAGGCGACCGATAAGATAAATCGCTCCCCAGCCAAGCAGCAGCCCAAAGATGGCTCCGATCCCCATTTGTTGCACAAACAGCAGGAGCACCGCAAACACAGACTCATGGGGGTTGGCGAGGAGGTTCGTGAGGCCAATGGTGAGAAAAACCGCCATTGGGTCATTACTGCCCGATTCTAGTTCGAGCAATGGAATGAGTTTTCCTGAGAGGTTGAGCTTCCTGGCTCCCAGCACGCTAAACACCGCAGCGGCATCAGTTGCTGAGATGATAGCGCCCAACAGCAATCCTTCGAGGAACGAGACATGGAGCAGAAAGAGGGCAAAGACAGCCACCACTAACGCGGTCAGGAGCACCCCGATGGTGGAGAGAGCTAAAGCTGCTCCAAGAGCGGGACGAACAACCTTCCACTCCGTATCTAACCCTCCGGCAAAGAGGATGAAGGCGAGGGCAACCACCCCAACAGATTGTGCCACCGACGCATCATCAAAATAAATACCACCTGGACCATCTGAACCCGCCAGCATGCCGATCCCCAAGAAGAGCAGCAAGGCAGGAATACCCAGTCTACTGGAGACTTTCCAGGCAAGGATGCTTAAAAGAAGCATCACTGAGGAGACAAGCAGCCACTCTTCAAAATGCATACGACTGTCCTCCTTCCGCTGTATATGCAGAGAGATGTCTCTTTCAGAACATAGCACCGGCCTACGATGCACCTAGGTTTTATGTTTCTAGCACGTTATTGACATCGGAGAGAAAGACACTGGCAGAGCTTCCGCTTCTTCATTGAGTGTGTCTTGCTTTCACAATACCACACGATGAGCTTCTTTTAAACCATTGTAGAACACTTCATCAGAAAGAAATTCCTTCAAAATACCTGGAGCAAAGTAAAGATCCCGAAGGTAGACATTTGGAGATAATTCCTGTCACCCTGAGCGCAGCGAAGGGTCTGGCTCACCGAACAAAGAGATCCTTCGCTGCGCTCAGGATGACACTCAGGACACTTCTCAAGTCCGCTCACGGGAGCCTTATCTCCAAATGTCTATCCCGAAAGAGCGCTGGTTGACGTATCTCGAGACTTGTTTTAGAATCAACGCGTTAAATTCTTTACCTTGAAGGATCACATGAGCCCGACCCAAAAACCACGAGTAAAGATCTGCTGCATCAGCAGCATACAAGAAGCGCAACTGGCCATCTCATATGGGGCATTCGCCATTGGCCTGGTCTCAGAAATGCCGAGCGGCCCTGGTGTCATCTCTGAGAGCTTGATTTCTGAAATAGCAGCGACTATACCACCCTGGATCTCCTCTTTTCTGCTTACCAGCAAACAGGACCCCGCAGCAATTATTAAGCAGCTGCGTCGATGCGGCACGAACACCGTTCAGATCTGTGACAGTTTCCCCATTGATGGCTATAAGAAGATCAAGGATGCTTTGTCTTGGATGGCCATTGTTCAAGTTATTCATGTTAGAGGACCCGATTCGATAGAGGAGGCAATGGCGATCGCTCCCCATGTCGATGGGATTTTGCTGGATTCCGGCAACCAATTACTGGCTATAAAAGAACTGGGTGGAACTGGACGCATACATGATTGGGAGATCAGCCGGACAATTCGGGAAGCGGTAGACGTGCCGGTTCTCCTGGCCGGTGGACTTAACGCCGATAATGTTGTTGAGGCCATCAGGCTGGTCAGGCCCTTTGCCGTTGACCTTTGTAGTGGTGTTCGCATCAATGGAAGGCTGGATGAGGCGAAACTTGCAAGTTTTTTTAGTCGGGCTGCTGGGGTATAATAACGCATATTAGCCTGTAAAATACATTCAAGAATATGAAGAAAGAAAGCAGGGATTAGTATGCAGATAAAACAGTACTTAAAGAACATATTCCGTTCTTCACACCGGTGGCACCGGCTCTCTGTACGCAGGATAGTGTTGGAGATGACAGGCCTGATGGTCGTGCTGGAGGCTATTACAGTGATCATACTCCAGCTCGTTTCAGAGCAGCGCAAGCAGCACCGGCCAGAAGGCGGCTTCCCACATCCATACCTGGACGAAGTGCGTGTTGGAGACAATACACTGCAGATCTATGATTATGGCCGTGACCTCTACGATGCGATGCTCGCTGCCATTGACGCTGCCCAGGAGAGCGTTTACCTGGAAACATTCATCTGGAAAAGCGACGCCGTGGGACAGGAGTTCAAGGAACACCTGATACGCAAAGCCGCCCAGGGTGTGGAGGTCTACGTGATCTTCGACCGCTTCGGCAATACAGTAGTACCGCACGACTTCAAGGTCTTCCCACCGAGCATTCATGCGCTGTCATACCAGGCAATTCGTCGCCCCTGGCAACTGATCGATCTACGACGCTATGCCCTGGATCATCACAAGTTGCTGATTGTGGATGGATATATAAGCTTTATCGGCGGCTATAACCTGGGCAGTCTCTACGCGACCAGCTGGCGGGACACGCACCTGCGAATTCAGGGCCCTACCGCAGCCGATCTTGCCCAATCATTTATTGATTTCTGGAATCGGGAGTTCCCTGCACAAAACCGTATAACGCGGCATTATCCGCGTCGTTTTGATCCACTCATCAACCTGCGCGCGACGAATGCACTGCGCCTGACTTTTCCTATTCGCGATATGTACATCCAGGCCATTGACCAGGCAGAACACTCCATCCGGCTCACCAATGCCTACTTTGTTCCTGATAGGGCGCTGTTCGATGCCCTGAAGACCGCCGCGGGCAGGGGCGTCGACGTGCAAGTACTCGTGCCCTGGATCTCCAATCATGTGGTAGTTGACTGGCTCACACGCGGCTATTTCACAGATTGCCTGAAAACAGGAATCGGCGTTTTTGCCTACCGCAACATGCTTCATGCCAAAACTTGTACCATTGATGGACAATGGTCAACCATTGGGACAGCCAATCTTGATCGCCTCAGTTTTGGCCCGGCAAATGGAAGAGCTGTTTATGTGCGACACGAGGAACGCACTTGAATTAAAGAAAGATCAGTGGCTGAGGCGTCCATGGTACAGTAAGCTGGGCGAACGCATCCTGTCTCCGCTGCGCATGTTTTTGTAAACAGAAGAAAAACAGAAGGCGCAAATAAAAGTGGCTCTGCTGGACCATGCCTACGCTTGACATCTTTCTCCATACCCCAGCGTAATAAAAGTATTACGTCTTTTTATTATTTACCGCAAAGAAAGAGTTAGACGCATGACATTAGAATTTGGTTTGCTTGTTCCCCAGGGCTGGCGCATGGACCTTGTTGGCATCCCCGATCCGGTTGAAGCATATGAGACGATGACCCGAGTTGCGCAGGAAGCAGATGCGCTAGGTTACGACTCAATCTGGCTATTTGA
>WNGJ01003460.1_pt1 | contig 16257 bp, 18 predicted proteins | sample 5400611 | NCBI WGS metagenome assembly WNGJ01 (sample SAMN13153375, study PRJNA577476) | soil metagenome | isolation source: 40 cm soil or saprolite under Garry oak tree replicate 1 | place: USA:California | collected 2016-06-15 | reverse complement strand
CGCGGAATCGCATCCTGCAGCCCCAATGAAGCAAAGAGTCGGAAGAAACTGACCACAGCGAGTCCGTAAGCCAGCTCTCCATAATCCCTTGTCGAGAGATAGCGCACCGTCAGCACTTGGGTGAAGAAATTGATACCCAGAGACAACGTGCGCCCGAACAGAAACAGGCTCGAGCCTCGGATCTGCGTTCGCGTCGTTTCCTGCACGCTGTGCGTTTGGGCCGCGGTTTCCAAGACTGCTTCCATTCTATTTGGTCGCCTTCGCTTGAAGCGGCTGCGAAGGTTGACAGTTGACCGGTGTAAGCCTCCCTGTGACTTCAGAAGTAGGCTCCTTGCCGCTGTCGAGATCTAAGACGACATTCATGCGTCCTGGTGCGCCATATTTCAGACACCACTCGCCATCCAGCCGCGAGAGAAAAGCGTCACCCTGTTGAACGAGTCACGCCAATTCGGAATCACGAGCACGGAAAAGCAAAGGAGCAGTCCCCAAAAAGAAACAGCGTGCGTACGATAACTCCTGGGCATGCCGAATTTCGAGCCTGCCATGGACACCTATCGCTCCGCGGCTCCTTGCGTCCTAAAACAGGTAATCAAAAACGGCTTTCATATGGCGCTCTGCCGCCCCGATCTGCACTACTTCTACAATCCCGCCACCTTTCGAATAGTAGATAAACCATCCGATGCGTTGTCTTGTTACGTCTCGCAAAGCAACTCTGCGCAGATTCTCATATGCTTTCATCTGAGTCATGAAATCCAACAGCCATTTCAGGGACTCCCTGTTGTATTCGGGTCGCAGAGAATAATAAGCGGAATAATCGGGCATGCACGACTGCTGCAAAGTGTCAATCTCGAGCTCTTCTCCGGTAATAGCGCTCGGCGGCCTACGAAGGCTTGCCAGGGGAATCCTTGTGAGCATAGCGCCAAGGGTCTTACTCAAGATCCGGGCACCCGTGATCACCGGCGCCGGAAAAGCCGCCCTTTCCAAAGCGCGACATTGCATGAAGCGCTTATAAGCCTGGTCGCAAAGCACGCGCCCACGGTATCCCGTACAATGCTGACGCACTCCCTCTTCATTGCCACCCAGATTTGCTGGCTCAAGCGGTTTGCCGTGTCCGTCACAGCAACTTGCACGAACTTAAGTGCTGGAATCGCGCTGGAAAGTAAATATACAGAGCTGCGGGGCCCTCAGGCAAAAATCACGCGCATCAAAGGCACCTTCAATAACTCTGGGAACGTTTCGGCAATTCTGAGCTTCTTCCTAGCCACAGAAAATACTAGGAATGACATGCAGGCAACCAAAAGCAGAGCGAAGGTCAAACTCATCGAGTGGAGCGATTGAACGAGGAATAGGCCGCCAGCGCTCACCGCGATGCACAGGTACACAGGCAGATAGCGACGGTCAAACACGCTGAAGTTCGCCGTCGGCAGTAACCCAGCCTGCATCAATAAGTTAAAAATGATGAGCGTTGCCGCTGTGCCGGCTGCTGCACCAAAGGCTCCATGTCCGGGAACCAAAAGGAGACTTAGCCCAACGTCTATCAGCCCTGCGACCAAGCTCGCCAGAACGATGTAACGCAGCCTGTTTAGAACTTTAAGCGTTTGCAGGTTGAAGCCGAGAGCAACGTTCGTATAGCTCCCCAGAGCCAACAACACCAGGATGGGGGCGGATCGAGCATAACGGGCTCCGTAGAGGAACCCGGTTAGAGACTGCGAAAACGAAAAGGTAAGCGCAAAAACCGGAAAGGACAGTACGGACATCCATGCGGCCGTCTGCCAATACAGTCTATTGATTCCACAAAAGTCCGCTTTGGCAAAGAGGCGCGCCGCCGCTGGCATGTACAGAAGGGTGAAGCTCGCCATAACCACGCCATTTAATTGAGCCACAGGAACCATGGCACGATAGTAGGCCACCTCTGCCATCGTGTGCAGATAGCCCAAGATAAAAATGTTGACCGAGTGGATCGCCACTGTGACGAGGCTAGAACTGAGTCCAGGAAGAACGAATGCCAAAACTTCGCGTGCCGGGATTTTCAGCGTGCTTGACCGCAGTTGCTGAAAAAGCTGTCTTTCCTGCAACAGACGTACGAGCATCCATGCGTAAATTGCGATTCCAGCCGCGCTGGCAAATAGATATCCGTACGCCAGGAAAACCACTGTGCTCTGCAGTCCGATGAGCAGCAGCACGGCGCCCAGCTTGAGGCCTGGACCCAAAATATACTTGCGAAAAAAAATTGCCCGGCTTCCGGCAAAACTTGCAAAGAGGGAATTAAACAGCTCATCGGCCGCATCCAGTGGCACCGCCATAATCAGGATTGATAGAAGGTGCCGGGGCAATTTTTCGTGCGTCATGAAATGGGTAAGAAGCGTGGGTCCGCTCCAGATGGTCACAATAATCAGCAGCCCCGCTAGGGAGACTGTGCCTATAGAAAGCAGGATCGTGCCAAGCATCTTTGGAAATTCGCGGTTCTCTTGATAGATGGGAACATAGCGAGACACTGCCTCGTGCAATCCGAGGGTGGCGAATGGTTGGAAAAATGCCACAACGGCCAGGGCGTAAGCCAGAGCGCCATACTCCGCCGTGGCAAGATAGCGGACCATCAACACCTGAGTCGAAAAATTTATCCCCATCGCCAGGAATCTACCGACTAGGAAAAGGCTGGACCCGCGGATCTGTTTGCGAGTGGCATCCTGCTCGCCGGGCGTGTGTATCGTTTCAGTTTCAGAAAGTACTTGCATGTTGCTGGACTGATCCGCTTGGCGATTTTATACGAGTGCGTGTATAGATTCGGCAGCAGTCGCGGCGGTCGTAGGGTTGCAGTAGAGCTGAATTGCATTGAAGAGCTCGGGGAACACATGCGGATAAGGAAGCCGCACGATGTATGTCTCTCTTCCATGGAGCCCGCGGGCGAGTATTGCTAACGAATACTCGACCGAGCTTTCAATGAACTCATTCCTTCGACTGGGAAAAGCAAATCGGTAGGCGGCGTAGTGCCGCTGGAGCGCTGATAGCTCGTGTTGTACCAGAAAAGTCAGGCGAGCAGCCATCTCGAAAGGAGTGATGCGTTCCACATCGATTCTTTGATCTTCTTGGTTGAGAAAAAGAAATATCTTGTCCGCTGGCGCACCTGTGCAGCAAACCTTGTCTCGGAAGATGGCTGAAAGCGGTATGACTTGCCGCAGCCGGTCCCCGAGCGCCATTGACGCTCTCTGGAGACTACGGAACGCGAAGCTGCTTCGAATCCTCTCGCCGCGAATCATTTTTTGCAATCCGTGCAGAACGTCGATTCCACGGAATGCACAACGGTTCATGAGGCTCACTGCACCCCGTACCTGGGACAAACTCGCAAGATGCCAAGGCGCAAGCTCGAGCGGCCTTACGAGCCCGTACATTCTCTGATCGTTGCTACAGAAAAGCACCCACTCTTCCCCTACATACTCCGCCCCTTCTGAAGCGAACCCCAGGAGCGCGGTGGTTTTCCCACAGTGCGCCCAACCGGCCATCAATAGGCCCACGCTGTCATATACAACAGCGGCAGCATGTAGCGGGATGTACCCTTTTTTGAGAGCTGTCAAGCCGACGATCGGCATCAAAAGTGGCACTGATTCGATTTGGCTCCTGCAAACTATCTCGCATGAATCTCCAATCCGGTCGAAAGGGATGCGGGCTTTGACTCGTCTTGTTCCTTCTTGCAACAGGAAGAATCCATCGTCCGTAAAACCCCTGTCATCGCCTAGAAATCTGATTCCGCTTGCAGACAGATCCTCCACAAACCGTACAGTGATTTCGGGGTTGGTCAGCGGCAGTCTGGACGCGCATCCGAGCAGTTTGTGGGCCGCACTGAGGTCGCTTGGCGAGGGATCGATCAGACGGATTCGAACCATTCCGTGGATGTCGAAGTCAATCTTTCCAAGAGATTCAGAAGTTGCTGTGGCAGGAAGGTCCATGGTGCGTCTTAGAAACTCATTCCTCCGCTCTGTTCTGATGACTGGGCTGCGTTATCGACGCGCTATTCGAACAATTTCCCTAATCTTTGTAATCGCCATCTCAGCCCGTGACCGGCATCCGGTCGCTTGTTCTGGTATTCCTGCTCAATAAGCCCGCTGACTTCGGCGTAAACGACATCAAAAGGGCGAGTGGCGTCGATCCGGACGAAGTTCTTCACCCTGTCCCCCAAACGAATAAAAGCCTGGCGGCGACGCTCTAATTCCTCTAGTGTCTTTTCGCCCTTGCGAGCGTAAAGCACCTCCGCCGGGGCATCCAAATAAATTGTGAGGTAAGGCCGTGGGTAGCAACGTTGCAGAAGCCATCGGTGTAGACGCTTGTCGCCAGGTTGCTTCTCCTCACCGATTCCATCGAGTGTGAAGTCGTAGAGGAAGTGACGGTCATATACAACCGCGTATCCGCAAATCTGATAACCCCACGACAACAATTGCCGGTACCACTCTTCCAAGAGACGATTGATCAGGCGGCCAATGGCCCACAGCCAGCCACCCAAGCTCCGCTTTTCATGTTCTCCTCTAGGAGTCGAGTCATCGCCGGAGCGGTAGACTCCGGATCTTGTGTTCTGGCGGCGCTTAAAATGTTCGAACAGGCGAGAAGTCAGCAGAGCGTGGTCGCTCGCTTCTATATTTATGCCCATGTATAAGCATTTAATCGGGACTGCGCGAGATGCTCTTAGCCCAGCAGTTAGGCTCGTTTTCCCAGCGCCATCGGGTCCAATCAACGCGACACTGAACATGCGTCCTATCCTTTGCTCCCTTCAGTCTGTTCGGCAGGAAATACGGCGCGAGGCGCAGCCGCAGAATAGTTGCGATATTCCGGCGTCTTGATAACTCTCATCTTTGCTTCCGCGACGCACAATTCTCCAGCTGCGAGTGCCTTCGCAATGGGCTGAAACAAATGCCTCTGCAACAGCAAACCGAGCCGTTTTTCGGCAATCGCAAGGTTCGTGTAATGGCGAAACCTGGATCTGATTCTGGCCGGAATTCGAGGTTGCTCGGGATCAAACTCCCACGGATGGAAATACGTGACAACGGGCTTTTTGTAATGTTGTTCAAAATGCCAGAAGACCCATTCGGTATATGAAAAGGGAAAAAGGCGAAAATATCCACCACCAGCTCCTGGAAGGTTGAATCCCGCTATGCGAACCGTTGGCGGAGGGACTTCCGTCAATTCTGCACCGTTACGGCATGGATAGACGTAAGCAAATCTCGGAGCATCAGGGATACCGTACAAATCATGGCGAATCGGATAAATACTGGAGTCGTATAGGAAGCCTTCCTCGCTGAGGACGTCCAATGCCCAGAAGGAATCTCTGTTGATTGACCACGACGGGGCCCTATAACCGCAGACTGGAACGCCTGCCGCTTGCTCAATTGCATCTTTGCTTATGCGCACGTCCTCCCGGAATTCCGACGGTGTCAAGGAACAGACGCGCCGATGCCAATAGCTGTGACAGGCTAGTTCATGCCCTTTCGCTTGCACCTCCCGAACGAGACTTGGAAAATGATCGGCTACCCATCCCAGGAAGAAAAAAGTTCCCTTCGCACCGTGCCGTTCGAAAAGATTCAGAATTTTGCGGGTATTCTCAACCACTCTCGAGGGCCAATTCTCCCACGTGCTTCGCGGAAGGTCCTTGGCGAACGCTTCCACTTGGAAGTAATCCTCGACATCCACACTCAGTATATGTCTTATGCGCAAGCTTTCTTTTGTAGTTCTTGTGGAATGCGAATTGTCCAAAAGCTGTTTCCGGTCGTTGCGAATTTAAGAATCAGTCGGCCGCCAAGAGCTTGAAATCGTCAAATACCTTGAAAGGGAATTGTCCTTAGACTTGCCACTGTGCGTTTCAGCTACTTATACGGGGGAATCCGGCAACTCTGATTTAGTTGGCCCCGCGACCGAAAAGGATCACCTTGAAAGTTACCAGGATGATGGCCAAATCCAGCATGAGGGAAAGGTTCTTGATATAGTACAGCTCATATTCGAGCTTGCGTTTTGCGTCTTCGATATTGGATCCATACTGATACTTTATTTGCGCCCAGCCAGTGACTCCTGGTCTGACGCTGTGCCTGCGCCAATACATCGGAATTATTTGCTCCAGCATCTGGCAAAGTTTCGTTTGTTCTGGGCGTGGGCCAACCAGACTCATTTCGCCACGCAAGACATTGACCAGTTGCGGCAGTTCATCCAAACGAAACTTTCGCAATAGGTGCCCGACACGGGTGATGCGCGGGTCGTTGTTCTGCGCCCAACTCGGTCCACCGGCTTCAGCGTCCTGAAACATCGAACGGAACTTCAGGATAGTAAACGGATGTTGACCCAACCCGACGCGTTCCTGCCGAAATAAGATGGGGAATCCTGTCTCCATACATATGGCGAGCGCAATCACACCCATTAACGGCAGCACGAGAATTATTCCGAGTAGTGAAATGACAATGTCTATGGAACGCTTCGTGGTTAGGAGAAACCGAGACTTCCGGAACCCCGCGGAAAGAAACAGCCAGCTCGGCTCCAGGTTCGCTAACAGAATCTGCCCTGTCATTTTTTCGTAGACGCTATGTGCGTCCGCGACCTGCACTCCTGAAAACTTCAATTGCAGAAGCTGTTCGACGGGCGTGCAACCTCGTCGTTCGTTGAGCGACAAGATCACTTGGTTGACGGCTTTTTCTTTCACAATGTCACTCACCTGATTTACGGAGCCAATGATGGAAGGATTTACAAGCGATTTCCCTATGTTTTCTCCTTTCTCGTCGAGAAACCCGACAACCTTGACGTTTAGTTCAGGTCGCGCGAGAAATTCTCGCACCAGGGTAATGCCCGCCTCCGCGGTGCCAAGAACGAGCACTCGCTTCTGGTCCTTTTTCATATTCTTTCTTTAGGTTCTGGTGTTCGGTGGGGATGCGCGTCAAAAGTTGTCAGCGATTTGAGATTTCGCCCGATGCTGGTCGGGCGCGATTGCCGTCGGATTGCACGCCGTCTTGCACAAGGAGATCCAGTGCAAAAGAATCCGCCCTTCCCTCAGGCATTGTTCCTCGGCACAGTAGCCAGCAGCGGAATCTCCAGGTATTCCTCGACCTCCTCGAGCGTCCGGAATGACGGGTCCAGATATTCCGTCAGGAAGCCGAGCCCCAGGCTGACTAGTGTGGCAACCACCACGGCCAGAAGCAATTTTACAGTTGTCGGCAGACTCACTGGCACCAACGGCACCATGGGCGCCTCCGCAACCGCGGCATTAATGATCTTCCGTTGATCAAGAGCGTCCGCGATGCGGGCTTCTTCGCGTTTTCGATGATAAAGGAGATAATTCTCCTCGTTAGCTTTGGCCGTCCTCAGTAAATCCTGCTGGACTACCGACTCGCCCTCCAACTTCAGCGCTCTGCTCTCAAGTGCCTTCAGGGCGCCGGACATGGCCGAGACCCGGGCTTGCAGACCCATTAAGTCCGCCTGGGCCTTCACCATCTCTGTTTTGACCCAAGCGTGCGCTGGGTCTTGATCCGTCGTCTCTTCTCGAATGCCCCGTTTTTCAGCTTCGGCGATGGAATTAAGAGTCTCAGAAATTTTCTTTTCGACTTCCTCAACCAGTGGATACGATGGATCAAACCGTTCGAGCAGTTCTGTCCGTTTGAGTTCCAAGTCGAGCAGTGTGGTTTTCAGATTGGCCATGAGCTGAGGATTGTCCGCCACCTTAATCTGCGTGGTCACGCGCTCGGGGACAGTCCCACCTTCCGCCTGGAGCGTGCGAAGGCGCTTCTCCGTTTCCGCAATTGATGCCCGCGTTTGCTGAAGCGTGAGATCGAAATCGTTGATCTTCTGAAGAGCTACCTGCTTCTCGAAATCAGCCGAAACAATGCCGGTTTTTTCTGTGAAATTCACTAACTGCCCTTCCGAGGCCTCCATTTCTGTCTTGTATTGCTCTGCCTGGTGCTGGAAAAAGTCAGATGTTCCTTGTGGTCGGCGAATTGTAGTGTGCTTAGCGAGGTACAAATCCCCCAACTCCATGAGTACCTGCGCAGCGAGTTCCGGCGATTGAGCTTGATAGGTGATTTTAATGATGTCTGAAGCGTTGAGCGGAATCACCTGTAGGTCTTTCGTTTCCATTTTGAGAACTGCCTTGTACACTCTCGTCTGTTTGTCCGCCGCTAGTCCAAGGGCTCCAAGCACGCGCAGCTCGATGGCCCCGACGGACCACGGGTTTCTGGGTTCATAAAGTTCCAAATCCAGGACTGTCTTTTCCAAAGAATCTCGGCTCTGGAACAGCTCGACCTCCGACGTAATTTCGTCCAATGTCAAGTTGCGATCGGCTTGGTTGACGTTCGGTTCGGTGGATACTACCGGGTCTACGCGCTCCCGTTGTACAAGGATCTTCATCTCTGCCTCGTAAGTCGGAGGCAAAATCAAAATCGCCAAGAGGGATCCCGCCATCAGCCCTGCGAACGCCATGACAATCACCCGTCGTCGTCGGAATGCCATGCCCACCAAATCGCGTAGCGTAAAGGAGTTTTTCGTCTTCCCATTGCCGTCTCCATTTCCGTTGCCCTTGTGTCCGTTCAGTTTTTCCGAATTCAAGCTCTCCATGACAGGTCCCTCCTTGCGCCCTCAGTGTTCCCAACCGCCAGAGCCCCTAATGCACTGGGATTCAGATAATGCCACCCCTTCTCGCGAACTACCGTGCCTGCCCCCCTTCTTTCTGAGGCTGCGCCCATTCGTCCCAAACGCGCCGGCGGTGCAACACCCGAGAATACTTGGACGTTTTCGCAGTCTTCCTAGGCGATTGGCAGTCGCCTGGCTAAGGCAGATGCTGGTGAACCTTCGCCGAAAGTGCAAGACCCACCGCAAACTTCTTAATTCCCAGGCGTTGACAATAAACGACACTTGTCTCTTCCGCGACGTTATCTCCAGCAAAGCTAACCAGCAATCTGGCCCCAGGCAGCCAAATCTTCTTTGTGATAGCGCGCAAGCCCCGAGAACTCATATTCTCCGTAAAAGTGCTTTCCTTTGTAGGACCTTTGATTCACGCGAGAAAGGACTATTGCCAGTTTTATCGGGGTCCGCTTTTCGGACCGGCCAGCTGGCATTGACATCGGGCGCCAATCCCTCAGTAATCTTAGACATCAAAAAAAATGAGCTGGAATTGAACTGGATAGTGAAGACTGAATCATGGCCTCGGCATTCGAGTCTCTTGAGCCCATCGAGAATCAGAGGTACGACGTTCTTGGGGCCAATGTATCGGACCATTCCGCGCACACTGTTTTTGATTTCCTGAGAAAGAGAAGCCACCTTCTGGATCGACCTTCATTGCCCCAATAAGGGCAAGGGTCCAGTACAGACCTTCTATGAACTCCCCGCCTTCGGCCGGTTAGAGCCTTCTGTAGAGCGTTTCAGGGATGGAAAAAGCGTGGTTGTAGAGCACTGCACCCAGAACGTTCACATTTGCAGCAAACAGATTTTCCTTTGCCGTGCGCGCCGCCTCACGGCGTGTAACCATTGACTCCAAAATTAGAATAACTCCGTCAGCGATCTGGCCAAGTAGCAGTGCTTCAATGTGTTTTTGACCTATTGGTGGGCCATGAATCAAAACATAGGAGAATTCTTGGCGGAGTTCTTCGATGAGGTGTCGCAACCGCTCGCGTTTCCACAATGCCTGTGTCCTTCCGCAGTGAGAACCACCGAAGAGCACGGAGACGTTGATTCCCTGGAGGGGGTGAACGAAATCTCGGATGGGCCCTGATTCGAAGATGGCATCGGAAAGTCCCCGCGAGTTGTCCAAGCCGAGGTACTGGTGCAAAGAGGGGGACTGGAAGTTTCCCTCAACGAGGCATACTGAGGAGCCTGTGTGGTGGGCCAAGTTCTGTCCTGCCCGAGTGCAAATACCCCCTGCTCCATCAATCTGCCCGACTCCACAGAAGACCACAACGCGCGGCACTTCGTGAGCAGGCAACATGAATACTCTCCGCACTAACTCGGCCTCTTCCACACTACCGATCGGGTCAGTGCGCAGGGAAATGCACGGATCTTCTGAGCTTTTTTGAGAAGTGGCAATTGGTCCAAACAGTTCTGTTGTTTCTTTGGCTCGCCAGAGTACTTCAATATTTTTGCTCATGCGTTACTCCTTCAAGCACATTCCGAGCGAACAAAGGTCGGGCTTACAATTGAGTGAGCTCGGTGCCAGGATCATGGACGTCGCTTTCTGCGCCGATCTTGCAAAGCAATTTGAGATTGCCAGAGATGATGTCTTGCCCTAACCATTTCGAATCCCCATAACCCCTTCCGTCCATAAGTGGAGCAGGGTCAGTAAAGTCTCCAGGCTTTGATCGTGGCCCCACAGCCACTATGTCGCCCTCATCTGAGCCAAGTATCTCCACATCCAGGTCCTGGAGCACTTCATTTACGATCCTTGCGTCAACAACATTTCGACCGTTCGCGAAAGCCAAAGTTAATGCATTGAAACAGAGTTGATATTCCGTGGTATTCCCCCGCATCGAGAATGGATAATTGGTAACGCATCCGCTGTGAACAGTGGTTTGCCCCGATAGCCAGCTACCCGGAGCCGATGGTTAACGTAATTTCCGGTCTCGCTAGCGCTGAATTGCCTTAATCTGGTCAAAATCGAAATCCGCTGTCGCAATTGAACCAAGTTTCTGCTTGCCAGCTTATCTGCCAACTGCGGTTGGCCGGCGAGCACGATGTTCATCAGTTTCTTCCCCGGGATCTCGAAGTTGGAAAGCATCCTTGCTGCCTCCAAAACAGAGTCCGCGAGGTTTTGTGCCTCATCAATCACGACCACAACGCGCCGGCCAGCGCGCACTTCGCTGATCAGCATCTCGTTCAATCTGCGGTGCATGTGCACGAGGTCGCCGCCCTCTTCATTAACTCCGAGGTCATCCACAAGGGAGCGCACAAGTCGCGAGGGTCACTCTGCGCTTGAAACAAAAAAGCAGTGCGCGCGGAGCTGCGTAAACGCTCCAAAAGATGAAGGAGCAGGGTGGTCTTACCCATTCCTGGCTTTGCAATCAGGGCCATGAATCCCCGCTGGGTCTGGATCCCGTAGAATAGGGATGCCAACACCTCAACATGTGAGGGACTGAAGTAAAGAAAATGAGGATCGGGAGTGACCCCAAATGGTTGCTCGCGTAGACCGAAGTGATCGAGAAACATTTGCTTTACTTATGACCGTTTCTTGGGAATGGCGAATTCCAAACAGAAATGCCCGGTTACTCGGTAATTTCAACGGCTGTCCGGCGGCGGTTACAGCTGCCCCGGATTGAAATACGTTCCTACAGTGACAATCGGTATAAAGCGTTTTATCTTCGAAATGGTGTTCTTGGGAACGTACAACATGTCGCCAGGCCTCAGATGTGCGTCTTCATCTAGATTGCCAGTCTTGAGCATTTCCTTTAGGTTGAACTGATGGGTCTCCGCCCAGTCGTTCGAAACACGGCGGAAGAGCCAGACCTGTGAGTGTTTTGAGGCTTCTGTAAAGCCGCCTGCGATGGCCACTGCCTGAGTCAACGTCGTGTCTCCGCGCAATTCAAACTTGCCCGGATGCCCAACTTCTCCACCCACGATGAAGTACGGCTTCTCGAAGTCCATGAGCCGAACGTTGATAATGGGGTTATGCAATGTTTTCGCGTAGGCAAGGCGAATCGATTCAGTGACCTCAGGAATTGTTTGTCCCTCCACATGTAAGTCGCTGACACCCAGCAAGGTGATATAGCCATCTGGCTGGACAGTGACCGTCTCATTCAAGTCTGGTGTCAAAGCGAAATTCAGCTGCAGAACGTCGTCTTTACCCAATTGGTATCGCGGATTCCGCCGATGTAGCTTAGGACGGTCCGCTTCCTGAGCAGTCGTTGCGGGCCCTCGCGCTGCGGTCAGCGCTTCCGCTGTGAAGGCCACTGGCTTTCCTTGGGCCGCGTATGCGTATCCAGCTGTCACAAGAAAAACTCCAGCTCCGAAAGAACAAAGAATTCTGTTTTGCATGGATATTTCTCCTCGCTTCCCTTTGTTCGAATTTCGGTTCGGCCACGCAGAACGAGCGGTCGTCAATGACACGCTTGTGTGCCGGAGTCCGTGAAAGTTTGTCCGGCAACTGGTATGAACTGCCAATCGTAACTTGTCGCATGCAAAGTGAACTGAATGACACCGTGAGTCGTACTGTTTCGCACTTCGCTATTGGCCGCAGGCGTCGCGTCAAAAGACATTAGGGTTTCGCCACCCGTGCCGACGACAAATTCACGAATGCCATGAACCAAATCCATATTCCCATTGGGGTTTTGCGGGGCGAAACGCTCGTAATTGTGGGCATGCCCGTTGACTACCAAGTCGGCGCCAGCGTTGTAGAGGATTTGCCAGAACGGTTGTACGACTAGAGTCACGTCGGCACTTGTAGAACTGTAAAGGGGAGTATGCCAAAGAGCCATGGTGCATACGGCCGGGTTGGCGGCCAAGTCCGCTTGAAGCCATTGCCCCTCGGGCGAGGTGGCAGTGCAACCTCCAGGTAAGGTCGGAGCCGGCGTGCAAACACTGTTGAGAACCACTATATGCCACGCACTATAGTTAAAGCTGTAGTACCCCTTTGTAGGATCGCATGCTGCCGGTCCGAAATCGCTAATCTCGGGCGCTTCGCAGGTATGCGCTCGACGTGGGTCGCATCAACCTCTACAGCGGCTGATTTTCCAAGCATTTCCACCGAAAGAACCAACCGTGCCATGTTCTTTTTTCGAAGCAATATACCCTCTACCCCTGCGATGGGGCCGTACACTACCCTGACCCAGTCCCCACACTTTAAGAAAGGGTGTGGTTCAATACGCAAAGTGCTTTCTACAATTCGCCGTACCCCTTCGACCTCTGAAAATGGAATGGCGGCGGGCCGGCCTCCGCAACTGACAATGCTGGAGACCCCAGCCGTGGTTAGTATCTGAAGCCATCTGGCGGGCCCCCCCCGCACAAACACGTAGCCGGGGAAAAGTGGAACTGAGATCTCCTTGATGCGATCTTGCCACCTGCGACGTACTTTATAGAGCGGCAGAAAAACCTCAAACTGTTTATACTCCAAGATTCGGGCTGCAGATTTTTCATGTTGATGGCGCGTGCAAACTGCGTACCAATCTTGACTGAGATTTTCTTCCGTCATAAGACTCCGCCTAGATAGCTAGTAACCGGACTCATGCTTTTTTAACTTCCGTTCAGCTGCATTCGCGAAATAGACATAGCTTCGCCCTGTGACTTACAGAACACCATGCCTACATACACTTGGTAACCCACCCTGTCCTACATCAGCCGTTCGGTCGGTCGAAACCTGATAGCCGGAACCTTGGCCCATAAACTGCTTAACTCAACTCAATTGAAGGTCATTACCAGGATTCTCTCCTCGGTCAAAAAATATCGTTGTTAACTCGCAAAAGCATGTGCTCTATTAGGACCGCGAAGCCCTCGCATTCTTCGTGCCCCCGGACCTGTTCGACACGCAGTACGTACTCATGGCCTGTGCTTCCCCCGTTCGTTTACCACCCATTTCCGTCCCCGAAAGAGGCTAACTAGTAGCTCAAAATCCGCTAATACATTAACTGTCAAGACCAACAGGTGGACCGCTTCTACACTTGGAGATCGCTTTCTTGCGGTCTTGACTCCGAAAGCCGCGCCTCACGGCGCTGCTTCATCACCGCTTGTAAAGTAAGCGGCTCCCGGGTATCCAACCGCGAACATGATTCCCGAAAACCAGCAGAGCCGGGGACTCAGCCGCAGAGTTGACCACATCCTCGTCGGCCTCGGATGCACGACTCCGGGAGGCTAGTTCTCTCGGCACATTTATTGGAACTGTCAAAACAAACAGGATTGTACGCGGTACACGACAGGGAGGCCGCGAGGCGGAGAGTGGGATTCTCGCTGAGGGTTGGCGGTCCGCCTCGCGGATTTTTTGCGACTCATACCGCCGTTTGAGCCCTTTCCGTGGTCAGGAGATACTAACCACAAAGCCGTCACCTGTCACTTTTGACAGGTGACGGCTGCAATTGGGGAAACGGCACGCCTTACCGCGTCGCCCGCATCTGTTTTTTCACCCTCTTCCTCGCATTTGGTTGCTCCACCGCATAGGCATTACAACCGAGTGGTGCGATGCCATCCCGCTCGCAAGCAGAGGCACAGACCCACGAGGTACATAGACCCCCTAATCTTAAGCCTCGCGGGTTACTCACTCAGCAGATTCAGTGCATGGAACGGCGTGGAAAGCGGCAGCCGTATCAATACTTCCTGGAACAATGAAGGAGGCGGCCACCTGCCGAGAATCCCCCGGCACTGAGCGGTGGTTGTCAAAACAAACAGGATTGTTCGAAGTACGCGACAGGGGGCCGCGAGGCGGGGCTTTGGTGTGTTGGCGGTGCGTCGCGATTTCTTGCGACTCAAACCCCGTTGAGTCCATCCTGGTGAGGGAATAATAGTAGCTGCATCTCGAAAGCTGTCACCCGTCACTTTTGACAGGTGCGGCTAGCTCTGCCTGTCCCCGCTAATCTGCTCTTGGTCCTTTTTGAATGTAATGCCTATAGAAGGCTACCGGCTCATGAGGGTCTCTGAGAGAGAAAAGCACACGATGATCGGTGATCGCTTGCGAGATTTAAGAGAAGCGAAGCATCTCTCACAGGGCGACATTGAGAAACGAGCAGGCCTGCGTCGTTGCTATGTTTCCAGAGTTGAAAATGGCCATACCGTTCCGGCCATAAAAACTCTAGAGAAGTGGGCGCAAGCTTTAGAAGTTGCGTTGTACCAATTCTTCTATGACGGCGACAAACCGCAACAAGTGCCAACGGTACTTCGAACCTCGAAACAGAAGCATATTGATGATTGGGCCTCACGGGGCAAGGGCTTACGAATGTTTACGAAGATTAGGCGTGCCTTGAGTCGGATGAGCGCACGCGACCGAAGCGTGCTCTTGCACACAGCCCGGATAATGAGCCACAAAAGCCGGGGGGCTTGAGCTTACAACGCCCGGACCACTGTTGGCAAAGCCGAAGATGCAGCTATTAAGCAGCTATCGCCCCAGCCGGGCAAACCAATCGCAGTCAGGGAGTACTCGTTTATTCCTGAGCCGGTACGATCGGAAGTTGTGACGACAACTGCAGATCGATCATCATCGAAAGACGACGGTCCAATTGAAAAAATGTCGCTGTTTTTCTGCCGTTAAGTACCTGCGCCACTTCCGGAACGTATTTCTGACGCAATCGTGTTATGGCAATGTCTATGTCCAGCCACCGGCGCAGAAACGATGATGCCTGCTCGTCCGTCATCTTCCCCCAGTGATCGGTATACTCCTGAATTAGCTATACTTCTTGTCATTAATCTTAATCAAGTCCGCCGTATATCGGTCATATACCGGCCAGAATTTCGTGGCTTCTGCATCCGTTAGCTTAAGGTTCGCTGCTACCAACTGCTTCTTCTGTAAGCGGATATCCTTCCACAAGCTAACTTCTTTGTTGACCTGGCTGCTTAGCTGCCTTTTAGGAAAGCGCTTCCGAATACGTCTTCGGGGTGATAGGGAGCTCGTGGTGGGCTCGAACCGACTGCTAGGCGCTGCTAGCGGTGATTCGGAGCCAGCGGCGTTTCTGAAGACAAAATGCGTGACTCTCAATGTGGGTTTTCATACGGCAATATGGAATCAACATGCAGTCGGTATGTCAGAATCGCTATGCGGATTTGGAGACGGGATGTGCGGCGGAATCGATTGGCAACTGCCGGCAATTCCACGAGGACAATCAACTTCCTACTGGATCGCCGCCCCAAAAAGGTCGCGATTAACGCCCACAAGGAGATTCTGGAGCATTGACGAAACCGAAATCGCCGGCTCACCTGGCTTGAGGAAATGCCTCCCGCTTGTTTAGAAGGTCCCCTCAGCCAGAGGCATTGGTAGAACATTCGCTCGTACCAGCGCTCGTTCGTCTGGTTCGACAGCGACGCCGTCGCGAAACGTGACAACCTTTCCGGAGTTCGCGGGAACACGTTCGCCAGGAATCACAATGCCGATGAGATTCAGCGGATCTGCTGCGGAAATCGTCGTAGTTTCGGCCGACGGACTCTGCTTACGCTTGGCGCGCAAAGATTCCACGGCCACGGGCAGAGCGAATTGCTCACCCAAAAAACCGCTGACAAATCGGCCGCCGCGAATTTCGCCACGATCTTCGAGGCGTCGCAGAGTGATCAGCATCTCGCGCCATTTCGGAAGAATGGTTTCGCGGGTGAGAAGCTCGCGGAAGACGATTCCGTAGCGAT
>WNGJ01013284.1_pt1 | contig 16258 bp, 13 predicted proteins | sample 5400611 | NCBI WGS metagenome assembly WNGJ01 (sample SAMN13153375, study PRJNA577476) | soil metagenome | isolation source: 40 cm soil or saprolite under Garry oak tree replicate 1 | place: USA:California | collected 2016-06-15 | reverse complement strand
ATTTGGTCAGGGTGGGGTGTGTGGTGCCCTGGGGTCGCGGCGGGTGGGCCCGGGCCTGGCGTCCTGAGCGGTGACGGCCGGTGCGCGGTGTGCTGTCCGGGCGGCTTTCCTTGATCCCGGAGCGCTGTCAGCGATAGTCGCTGAGCAGTCTCCGGGATCAAGGAAAGCTCAGAGTATGGAAAGATCAATCTTGTATTCTGAGATTTGTATAGGCCGGGACTTTGGTTTCTGGGTTAGTCATTGCGGGGGTTTATCAGCCGCGCGTGTTTGGGTGCGCAGTGGGGGGTGGCTGGCCGCTGGCCCGGGCGGGGGGTGGGGGCGGGCACCTGTGGGGGGTTCTTCCGGCCGAGGTCTGGTGCTCTGGTGAGGCGCCGACAGTGGTTCGCCGTCGCCGCCACAGGGGCAGCCAGAGAGAATGCCGCCGCCAGCCAGGGTCTGTCACCCGGCCGTGACCGGTGGATCGGGGGGGCTTAAGGGCCTTTCCGGTTCAGGATGCACTGCTTCCATATTAAAGATCTTTAGCGATTACGCCGGTAAATTTTGGCGACTAGTATTGACAAATTGTCAGGCGGTAACTGGCTTACTTAGTCGAGAGACTGGTTTGTAATGCCTACGCCCCGAGGCTCGCCATTGAAACTTCCGCACATACCCCACCGCCGGACTCCCATAAGCGGGCGAGGTCACTCGCCCGCCACCTCCGCCCACACCACCTTGCCCCCCACTCCCCGTGGGAAGTACCAGTTCCACCGGGTACTCAAGGTGTCCACCAACAACAACCCCCGACCACCATCGGCCGCGTCATTGGCAGGGACCAGCACCGGCGGCTGGATGCTCCCATCCCACACTTCGACCAGGACCCGGCTTCTGTCTGACGACAGCCGCAGCCGTATCGGTGGCGGAACTGGCCGGTCTAGTGCCTCCGTAGCTTTCAGCCCATTCGTGATCAGCTCCGACACGATCAGCTCGACCGTCTCACCCAGTGCTTTAAGGCCCCACTCCCGAAGCACATGCTTGGTATGCAACCTCGCGCACGGCACCGCCGATGGCAGCGCCCCAAGTGCAAGGTTGCTGCGCAGCAGCCAGGGCGCCTGGGTCACCGTCATTTCCTGGTCCGTCATGGCCGTTCACCCATCAGGTTCAGATCAGCCGACTGTCGGTTCACCGCAGGCTTCCGTGCCGCCATGACCTACACCCCCTCCCGTTCTCACCACTCGTGGAAGGCAGGACCGGCACCGGACTCACCCTCCTGCGGGATGAGCACGAACGGGGTATCCATCCGCTCGTCCCGCTTCCAGTGCCGGTCCCGCCGCTCATGAGCCCCGGATCACCTACACCGCATCCAGGGCGAACGCCGCCAGCTCCGCCCGCTCACAGGGGAACGCCGACCCACAGACCACACAGAGCCCGTGATCATTGCCGTGCGCGGTGATCTCTTTCTACGCCGTGGCCAGCAGCCGGGCCAGCTCAGGCGGGAAGACGTCGGAACCTGAGGAGGGCCTGCCGATGTCGGTCTTGGCCATGATGCTCACCACCTGTCGGCGCGTTCTGCTGCTGGCTGGTGCCTGTGCGTGGCATTCTCTTGGTAGCATTGCGTCAGTAAGTCTCATATGCAAGATGCAGATGCAACTTTCTCTTGCGAGGTCACGATGCCTGCCCGAAGCAGCCCGACGGTCAAACGGCGCCGCCTTGCCACTGAACTGCGGCGTTACCGCGAAGTGGCAGGCCTGACCATCGAAGAAACAGCCGACAGGCTGGAATGGTCATCGGCCAAGATCAGCCGTATCGAGAACGCCCGCGTCAGCGTGCTGCCACGCGATGTCAGGTACCTGCTCGACACGTACGGGGTGACCGACAGCACGGCACGTGACCTGCTGCAATCACTGGCGCGTGAGTCACGGCAAAAGGGCTGGTGGCAGCAGTATGGCGATGCCATACCCGAGTGGTTCGAGGTCTACGTCGGGTTGGAAGCCGACGCCACGACGATCTCCATGTACCAGGCAGAGTTCGTGCCCGGCCTGCTCCAGACAGCGGACTACGCCCGCGCCGTCCATCGCGCCTATCTCATAAACGTCAGTGATGAGGAGATCAACAAGCGCGTGGCCGTCCGCCTGGCTCGCCAAGAGCAGTTGACCGCGCCCGATGCACCGCAGCTCTGGGCGATCGTGAACGAGGCGGTTATCCGCCGGGCCGTTGGTGGCGCATCGATCATGCGTGCCCAGCTCAACCGCTTGGTCGAAACCAGCGAACGGCCCAACGTCACGCTGCAAGTGCTGCCGTTCAGCGTCGGCGCGCACGCCGCCATGGCCAGCGCCTTCACGATGCTCAGCTTCCCTGAGCCGACCGACCCTGACGTCATCTACATCGAATACCCGACCGGCACGCTCTACCTTGAGAAGACGCCCGAGGTCCAGCGCTATACCCTGATACTCGACCACTTGCGCGCCGCAGCGCTCCATGTGGACGACTCACGAGCACTTCTGGCGCGTGCGGCAGCCGAGCTAACGTAAGAACGAGCAAAGGAGGTGCGGGATGGACACACATACCGACCTGTCCCGCGCCGTGTGGCACAAGAGCAGCTACAGCAGTGGCAACGGCGGCGAGTGCGTCGAAGTCGCGACCAATCTGCCGAGCATCGTGGCAGTACGGGACTCCAAGGACCCGGACGGGCCGAAGCTGGCCTTCTCCACTGACGAGTGGACGGCGTTCGTGCGCGGGGTGAAGGCCGCGAAGCGCGGCTCATAGAGAGGTCTCTGCTACGTCCGGCCGATCTCGCCGCCGCGCCTTGCGCTCCCGTAGCAACCGCTTGAGGCTCGTCAGGCCGATCTCGTACTCAGTGGCCACCTGCTTGATGGTTGCTCCAGCCTGGTACTTGTCGATCATGGAAGCCACATCGTCACAGGTGAAGCGCGAGGACAGCAACCGCTGTCGTGGATTGCGCAAGCAGGGGACAAGTCATCAGGCTGTTGCTCATCGGCAGGCACAGCACGACCCTCGTGGAGGCGAGCTGTAGCCCGGTTCAGGTCACTGAGCAGGTCAGCGCGGTTTGCGTAGCGTCTGAGGAGCTCCACCTCAGCCCGACGCCAGGCGGGGCTCCCGGGGGTCGCTCTCCCGGGCAGGCTCAGTGCAGCAGCGAGTCGACGGCTACGGCGAGGAAGAGCAGCGCGAGATAGGTGTTCGAGGAGTGGAACAGGCGCATCGGGCGCAGCGGCTGTGGCGGTGCCACCGGCGCATCGGCGCCGGTCCGGGGCATTGCGGGGCCACCGGCGCCGCTGGTGAGCGCCGCAGCGGCACCGGCCGCGCGGGCGCGCGTCGCGAGCCGGTATGCCTCGGTCAGGAACAGCGCGCCTGCGATCGCGGCCGCGGCCGGGTAGAGCGGGCCGGTGTGCGCAACCGGCCAGAGCAGCAGCGAGCACGCGACCATGGCCCAGGAGTACCTGACGATGCTCCGGGTCACCACGCGAGCACTTGCGATGACGGGCAGCATCGGCACGTCCGCCGCGGCGTAGTCCTCCTTGAAGCGCATCGCGAGCGCCCAGAAATGCGGCGGGGTCCAGAAGAACACGACGAGGAACAGCGGCAGCGGGGCCAAAGCCAGGCGGCCGGTGATCGCGGTCCAGCCGATGAGCGCGGGCATGCAGCCGGCGAGGCCGCCCCAGACGATGTTCTGCGCCGTACGCCTCTTGAGCAACAGCGAGTAGCCGAACACGTAGAAAAGGTTCGCGAGCAGGGCAAGACCGGCGGACAGCCAGTTGACCGCCAGCCACAGCCAGCAGGTGGAGGCCGCCGCGAGCGCGATGCCGAAGATCAGCGCCGCCCGTGGCGTGACTGCCATCGACGGCGAAGCCGTGGCGAGCGGCCGCCGCCGGGTGCGGCGCATCTTGCGGTCGATGTCCCTGTCGATGTAGCAGTTCAGCGCGTTGGCACTGGCCGCGGACGCGGCGCCGCCGATCATTGTGGCGAACGCGGGCCACAGCGGGGGCAGGCCGTGCGCCGCCAGGAACATCACCGGCAGCGTGGTGATCAGCAGGAGCTCGATGATGCGGGGCTTGGTGAGGGCGAGGTAGGCGCGCAGCGTGCCGCGCAGTGACCGCCGCGGCGCCGCACTCGCCGCACCTGGCACCGCGGCTGGCACCGCACCTGGAGCTGCGGCAGGGGTCGCCCGGCCCACCGCGGGCGCCGCTTGTGAGACGTGCGTCACGCTGGATCCGGGCTGACTGGGGTCACGCAGAACCTCGGGACGGGTCTTGGGAGTGTCGTGGCTGCCGCCTTGCCGACACACTGTAGTGGGTGGAGCCGGCGCCGGCCTCGGGTGCCCCTCGCGCCGACCTGGCGATCAGCGGCGGCGCATCAGGCGGCGGAGGCTGACGGGAAGCAGTACGCCCACCGCGGCCGGCAGCAGCCACCAGGCGGGGACCGCCGTCCGGCTCACCGCGTAGGTGAGGAGCAGTGCGACGAGGACGCCGAGAGCGATCACCCAGTCGTCGCCCACGATGAAGTCGTACCAGAAGGCAGCGAACGCGCGCAGCCGCGGTATCACCGCCTGCCCGATCCGGGAATGCCCCGGTGCATGCTCCATCACAGGCCCCTTGCCTGCGCGGGCAGCGACGGCGCGGGCGCGTCCGCGCGGTGGCCCGGCATTCTGCGCGCCAGCGCGATGAGGGCCAGCGCGAAGAGCGCGATGGCGGGGACCAGCGCGAGCAGCGCGGCGTCACTGCCCGGCCAGCGCGCACCGGCGCCTTCTGCCCCCCAGAAGGTGCCGAAGGCGGTCAGCATGACTCCGACGGCGAGCTTCAGCGCATTCTCAGGAACGCGCGAGAGGGGACCGCGGACCGCCGCGCCGACGGCCGCGACGATCACCGCCGCGGCCACGGCCGCGGCCACCGCGAGCGGCACGTTCCGCGCGTTGGCGCCGAAGGTCAGCACGATGAAGACGACCTCGAGGCCTTCGAGCAGCACGCCCTTGAACGAAAGCGAGAACCCGTACCAGTCGGGGACCGAGCCGAACCGCCGCGAGGTGGCGAGCCGCAGGGCGCGCAGTGGCACGAAGGAAAGGGCAGGCCCGAGCGCGGCGACGAGCAGCGCGAGCGTCGCGAGGGCCGCCACCATCCCGGTCGTCGCGGATCGCCAATCTCTGGCCGTGCCCGCCGCGAGCACAATCGTGGCCGCCTCGACAGCCTCCACCGTGCAGGCCAGGAAGACCGCCACGAACAGGGCTACCGCGTTCACATCCACCTCCGAGGCGAGCGAGTGGCCCGGCGCAGTCCCGGCAGCGCCCTCCGGGGCCGCATCCGGCCGCGCCCACGGGGCCGCATCCGGGACCTGGGCAGCGCCGGGACCACGGCCCCGGCGCTGCCCAGGTCTCGTTCGATTCCTGATGTGACGGCCGTTAGAAACAGATTATAACAATCGCCACATCGCGAGTATATCGGCTCCTGGCGGGCACTCCCCATCACAAGCCTCCGCCCGCGTTGACATCACAAGCTCGGCCGCGGCGACGGGGCCCACGACCTCGTCTTCCGGCCCCACAGATAGGCTCATAACCACGATCGCCCTTTACGCGCCGCAGGAACCGGGCCGCGCGGCAGTGCTGCGCGACAGTGCCGTGCGCGGCGTCGATGCGGCGAAGTCCGGCTCAGCGAGACGGGAGATCCCACCGTGACCAACCAGCCGCGAGCGTTCGAATGGACGGAAACCGACCGCAGGGCCGTCGACCTGATCAGGGTACTTGCGATGGACGCGGTGGAGGAGGCCGGATCCGGGCATCCCGGCACGGCGATGAGCCTCGCTCCCGCCGCGTACCTTCTCTACCAGCACACCTTGCGGCACGACCCGGCCGACGCGGCATGGCCGGGCAGGGACAGGTTCGTCCTGTCGTGCGGGCACTCCAGCCTCACCCTCTATCTGCAGCTTTACCTGTCCGGGTATGGCATGACGCTCGACGACATCAGGCACTACCGCACCTGGGGCAGCCGCACGCCGGGGCATCCGGAACACGGCATCGCCGCGGGGATCGAGACCACGACCGGGCCGCTCGGCCAGGGCCTCGGCAACGCCGTCGGCATGGCCATGGCCGCGCGCAGGGAACGTGGCCTGTTCGACCCGCAGGCGCCGCCCGGCCTGAGCCCGTTCGACCATCAGGTCTACGTCTTCGCCTCGGACGGTGACATCGAGGAGGGCATCAGCCACGAGGTGTCGGCCCTGGCCGGGCACCAGAAGCTCGGCAACCTGACGCTGCTGTACGACGACAACCACATCTCGATCGAAGACGACACCAAAATCGCCAAATCGGAGGATGTCTGCGCCCGCTACGCCGCTTACGGCTGGCACGTGCAGCGAGTGGAATGGCTCCGCCACGGCGACGGGACCGCACCGGCGTACCACGAGGACGTGGCGGCGCTGCACCGGGCCTTCCTGGAGGCCAGCGCGCACCAGAGCCAGCCCTCGTTCATCTCACTCCGCACGATCATCGGCTGGCCCGCGCCCAGCAAGCAGAACACCGGCAAGGCCCACGGCTCCGCACTCGGCGCGGACGAGGTGGCGGCGACCAAACGGATTCTCGGCTTCGATCCGCAGGTCACCTTCCCCGCGGAGGAAGACACCGTCGCTCATGCGCGGAAGGTGGCGCAGCGCAGCAAGCAGTGGCGCGCGGAATGGGACGAGTCATTTGCCGAGTGGGGGCGCGCCAACCCGGAGCGCAAGCGCTTGTTCGAGCGCATCTCGGCACACAAGCTGCCCGACGGCTGGGAGCAGGCGCTGCCCGTCTTTCCCGCGGACGCCAAGGGAATGGCGACCCGGCGCGCGTCCGGTGAGGTGCTGAACGCGCTGGCCGGGCCGCTGCCCGAACTGTGGGGCGGCTCGGCCGACCTTGCCGAGAGCAACAACACGACGATGGAGGGTGAGCCCTCGTTCATCCCCGAGGAATTCCAGACCAGGGAGTTCCCCGGTAACAGGTACGGGCGCGTGCTGCACTTCGGCATTCGCGAACACGGCATGGGCGCCATCCTCAACGGCATCGCGCTGCACGGCGGGACCCGGCCCTATGGCGGCACCTTCCTGATATTCAGCGACTACATGCGGCCGGCCGTGCGGCTCGGCGCGATGATGGGCTTGCCCGTCACCTACGTGTGGACGCACGACTCCATCGGGCTCGGCGAGGACGGCCCGACCCACCAGCCGGTTGAACACCTGTGGGCACTGCGCGGCATCCCCGGCCTCGACGTGGTCCGTCCCGCGGACGCGAACGAGACCTCGGTCGCCTGGCGGACCATCCTCGAGCGCGGGCACCCGGCAGCGCTCTGCCTGACCCGCCAGCCGCTGCCCGTCCTTGACCGCTCGGCGGACTGGCCGGCGGGCGCCGCTGGATCCGCCGACGGGCAGCGGCTTGCCAGCGCGGAGGGCGCGGNGCAGCGGCTTGCCAGCGCGGAGGGCGCGGCACGTGGCGGCTACGTGCTCGCCGACGCACCCACACACACCGGTAGGGACGGCGCAGCCGCGGGCGAGCCCGACGTGCTGCTCGTCGCCACGGGGAGCGAGGTGCCGCTGGCGCTCGCCGCCCGCGACATCCTCGCGGGCGAGGCGATCGCGGCCCGGGTGGTCTCGATGACCTGCCTGGAATGGTTCGCCGAGCAGGACGCTTCATATCAGACGGGTGTGCTGCCCCCGGGTGTGCGCGCCCGGGTATGCGTGGAGGCTGGTATCTCGCAAGGCTGGCACGCCATCGCGGGTGACGCGGGCGAATACGTGAGCCTTGAGCACTTCGGCGCCTCCGCCGCTTACAAGACCCTGTACGAGAAGTTCGGCATCACGGCGGAGCGGGTCGCGGAGGCGGCTCGCTCGAGCATCGCAAAGGCGCGCGCCAACGCCGCCGCACCGGGCACTTTGACTCCCACCGGGCCCTGGGGCACCAAAGGCGCGGGCCCAGGGGAAGGAACAGGGGTTCCCGCGCGGGATGCCGCGTCGCCACAGGGAAAGACAGTCGGAGAAGACACAGTCGGAGAAGACTGAGAACTAAAGATCTACAAGCCACAGGTTAACCAGCCGCGGCGGCCCAGGTGCGCCACCCGGGGCCGCCGCGCCAAGCCAACCAGGCAAGCAGAAGGAAGGAAGCCACATCGTGCCTCCTACGAACTCGGAGCCGAATGACAGGCTCGCGCAACTGTCCGCGGCAGGCGTGGCGGTGTGGCTGGACGACATCAGCCGCGACCGCCTTGTCAACGGCAACCTGGCAGAGCTCATGCGCACCAGGCACGTGGTCGGGGTCACCTCCAATCCGACAATCTTCGATCATGCGCTGAGCAAGGGGTCCACCTACAACGACCAGATCGGCGACCTCGCGCTGCGCGGCGTCTCGGTGGACGAGGCAGTACGCGCGATCACCACATACGACATTCGCTGGGCATGCGACGTGCTGCGGCCGGCCTACGACAGCTCGGGCGGCGTGGACGGCCGGGTGTCACTCGAGGTCGATCCACGGATAGCCAAGGACCAGCCCAGCCGGACCGTCGCCGAGGCGCGGGCGCTGTGGTGGCTGGTGGACCGGCCCAACCTCTTCATCAAGATCCCCGCAACGCCCGAGGGGCTGCCCGCCATCACCGCGTGCCTGTCGGAAGGGATCAGCGTCAATGTCACGCTGATCTTCTCGCTGCAGCGGTACAGCGAGGTCATCGACGCGTTCTTCGCCGGGATGGAGAAGGCGTCCGCCGCAGGGCGCGATCTGGCCGTGATCGCCTCGGTGGCCTCGTTCTTCGTCAGCCGGGTGGACACCGAGGTGGACCGCAGGCTCGACAAGATCGGCACACCACAGGCCGCACAGCTTCGCGGCAAGGCCGCGATCGCGAACGCGCGGCTCGCGTACGAGCTCTGCGAACAGCGGTTCAGCGAGCCCAGGTGGGAAGCGCTGCGCGCGGCGGGTGCGCACCCGCAACGGCCGCTGTGGGCGTCGACAAGCACCAAGGATCCGGCGTACGACGACACGAGGTATGTAGTCGAACTGGTCGCCCCGGGGGTCGTCAACACCATGCCAGAGTCGACGCTGGACGCCGTCGCCGATCACGCGCCGTTGCGCGGCGACACGATTCACGGTACCTACGACGAAGCACGCAGGGTCTTCACGGATCTCGAAGCGCTCGGTGTGGGGTACGACGACGTCACCGCCGTGCTCGAGCGCGAGGGCGTGGAGAAGTTCTCGGCCTCGTGGACCGAGCTTCTTGACACGATCGAGAAGGAGATGGCACGCGTGCGGGCGGGTTCACCAGGTCAGGCGAGCAGACGGTGAGCACGCTGGCTGCCGCCGCAGCGGGCGTCAGCGTCGAAACCCGGAGCTTGGCGGCCACGGAAGCCGCCAAGCGGGCAGTGGCGGAGCTGGCCGGCGGCGGTGTCCCGGCCAAGCTGGCCGCCAAGGACGCGGGCCTGTGGGGCGCTGCGGCGCAGTCCGTCGCCGCGACCAGGCTGGGCTGGCTCGACGCACCCACGGTGTCGCGCGGGCTGCTTGGTCAATTCGCGCGACTGGCCGAGCGTGCCCAGGCCGACCGGCTTGACCACATCGTCCTCGCGGGCACCGGCGGCCCGGCCCTCGCCGCCGAGGTGATCACGCGGACGGCTGGAGCACCGCTGACCGTGCTCGACACTACCGATCCGCACCAGGTCGCGACCGCGCTCGGCGACCGCCTGGACAGGACCCTGGTGATCGTTTCGAGCAAGAGCGGCACGACGGTCGAGACCGGCAGCCATCACCGGATCTATGCCCGGGCCCTGCGTGACCTCGGGCTCACACCCGAGGAAGTCGCCCGCCGGTTCGTGATCGTAACTGACCCTGGCTCGCCGCTGGAGCAGGAGGCGCGCAGGGCCGGATACCACGTCGTGCTCGCCGACCCCAACGTGGGCGGCAGTTTCAGCGCACTCACCGCGTTTGGGCTCACGCCGAGCGCTCTGGCCGGGGTGGACGTTGCCGGGCTGCTCGACCAGGCAGCCGCGGTGCTGCCCGCGCTCGCCGGCGCCGAGGGCAATCCAGGCCTCCTGCTCGGCGCGGCGCTCGGCGGCTTCGCCGCCGACGGCCACAACAAGGCGGTCATCGCCGACCACGGCTCTGGCATTTCCGGCTTCGGCGACTGGGCACAGCACCTGCTCGCGGAGTCGACGGGCAAGCAGGGGCTCGGGATCTTGCCGGTGGCCGTCGAATCGGCGGATGCTCCCGGGTTCTCCCCCGGCCCGGATATTCACCTGGTGGCGCTCGGGCCGGCCATGCCCGCAGGGCCGGCCATGCCCGCAAGGCCGGCAGTGTCCGCAAGGCCGACGGGGCCCGCAGGGCCGGCCGAAGGCGCGGGCGGCGCGGGGCAGCCCCGGCCGCGGCCGACGGACACCGCGGTCGCCGGGCCCCTCGGCGCCCAGTTCCTGGTGTGGGAATACGCCGCGGCCCTGGCCGCCCGGGTCATCGGCGTCAACCCTTTCGACCGGCCCGACATCCACGAATCCAGGGACAAGACCGCCGCCCTGCTCGCCGGTTCCGGCGATGGGCCGCTGCCGGTCGGCGAGCCGGTATTCGTCGAGGGCGTGGTGGAGGTGCACGCGGATCGCGGACGGCTGCATGGCGCCACCGATCTGGCCGGTGTGATCGACTCGCTGATCTGGTCGCTGCCCGAGGGCGGTTACCTCGCGATCATGGCCTACCTGGACCGGATGAGTGACGGCGATGCGGCTCGGCTGCGACCCGCGCTCGCGGTGCGCACCACCCATCCGATCACGTTCGGCTGGGGAACCAGGTCCCTGCACGGGGCCGGCCAGTATCACAAGGGTGGCCCGCAGGCCGGGGTCTTTCTGCAGATCACAGGCGCGATCGAGCGGGATGTGCAGGTACCTGACGCGCCGTATTCGCTCGGGCGGCTGCAGCTCGCTCAGGCCCTCGGCGACCTCGCTGCGCTCCGCGACCGCGGCCGTCCGGCCGTCCGGCTGCACTTGCGAAACCGGGCGGCCGGCCTCAGACAGTTGCTCGCCGCCGCGACGACCGGGGCCCCGGCCACCAGGGACACCGCCACCAGGACCCCGGCCACCAGGACCCCGGCCACCAGGGACACCGCCACCAGGGACACCGCCACTGGGGCGGTGACGACCGCAGGGGCGGCGGCGATCGCGGGAGCAGCAAGCGGGGCCGCCCGGTCCGGCGCCGCTACGGGCACCGCCGGGACGGACACCGGTACGGACACCGCCGGGGCCGGCGCCGTGCAGGCAGGGGCCGGACCCGCCTGGCCCGCGGCCGGGGGCACAATGACAGAGGAATGGATGCAAGGGGACGCCACGGCAGGAGGCAGCCAATGAACGAAACGGTGGACGTCCCCGCCAACCCGCTGCGGGACCCGAGAGACCGGCGCATCCCCCGTGTCGCGGGCCCTTGCGTGCTGGTGATCTTCGGGGTCACGGGCGACCTCGCACGCAAGAAGCTCATGCCCGCCATCTACGACCTGGCCAACCGTGGCCTGCTGCCGCCCGGGTTCTCGCTGGTCGGCTTCGCCCGCAGGGACTGGGCGGACGAGGACTTCGCCCAGGTCACCTATCAGGCCGTCAAAGAGCACGCGCGCACGCCGTTCCGTGACGAGGTCTGGCAGCAGCTGGCAGAAGGCGTGCGGTTCGTCCCCGGCGAGTTCTCCGACGACGAAGCGTTCGACCGGCTGAGCCAGACGGTCGCCGAACTGGACGCACAGCGCGGCACAGGCGGGAACTACGCGTTCTACCTGTCGATACCGCCGAAGTTCTTCCCCGACGTGGTCAAGCAGCTGAAGCGCTCGGGACTGTCGTCACCTGGCCCCGGGCCGTTCCCGGACGGCCGCAGGCCGTGGCGCCGGGTCGTGATCGAAAAGCCGTTCGGGCACGACCTGAAGAGCGCGCGCGAGCTGAACGCGATCGTGGACGCCGTGTTCCCCAAGAACACGGTGTTCCGGATCGACCACTACCTGGGCAAGGAGACAGTCCAGAACATCCTGGCGCTGCGTTTCGCCAACAGCCTGTTCGAGCCGATCTGGAACCGCAGCTACGTGGACCACGTTCAGATCACCATGGCCGAGGACATCGGCATCGGCGGCAGGGCGGGGTACTACGACGGAATCGGCGCCGCGCGCGACGTGATCCAAAATCACCTGCTGCAGCTGCTCGCGCTCGTCGCGATGGAAGAGCCGGTGTCCTTCGAGGCGGATGCCCTCCGCGCGGAGAAGGAGAAGGTGCTCTCCGCGGTAAAACTCCCCGACGACCTTGCCCTGGGCACCGCCCGCGGCCAGTACGCGGCCGGCTGGCAGGGCGGCGTCGAGGTGCGCGGGTTCCTCGAGGAGGACGGCATCCCGCCCGACTCGCGGACAGAGACCTACGCCGCGGTGAAGCTGGGCGTGGACACGCGCCGCTGGGCAGGTGTTCCGTTCTACCTGCGCACGGGAAAGCGGCTCACCCGGAGGATGACCGAGATCGCGCTCCTGTTCCAGCGGGCGCCGCATCTTCCCTTCACCAAGACGGACACCGAGGAGCTGGGCCAGAACGCGATCGTGATCCGGGTGCAGCCGGACGAGGGCGTGACGGTGCGGTTCGGCTCCAAGGTCCCGGGCACGGCCATGGAGGTCCGCGACGTCAACATGGACTTCGCCTACGGCGAGTCGTTCACGGAATCCAGCCCGGAGGCATACGAACGGCTCCTGCTCGCCGTGCTCATCGGTGACCCGCCACTGTTCCCCCGTCACGAAGAGGTCGAGCTGTCGTGGCTGGTCCTCGACCCGATCGAGCAGTTCTGGACGGAGCACGTGAAGCCGGAGCCTTACCCGGCGGGCACCCACGGCCCGGCGTCGGCGGAGGAGATGATGGCCCGCGACGGCCGTGCCTGGCGGCGCCTGTAACCAGGCCGCGGGCGCCGCGAGCCGGGCAGCCAACGACGAGGACTCACCATGACGATAGATCTGACGGATACGACCACCAGCCAGATCCAGCAGGCGCTGACCCAGGCGCGGCACCGGCTCGGCGGTCCCACCATGGGAATGGTGCTCACGCTGGTGATAGGCGCGGACGAGACGACGCAGTACGACGCGATCCGTGCCGCGGGCCAGGCGGCCCGCGAGCATCCCTGCCTGGTGCTTGGGGTGATCAAGCGTGACCCGCGGTCGCGGCCACGGCTGGACGCCGAGATCCGGGTCGCCGAGAACGGGCCGGGCGAGACCGTGCTGCTGCGCCTGTACGGGCCGCTCGCCGACCATGCGGACTCGGTCGTGACCCCGCTGCTCGTGCCGGACACCCCCGTGGTGACCTGGTGGCCGGCCAACGCGCCGGACGTTCCCGCCGCCGACCCGCTCGGGGCGCTCGCACAGCGCAGGGTTACTGACGTGGCGGCCGCGGCGGAACCGACCCGGGTGCTGGCCGGCCTGGCGATGAACTACAAGCCCGGTGACACCGACTTCAGCTGGACCAGGGCGACCGGCTGGCGGTCACTGCTGGCCGCGGCCTTCGACCAGCCCCACGGCGTGGTGCAGGGCGGGACGGTCGCCGCCGAAGAAGGCAACGCCACCGCGGCGCTGCTGGCCGCCTGGCTGTCGCTCAAGCTCAGGGTGCCCTTCACGACGCAGCCATCGCCCGGTCCTGGCATCACGGAGGTGCACATCAACTGTGCCGACGGCGACATCTCCGTCACCAGGCCGGACGGGCGGGTCGCCACGCTGTCGCGTACCGGGCAGCCGGACCGCATGGTGGCGCTGCACCGCAGGGAGACTGCTGACCTGCTCGCGGAGGAGCTGCGGCGGCTCGATCCCGACGAGGTCTACATGGAGTCCGCGTCGCAGTTCGCGCTCGGCGTCGCCGCCGCATGAGCACGCCAGAGGTCATCGTCCACCACGACAGCGAGATGCTGGCCAAGGCGGTCGCGGCGCGCCTGGTCACCAGGCTCGTGGACGCGCAGGCCGCACAGGGAAGCGCCGCCCTCGTGCTGACCGGAGGGGGCATCGGCACCGCGGTGCTCGGCGAGCTCGCCGCCGCGCCCGCCCGTGACGCCGTCGACTGGCGGCACCTGGACATCTGGTGGGGTGACGAGCGCTTCCTGCCCACCGGCCACCCGGAGCGCAACGAGACCGGGGCGCGCAGTGCCCTGCTCGACCACGTCGACACCGATCCGGAGCGGGTGCACCCGATGCCGGGCACGGACGGCCCGGACGGCGATGACCCGGAGGCCGCCGCGGCCAGGTACGCGGCGCTGCTGCGCCGTGCCACCCGGCCAGAGGATCACGGGCCGGTCCCGTCGTTCGACGTGCTGCTCGCGGGCATCGGCCCGGACGGGCACGTCGCGTCGCTCTTCCCCGGCATGCCGGCGCTGTATGACGAGCGGCCGGTCGTAGCGGTCCATGGCGCACCCAAGCCGCCGCCGATCCGGCTGTCCCTCACGCTCCCCTCGATCCAGGCGGCGCGGGAGGTCTGGCTGATCGCGGCGGGCGAACAGAAGGCCGGCGCCGTGCAGCTCGCGCTCTCAGACGCCGGCCCCGTCCAGGTGCCCGCCGCAGGCGCCCGCGGCAGGCGGCGCACTTTGGTGCTGCTCGACCGCGGCGCGGCCGCGCGCCTGCCGAGCGGGTTTGGGCGCCCCGGCTCGTAGCACCGCGGCCCATCCGTCCCGCCACGAGCCGCCGCAGCACCGCAGGTGGCGCGAGAAGGCTCCTTAACGGCTGCGCAAGGTGGCGCCGGCACGGCGCATCGGGGGGTCCGGGGGGTCGCCCCCCCGGGCAGGCAGAGCCTTAACGGCTGCGCACCGTGGCGCCCGCACGGCGCTGCGGAGGGTCCGGGGGTCGCCCCCGGGCTAGCACCTGAGTTATGCGAGGAAGCCGCGCAGCAGGGCTTCGGTGCCTTCCAGGTGCTCGGTGACGGCGGCCGCGGCGGCCTGTGGGTCTCCCGCGAGGATGGCGCCGGCGATCGCGGCGTGCTGCGGCGCCGTGTTCTCGATGTTGCGCCAGAGCACGGGGATCGCGTTGAGCAGGTCGTTCAGCCGCATCCTCGCGTCGGTGCTCGCCGCGCAGAGCAGCTCCGACCCGGTGAGGTCGGCGATGGCGAGATGAAAGAGCGTGTCGAGCCTGCGGTAGTCCGCGGGCCGCGCCGCGGCGAGATCGGCGAGGCGCGAGCGGAGCACCTCGGCGATCCGGCCCCTGGCGCAGTGATCGTCGTCGCGCACGTGCGCCGCGAGCACCCGCGCGGCGCCGGTTTCCACGGCCATGCGGAAGGTCAGGGCATCGGCCAGCTGCTCGCCCTCCTCCCGCGCGAGCCTGCGCAGCTCACCCACGCCCTGGCGCGGCGCCTGCCAGGTGACGAACGTGCCGCCGAACCTGCCCCGCCGCGACTCCACGTATCCTGCCTGCTGCAGCGCGCGAATGGCCTCACGGAGGGTGATGCGGCTCACGCCGAGCCGGGTGGCGAGCTCCCGCTCGGCGGGGAACCGCTCCCCCGCCGCGACGAAACCCAGCTTGATCGCGGTGAGCAGCCGCTCAACCGTCTCCTCGAACGCGTTGCCGGTCCGCACCGGCCGCAGCACGGCGGTCAAGTCGGAGGCCGCAGTCACCTGATCACCCTCCGAGGTTTCACACGCGGTTTACGGCAGGGTCTTGACACGAGAGAGGATCTACACCCCAATGGTCAGTTATTAAACCATTGAGGCACGCGTCGTGGCTGGGCACGGTGGCCGAGGGTGGTAACCGGGGCGGGCGGAGACGCGGACTTGGAGGTCACCGTGGCGGTCCATGAAGAAACTACCGCCCCAGGTCTCGGCCGGGACGAGACGCGGCTGCACGAACTTGGCTACGCGCAGGAACTGCGCAGGCGCATGTCGGGGTTCTCGAACTTCGCGGTGTCGTTCACGATCATCTCGATCCTGTCCGGCTGCCTGACCCTCTACGGCTACGGCATGAACACCGGCGGGCCCGCGCTGATCACCTGGGGCTGGCCACTGGTCGGCGTCATGACGCTGTTCGTCGGCCTGGCCATGGCCGAGGTCTGCTCCAGCTTCCCCACCGCCGGCGGCCTCTACTACTGGGCGGCCAAACTGGCGCCGCCGCGCACCTCGGCCGCCTGGTCGTGGTTCACCGGCTGGTTCAACTTCCTCGGCCAGGTCGCGGTGACCGCGGGCATCGACTTCGGCGCAGCGTTCTTTCTCAACGCGCTGCTCGACCTGCAGTTCGGCTTCGCCGCCACGCCAGGCCACACGATCTTGATCTTCGGCCTGGTGCTGCTGCTGCACGGGCTGCTGAACCAGTTCGGCGTGCGGCTC
>WNGJ01011188.1_pt1 | contig 16261 bp, 14 predicted proteins | sample 5400611 | NCBI WGS metagenome assembly WNGJ01 (sample SAMN13153375, study PRJNA577476) | soil metagenome | isolation source: 40 cm soil or saprolite under Garry oak tree replicate 1 | place: USA:California | collected 2016-06-15 | reverse complement strand
GGCGCCACAGGAGCGAGAATCACAACGACGCTCCTCAACGAGCTGCGGCGCCGCGACGGGCAATTCGGCCTGATGACCGTGTGCTCGGCTGGCGGTATGGGCTTCGCGATGGTGGTAGAGAGAACACGATGAGCTCGACTTCGGAAGTTACGATCGGCGGACTCGTCGGAACCCGGTGGAAGCCGGCCCTCTCCGTCGAAGTCACCGACGGCATCGCCGTAATCACGTTCGATCTGCCGAACGAGTCGGTCAACAAGCTGAACCGCGCGGTCAAGGACGAGTTCGTCGCATTGGTGAGCAGACTCGAGCGCGATACGAGCGTGCACGGGGCGGTGTTTCTGAGTGGCAAGCCCGACGTGTGGATCGCCGGTGCCGACATCGAAGAGTTCCTGCAGCTCAAGACCGCAACCGACGCCGAACGGCTGAGCAGGGATGGCCAGATGCTGCTGGATTCGATCGAGCGGCTTCGGGTTCCGATCGTCGCCGCGATTCACGGCGCCTGTCTGGGCGGCGGACTCGAGACGGCGCTCGCCTGCCGCTATCGCATCGCGACAGATCATCCGAAGACGAATCTCGGACTCCCCGAAGTTCAGCTGGGACTGATTCCCGGGGGCGGTGGCACGCAACGCCTTCCCCGCAGGATCGGGCTCACCAACGCGCTCGACCTGATTCTCACCGGCAAGCAGGTCCGCGCGAAGAAGGCGTTGCAGCTCGGCCTGATCGACGAGCTCGTGCACCCGTCGATACTACGCAGTGTCGCTATCCAGCGCGCACGCGAGGTCGCGGAAGGACGAAGAAAGAGCGAGCGTCACACCGGCGGCGTGAAGGGACTGCTCATCGATGGGAACCCGGCCGGACGAGCGATCGTGCTGCGCAAAGCTCGAGAGCAGACGCTCGCAAAATCACGCGGACATTATCCGGCGCTGATCGCCGCGATCGACGTCATTGCGGCCGGCTACGAGAGGGGCGTCGCTCACGGGTATCGGGAGGAGTCGCGCCGCTTCGGCGAGATGGCGATGACCGACGTATCGCGGCAGCTCATCTTCCTCTTCTTCGCGGCGAACGAGCTGAAGAAGGATCCGGGTGTCGATCCGTCACAATACCCTGACTTGCCCGTCTCGGCGTTCGAGCCGCTTCCGGTGGAGAAGATTGCGATCGTCGGCGCCGGATTCATGGGAGCTGGCATCGCATCGATTGCGGTGCAGCACGGAAGTCTGGTCCGGCTCAAGGACGCCGATCACTCGCGGGTCGCCAAGGGATACGCGGCGGTTCGCGATGTCCTCAAGGAGCGGCTTACCAAAAAGCAGATCACCAAGGTCCAATACAGCGACTACATGGCGCTGCTCGGCGGAACAGTCGACTACTCCGGATTCGGAAACGTCGATCTCGTGATCGAGGCTGTGTTCGAGGATCTCGCCATCAAGCACCAGGTGCTGCGCGAGACGGAGGCGGCAATCAACCCGAACGCAATCTTCGCCAGCAATACATCTACGATTCCGATTGGCCTGATCGCGCAGGCCGCGAGCCGCCCCGAGCGCGTGCTCGGGATGCACTTCTTTTCTCCAGTGCACAAGATGCCATTGCTGGAAGTGATCACGACGCCGAGTACCTATCCGCAGGTGACTGCGACGGCGGTTGCATACGGGAAGAAGCTGGGGAAGACCGTCATCGTAGTGAACGACGGGCCGGGGTTCTACGCCAACAGGATTCTGGCGCCTTACATCAATGAGGCGGGCATATTGCTCGACCAGGGGGTCGCGGTAGACATAATCGACAAGGCGCTCGTCGATTTCGGCTTCCCGGTTGGTCCGATCACGCTCATCGATGAAGTCGGGCTCGATGTTGCGACCAAGGCTGGAAAAATCATGGCCGATGCATATCCGGATCGGATGCAGCCGGCGCGATCGATTCAGGCAGTGGTCGCGGCGGGACGCTACGGACGAAAGTCGAAGAAGGGGTTCTACAGCTACGACAAGCAAGGACAAAAAGGCGAGGTTGATCCGTCCGTCTACGCTCTGTTTCTCGCCCCCGGCAGCATCCCCATCGTGAAGTCCATGGCTCCGCAGACTCCGGATGAAGGTATGAGTCGGCCCGAGATGCCGGCGGTCCAGATTCAGCAGCGAACGGTGTTGGCGATGCTCAACGAAGCAGCGCGCTGTCTGAGCGACGGAATCATTCGTGGCTCACGGGATGGCGACGTCGGCGCGGTATTCGGTATCGGCTTCCCGCCGTTCCGTGGTGGGCCGTTCCGCTACATGGATTCACTCGGAATCCAGATCGTCGTGCAGCGGCTCGAGGATCTGAACGCGCGCTTCCCCGGACGATTTGAGCCGGCAGAGCTGCTGCTCGAGATGGCTCGGCGCAGGCAGGTCTTTTATCCCGACGAGCGCTCGTGAGGAGAGGGGCAGCGGCCGAGGTGCGTTCTTCGTTGGCAGCAGTTACGGTATTGATTGGGCTCATCGCCTGCACACCGAAGGTTCATGTGCCTCCCAGTCCCGCCGATTATCCTCGCACCCGTCCGGAGCTGACAAACTATAAGGAGACATCACGCTATAGCGACGTGCGTAGCTTTCTCGATTCGCTGCGCAAGCTGGGCGCACCGCTCGCCTTCGGATCGATCGGCAAAACCACTGAGGGACGCGAGATTCCGTACGTCATCGCGTCTCGTCCGCTCGTTTCCACACCGTCCCAGGCGAGGTTGCTCGGCCGGCCGATCGTGTACGTGCAGGGCAACATCCACGCGGGGGAAATAGAAGGGAAGGAGGCGCTCCTCGCGCTGCTGCGTGATCTCACGTTCTCGAGCAGCCCCAACGCTCTCGACTCCATCGTTCTCATCGCCGTGCCGATCTACAACGCCGACGGCAACGAGCGCTTTGCCCCGCAGTCGGTGAATCGTACGGAGCAGAATGGTCCCGAGATGGTGGGCGTACGTGCCAACGCCCAGAACCTCGATCTCAATCGTGATTACGTGAAGGCTGAGGCGCCGGAGACCCGCGCATCACTGGCGATGTTCAACAGCTGGGATCCGGACCTGTTCGTAGATCTTCATACGACGGACGGAAGCTTTCACGGATACGCGCTCACTTACTCGCCATCATTGAGCCCGGCCGCGGTATTCGGTGGAGTGTATGCGCGCGACTCTCTCCTGCCGGTTCTGCGCGAGCGAATGCGTGTCAGGGATGGGTTCGAGGTATTCGACTACGGGAATTTCGTCAGCGATGGGCGCGGTCTGGTGGCGGACACCACCGTTCCAGAGGGTTGGGAGACCTACGACGCACGTCCGCGTTTCGGGACCAACTACTATGGTATTCGCGGCAGGATCGCGATCCTGAGCGAAGCGTACTCGCACGATTCGCTTCCACGACGCATCGCCTCGACGTACGCATTCGTAAAGGAGATCCTTTCGCTCGCGGCGGAGAAAGGCACCGCCATCAGGGCGCTCAACGCGCGGGCAGACAGCCAGCCACTCGCCTGGGGTCGATCGCCCGACTCGCTTCAGATCGTCGCCGTTCGCTCCGAGCTGATGGCGACGCCACGCACGATGAACGTGATCAAGGAAGATCTGGAGAAGACCGGAGACTCATCTCTCACCCAGCCCGGAGTTCCCCGCGGCGAGCGGCGCACCGGACGATTTCGGTCGGTTCCCATGCCCGTCTACGATCGGTTCACCTCTACGCTCGATCGAACTCCTCCCGCTGCCTATGTACTTGCGCCCGATGACACCGGGGTCGTCAGTCTGCTTCGGCTGCACGGAGTCCGCGTCGATCGGTCCGACACGTCATGGATGGCGCGGGGAGAATCATTCGTCATCGATTCGATCATAACTGCGCCGCGCCCGTTCCAGGGGCATCATGAGGTACGTCTGAAAGGCCACTGGGAGCGCGGATTGCAGGCGCTGCCTCCGAAATCATTCATCGTCTCGACGGCGCAGCCACGCGGGGCGCTCATCGTATACCTGCTCGAGCCAGAGAGCGACGACGGGTTCACGACGTGGAATTTGTTCGATCACGATCTTCAGAAAGGCGGTCGGTTTCCGGTGAGGAGAATCTTCGATCTGTCCCGACGCGGCCGCGCCGCGATCAGGCGATCCTCCATCGCACAGCGACTCCAGAACTAATGCTTCGCAGCGCCCTGCTGTACCTCTCGAGCCAGCAGCAAATCTTCAAATTCGTCCGCCACAACCGACTCGCCAAGAGCTTCGCCAACCGGTTCGTAGCCGGAGAGACGCTCGATTCCGCTCTCGCGGCGGTGGCCAAGCTGAATACGCGAGGAATCACGGCATCGCTCGATCTGCTGGGGGAGAGCGTCCACAACGAGGCAGAAGCGCGAGCCGCTGGACAGGCGTATATCACGATGTTGGACCGCATCCATGAGCGAAAAGCGGATGCCAACGTATCGGTCAAGCTCACGGCGATGGGGCTCGACATTTCCGAGGAGCTCTGTGTTGCGATCATGCACAAGATCCTCCAGCGCGCGCGCGACTACGGCTCGTTCGTTCGCATCGACATGGAGTCGAGCGAGTACACACAGCGCACGCTCGATCTGTTCGATCAGCGTCTTTATCCCGGTTATCGCGAAAACGTGGGAATGGTGCTTCAGAGCTACCTCTACCGCACGTTCGCGGACGTCGAGCACGCCAACCTGGTCAAGGCGCGCGTACGCCTCTGCAAGGGGGCGTACATGGAGCCGGAGACAGTCGCGTACCCTGACAAGAAGGACGTAGATGCGAACTATGTTCGCTCGATGCACGAGCTGATGCTCAAAGGCAACTATCCTGGCATCGCTACCCACGACGAGGCGATCATCAAGGAGGCCAAGCGGTTCGCCAGGGCGAACGACATTGCGTCCAACCGCTACGAATTTCAGATGCTCTATGGAGTGCGTCGTGATCTCCAGGACCGACTTGTTCGCGAAGGCTATCGGATGCGCGTCTACGTTCCGTTTGGAACCCAGTGGTATCCGTATCTGATGCGCCGTCTCGCCGAGCGTCCCGCCAACGTTGCGTTCCTTACCGGAAACATGTTCAAGGAGATCGTCGGCAAACGCCGCCGCTGAAGATGGGCAGATTCATTCCCCCCGACCATTCAAAGGGCGACCCCAATACCATTGGCGGGTACATGGCCGTGCACGACCGGCCGGCCGCCTTCGAGGGCAGCGACGGTGCTTCGTACAGCGTCGAGATCGTCACCGACGTGAGCGATGAGAAGGACCGTCCATTTGGCGCATATCTGTTGTTCGTGCGCTGGCGTGAGGGCGATCCGGTGGCGAGCGGACATCTCGAGACGGAGTTTCTCGCCTTCGCGCCGACCGAAGAGGAAGCCCGCGCAGTGGTCGGCGCGATGCTGCTCAACGACGTAAAGACGACGCTCGATGCTCTCATCAAGATGAGGCGCACGGAGCTGATGCCATGGTGGGATGCGATGCGCCAAGAGGGTAGCAGTTGACGCGGACGGAGCTTCGCGGCGTCGTGCTGAAGGGAACGGGAGGAGTCTGGCATGTTCGCGCCGAGAATGGTGAAACGCACGAAGCGTCATTGCGCGGCAGGCTGAAGCAGGAGCGTGAAGAGTCGAGGAAGCTGGCGGTCGGCGATCGCGTAGTGCTCGAGATTGACCAGCGCGGCGAGCACTGGGCTATTGCCGAGATACTGCCTCGGCACTCGCAATTGGCGCGTCGCGCGCCGGGAGGGCAGGGCGAGCGCATCGTCGCGGCCAATGTGGACCAGGTCGTCGTGGTATTCGCGGCCGCCAAGCCGGAGCCGCACCGCCGGATGCTCGACCGATTCCTCGTCATCGCGGAAGCAAACTCACTCCAGTCGCGAGTCGTCATCAACAAGATCGAGCTCGTCGACAAGGAAGAGGTTGAACGAGGCTTCGCTGATTACGCGGCTGCCGGATATCCCGTGCACTTCACGAGCGTGAAGCAGCGCATCGGACTCGACGATCTCCACGACCAGCTCGCTGGAAAAACGTCGGTGCTCACCGGACCATCGGGAGTCGGAAAGTCGTCCCTCATGAACTCGATGTACCCGGGACTGGATTTGCGGGTGGGCGAGATCAGTGAATCGGTGAACAAGGGGCAGCACACNNNCGTGGTCGACACTCCCGGTCTCCGCGAAGTCGGGATGTGGGGCCTGCTATCCGAGCACCTCGACGAATGCTTCCGGGAGTTTCGGCCGCACATTCCGGAATGCAAGTTCGGGAATTGCACGCACCGGGTCGAGCCCGGATGCGCAGTGCGGCGCGCGGTGGAAGACGGCTCGATCAGCGCCGAGCGGTACGACAGCTATCTTCGGCTTAGAGAGGAGATCGAGGACACGGAGAGGAGTCCGAAGTCGCAGAAGAGGCGGTGAAACTGCAACTGAATAGGCGATAGGTCCAAGTAGGTAAGATGCAAGTGATTTAGTTCACGACGCCCTGACTTTTCTAATGACGTGCTAAGCACAGGCAGTCGCCCTCACGCCATCGAGATAAATCAGGGCGTATTGAACTAGCAAACTTGTAACTCCGCCACTTGGACCTCTCGCCTACTCAGCTGTTGTTATTGCCCTATCTCGACGGTCCACGCAATCTCGATATCGCTCCTCAAGGAATCCCGAACGGAACAGTACTTGGTAGTCGACAGCTCGATGGCTCTAAGCGCCTGCTCCTTTTCGATCCCCTTGCCGGCGATTCCTGCTCCTTTTCGATCCCCTTGCCGGCGATTCGGAAGTTGAGTGTGATGTACTTGTAGTGGCGTGGAATCGTATCGACACGCTCGCCCACGATGTCGATCTTCAGGGATTCGAGCGGTGTGCGCTGTTTCGCCAGAATGTCGATGACGTCGTAGGAGACGCACGTTGCGAGCGCGCTGAGGAGCGTTTCGGGCGGGCTCTGCCCCGTTTCACCCTCGCCATCGATGCGGGCCGTCGGCCCGTTCGGGCGCCCCGCATCGAAGCGATGCCCGCCTACCCACTCGATGTGAATCCGCGACGGCTTCGCCGCGGTTGGCGCTGAAGCCGGAGCCGTCACTTCTCAGCGCCTTTCTCGATCGGAGCACGGACGGCGTTGCCCCACTCGGTCCAGCTTCCATCGTAATTCCTGACGCGATCGTAGCCGAGGAGATAGGTGAGAACGAACCAGGTATGGGAGGATCTCTCGCCAATACGGCAATAGGCGATGATGTCGTCGCCCTTCTCGAGGCCCTTCTCCTTCTCGTAGATCCCGCGCAACGATTCGGCGTCCTTGAAGCTTCCGTCGGGATTTGCCGCCCGCGCCCAGGGCACGCTCTTCGCGCCCTTGATGTGTCCGCCGCGCAGTGTTCCCTCCTGCGGATAATCGGGCATGTGCGTGCGCTGCCCGCTGTATTCCTCTGGTGAGCGGACGTCGATCAAAGGTCTCCCCATGGCCGAATGTTCTCTCACCTGTTGGAAGAAGGCCCGAATTTTCTCGTCCGCTCGGGGCGGAGCTTTGTAATTCGTCTTTGGAAAGCGCGGAACGTCGGTATTGAACGGACGCCCTTCCTGTTCCCACTTGATGCGGCCGCCGTCGAGCAGCTTCGCATTCGTAAAGCCGAATAGCTGAAACACCCAGAAGGCGTATGCCGCCCACCAGTTGTTCTTGTCACCGTAGAACACTACCGTCGTGTTCTCGTCGATTCCCTTGTCGCGAAGAAGCTTCTCGAAATCCTCCGACGTGACGTAGTCGCGAAGCACCGGATCATTGAGATCCTGATGCCAGTCGACTTTCTGTGCTCCTGGTATGTGCCCGGTGTCGTAGAGCAAAACGTCTTCATCGCTCTCGATGATTCTGATGCTCGGGTCGTCGAGATGCTCGGCGAGCCAGTCCGTGCTCACGAGAACTTCAGGGTGCACGTAACCCTTGCCGGCGATGCCAGCATCGATGGCGGATGCATTGCTTGTGATTGTCGCCCCCATGATTCGCTCCTGAAGAAGGAGACCTTCTAGCATAATCAGTTGGAATTCCCGGCGGTGCAAGTAGAAGCGCGTGTAAGCATGTGTATCTTTTCTGAATGGGTGACACGAAGCAGCCCGAAATGGAGCGGTACTCGCGACACGTGCTCGTGTGTACTGGCGACTTCTGCTCGCCCGATCGTCGCGGACGCCAGATCTATTCGCTGCTGGCGGAGCTGCTGCAGCGCGAGGACCTGCTCTTTGGACCGCAACGTGTGAAGCGCGGTGAGACGCCCTGCCTCGGTGTGTGCAGCAACGGGCCGATCGTCGTCGTGTACCCGGAGGGCGTCTGGTATTCTCGAGTGACACCGGCGTTGTTGGAGCGGATCGTCGTCGAGCACCTCAAGCACGGGAAGCCGGTTGCCGAGGCGGTTTTTCATCGGCTCTAGCACAGGGATGGGGCGAGCCGGTAGGCACAAGCTTTCCGCGTCGTTTGCATCCGGCCAGCCTGCACATTAGCGCTCAGTCAGGCCCTTGCCTTAACTTTCGGCTCAAGGAGCACCCGTCGCAGTGACCCCAGTCAATCCATTCAACCCGCGCAGACTCGCCCTCGGAGCTGCGAAAAAACTGATCTTCGAGAATGAGGATCCGGAAACCGCGCTCGAGCGGCTTGCCGGCCTCTCCTCGATCGACAATCGCGGCGCTTTGAGCCCGGAGAGCAAGTCAATGTCACGAACACGCACCACGATTCTGGATAACCTCGACGAGATGTACCGCGAGGCGTTCGAGCGGGCCAAGGCCACGGGCGATCAGACGCAAATGGCTACACTCGACTTCGCGTACAGGAGAGAGCAGCTCTACTTCGAGATCCTTCTCGACGTTCGCGACGCGCTTGAGCGTCGCTAGGTTGCGCGCCGAGCGCGGCCGGAATCCCGGGCTGTGAACAGCATCTGGGGCTGGATTGGATTCAACGTCGTCGTCCTCGCGATTCTCGCTCTCGACCTCGGCGTCCTCCACAAGCGATCCGAAACAGTCTCCGTCCGTGAAGCGGCGACGTGGAGCTCAGTGTGGGTGGCCCTGTCGCTCGGCTTCGCGTTCGCAGTTTACAGGACAATGGGCAGGCAATCGGGCCTGGAGTTCCTGACCGGCTATCTCATCGAGTACGCGCTCTCCGTCGACAACATCTTCGTCTTCGTGCTGATCTTCTCCTACTTCAAGGTGCCGGAGAAGTACCAGCACCGCGTGTTGTTCTGGGGAATCATCGGCGCGCTCGTGTTGCGCGGCGTGATGATCGTCGCTGGCTCGGCGCTGGTGACACGCTTCGCCTGGACACTTTACCTGTTCGGGGCATTCCTTGTCTTCACCGGATTGAAGATGGCGCTGCAGAAGGATGAAGCCGCCTACAATCCGGAGCACGACCCAGTTCTCCGTCTGTCGCGCAGGTTGATTCCTGTGACCAACGAATACGAGGGCGACAGCTTCTTTGTGCATACACGCGACAAAGACGGGAAACGCGGATGGGCGGCGACACCGCTCTTCATCGTGCTGCTGATCGTCGACACCACGGACATCATATTCGCCACCGATTCGATCCCTGCGATCTTTGCCGTCACCCGCGATCCGTTCATCGTCTATACCTCGAACATCTGCGCCGTCCTCGGACTTCGCGCCCTCTATTTTCTGCTCGCCGGCATCGTCGACAAATTCGTCTATCTCAAGCTCGGCTTATCGGTTGTCCTGATATTCATCGGCATGAAGATGCTCCTCGAGCACTTCATCCACATCCCGATCGTCGCGTCCCTCGGCGTCGTGGGAGCAGTTCTGGGGACTTCTATCCTGGCCTCGATGAGATGGCCCCGAAAAGGGCACTAAAAGGCCTCTCTGGGTTACGCTCAGTGGCCGGAAAACGTCCTTGGCCAGTATTTCCCTCCGTCTCACAAACCAATCGGGATTCAGCATGAAATTCAGTTCACGCCTCGCGGGCGCAGCCGCATTCGCGCTCGCACCGCTGTCATATATGAGCGCGCAGGGCGCCGGGAAAAATCTGGCGATGGATTTTCGCACCACCGTCATCGTGCAGGGGATGCCCGACACGGGGGTCATTCAAGGCCACGCCATCGGATCGGCGGACAAGCTGCGCATGGACCTCACCATGAAAGGTCCCGGGGCCCAGGTCAGTCCCCTCGGCTCTGCCGGCGGATCCATCAGCATGATCCTCTCCGATAGCGGAAAGACCGTCACCTACATCGATTCAAAGAACAGCCAGTATCTTCGCGTTCGTCCGTCGGACATGCTGGCGCAGGCGCAGCAGACGGGCCAGGTGAAGATGGACTTTTCCGGAACCGAGGCGAAGGTCGACAACCTTGGCGCAGGTCCGTCGATACTCGGGCATCCGACCTCCCACTACCGCGTTGGGACCGGAATGACGATGACCATCAGCGCGATGGGTCAGGAGCAGTCGGTCAAGATCTCGAGCACATCCGATTACTACTTCGCGAACGACATCAAGGGCGTGATCAATCCGTTCGCCAGCCTCAGTGGCAGCGATATGGCGGCGATGTTCGGTGGCACCAACAAGGAGTTCACTGAGAAGATGAAAGCCATGCAGGAGAAGCTCCCCAAGGGCACGCCGCTTCGTGCCTCGAGCACGTCGACGATGATCGCGCAGGGTCAGACTCGCGTCACCAATACGCAGGCGGAAGTGACATCGGTCAAATGGGTTGACGCGAATCCGACCGTGTTCGACGTGCCTGCGACCTACAAGCCAGTGACGCTTCCGGGCATGGGTAGCGCTCCGAGCAGCACTATCCCACCGAAGTAGGTCGCAGCTAGAACTTCACGATCTCCTCGTAGGCCTGCCTGAAATCCTCGACCTGGGGGAGAATGGCGTCTTCGAGGCGAGGAGCGTATCCGACGAAAGTGTCGGTCGATGCCACGCGCTTTACCGGAGCGTCCAACCACGCGAAGCATTCGTCGGCGATAGCCGCCGAGATCTCGGCGCCGTAGCCCCAGGAGAGCGCGTCTTCGTAGCCGACGATGACGCGCGAGTTCTTCTTGACTGACTCGAACACCGTCTCCCGATCCCACGGGCTCAAAGTGCGAAGGTCGATCACCTCGACCGAGATTCCACGCTCGGCAACGGCGTTGGCGGCTGTGATCGCGCGCTGAACTGTCGCGCCGTACGTGACGACGGTCACGTCGGTTCCTTGGCGCGCCACCTTCGCCTTGCCGAAGGGGATCATGAAGTTGGCACCGGGATACCGCGATTTGTTGTACGTCTGGCGATAGAGATGTTTGTGCTCGAGGAAGAGCACCGGATCGTCGCACCTGATCGCCGTGCGTAGAAGTCCATTCGCATCGAGCGCCGTCGAAGGGCATACCACGCGCAGCCCCGGGCAGTGCGTGAAGATCGATGCCCCTGTCTGCGAGTGGTAAATCGCGCCGCGGATGTATCCGCCGTACGTCGTTCTCACCACGACGGGAGCGGAAAAGTTGTTGTTCGACCGCCAGCGCATCGTCGCGAGCTCGTCACGCAGCTGCATGTAAGCCGGCCAGATGTAGTCGAAGAACTGAACCTCCACTACCGGCTTGAATCCGCGCACCGCCAGGCCGATCGCCCGCCCCACAATGTTGGCTTCCGCCAGCGGGGAGTTGTAGACGCGGGCGCCGCCGAATTCCTTCTGCAGGCCCCAGGTGACCTTGAACACTCCGCCCTTGCCTTTGACTTTGCCGAGGTATTCCTCGCGCGATACGTCGGCGACGTCCTGACCGAAGACGAGAATCTTCTCGTCGCGGCGCATCTCGTCCTTCATGCAGGCGTTGAGCAGATCGACCATGGTGGTCGGATCGCCGGCGAATTGCGGGTCGTCCTCGGTGTCGAAATGCTCGCTGGTCGGATCGACATCGGGCGAGTAGACGCCGAAGTAAACCGTTTCCGGCCCCGGCTGCGGCTGAGCGAGGGCATCGTCAGTCGCGGCGAGCACGATCGCATCTACCTCTTGCTGGATCTGCTTGATGTCTTCCTCTGACGCGTGCCCTTCGCTCACCAGCCACTTGGGGAATCGCGTCACCGGATCGCGCGCGGCATCCGCTTCGCGCTCGGTTGGCGGACGATACATCGTCTCGTCATCCGACAGTGAATGCGAGTACGGGCGAATGACGCGCGCGTGCACGAGCGCCGGTCCCTTTCGCTGCCTCGCGTACTCGACCGCGCGCTGCATGACATCGTAGCTGGCAAGCAGATCACAGCCGTCCACCTCCTCGATCAGGAAGTTCGGGAAGGATCGAACCAGTTTCGAGACGCTGCCGCCAGCTGTGTTCACTTCGACCGGAACGGAGATGGCGTAGCCGTTGTCCTCGACCAGGTAGACCACCGGCAGCTTGAGGTTCGAGGCGGTGTTGAGGGACTCCCAGAATTCGCCTTCACTGGTCGTGCCCTCACCGGTCGTGACGAGCACGACCTCATCTTTCTGGAATCCATCGGAGATTCCGAGCAGTTTCGCACGCAGCGATGCTTCCGCCGCGCCGACGCCCTGGAGGAATTGCGTACCGGTCGGTGATGATGCCGACACGATGTTGTACGCCTTATGCCCCCAGTGGCTGGGCATCTGGCGTCCACCTGAGGCTGGATCCACCGCGGCGCCTACCGCCTCGTAGAGCATTTCCTCCGCAGTGACGCCGAGCTCGAGACATAGCGCGCGATCGCGATAGTACAGGTAGAACCAGTCGTACGCCGGCTTGAGCACCATCCCGGCTGCGGTAAGTATCCCCTCATGACCGGCGCCCGAGATCTGGAAGAAGATCTTGTTCTGCCGCTTGAGCTGGACTTCCTTGTCGTCTAACCGACGTGACAGCAGCATGTTGCGATACGCGGCAACGAGCTGCTCGGGCGAGAGGCGGGCGCTTGGTAAGCCTGAGGATTTGCTGTCTGGGAGCGTTCTGGTGGCCATGATTCTCCGGCGGGCGGGTCGAGCTGTCTCCAAAAAATAGCAGATAGCGCGCCGAAGCGGCTATCGGTTTTTGCCCAGGCTCGCATTGGCCGGCTTCATGCCGCATCATCTGCTTCCGCCAACCTGAGGAGCAAACGGTGATGATGAGATTCGTTCGTCTTTTCGCATTATCAATGGCCCTGAGCGCGTGTGTGCAAGGACCGGCAGGCGGTCCGTCCGGACCCGGCGGAGACAAGGTCATTTTTACCGGCGACCAGAAGGCCGACTGGGCGCAAATCGTGGCGCTCGAGGATCAGGCAAAGGCGCTCGTCAACGCCACCGGCTGCTCGTCGGCGAGTCAGTGCCGTACCGCAGCCGTTGGCTCGCGAGCGTGCGGAGGGCCGCGGTACTATCTGGTCTACTGCAGTGCGACGACGGATTCAGCGGCGCTGTTCAGGAAGCTGGATGCGGTTGCCACCGCGGAGCGCGAATACAACACGCGATATCAGATCGCGTCGACCTGCGAATTCAGGATGCCGCCGCAGGTCGCGCTGAGCGGAGGATCTTGTCAGGCGCAATAGGATCAGTAATCGACAGCGATCAGTAATCGACCGGCCTGAGATATGATTCCCCGATTCCTGTCGGGCTCACGAGCGCCACGGTCGGAAGTTTTCTCTTCCAGTGGGTGCCCGCCAGTCGCTTTCGAACGATCTCGACCTTGTTTGGATCGAAGCCCCGCGCCACCAATGATGCAGGGCTATATCCGCTCACCAGCCAGTTCAGGATCTTGTCCGCTTCCGCGTAACTGATTCCGAAATCGCCTTCGTCGGTCTGACCCTCGATCAGGTCAGCCGACGCCGGCTTGGCCACGATGATGTCGGGAACTGCGAGATATTTCGCCAGTTGCCAAACCTGCGTCTTGAAGAGGTCGCCGAGTGGATTGATTGGTGGCGAGTCGTCGGCGTGCCAGGTGAAGTAGCCGAGTAGTCTCTCTGTTTTGTTGCCCGTTCCGACCGGGAGCGCGTGATACTTCGCCGACTGATCGAAGAGCACGATCATTCTCTCCCGCGCCATTACGTTGCCGCGGCGCCCCGGATCGGCATTCAGCTCGTTGGAGAGATAGCCGTCCACCGCCGGAGAGATGTCGATCGTGCGCGACTCAATGCCGAGCTGATCGATCACGAGCTGGGCGTGGGCGAGCGAATCGGGATTCGATGTGCGATACGGCATCCGCACGGCGATTACGTTCTCCTTTCCAAGCGCCTCGGCGGACAGGTATGCTGTTACCGCTGAATCGACGCCGCCAGAAAGACCGACCACGGCTTTCTCGAATCCCCGCCGCTCGAATTCCTCGCGCAGGAAGGAGACGAGCCAGCCCGCGGTCAGCTCCGCATCGATCTCGAGCGGCGGGGGTCCGGAGCGGGAATCGGCGGCGCGAATCACCGGTATCGGCTCGCTGCCATTGCGACTGCCGCCGACGGTGGTCTTACGTGTTTCTTGCTTTGCCGAACGGGTTTTGGACGCGCGGGAACTCTTTGTCCCCCGCAAGACTGATGACTCGTGCGCAGCTTCTTCGCGCGGTCGTCGCGCGGTTTCTTCGGTCGATGGAGCGTCGGCGCGCTCGCCATTCGCCTCCAATCCGAGCGGAGTGAGTGGTCCGCCTTCATTCGGACCATCATCGTAGGTCAGGACGAAAGGCTCTCCCGCCTGAATTCGATCGACCGTCCGCATCAGGTGCGGCATCATCGTCTGCAGGTCGGTGAGGAGGGGCACATCGGATCTTGCGCGCGTAATGTCCTGCGGATCGAGCGAGATCGTCATGATCGTCTCGTCCCACAATGGCGCGCGCGCGCGAACATCTCCGTGCGGCCCGCAGATGACCGAGCCACCCGAAAAAGTCTTTCCGCCCTCGGTTCCGACGAGATTCACCAGCGCCACGAAGACGCCGTGCTCCTCCGCGATGTCACGCGCCAGACGCTCCCACCGCTTCAAATTGGCGGGAACGGGTCCCTCATCCTCGCGGGGCCACACCCCCCGTGCTGGCGACGCGGCCACCACGAACACCATCGTCGCCCCGTCCAACGCCGCCACGGTGCCGGTCAGACTGTGCCAGGCGTCCTCGCAGATCAGCAATGCCGACCGACCCCATTCCGTGTCGAAGGCGCGAACCTCGAACCCGCGGTCTACGAATCTTTCTTCGTCGAAGAGCCCGTACGTCGGCAGGAAGAGCTTCCGATGAACGTGGCGGATCACCGGGCTGTTGCCTCCCAGCGTCACATAGAGCGCACTATTATAGAAGGCGTTGTTCCACACCTCGTAGAACCCGATGCACACATCGAGCGTCCGCGGTGTAGTAACTGCGGAGGCGTACTGCGCCTGAAGGTCTCGCGCGAAGGCCCCTGCTGTCATGGCAACGTCGCGCACGCCCCCTTCGACGAAATATCCGGTGAGGGCGGTCTCGGCGAAGACCGCGACATCGGGCCGCGGGTCGAGCGCGTCGATTTGCGAAAAAATGCCGTCCAGGCGGGCGAGGTTGGCGGTATATTCGCCCTTTCGCGGCTTGAACTGAACTACGACGAGATGAATAGAGCGATCCATCCACCTGAAGTTGTCATGGCGCGGAGGTACAATCAACCGCTGCGCACGACCATCGTGGCAGCGCTTTTGTTTATGCCCGCTTTGCTGGGCGCGCAGCAGCCAGGACCCGCCGATACGGAACCGTGGACAATCGTCCCGATGCCGCAGGCGTCACTGGTCCTGGCCCGCGATGGCACGCTCATTGGCGAGATCGGAAAGGAGATCCGGACCAATGTGTCGATCAGATCGCTGCCCAGGTACCTGCCGCAGGCGTTCGTCGCTGTCGAGGACCACCGGTTCTACCAACACGACGGGGTCGACGTGGTCGGCATCGCCGGCGCGCTGAAGGACAACATCTTCGGCGAGCGCCGTGGGGCGAGCACGATCACGCAGCAGCTCGTCGGCAACATGCATCCCACGCTCATCGACCGAACGGACAGGAGCATCGGTAGAAAGCTCAACGAGCAGGCGGCAGCGCGTGAGATGGAGAAGCACTACACGAAGGAGCAGATACTGGAAGCGTATCTGAACCAGATTCCGTTCGGCCACGGCTGGTACGGGGTCGAGAGCGCTGCGCGCCACTACTTCGGCAAGACGGCTTCGAGGCTCACTCTGCCGGAGGCCGCGGCGCTGGCGGCGATGCCGAAGGGACCCGCGCTCTACGATCCTCTCCGGTATCCGGATCGGGTGCGGCAGCGCCGCAACATCGTGTTGTCGCTGATGGCGGGTCAAGGCTTGATCACCCGCGCACAAGCGACGAGCGCGCAGGCATCTCCCATCGTCACTTCGCCGAACGGTGGATACTCGGCGTACTCGCCCTGGTTCGTCGATGTCGTTCGCGTTCAGGCGACGCGCGCGGGAATTCCGG
>WNGJ01008558.1_pt1 | contig 16262 bp, 15 predicted proteins | sample 5400611 | NCBI WGS metagenome assembly WNGJ01 (sample SAMN13153375, study PRJNA577476) | soil metagenome | isolation source: 40 cm soil or saprolite under Garry oak tree replicate 1 | place: USA:California | collected 2016-06-15 | reverse complement strand
GCGGTGATGCCAAGATCAGTCCGGTCTTCGTCGGCTACGGGCGAATCCCCGGCTTAAGCGAAGATTGAGACGCCGAAAGTTGAAATTCGACGCCGGCCCCTAGAAGTGCGGATAGAAGCGCCTCTTGTGAGCTAAGCGCGTCGAATATATTCTAGCTCGTGCTTGATGAAAACCGCACACGCGTCAATTGCATTATCATGCTGCACCCGGTTCGTGCGGGTGTGGGCGTCAGCAATAAAACCCGTTTCGTAACACTCCTCATCATTTTCCGTAAGATACCACCCTCTTGAGGTTCGCTTATCTTCGGAGTACTGAAACCATTCCTGAACGCACTCCGGGCAGCGCACGAGAGCAGTTCGAATGTCTGCCTCGGAAACTTGGTCGTGAAGTCCAAAATAGCCTGTCACTTCCAGCAAGGAAAACATTGATACGTTGCCAAGACTGTGAAATCGCCGCGGTAGCGTTACTAGCTGCCCAACCGTATCACTCTTCTTCATCCTCACGTTTCTTACGTTGAGACTATCTATCCTCTTCGATTTGCCCCACAGTCGGAGACGGTTTTGCTTCTGTTGCGGAGACTGGTTTAATCGGAAGGTGGCGAACGCGGCGTTCATATCCGACGAAAGCAACTGCGATCAGAACCAGCACCACGACGAGGACGACGCGCTGTTCACTGTTGGACAGCTCGAAAATTCGGAGCAGGCGTTTCATTTCTTCACATAGCGCACAGGATCTTTTATTCCGGCTTCGCGAAAACCTTTGAGGCGCAGAACACACGAATCGCATTCGCCGCAGGCAAGGCCTTCCGGCGTCGGATCGTAACAACTATGGGTGAGCGAGAGGTCGACACCGAGTTCGACAGCTTTGCGGATGATTTCCGCTTTTGAAAATTTGATCAGCGGCGTGTGAATTTGAAAGCGTCTGCCTTCGACGCCGGCTTTTGTCCCAAGATTCGCCAAGTTCTCAAACGCTTCGATGAATTCCGGCCGGCAATCGGGATAGCCGCTATAGTCGATTGCGTTCACGCCAATGAAAATGTCGCTGGCTCCGACCACTTCGGCCCAGGCGAGGGCGTAAGCTAGAAAGATCGTGTTGCGCGCAGGGACGTATGTGATCGGAATGCCATGCGCGATTTCTGTTTCCGATCGCTGTTTCGGCACCTCGATATCGTCAGTGAGCGCCGAGCCGCCGAAGATGTGCAGGTCGATGTTTGCGACGCGATGCTCTTTTGCGCCTAACGAGTTGGCGACGCGCCGAGCAGCCTCCGTTTCGATTTCGTGACGCTGGCCGTAATCGAATGACAGGGCGTAGACTTCGTAGCCTTCGGCGATTGCAATCGCTAGCGTGGTCGTCGAGTCGATTCCGCCGCTTAACAGAACGACCGCGCGTTTCATTTGTTAATAGTGCAGTTTGCACCACAACCGAAGTCGCTGATTCGCCTCTCCCTTCGCAAGGGAGAGGGTAGGGTGAGGGTTCGAGGTTTGATAGCTGTGGCAAAAACCCCTCACCTCAATCCTCTCCCCTATAGTGGAAGGGGAGAGGCGGAAGAGCTCAGCTGTCGCGATTTGGCGTCCCATGGACTCCCTCATGTGCCGCATCATCGCCCTCACGATTGGATTTGCTTTTGTCCGGATACTCGGCGCGGACAGTCAGGGCGATTCCACCGCGCGCGGAGAATTGCGTGGTGATGATTGCCTCGCGTGGCGCGCACGCATTGACGAAATCGTCCAAGATGCGGTTGGTGACCGCCTCATTGAACGCCCGCTCATTGCGATATGAAGCCAGATAAAACTTCAGCGACTTACTTTCGACGCACAGACGATCGGGCACATATTCGATATCAATTCTGGCAAAATCAGGCTGCCCAGTAACGGGACAAACGGAAGTAAAATCGTCTGTCTCAAAATGAATCCGGTAATTGCGATTGGGTGCGGGATTCGGAAAAGTCTCGAGGTGAGCCTCTGCGGGCGAAGCAGGCAATTCAGCTTCGGTTCGCCCAAGAAGCGTCAATCGACCTGTACGCTTTGCTTTTGCCATCGCGACATCAAAGTTCTCTCGTCTGCGATTGAGGTCAATCATGTGTGTTTAGCGCCAAAGGCGCTGTCTTATCATAGCCTGGGGCATCGCCCTAGGAATCCAGATTAGCATGTAACCAAGCGCTGAAAGCGCGTTTCAGTGAGGTCGATTATTCTCAATGTTTTGCGCCGGACGTGAATCGCGCTTTCAGCGCTGGTGGCTCGGTGACCATAAATCCTGGTGCGTTGCCCCAGGCTGCCGCTGAATGCAGCGCCTTTGGCGCTGAACACCGTCAATCGCCGCTACCTTATTGGAATGCGCGGAGATCGGCCGCGGCGTCCGAATATTTCGCAGCGAGCGCTTCGACGTTGCCGATCTCGATGTCGACTTGTTCTACGCCGGGCCATTCTGTACTCGCGCCGAGAAACCAGCGCCGGCGCCCGATGACGCGCGCAGTGTGAAACGTGTTTCCTGGAATCAAAAGCTGCACGCATTGGTTTCCGCGCAGGTCCGGACCGACTACAACATGCTCGGTTACTCCGTTCTCGTGAAGCATCAAAACCTCGATCGGATCAGCCAGGTAATAGTGATAAAGCTGGTCATTACGGATGCGGTGCAGGCGCACCGGCGCATCCGGCGTCACCATGAAATAGAGCGCGGAGCCCGCGGGCCGGCCATCAAGAAATGGTGCCGGGAGCCTGCCGGGCGCAATTTGCTTGTTACTGATGAAACTCACCCGCACGAATCCACACGTGGCGTGCTGCTCCAGTTTTAGCAAGGCGCGAATTTCATCAGCTGTGAGATCATCACTCATTGGTTTTTGTTGAACGTGGAACATCCAAGATCGAACGTCCAACGCCGAAGTTGAATCACCGGAATGGACATGAAGCCGCAAGATTCAAAACTCAAAGATCGTGTCGGTGTAATCGATGTGATCGCGCATGAGGCGAAGACGGGCGAAGTCGTTCTCGTGATGAATGAGGCTGACGAATGGAACGGCTCTGATGAACAATTGCTCGCGTTACAGGAGCGGTTCAACGCTTACGTTTCATTTTTGCTCGACGGCGAAATGGCAGAGTCGCACCCAGAACTGGCCGGCAAACCGGCGCGGATTGAAGTGCATTGTGCCCACATGCCCGACACTCGTGCGCTCGAACTGCTCGGGTTGATTCACGACCAGTTGGCGTTTCAAGACATAAAACTTGAAGTCGTCGTGCGAAATGAAGCTGCAGGGCCGTAGCGTCCGCTGTCTTCAGCAGATCACGGGGATGTGTTGGTAACTTGCACTAATGCGCTGAGGACAGCGCACTCTACAGCATTCGGATTTCGTCGTTTTTTTGGTAGCATGCGTTTGCATGTACGTTTCTGCAGGACACGGGGAGTCAGCTGCTGCGAGGGCGCCAGATGTTGCGTCGGTAACTCTGCGCAAAGTCACACTGCGGCTGATCCCTTTTTTGTTTCTGCTCTACATCGTCGCATGGCTGGATCGGGTGAACGTCGGTTTTGCGGCGTTGCAGATGAATTCCGATCTCGGATTCAGTTCGGCTGCGTTTGGTTTCGGTTCCGGCGTGTTCTTTCTCGGTTACTGCCTGTTCGAAGTCCCTAGTAATCTCGTTTTACACCGTGTCGGTGCGCGGCGTTGGATCTCTCGCATCATGATCAGCTGGGGTGCCATCTCGGTGGCGATGATGTTTGTTCGGACCACGCGCCCTTTTTATGTGCTGCGATTTCTGCTCGGCGCTGCGGAGGCGGGTTTCTTTCCCGGTGTGGTTTATTACTTGAGTTATTGGTATCCGGAGGGACAACGCGCCCGCGCAATCGCAGCATTCATGGCAGCGGTTCCGGTAAGCGGCGTTGTCGGCGGCCCGCTCTCCGGCGCGCTTTTAAGCCTGAATGGATTGTTCGGGCTTGCTGGATGGCAGTGGCTTTTTCTGGTGGAAGGAGTTCCCGCGATTTTGCTCGGCGTTATTGTGCTCGTTTATCTGCCCGACCAGCCTGAGACAGCGGACTGGCTCAGTTCGGCAGAAAAAGAGTGGTTGGTGAGCAGGCTTGCAGCCGAGCGAACTACCTGCAACGGAGCACTTCGGATCGGTATCTTTGCTGCTTTGACGAACTCGACGATTTGGCACCTTGGGATTATCTTTCTCTGCACCGCGATTGGCTTTTATGGTTACTCGTTTTGGGCGCCGCTCGTTGTTAAGTCGCTCATCGGAAGCAGCGATCTTGGCGTAGGGGTGATAATCGGTGCAATCAGCGCCGTAACAATCATCTCTATGATGTTAAACGGTGCCCATTCCGATCACACTGACGAGCGCCCTCTGCACGTGGCCGTTCCGTTGTTAATCTCGGGCGCCGGATTTTTTGGCTGCGCTGTTTTGCGGCAACCGATCTTGGCGGTGTTCTTTCTGGCGCTGGTTCCGATCGGGCACTGCGCGGCCTATGGTCCATTTTGGTCCATGCCGTCGCGGTTCCTCACCGGAGCACCTGCAGCCGCGGGAATCGCCTTAGTGGTAACAATTGCGAACGTGGGCGGCTTTGTCGGTCCTACAATCATCGGCGCAATGAAGGATCGCTTTGGCATGTACGGTCCCGCATTCATGGTGTTGGGTGGATGCGCAATCGTCGCGGCGTTGCTCGCGATTGCACTTGGGCGAGTTCCGGTTCTACGTAGCGCGCCAACTAGTAACCTGGTCTGAACGGGAACAGTTGAAGCGTTACTTTTTTGTCGATTCCAATCGCGCAAAGAAATCCTTGAATAGCGCGTCGTAAATTCGGCTGCGTTCAGGATGATATTGGACAGCGAGTCCGAACGGGTATTTGCGCAGCCGTACCTGCTCGATGATGCCATCATGCGCAGCCCACGCCTCCACTTCCAAGTCGTCGCCTAATTGATCGATCGCCTGGTGATGCGCGCTGTTCACTTTGGGAAAACGATGTGACGCGCCACGCGCACTGCGCAACGGCTGAACATCCCGTTGCTTTTGCTCGGGCAAATTATGCCCTTGGACGTCGAGCTTGAGCGTGCCGCCGAGTGCGACGTTGAACACCTGAAGGCCTTTGCAAATTGCCAGAATCGGTAACCCGCGCGAGAGCGCGTCTTGGACAGCCTGAAACTCCCAGCGGTCACGCTCCGGGTCGATGTGTTTATCCAACACAGAAGGATCGGGAACGTCCTGCCGCAGGAATTCCGGGGAAATATCGGAGCCGCCTGAGAGTAAAAGGCCGTCCATCTCATCGAGCGAAACATTTCGAGTACGCGCGTTCCAAACTTTGATCTCTGGGTGTTTCGCGAAAATTGTGCGAAAGGACTTAGCATCTTTTGGGCGGATCCAGGTAGCCAGATGCGAAAGGACTTAGCATCTTTTGGGCGGATCCAGGTAGCCAGATTTGGCATTGGGCGAATTTGCGACTTGCCAATGGCCATGTAAAGAGCACTTCGATGTTTAGCGTGGATGTATCCAACGGATTACATGAGGAACTAGAAGCCCTGGCGATCAAAAACAAAGCTCGAGCCATCGGAGTAGCACTGCACGATCTTGAGACCGGATTCCGATTTTCGTTGCGCGGCGACCGATGGTTTCATGCTGCAAGCACGATCAAAGTGGCAGTGCTCCTTGCAGTATTTCGAGCGGCAGACGAAGGCCGCCTTCGGCTCGATGACTCGTTACACGTTCGAAACCGTTTCTTCAGCGCAGCAGACGGATCGCTTTTTCGCGTCAGCCAAGATCGCGACGCGACGCCGGAGCTGTATGCGGCCATTGGACGGACCACGAAGATATCCGCGCTTGCGCACGCAATGATCTGTGGGAGCAGCAATCTCGCGGCTAATTTGCTGCTCGATTTTGTAGGAGTGGAATATGCGCGGACGGTTCTGCGGGAAGCGCAAGTTGACGGGATTGAACTGCGGCGAGGCGTGGAGGACCACGGTGCGCACGAACGCGCGATAAACAATGAAGCGACCGCCGACGGGTTGTTGAGTTTGTTGTCAGCGATCCGCGGCGATTTTCTTACGCCTGAAAGCAAACGAGAGGTGATCCGCATTCTGCTGGAGCAACGATTCAATTCGATGATTCCCGCCGGGCTCCCGCCGCACGCCACAGTCGCGCACAAGACCGGTGAGATTTCGACTGCCTGCCATGACATTGGAATCGTCTATTTGCCCGAACGCGAGCCATACATCGCCGCCATCTTAACTGAATTCGATTCGGAAAGGGAGGGGCGGCGGGAAACAGTCGCAGCTATTTCCGAAGCCATTTATCGATCGCTATTGCGAACAGAGCCTAAATCAAATGAGGACTGAGTTTCTGCGGCCGATTGACGGTTTGCGTCTGGTTGAAGAGTACCGCGCGTTATTGCGACCGGACGAAAGCGAAGTTGGTGCTACCGGCACCGTTCATCGTCTGCCGCGTTTCTTCTATGAAATTGGCAGCTGGGAGGAAGCGCACGAGGTTCGCCTCGCTCCGCACTTTACGCTCGCGGAATTGATGCTCGTCGACTGTCGCGAGGCCAGGCTACTCCTAAGTCAGTTCCCTCATTACGTACCGTGTGCAATCTTTTTGCTTGTCAGATTCTTGGAGGACTTCCGGCGCGAAGTTGATGCGCCGGTTTTCATCAGCGCAAATGGCGGGTACCGGTCGCCAGCACATCAGATTGGCGGTGCAAGAAGCATTCACGCGTGGGGCACGGCTGCGAACATTTACCGCGTTGGAGACACCTTTCTGAATGATGTGAAGTCAATTGGGAAATATGGGGCAATAGCGGCGTCGCTCAGTCCGGCTGTGTTTGTTCGGCCGTTCGGATTGGAACGAGGGCAAACCAACGACCATCTCCACATCGATTTAGGGTTTGCGAGCTTGACTCCGCGCGAATGCAGCGACGCGAGTTAGCTTGTTAAGGACATGAAGTATCTCGGAACAGAACGGGGCACCCGCTTTTCTCGCGAACGCACGCTTGTCGGGATACCGCCGCGTGCGGTGATCGGCCTGGAAGCGGAGTTTAATCTTTTCGTCAATGGACGCCGACGGCGCCCGGAAAAGGTGTTTGGCGATCCCAGTCGCCTTGTGCGACGGCGGATGATTCGGCGCACGGGCAAATCGTTTCAATCTCCAGCCGGCGGCGCGATTTATTTCGACACCGGTGTAATTGAAGTTGCAACACCAATTGTTGAACTTGAGCCCGGCTGTTGTTATCGTGCTACTCGCTCACTGTGGGAGCAAATCCGGTTTTTACGAACCGAGCTGGATCACTGGGCCAGGCGAAACCGCTGCCAGTGCCGCCTGCAGGGTTTTAGCACGCATTACAATTTTTCATCTCCCAACGTGCGAAAATCAAAATTTCGCAACGCCACCAAGCTTGCGTATTTGCTCGCGCACATTTTGCCCGCACCCGTGTTTTTGTTGGCAACGAACCGGCAGAGCAGTGCAGTCGGCGTTCGGCCCCGCAGGACTCGAATTGAGGTTACAGCTGATTTCACCCCGGATCCTGCCTTGATGCTCGCGGCATGCGCTTTCGTGGCGGGCGCCGTAGAAACAGTCGTTCGCTGGAAAGATTTTGGCCTGAGACAATTGAATCGAAATGGAATTCCTCGCGTCACGCCATTTCGCCTGCGAAAACATTCTTCCCGTCGCGGGTGGCGGGTCACGGCCGATTCGTTAGGTCAAAATCCGTTCACGTCGGATACCAATGCGCCGCTTTGGAAATTGCGCGACGGTCGAATACTTAGCTTGCGTGCAATCGCGGCAGAAATTTTAACGCCATTTCGCCGACGAATTTGGCAGATCAGCGACTCCAGCACGCTGGAGCACATCGCCGCGGTTTTCGATGGAAACGCGCGCTCGCTTCTCGATTTCGCGGAGCGCCCTCAAGGGTACGATGATGTGGGGCGTCTAATCGATTGGGGCCGCCGCCGGATGCGACGTTGGTCCCGCTCCAAGTACGAAAAAATCATCCATAAGGTGATCGCACGCGAACCAATGCGCATTGGACAAAAACGGTATCGAGTGGACCGGGTGAACGGCTGGTATCAAGTCGAGTTTCGAGAGGTGGGAACCAGACGGCGACGGACATTTAATCTCGATGAACTAGTGCAGATGTCGGCTGCGAAAAAGCCAGCTTCCGCCGGATCGCGCAAACACACGCCCGCCAAAAAGCGTCGCGCGATCAAGCTCAAGGAGTGACGGAAGCCGTCGTTCCTTGAAGCATCAGCTCGCGCACGTATTTCACAGGTGGGCTCCCGTAGGAAATCACCTGGTCGTTGTATTTCTTGAGGTTAAACTCGTTGCCAAGTTTCTTCTGCTCGGCAGCGCGCAAATCGAGATGTTCAGTTGCACCGACAAAATAGGTGGAGAGCTGCGCGGAAGTGAGCCGTGCGCGTTTCCATTTGGCGACCGCTTCGCCCTCCTGCTGGTAACCTTCTTTCGTCATCAAATCCATCGCTTCCTTTTCGCTCATGTTCCCTGCATGAATGCTTTGATCGAGAATGGCGTTGCAAATTGCGCGCAGCCGCATCTTCAACTGTTGCATTTTGACCTCGGGTCCGCCGTATCCCTGTTCCGCCATCATTTGTTCGCAATAAACGGCCCAACCCTCAATGAATGTGCCGCTCTGAAAAATTGCGCGTACGAGAGTAGGCGCGCGGAATTCGTTGGCACGAGCCAGCTGTAGAAAGTGCCCCGGCATCGCCTCATGCACGGTCAAATCGCGGATCATGTAGTTGTTGTATTCGCGAAAGAAAGATTCCTTTCGCTCTTTTGACCAGTCTTTCGGCGTCGGCGCGACGGCGAAAAATGTTTTCCCATTTTTCTCGAGCGGCCCTGGCGCATCGCAGTAGGCGATGGCGACGCCGCGTTTGAACTCCGGCATGGCGATTACATCCAGCGGGACAGTTGGGACGGCAACCAGATCATGTTGCTTTACGAAATCGGTCGCTTCGGCGGTGATCTTCTTCGCGAAATCGACCACCGTAGCGTCGTTGGGATGCTGCTCAGCAAGTTTGTCGAGCACCGCGGCGGTCACCTTATGCTTGTCCGCGAGTCCGGCAGCTGCCGGATCAGCGGTCGGAAAATATTTTTTGTAGAGCGGCAGCGCGGTTTCATAAATGGCAATTTGCGCCTGATCCAAGTCGGCCCTTGCCCGCTTCATGATTTCTTCCATCGGCAAGTCTGACGCGAGCGCGAAATGCAGTTTCTTTCTGTACTTCTCGGCGCCGAGACGGAAGTCGCCATCCGAGCGCGGCAACAGATCGTTCTGGAGCCATTTTTTGTAATCCTCCAGAGCGGCCGCAGTTTTTTCCTGCAATGGCGCAAGCTCCTTCTTCATTTGCGGCGCTTGATCCAGCAAAGGCGCGAGTTCTGTACGCACCAGATTGATAGCGCCCTGCGTTTGCTCAATCGCTGTTTCAGTGTGAATGCGGGGCGGATGTTGGAGGTTGGCTTCTGCCTGAGCAATCACACCCGGAATCTTCTCCATCCGCTGACGTAGATTTGGCATGCGCTTTTCTGCCGGCGCAAAATCCCGCGCGACCAAAAGGTAAAGGCTGTTGGCGAGACTCTGCATGTAAACAAGCGGATTCCATTCCGGCTCCTTGAGTTCTTCCGCTCGGAAGATTTGGTAATCGATGTTCTCCTTGAGGATCCGAAAATCGATGTCGTTCGCACCCATAAGCTGCGATCCGTCGATGGCGTTCAGCTTGTCGCGGAATTCTTTTTGAGTTGCCAGATCTTTCGCGCGCGCATCAGACGAGTAATCGGTTAACTGGCCATCAAACCGATGGTCTCCGAGGTCGGTCGCCTGCTCGGGATTAGCCCGCAGATATTGCTCGACATAATCGTGCGCAATTTTTTGAAACGCGTCGTCCTGCGAAGTAGCCGCTGCGTTCAACATCGCCAGTGACAACAAAACGCCGGCTGTAATGACGACTTTCATCCGGCTTCAGCTCGGCGTGCCGCCGTGAAGAATCGGTTCTGTGGCGATTTCATCCGGGGTAAGCTGCGTTTGCAGGTAAGTGCGACCCTTATAGAAGCACGATACAATGACGAAAACGACGGCAGTCGCGAACATCAAAACCGTGAAGAACATGAAGTATTGATAATCAGTTAGCTTGCGTGTGCCGTCGGGGTTCAAGACCCATTTATTGAATAGTCCCACGAGGAGCTCACCGCTGGCTACTGTGAGAAGCCACAACGCCATCACCGAGCTCTTCATCGTATTGGGCGCCTGGGTATATGAGAACTCCAGCCCGGTAATCGAAACCATCGCTTCACCAAGCGTGAGAATTACGTAGGCGAGCAACTGCCAATTGATGCTCGGCCTTAACCCCGAATCGATTTGAGCCTGGATCCAAACGATCACGACGAAAGACAAACCGGTGAGAAAAAGGCCGATGCCGATTTTGCGAAGTGGAGTAAGTGGGAAGATTTTATCGATCGCCGGATAAATCACGTAATTCACCAACGGAATGAAAAGCAGGATCAAGATCGGATTTGCTGTTTGCACCTGCGCGGCGATCAAATTCATGCCGAGCCAGTGCAGGTTCATTTTCTCCGCCTGCAACGTCCACTCCACGCCGTTGCTCATTCCCCAGAGTGCCCAGAAGACCAAGATAAACACGTAAACCATGGCGATCCTGGCGAGCGTGAGAAGACCCTCGCGGCTGAATGTTTCTCGCAAATAACCAAGGCCCGCCGGCGGCACGTGCACCATTTTCTTACGACCGCCCCAGAAGAACAAAGTCGCGATAACCATCGCTATGCCGGGAATTCCAAAAGCCCATCCGGGCCCCCACTTTGGATTTGCAAGGAGCCATGGACAGAGGATGGAGGAGATAAATGAACCAGCGTTAATCGAGAAATAGAACCATCCAAACATCTTTGAGAGCAGATGCTTGTTCGATTCGCCAAACTGATCGCCAACATTGGCCGATACGCATGGTTTGATCCCACCTGCGCCCAAACAAATCAGCGTCAATCCTATCGCGAGCATCGTCCTCTGTCCCACGGCCATTCCCCAGGAAGTGGCCATGCATGCGAGTGTCAGGTTGCCCAGGCAGTAAACGATCGACAGCGATAGAATAGTCCAGTACTTGCCGAGCCACCCGTCTGCGATGATCGCGCCGAGAATCGGAAGGAAATACACGCCGAAAACAAAATAATGCGTGTACATGTACGCCTCGTTCGGACTCATAGGCGCCAGCACACCCGACTGATTCAAAATGTAATGCGCCATGAAGACGGTCAGCACCGACTTCATCCCGTAGTAGGAGAAACGCTCGGCGGCTTCGTTGCCGATGATGTACGGTACGCCCGGCGGCATACCCGTTAAGTTTGGGGGCGAGGTTGCGTATGTGTGTTTGGCCATATGATCTCTTTTGCCTAACGATCTCCGTGCGGAACAGCTTCCGCCGGGCCCGGCGAGGATGCCGATTTTTCAGACTCCGTTTTGCTTTCTTCGGACCAGACTCTCGTTGCTGGATCGGGCTGTTCCCGCTGTACTTCCGGCATCTGACCGAGCGGATGCTTTTCGCAGGATACGCAAAACAGCAGCATGCCGAACAAAACAGAAATGACGCCTTGGCGGAAGAAAAAACCCATACTGCGCTGGCACAGTTATCAGTCTCTGGTGCTGGGTGCAAGAATGAAAGCGCCCGAGTTGTACGGCGTTTGGTTAAACGCCATCCGTTCCTGTCGCACAAGCGCCGCTACAACGAGATTGAAAGACGCGGGCATGGAGTTACTATCAGACGCGGTGGCCCGCACAGACAAACAGAGCCCTTGGAGCGAAGTCTTCGCTCTCATTCTGCTTTTTGTCGGCACGTTGTTGTTTTTTGCGCTGATTTCATACACGCCGAAAGACGTACCGTCCTGGGTTTGGTTTAGCCATATCTCGCCCTCGAATCATCCTGCGCAAAATTTCATTGGGCCGGTAGGCGCGATTGTGGCGGGAATTTGTTATCAATGCATTGGAGTTTTCGCTTCGCTGTTGCTGGCAGCAGTTCTACTCGGTTTTGGTGCAGCGAAATTATTTCATCCTCGATTGCGTGTAACGCCCCGAATCCCATGGATCGTTTTGTTCATCATATCCGGTGCATGCCTCGACCAGTTATGGGACATCAGCCACCTGCTTGGGTTGAAGGTGCCAGTAGACATTCAGGGGCCCGGTGGCCTGATCGGTTATCGCTTGGCTGATGAACAGCGCGGCCTGCTCCGCGCCGCCCTCGGGCCTGTCGGCTCGCTGCTTCTGGTGCTGGGAATTTATGTGACCACGCTGATTTTGGTTACCGGGCTGCGTCCGATTCATTTTGTTCGCGAGATAGTCCGCGCGACACGGCGGGTCGCGACAAGACTGCACGAATGGCAATTGCAAAGGAAGCTTGGCAAGCTGGATCTCAAGGAAAAACTGGAAATTAGTGAGAGGCAGCTCGCCAAACAAAGGCGAGTGCTCGAAAAGCAGCTCAGGAAAAAGGGCATGCCTCTGTCTGAGCCGGTAGGCGCGACAATCTCAGAGGAAGAACTCGCAAATCGGCCGACTCCGAAGGTTGTCGATACGACTGCCTTCCCGAGTGAGGACGTGACACCGATTGGCAGAAAACCATCTCTTGCAGAATTACGCGCGCGCTCTGAAAAACCAAAGCTGGATTCCAACACAGAGAGCGCAACTTCGAGCTGGGAGGATTATGTATTGCCAGCGGTCGATCTGCTCGACGAACGCAGTCTCGAAACACGCGCGGCCACCGATCCCGCCGAATTAGAGGAGGTCCGGCAAATCCTGATTGATACGCTGGCGCAATTCGGCATTGCAGTGGCGCCCGGCGACATTACGAAAGGCCCCACCATTACCCGCTACGAAGTGTACCCCGCCAAAGGCGTGCGTGTGGACAAGATCGTTAGCCTCGAGCGTGACCTCGCTCGAGCCACGCGTGCCGAACGGATTAATATTCTCGCGCCGATTCCCGGAAAAGACACCGTGGGCATCGAACTGGCGAACAGCCGAAAAGTGACAGTAAAACTGCGTGAGCTTTTGCAATCATCCGATTGGGAAGAGGCAAAGGGACGCGCAAAAATTCCGCTCGCGATGGGTAAAGACGTTTATGGCAAAACGATTATCGCGGATTTGGCGCAAATGCCGCATCTGCTAGTCGCCGGTACCACCGGAAGCGGGAAGAGTGTTTGCATCAATGCCCTGATTGCCAGCATGCTCTTTCGCTTCACTCCGGAAGAACTGCGTTTTGTGATCATCGATCCAAAGGTGGTCGAGTTGCAGGCCTATAGCTCTCTGCCCCATCTGACTCTTCCGATTGTGACTGATCCAAAAAAAGTGCTGCTAGCCTTGCGGTGGTTGATCGACGAAATGGAGCGCCGCTACAAAATATTTGCCCGTGTAGGCGTGCGCAACATCGTCGGCTTCAATGCACGTCCGACGAAAAAGAAAGAAGCTGTAGCCGGGATCGATGATCCCGGCCGTGAGGACGAAACTGCTCCCCGTGGACCGGCATCGCCGATGCCGGCTACACAAGAACAAATTCCCGATAAACTTCCTTACGTGGTTGTGATCATTGACGAGCTGGCTGATCTGATGCAAACCGCGCCCGCGGACGTCGAGACGGCGATCGCACGCATCACGCAGATGGCCCGTGCGGCAGGTATTCATGTCATCGTCGCAACGCAAACGCCGCGCGCGGACGTAATCACCGGCGTAATCAAGGCGAACATTCCTTCCCGAATCGCATTCCAGGTCGCCTCGAAGATCGACAGTCGCGTCATCCTTGACGAGAACGGAGCCGATCGTTTGCTCGGGCAAGGCGACATGCTTTATCTGCCGCCGAGCGCTTCGCGTCTCATTCGTGCACAAGGCGTGCTCGTCACGGACGATGAAATTCATCGCCTGGTGGAATTCATTTCAGCACAAAGCCCGCCCGCTTTTGACACGGAAATGCATGAGAAACTTCAATCCACAGCCGCACCGGAAGAAGACGTGACAAGCGAAGATGAAGAGCTCGTCGAAAAATGCCTTGAGATCATTCGTCAGGAAAAGCGCGCATCCACATCATTGCTCCAGCGCCGATTGAGACTTGGATACACACGCGCTGCGCGCATCGTTGATATTCTGGAACAGCGCGGTATTTTAGGTCCCGGCGAAGGCGCAAAGCCACGCGAGATTCTGGTCGATCTCGATGCTGCCGTTTAGCCGGCATTTCGCGTCATGACGATAGAAGGGCTCGGTAAAAAATTTCAGGAAGCGAGGCAGGCGAGAAATCTTACGCTCGATGAAGCAGCGCGGATGACGAAAATTCGTCCGACCCGGCTCGCGGAAATTGAGGCAGATGATTTTTCACAGTTTCCGAGCCTTGCGTACGCGAAGGGGTTTCTCCTCATCTACGGCAAGTTTCTGGATGTCGACGTCACGCCTTACCTGGATGCGTTTGAGGATCCCGAGAGCGTGACCGTGGACGGCTACTCGTACCTTCAGGAGAACGAGCGCGCGAAACCGGTCTCCGCGCCGGTGGTTCGGCGCCGTCCCGCTGCTACCGGTGGTACCGGTGGCAGCAATCGCGTTTCGCCGATGCCGCTCATTGTGGGGGTGGTGGTTTTAATGGTCGGCTTTTTTGGCATGCAATTTTTTCGCAATTTGCAGAGGCTCGCGCCTAGGCGAGGGGACTCTAGCACGCAAACGTCGGCAACTGCGACCCCGGCGGTTGCATCAGTCGGATCGAGCCCGGCAGCCGCTCCAAACATTGGGGCTGTCGCTACGAGTGCGCCGGTCGCGTCGCCTGTCCCGACACTGGGGCCGCCCGAAACGCGCAAGGCTTTGGCTGCTAATTCCACAGCGCCAGCTGAGCCGGAAGTGCGTAAGGCGAAGCCCGTCACTAAAGAAGAACTGTCGCAAGCCGGCGCAGTAACCAATTCGCCTCCTTCGACCGAATCAGGCGAGCAGAATCGGGTCGCTATTCGCCCTCTGAAACGAACTTACGTCCGGGTGACTGTTGGCGATCAGAACGGCAATCCCGTGTTTGAGCGCTGGGTTTCGCCCACGGACCCCCCGGTTGAATTTCGCGGCAAGCACATCTCGATTCGAGTGCTCGATCCTGAGGCCGTCAAGATCACGAAAAACGGCAAGGCGCTGGAAGATAACGACGAAGACGTAACGGTTAACTGATGCGGTGAACTTGCCACCTGTAGTGGCCCCGAAGGCGTTCGGGGCAAATTATCAGAGGAGCGGTAACGAGCAGCCGACACCCCTGCCGCTACAGCGCACAAGGGTCGGCATGATCAGCCTCGGCTGCGCTAAAAATCTTGTCGACGCAGAGATCATGCTGGGAAGCGTTTTACAACGCGGAATGGAAATCACATCGTGCCCCGAGGACGCTGATGTGCTTGTGGTTAACACGTGCGCGTTCATTGATTCAGCCAAGGAAGAATCAATCGGAGCGATTTTGGAAGCGCATCAGCAACGCGACTTAAGCAGAAGACCGCATCGAAAACTGATCGTAAGCGGGTGCATGTCGCAGCGATTCGCGAAAGAACTGCGGCGGGAGATGCCGGAGGTGGATGCGTTTATCGGGCTGGAGCAGGTGGCACAGCTTGGAGAGATTGTAGAAAAGGTTTTGGGAAAACGCCCAACGCTCAACGCCCAACACTCAACGCCAAAAACAGACAATTGGATGTTGGGCGTTGGACGTTCGGCGTTGGACGTTGATTTCGATAACGGCGATCTCGATTTGAGCTTCGCCACACGGCAGCCTACTTACATTCCCGATTACGATACACCGCGTTTCAGGCTTACACCGTCGCATTTCGCTTACGTAAAAATTGCCGAAGGCTGCAATCACCCCTGCAGTTTTTGCGTAATTCCCCAAATGCGCGGCAAGCATCGCAGCCGCCTTCCGAAATCTGTTCTCACCGAAATTAGCGCATTGGTGCGCGAAGGCGTGCGCGAAATCAACTTGATCAGCCAGGATACCACCTATTACGGGATGGATTTGTGGCCGACGAAGGCAGGCCCGCGCCAGCCGATTGATTCGGCTCGTGGGCCTACGCTCGCAGCGCTGCTTCGCCAAATTCAAGAAATCGAAGGCGAATTCTGGGTGCGCCTGCTTTACACGCATCCGGCGCATTGGAGCGATGAACTGATTGAAGCAATCGCGGAATGCGACAAGGTCGCGCGCTACATTGATATTCCTTTGCAACACATCGACGATTCAGTGCTGCAAAGGATGCGACGCGAAACATCACGCGCGCACATCGAAAATTTGA